>TARA_B100001093_G_scaffold516446_1_pt1 | contig 24018 bp, 22 predicted proteins | sample TARA_B100001093 | Tara Oceans TARA_B100001093 (sample SAMEA2623116) | marine metagenome | biome: marine biome (ENVO:00000447); feature: surface water layer (ENVO:00002042); material: "saline water (ENVO:00002010), including plankton (ENVO:xxxxxxxx)" | depth 5 m | reverse complement strand
AAACAAGATTTCAACAAATATAAATTCTATAGCTTCAAATAATTCTTTCATTCCAAAACAAAGATAATAACAATTATTATTTTTGTTGAACATAGTTTAATTATATTTATTGTAAATGTCAATAACCAAAAAATGTATTCAAGTTTTTCAGAGAGCTATTGAAGATTATCATCTGATTGATTCAGTAGAACAAGAACTCAATAATCCTTATAAAAAAGAAGACATATTCATTAAAAATTTATATAAAAAATCTTGGATTGACACTATTCAGTGGCATTTAGAAGATATTATCAGAAAGCCAGATATAAGCGCTAAAAAAGCCTTAAAAATTAAAAGAAGAATTGATAAAAGTAATCAGGAAAGAACAGACATGGTTGAAGTTATTGATGATTATTTTTTCAATAAATTTTTTAACGTTAACGAAATAGATGATTGTATTATCAGCACAGAAACCCCTGCATGGGCAATTGATAGATTATCCATTTTAGAATTAAAAATTTATCATATGAATGTTGAGGCAAATAGAACTTTAGCTGGCAAAAAACATAGACTTTCTTGTCTAAACAAGTTAGAAGTTTTAAAATCCCAAAGAGAAAATTTGTCTGTAGCTATAGATCAGTTAATAGAAAATATTTCTAATGGTAAAACAAAAGCACTCACATATAAGCAAATGAAAATGTATAATGATGAAAAACTAAATCCAGAACTTTATAAGAAATAGCCATGAACAAAACCCTTATTCTAAGGTTTTCTTCTTTAGGTGATGTAGCCATTACTATTCCAATCATTAGGTGTTTATGTGAAAAATACCCAAAAGATCATTTTGTTTTTGTTTCAAGAAAAAAATTTAGGCCATTATTTGAGGAATTTCACAATCTTTCCTTTTTTCAAGTAGATTTTAAAAATAGACATAAAGGTGTTTTGGGTCTCATTATGCTTTTCAAAGACCTAAAAAAGATAAAACCTTATAAAGTAGCTGATCTACATAATGTTTTGAGAACTAGAATAATCGTTTTTCTATTTAGATTATTTTTTTATAAAGTTAGATCCTTAGACAAAATGAGGTCTGATAGAAAAAAACTTACTCGTTTAAAAAATAAAGTTTTTAAACCCCTAACTCCGATTCATTTCAAATATCAAGAGGTATTTAATAAGCTAGGTTATCAAATAGATCTTTCAAAAGATCATAATTTTCCAGCAACCAAACCTCCAAACAATGTAGATGACTTACATAGTAATATTAAAATTGGTATTGCACCATTTGCAAAGCATGTTGGCAAAGTATATCCTTTAGATTTAACCCAAAAAATAATTGCGTATTTATCTGAGAAAAATCAAGTTTATTTATTTGGTTTCGCAGATGAATTAAAAATTTTAAAAAAATGGGAATCTTCTTATAAAAACGTAATATGTTCTTCATCCTATATGAATTTTAATGAAGAAATACAGCTGATTTCAAATCTTGACTTAATGATTTCAATGGATTCTGCAAATGGTCACATTGCATCAATTTATAATGTTCCTGTTATAACTTTATGGGGACTAACCCACCCATATGCGGGTTTTGCTACATTCAATTATAATATAGAGAATCAGTTTTGTGTTGATAGAGATCAATACCCCTGTATACCAACTTCGATTTATGGAAATAAAGAAAATAAAGGATATGAAGATGCGATGAGATCAATCGATTTAAATAAAATATTATTTAGGGCTAACCAGATCTTAAATCAGACATCATCATAATCAATAGTAATTTCATCAGACTTAGCTTTCGAAATACAAGTTAAAACAAAACCCTCATCAATTTCGTCATCTGATAGCATTCCAGGGTCATCCATAATTGCTTCACCAACAGTAACTTTTCCAAGACAAGTCATACATATGCCGCCCTGACAAGAATGGGGGGCATCAATTCCATTTGAAAGAGCTATATCTAAAATTACTTCATTTTTACTCATGGTAAATTTATGTTGCTCTCCGTCCAAAATTAAAGTTACTTTTGTACTATCCATTTAAAATGCAATAATATGAAATATTAATTTTTTTAATTAAAAATGATAAAAAAATTTAAATACGTACTCATTTTCATTTTCATTTTCTCTTGTAAGACAGGTGTCGAAAAAATAAAGGTAAATTCATTAAAAATTGATTACAATATATTATTTAACGGTGAAAATTTTTTTAATGAAGGCTTAAAAGTTCTAAAAAACAATTACAATGAAAACTACTGGGAAATAATTCCATTAATTGATGGTTTAAAATATTCACAACAGTCTTCTTTACTGCCAACAAAAAATTTTCAGAAATCAGAGGAAAAAGCTATTAAGGCCATTCAAAAATCAAAAAAAAGCCAAATTAAAATTCAGGATAGGGCATATTTACTATTGGGTAAATCTAGATTTTACGATCAAAAATATATTTCAGCTCTTCAAGCATTTAACCAGGTCGATCAAAGAAGACAAGAGGCAATACTATGGAAAACAATGATTTATCTCAATCTTGATCAATCTGAAATTGCAGTAAAAAAAATAAAAGAAGAAGTTCAAAAAGCTGAACTTGACTCAGTTGGTATAGATTTATTAAAAGCTATTACACAATCTGAAATTAGTAACAATAACTATAATGAAGCATTAGTGGGATTAAAAAAACTTTATAAAAAAACTAATGACAAAGATCTAAAATCAAGATCAAGCTTTATATCAGCTCAGATTTACTCGAAATTAAATATGGTAGATTCTGCTAAAACTTTTTTTTCAAAAACACTTAAAAGCGGAATTAGTAAATCATCAGAAATTTATCTAGAATCTAAATTAAGGCTGATGTACATTAGTGATAGTTTTAAACCAGATGACTATAACAAGCTTATTAAAAGTGAACGATATCCTGAAAAACAACCTTTAATTCTATATTATATGGCTTTGACATGCTTAAAAAACAACGCAGATCAGGCAGTATTTATTTTTAATAAGTCTTTAAAATTAAACAACTATGACAGATCTCTTAAATTAAGAACTTACCGAAATTTATTGGACATAAACTATCACAGAGGGAATTATTTTTTTTCCAGCAGATATGTTGACTCATTACTAAATTATGAAGATCAATCTTCAAAAGATTTTTTTGATTTAAAAAACTTAAAAAAAAGATTAGCTTATATCAGCGAGTTGGAAGAAAAAAACATTCAAATAGATTCGGCAATAATATTGTCAAACCTCAGCGATAAAGAAATTCAAATTCTATTTAAAAAAACCAATCCAGAACCAATTAAAGTTTCTAAAGAAATAGCTAAGCAATCAAAAAATGGAATTTTTTATTATAGTAATCAAGCTGCTATTATTAGCGGAGCAGAAGTTTTCAGACAAAAATGGGGAAAAATAAAGTTGGAAGATAACTGGAAAATGAAATTAACTTACGTTACAGAACAAAAAGAAAATTTAAATAAAAATAAAGCTTTAGATAATATCATACAGGACTCAAACTTTCAATTAGGTAAAATTGAAATAGACAGCTTAAAGAGAACATATAATCAAAACCTATTGTTGTTAGCTGTTTATTATAACGAGTTTTTTAAAGATTTAAACAAATCATTAGAAAAAATTGAAAAAATTGATTATAAATTTTTGAACCATCAAGAAATACCTAAATCCAAATACTATAAATACCTAGCTTATATTGAAAAGGACAAATTTAAATCTAAAAAAATTAAAAATGATATTTTATATAATCATTCAAATTCAATTTATGCAAAAAGAATTAGCCAAAAAAAATCAATTGAAATACGGCAATTAAATAATTCTATTGATTCTTTAAGATCTTTATTAGAAGAAAACAACTTTAAAATTGCGTCAAAAACAGTTGATTCAATATTGAGGTTTTCAACCAAAAGAGAAGATTTATATAAGCTCAAAATGATTCAATCAAAAATAATTGTTAAAAGAGAGGGTATTGACCCATATTTAAGTTTTTTAATAAACTTAAAATTAGAATTTCCTGAAAAAAAAGAAAATCTCCAAAAAATTATTAATACAATTGAAGACATTAAACATAATAAATCTTTGGAATTAAAAAACGAATTATTTGTTTTAGGTTTTTTTAAAAATAAAATTTATGATCATAGTTTTGATGGGTTTCAAAAAGAATATTATGATGATGAAATAGATTTAATTGTTAAATATGGTTTTATTAGTCTAGAGGAGGCTAAATTAGAAGCGGAAAAATTATTCAAAAGAGACAAAAGATTGTTAAATAATAAATATTTTGTACTTTCAACTTCCCAATTCATTAATGCATTGGTTTTTAAAACGTTAGATAAAAATAATTTATAGTTTATGGCAGATAACAAATTTTTTTCGTCACCATCTGTTGATGTGATTGAAAAGTCAACAAAAATTGTTGGGAACATATTTTCAAAAGCCGATTTCAGAATCGATGGAGAGGTTGAAGGCAATATAACAACTACTGGAAAAGTAGTTGTGGGATCTAATGGTAAAATTTCAGGCAGGCTAAATTGCTCTAATGCTGATATTTCCGGAAATGTTTCGGGGAATATTGAGGTTAATGAAACATTATCTTTAATGACAGAATCATACATACAAGGCGAAATAGCTACAGGAAAACTTTCTGTTGAAGAAGGCGCGCAAGTTGACGCCACAATTGCAATGAAATCATCGAAAAAACTTAAGGCATTAGATGCCCAAGAAATTAACAATTCACAGTCTGAAAAAACAGCCTAACCCCATTAAAATATTTTTTTTAATCAGTTTTGAAATGGGAATTACAATATTTCTTTTTTCAAAACTCGGTAAGTGGTTAGATTCAATTTATACTCAAAACAAGACCTTCACATTCTCCTTAACCCTAGTGGGTTTCTTATTGGCATTTTATTTAGTTTACACTCAGGTAAATAAATTAAATAAATAGCTTTCATTTTCCTTTTAAAGTTTTAACTTTGCGCCATTGTCGAAATGGCTTTAATTCATTAATGAAGCACGTAAAAATTTTTATTTTATTTTTTATTCTATTCTCCTTGTCTTCGCATGGATTTAATGCAGACAAAAATTTAGAAAAAAAAGGGGATATTAAGTCAGAAATCAAAAAATATATCAAGCATCATTTAAAAGATTCTCACAGTTTTTATTTAACCAGTTTTACTAATAATAATACTGGAAAAAAAACATACATAGAAATCCCAATGCCTGTCATATTATACGATAATGGTTTTAAGTTTTTTATTTCATCTGATTTTAATCATGGTAAAGATGTAGTTGTTGATAATGAAAGTTTTTACAGATTGAATTATGATAATAATAAGATTTATAAAACTGATATCAATGGGACTATCAACACCTCTGAAGCAGGAAACATCCTTAATGAAAAGCCTCTTGATTTTTCAATTACTAAAAATATCGCAACTATTATATTAGTTTCTCTGCTAATGTTTTTATTATTTACATCCCTTGCTAATTCTTATAAATCAAATAATGGTATTTCAAAAGGTATAGGTAGGTTTTTCGAACCAATTATCATATACATTAGAGACGATATAGCAATTCCAAATATTGGGCTTAAAAAGTATAAAAACTACATGAGCTTTTTACTTACTGTATTCTTTTTTGTTTGGTTCTTAAACATGCTAGGTCTTACTCCTCTTGGAGTTAATGTTACTGGTAATATTGCCGTTACGTTTTCTTTGGCATTATTGACATTTTTAATAACGAATTTAACTGCTAATAAAAATTATTGGGGACATATTTTCTGGATGCCAGGTGTTCCGATTTTGATTAAAATAGTTTTAGCACCAATAGAGTTTTTAGGGGTTTTTATAAAGCCTTTTTCTTTATTAATAAGGCTTTATGCCAACATTCAAGCAGGTCATATAGTTTTGTACAGCCTGATAGGTTTAATGTTTATTTTTAAAGCCTGGATAGGAAGCAGCTTGTCTTTCTTTTTAGCCTTTTTTATTGCTATAATTGAGGTGTTAGTGGCATTATTACAAGCGTATATTTTTACTATGCTTTCTGCATTATATTTTGGTTTTGCAGTTGAGGAACATAGTGAAGCACATTAAAATGAAAAAGTTAATATAAATATATAATTATGGAAATACCTTTAATAGTAGGCGGTGGCCTAGTAGTAATCGGAGTTGGAATTGGAATTGGTCAAATTGGTAAAGGAGCAATGGAAGCTATAGGACGTCAACCTGATGCTAGTGGAAAAATTCAAGTAGCAGCCCTAATTTTAGCGGCTCTGGTTGAGGGAATTGGTTTTGCAGCATTGTTTGCTTTATAATCTTTTAGATAATTTAAATTTTATCTTATGGAAAAACTGATTGAAGAGTTTTCAATTGGCCTATTTTTTTGGCAAACAGTAATCTTTGTTATACTTATTTTTTTGTTAAAAAAGTATGCTTGGAGTCCTATTTTACAAGCTGTTAATGATAGAGAACAGGGCATCAAAGATGCATTGCAATCTGCTGAATTAGCAAAGCAAGAGATGGAGTCTTTGAAAGCTGATAATGACAAGATTATGAAGCAAGCCAGAGCCGAAAGAGATTCTCTTTTAAAAGAGGCAAGAGACTTAAAAAACTCTATTGTTTCTCAAGCTAAGAATGAGGCAAAGTCAGAAGCTCAAAAAATAATAGAAAGTGCTAATGAGGCAATTAAAAATGAGAAAAATGCAGCTGTTTCTGATATAAAAAAACAAGTAGCTTCACTTTCAATTGATATTGCTGAAAAATTACTTAAAGAAAAATTGTCAGATGATAATAAGCAAATGCAAATTGTTGAAGAGCTTTTAAAAGACGTAAAACTTAAATGATCTACAATAGAGCAGCACACAGATACGCAAAAGCAACTCTTAGCTCATGTTTGGAAGAAAACATTGAGATAGAGGCTATTTATCAAGACATGAAAAATGTTTCAAATGCATTTAAAAGCTCTAAGGAATTAAAACTATTTGTTGATAGTAAAGTTATTAAGGATTCAGATAAACGTTATGCCCTAAGGTCTATGTTCAAAGATTCTTCAAAAAGAACAAAAGATCTAATAGAACTTTTGACGAAGAACAGAAGAATTGATCTTTTTGATGATGTGGCTAGCAGTTTTGTTGTCTTATATAATGATCATGTTCAAAACCAAGAGGTTATTTTAACCTCTTCCTCGCTTCTTTACACTTCAACAATAAAAGAAATTGAAAGAAAGGTTAGAGACATTACTAATAAAAATATTACACTTGTCAATAAAATTGATCCTAGTATAGTAGGTGGTTTTATTTTACGTACAGGTGATATTCAGTATGACGCTAGCTTTAAAAATCAATTAAATAAATTAAAACAGGATTTTATTAATATATCAATACAATAAATTATGGCAGATATTAAGCCTGCTGAAATATCAGCGATTATCAAAAAACAATTAACAGGAAGTGAAGTTTCTCCTTCTCTGGATGAAGTTGGAACTGTTCTCCAGGTAGGTGACGGAATCTCTAGGGTTTATGGGCTTTCTAATGTCCAATATGGAGAATTAGTTCAATTTAAAAATGGAATGGAGGGAATAGTACTGAATCTAGAAGAGGATAATGTGGGAGTTGTACTTTTGGGCCCCTCTAAGGAGATTAAAGAAGGAGACATTGTAAAAAGGACCAAAAGAATTGCATCCATTAATGTTGGCGAGGGAGTTGTTGGAAGGGTAGTAAATACCCTAGGTCAACCAATTGATGGAAAAGGCAAAATTGAGGGTAAAATGTATGAAATGCCTTTAGAGAGAAAGGCGCCGGGTGTAATTTATAGACAACCCGTGAATGAGCCTTTACAAACCGGAATCAAATCTATTGATGCTATGATTCCAATTGGAAGAGGTCAGAGAGAGCTTGTAATTGGTGATAGACAAACAGGTAAAACTACTGTTTGTATAGATACAATCCTTAATCAAAAAGAATTCTACGATGCTGGAAACCCTGTATATTGTATTTATGTTGCTGTGGGGCAAAAAGCTTCTACAGTTGCTGGTATTGCAAAAACATTAGAAGATAAAGGTGCTTTAGCTTATACAACAATTGTTGCTGCCAATGCTTCAGATCCTGCTCCAATGCAAGTCTATGCTCCCTTTGCTGGAGCCTCAATTGGTGAATATTTTAGAGATACTGGTAGGCCAGCATTAATAATTTATGATGATCTATCTAAACAAGCAGTAGCTTACCGTGAAGTTTCACTATTGTTGAGAAGACCACCTGGAAGAGAAGCTTATCCTGGTGACGTTTTTTATCTTCATTCAAGATTACTTGAAAGATCTGCTAAAGTGATTAATGATGATGATATTGCAAAGAATATGAATGATCTACCTGATCCATTAAAACCTATTGTTAAAGGAGGAGGATCATTAACCGCACTTCCAATTATTGAGACTCAAGCAGGGGATGTCTCTGCATATATTCCAACTAATGTTATCTCAATTACTGATGGGCAAATATTTTTAGAGTCTGATTTGTTTAACTCAGGTGTTCGCCCCGCCATAAACGTAGGAATTTCTGTTTCACGAGTTGGAGGCTCAGCTCAAATTAAATCTATGAAAAAAGTAGCTGGAACACTCAAGCTTGATCAAGCTCAATTTAGAGAACTTCAGGCTTTTGCTAAGTTTGGTTCTGATTTAGATCCTGTTACATTAGGTGTAATTGAAAAGGGTATGAGAAATGTTGAAATACTAAAACAAGCTCAAAATGATCCATTTACAGTCGAAGATCAAGTTGCAATAATTTATTTAGGCTCAAAGAATTTGCTAAAGTCTGTTCCTGTTGATAAAGTAAAAGATTTTGAAAAGAAATTTTTAGAGTTAATGGACTTAAAATATAGAAAAACACTTGATACAATTAAAGAAGGTAAATTAACAGATGATGTAATTGCAACTTTAGAAAAAGTGGGAGCTGAAATTAGTTCGTCATATGAATAAAAAATGGCAAATTTAAAGGAGATAAGAAATAGAATTTCATCAGTATCTTCAACAATGAAGATTACTAGTGCTATGAAAATGGTTTCTGCTGCAAAGCTTAAAAAAGCACAAGATTCTATTACTGCTATGAGGCCCTATTCTGAAAAGCTTAGTGAACTAATGTCAAGCTTTTCTCAGATAATTTCTTCGTCAAGTATTTCAGATCTTTCAGATTCCAGGCCCATAAAAAATGTTTTAGTTGTGGTAATTTCGTCCAATAAAGGATTGTGTGGAGCTTTTAACTCTAATGTTATTAAAAAAGCTTTAGCCCTCAAAAAAAATGAAAAGTTCTTAAATGCTAATTTTAGCTACATAGCTGTAGGTAAAAAAGCAAATGATATTATTTCTAAATCTGAAAATGTAGTAGAGAATCATTCCTCAATTTTTGAAAACTTAACATATGAGGAGTCTTCAAAAATTTCTGATAAAATCATATATGAATTTAGTTCAGGGACGGTTGATCACGTTGAAATTATTTTTAACAGCTTCAAAAATGCTGCTAACCAAATTGTAAAAACAGAACAATATTTACCTATTGTTAGTCCTGAAGAGTCTGAACCTTTATCAGATTATATATTTGAACCCTCAATGGAGCAAATAGTTTCTGAACTTGTCCCAAAGTCTTTAAAAATACAACTATTTAAGTCAATTCGTGATTCTTTTGCTGGCGAGCATGGAGCTAGAATGACGGCTATGCATAAAGCTACAGATAATGCAACAGAACTAAGAGATGATCTTGTTTTAACCTATAATAAAGCTAGACAGGCTGCAATTACTAATGAAATACTTGAAATTGTTTCGGGTGCTGAAGCATTAAAAGGATAATTTAACTTGTATGAAAGTTAAAATTATTAATAAATCAAATAATCCAAACCCAAACTATGAAACAGTTTTTTCATCGGGAATGGACCTTAGAGCTTATGTTGAAAATCCTATTACTCTAAAGCCTAATGAGAGAAAATTAATTAAAACAGGAATTCATATTGAACTTCCTAAAAGCTATGAGGCTCAAGTTAGACCAAGGAGCGGTCTAGCTTATAAAAAAGGTATAACTGTTTTGAATTCTCCTGGAACTATTGATGCAGATTACCGAGGTGATATTGGTGTTATATTGATTAATCATTCTAACCAAGATTTTATCATTAATAGTGGAGATAGAATAGCTCAATTAGTTGTTTCAGAGTTTATAAAAGTAATCTGGCAAATATCAGAAAATATAAGCTCTACCGTTAGAGGAGGTTCTGGGTTTGGCAGTACTGGAAGTAATTAATATCTTCACAGGATGCGTTTTTTGTACTTCGTTTTAATATCTCTATTATTAGGCTGTGGCGCGACCAAAAATAATAGTCCTGTAAAAAATTATACTTTAGACGATAAACTTACAGTTTTATCCGAACCTTTTAAGCCATTTGTTTTTGATAAAATTATTATTTCGAGTAAAGTTAATTTTCAATATAATCAACAGTTTTTAACTTTTGATTTAACATCAAGAATTGATTCTAGCAATAAAATTTTACTTACAGGAAATATTATTTTTCCGTTATTTAAAATTTTATTAAATAAAGATTTAGCTTTTGGTTATGATAGAATTAGAAGAGAATTTTTTGAAACTTCAATAAAAGAGATAAATAATAAATATGGGTTAAGATTAGGACTAAATGAAATTGAAAATATTTTTATTGGAAACCCAATCGTATCGCTTGATGAAATAAATAAATCAGAAAAAGTAAATACTCCAGAGGGTATATTGATTAATTATTCAGTAAATAGCTTTAATTATATTTTTTTATTTGACAATCAATTTAGTAAATTAAAAAGTCAAGAGATTTTTCACACTAAGTCTGGAAGTTCAATGCAATTGTCATATTCAGGATCTTTCACGGATAGCTCCAAGGACATACCTTCATTAATTAAAATTAAAATCCGTCATCAGAATAATTTAATTAATTTAAACATAAATAATAGATCGAGAATTTTTAATAATGAAATTAATTTTCCTTATAAGGTTCCTCGCGGATTTTCAAAAATTGAAATTTGAGAAATTTTTATTTTAAAATAGTATTATTTTTTCTGGTTTTTTCAATTCCAAAAAGTATAATTGGCCAATCTCAAAAAATAAAAGAATTAGAAAGTAAGAGGAAGGTCTTGAAAGATGAAATATTAAAAATTAATTCACTATTAATTGATAATTCAAAAAGAAAAAAAAATGCTTTTGGAGACCTTGAAAATTTAACTTTTAAAATAAACAGAAAAGAAGCTTTGATCAAGTTAACTAACGATCAAATCAATCTTTTAAATTCCGATGTTGAAGACAATAAAGACAGAATAGAAAAGCTTAATATTGAAATTATTATCGCAAGAAAAGATTATGCAAATATGATATTCAATTCGTACAAGAGTAGGCTTAAGGAAAGTAGGTTGATGTTTTTATTATCGTCTGATAATTTTTTACAAGCTTTTAAAAGATCTCAGTATTTTGATCAATTTTCAAAAAACCGAAAAGAAATAGCATTGAATATTAATAGAAAAGTCGAGAAAGTAGAAGCATCAAATAAAGTTTTAATAACAAAAATCTCTCAAAAAGAATTTTTAATAGAGCTTAATGAGAATGAAAAGTTGGTACTTTCTAATGAAAAAAGAGATCAAAATAAACTAGTAATCTCTTTAAGAAAAAAAGAAAGTTCGTACAGAAAGCAAATTAATGATAAACAAAAGCAGGCTTTACTTTTGGATAAAGAAATAGATCGATTAATCAAAGAAGCCATCAGAGAATCTAATAAAGATTCTTCATCCACAATTTTTTCATTAACACCAGAAGCAAAAGCGTTAGCTGAAAGTTTTTCAAAAAATAAAGGTAATCTGCCATGGCCAGTAGAAAGAGGAATTATTATCCAAAAATTTGGTTTACAGCCACATCCTGTAGTCAGAACCACAAAAATTAAAAGCAATGGAATAGTAATTGCAACTAGTAAAAATGCTAATGTAAGGACAGTTTTTAATGGAAAAGTTTTATCAATTTTGAAATTTAAAGGAAGTAATTTGACTATTCTTGTTCAGCATGGAAATTACATTAGTGTTTACAAAAACTTGTCTAAAGTATATGTTAGAAAAGGACAAGATGTAGAGTCTCTAGATATTATTGGCCAAGTATTTAGTAATAATTCAGATTCTAAAACAACATTACAGTTTAGTATTTTTAATAATACTACTGCATTAGACCCATATATATGGATAGCAAGGTGATTTATAAAAATAAAATTCAAAAAACCATTGAAATTAAAGGAGCAGAAATGCATAATTTAAAAGCTATTGATATTTCTATTCCAAAAAAACAATTAGTTGTAATCACCGGTTTATCAGGATCAGGAAAATCTAGCCTTGCTTTTGACACAATTTATGCAGAAGGCCAAAGAAGATTTATTGAAAGTCTATCTTCTTATGCAAGACAGTTTTTAGGAAAATTAAATAAACCGAAGGTAAAAAGTATTGATGGATTATCACCTGCTATTGCAATTGAACAAAGAGTTAATAATTCAAATCCAAGGTCAACAGTAGGTACAAGCTCTGAAATATATGAGTATATAAAACTATTGTATGCTAGAGTCGGCAAGACAATATCTCCAAAATCAGGTGACGAAATAAAAAAAGACAGTATAAACACTGTTTTGGATTTTATTAAAAAATTAAAAGTGGGAGATAAATTTTTAATTATGATAAAGCTTGAACCTCCAAAAGATATAATTTTTGAAGACTTTTTATCTCTTTATTCAAAACAAGGGTTTGTTAGAATTGAAATAGATGAAAAAATCTTATCAATTGAGGATTTTGATAATAGAAAGTTTAAAAACGCATACTTGGTTATAGATAGATCTATTTTTAAGAATGAAGAAAACTACCTTAATAGAATTGTTGATTCAATTGAGAATGCCTTTAATACTGGCAATGGTTCTATGTTTATTAAGAATTTAGTTGATAATTCATATAATTTTTTTACAAAAAAATTTCAAGAAAATGGTGTAAATTTTTTAGAACCTAATGAACATTTGTTCAGTTTTAATAACCCATATGGAGCTTGTTCTAAATGTGGAGGATATGGCGATATAATGGGGATAGATCCTGAACTTGTAGTTCCTAACACTTCTTTATCTATATATGAAGAATGTATTGCACCCTGGAGAGGACAAAAGCTAAAAAAGTATAATCAGCTTTTAACTAAAAACGCTCATTTATTTGACTTTCCAATTCATCGACCATATTTCAAGTTATCTAAAGAACAAAAAGAATTATTATGGACTGGTAATGAATATTTTAAAGGAATTGACTTTTTCTTTAAAAAATTAGAGCAAAAAATGTATAAGATTCAAAACAGGGTAATGCTCTCTAGATATAGGGGCAGAACACTATGTTCAGACTGTAAGGGAAAAAGGTTGAGAGAAGAAGCTAGCTATGTTAAAGTTAATGGTCGCTCAATTACTGAGTTAGTTGATATGCCAATTTCTAAGTTGCTGGATTTTTTTAATAAAATTAAATTTAAGGGTGAGTCTATAAAAAAGAGTGAAAGGCTATTAAAAGAAATTATAAGCAGACTTAAGTTTGCTAAAAATGTTGGATTAGGATATTTAACATTAAATAGAAAATCAAACTCTCTTTCCGGGGGTGAAACCCAAAGGATTAATTTAGCAACCTCTCTTGGCAGTGCACTAGTTGGTTCAATTTATGTGCTTGATGAACCAAGTGTTGGCTTACATCCTGAGGATACTTTAAAATTGATTGATATACTATTAAATCTCAAAAAAATTGGTAATTCAGTAATTATTGTTGAACATGATGAAGACATAATTAGATCTGCTGACCATATAATTGATTTGGGACCAGGCGCTGGCTCCGAAGGGGGAGAAATTGTTGCAGAGGGAACTATTAAAAATTTACTCGAATCAAAATCTCTTACATCTAGTTATTTAAATGGGTCTTTAAGAATTGAGATTCCCAAATCAAGAAAAAAAATTTTTGATAAAATTTCCCTTATTGGATGCAGAGAAAATAATTTAAAAAACATAAATGTTGTTTTCCCCTTAAATATGATGGTTTGTGTTACTGGTCTTTCAGGAAGTGGTAAAACCACTCTAGTAAAAAACATACTTTATCCAGCATTGTTAAAAAATAAAGGTGTTTTCAAAGAGAAGCCTGGGCAATTCAATGAAATTAAAGGAGACTTAGATAAAATTAATTCAATCGAATATATTGATCAAAATCCGATTGGACAATCTTCAAGGTCCAATCCTGCAACTTATATTAAGGTATATGATGATATTAGAGCTTTATTTTCAAATCAAAAAACGTCTAAGCATTTTGGATTAAAACCTAAACACTTTTCATTTAATGTTGATGGTGGAAGATGTGATGAATGTAAGGGCGAAGGAACTGTTAAAATTGAAATGCAATTTATGTCTGATATAATACTAAAATGTGAATCATGTAAAGGAAAGAGATTTAAAAATGAAGTTTTGAAAGTTAGATATGATGACATGAACATTGATAATATTTTAAATATGACTATTCAGGATGCATATAATTTCTTTAGTGAGAAGAGTCAGAAAAGAATTGCCAATAAACTTAAATCCCTCTTAGATGTTGGAATGGGATATGTTAAATTAGGCCAGTCTTCATCAACTCTTTCTGGAGGAGAGGCTCAAAGAATTAAGCTCGCTTCATTTTTATTAAAAGGGAACAATAAAGAAAATACACTTTTTATTTTTGATGAACCGACAACAGGACTGCATATTCATGATATTAAAAAACTGATAAAATCCTTTAATTTGTTGATTGAATTTGGACATTCAATAATTGTTGTAGAGCACAACTTAGATTTAATCAAATCATCAGATTATATTATTGATTTAGGCCCTTATGGTGGAGATGAAGGGGGAAGTTTAGTTTTTGAGGGTACTCCAGAAGATTTAATAAAAGATAAAAAGTCTTTACTTGCAAATCATCTAAGACCTAAGCTTTCGTTTAATTAAATTATCAATAAATAAATTAATTGATTCAGATGATTTTGATTTATATATAATAATTGTGTAAAGTAAGGCAACTAGTAATGAGTTTAAAGCAATTTTAATCAAGCTGGGAAATTCAAAATCTATATTTTTAAAAAGAAAGTAAATTACTCGACCATCACCATCGTTATCTCCAAATAAAATGAATATTAGTAAAATAATTCCTAACACTTTTAATGAATGAATTGAATAGGGCATAATATTTAGTTTAAACCTAATATATATTACTTTAATTAATGTAAAAGCAGAGACAACTATTAGTGTAGAAAGTGCTGCTCCATTTATACTGTAAATATCAATTAAAATATCATTTAAAAAATACACGGTGATTGCCATGAAAACTGAAAATGGAAGAGTTATTTTATAGAATTTGGATGTTGCTAGTATTGCAGGACCACAACCAAAACTCATCAATATTAGTTTACTTATAGAAATCATTAAAACTACCCAAATGGCATCGCCATATAATGAGTTTGACATTAATTTATAGAATGGCTCAATATTAATATTTATCAACAAGAAGAAAAGTCCAGCAATAATTAGAAGGTTTATTGAACTTTTTCTATATAAAATTTTTAATTCTTTTAAATTATTTTCATTTAAAGATTTAGCAACAAGTGGATTTATAATTTGAAACATAGCTCTTCCGGGCACTTCTACTACCGTTGCAATGAAAACTGCAACCGCATAAAATGCAGTTTGACTTATAGCTTCTTTTTGAGGAATCATAAACTTATCAATATCAATCAATATACTTGCAGCAGATCCGGCAAGAAATATATAAAAAGAGTAGGTTAAAATACTTTTAATGTTTTTTGGCAAATTAAAGGTAATCTTAGGCGTATAAAGACTAAACGAATAAACAATCATTAAAAGAAGTCTCATATAATACAATCCTGTCAACCACCAAACAAAATCTTCTTTAGACAGATAGTCTAGACTTACAAATATTAGTAATATTAAAACAGAAAATCTTGGAAATATTTCTTTTAAAAAATTACCAAAAACAGATTTTAGTTGTACTCTAGCCCATGAATAAAACACTTCAAAGTAAGAAGTTGCAAAGGCAACTAAGAAGATGACCCAAACATAAGATTCAATTATTGGATTCTGAATTGAAAGAAACTTTCCAATCAAGTCATGAAATTTTATCACTAAAATAGTAATAGGAATTATAGTTAGTAATGGAATCAAAATCACAGATGACATAAATGAATCCCTATCTCTTTTATTTTTAAAGGAGCTGAAATATTTTATTATGGTATGTTGACTGCCAAACGCAACAAGAGGCATTAATAAGTTGGATGTTGCTAGTAAAAAAACAACAAGACCGTAATATTCATCCTTAAGAAAAACAGGATAAAAATAGAGGGTATTTATTCCTCCAATTAACATTGCTAAAGATATTATTATTATATTTTTATAAGATTGATTAAAGACTATTCCCATTATAACTTTAAAAGTATTTTCGAAATTTTTTTAGCAATATTAGACGATAAAAACTCTTTATCTGCTATTACTTTCTTATCCTTACCGTTTTTATATTCATAAAAACACTGATAAATATAATTTTTTAAATCTGTATAATTATTATATGAAAAGGACATTCCAGATTGAGTTTCATTAATAATTTTTTTAAGATCACTTTCTTTATTGGTAATGCCGAGTATCTTTTTATTAGAAGATAAGTAATGAAAAAACTTTCCAGGAATTATGTCATCACATCCTTTAATATTAACGGAACAAACAACCAAAACTTCTGAAATAGAAATCTCTTTATTTAAATCACTCTTTGACATGTAAGAAAGAATTTTCCTGTTTTCTACTTTCTTAAAAGATGAACAGCTCAATATTTCAGAATCAATATTACCAATTAAAACAATCTCAACTAAATCTTTAAATTCATTATTTTTATCAATTAAATCGCTTAAAGCTAACCAAAGATTTTTTGGGTTTTGAATAGCTTTCAAAGAGCCAGCGTATAAAATTCTAAACTTGTTATGTGGCTTAGACCTTATCAACTTGTCATAACCACTATGAATACAAAAGCTATTTTTATTTACTTCTTGAAATAAATTTTTTAGGGATTTGGATGTTGTAAACACTGCGTCAGAAGATTTAACAATTTGTCTTTCTTTTTCTTCATGTTTTTTTTGTGTTGAATTAAGTCTATTTAACAATTTGTTCTGGAAAAAGTTAGACCAGGGGTCTCTAAAGTCAGCAATCCATCTAATCTTTTTTTTCTCTTTTAATATTCTCCCAATATTGTGTAAAGAATGAGGTGGACCTGTAGTAATTAAACAATCTAACTTATTTTTTTTCAAGTAATTTGAGATATATTTAACAGAGGGAACAACTAGGTATTTTCTTGTATCTGGAAAGAAAAAAAGTTCTCTTACAATTAATAAAAAATTTGACAAAATATAATTTAAACTAATATCAGTGTAATCCGGAGTTAAAAAACTTTCGCTTGGTTTAGTGTTTCTTAAGCTTAAAAAATTTGGCAATTCGAATCCTGAAATTAAGTTCACTTTTATATTAGGATTAACACTCTTTATTAGCTCTTTATCAATTATTGGATACTTGGGATTTTTAAATGTAAATATATGAATGTCATAACCAAGTGCTACCAACTCGTTTGAAAATCTGAGCCATCTTAAAACTCCAGATCCACCAGCAGGAGGCCAATAGTAAGTTAGTATTCCAATCTTTTTACTCATATATTTTAATCAAATCTTTTGACACTACATTGTTGTTTAATTTAGATATGGCATCACTACAATTTTTTTCAAGTTTTGAATAAAGATCTTTGTTATTGATTAACAGACGAACATAAGAGATAAAATCCTCTGTATTTTTTTCTTCAAACACTTTACCGCAATTAAATTTTTTAATGAGCTCTGCTTGAGCATTTGAATTACTACACAAAACAGGAATATTAAATGAAATATATTGAAAAATCTTATTAGCATAAGTAGTATCGTGATGCTTATTTTTATAAAGCGGGGATAGTCCAATATCAGAAATTAATAAATACTTGTACAATTCATTTTCCTTTTTCCATCCTAGAAAATCAACTAAATTCGAAATCTTCAGCCTATTTATTTTAGCTTTAATTTTATAATCATAAGAGCTCTTACCTATAATCACTAGCTTGATTTTTGGAATTTCCTTTTCCAAAGAACTCATTGAATCTAAAACAGTATCAAGACCCCTTCTTTTAGATGTATTTCCTATATATAATAGGACATAATTTTTTGAATATTTTTCTTTTATTTCTTTATTAAATTTTTTGTTCTGGTAAAAGCTTTTTCTAACTGTGTTCGGATACACTATAACATTATTACTTGAAATTTTACATCTTTCTATAAGCTCATTCTTTGCTTGATCGGTAACCACAATTATTTTATCTGCTTTAGACACAAATTTTTCTTCAGCCTTTCTCCATCTTTTTATGCTTATCAAAAGCTTTCCCAAAAAACTATTTACATGCTTATAAAATTTCATAATTTCATGTCTGTTTTCGTGAAGATCAAGAGTATATTTTAAATTATATTTTTTACAAATATGAACAGCAGCTTTAGCAATTTGAATATCATGAATATGCATCCAATCAATCTTGTTGTTGACGACAAAATTTTTAATATTAGATTTCATTAAAATCGAATAAAATGGCATATCATTTGCCAATGCTGAAAGCTTATATGTCAATGATGAACAATAATATCTTCTAATATTTATTTTGTTTATAACTTCCTTTTTAATATAATTTTTTTGGTATGAAAGACAGAATAAATAAATTTCATGACCATTTTTAATGAGTTCATCACATTCGTTGGATATCCTTGCGTCACTTGGATAAATAGCGTCTAAAATCATTCCAATTTTCATAATAAAAAAATTAAAGATTTAAAACACCTTTGTAATAATTAGTGTATTTATTTAATGATTTTTCAGCATAGACTGCATAGTATCTATTTGTAAAATTTCTTAGTAAAGGTCTTAAGCCAATTTTAAAAGCAGGGTTTCTCCAATATTCTTTTTTCTTAACCTCCCATCCAGACTTTTCTAGTAACCAATCAAATTGCCATGCTTCAAATTCATGGTAATGACGATCTCTTTCATCATTTTTATTTTTGTATGCTTTAGAAAACCATAAGTTCAATGGAACAGTAACAAAAAGTCTTTTACATTTTAAGTTTCTTAGAAGCGGAAAAGGAGAGACTAAATGCTCAATAATTTCAAGTCCCGTAACTAGGTCAACTTCTTTTGGAACTTCAATATTATATTCAAAATCAAAATCTTGACCCTCACTATTTATAACTTTATAACCTTCTTTCTCCATTATTTTTGAAAAAGGATTTCTAACTCCGAGATCATAAATCAATCCACCATGAGGTAAGATTTCTTTTAGCATTTTGAGAGTTTTCTTATAACGATATTTAGGTAGCTTATTATACATTAATCTTTTTCTTAAAATATAAACCAACGGATAATAATAAAATCACGAAAGACAAAACAGAGATTATAGATCCGTTAACTATAACTTGGGGTTCAAACCAAAAGCGTAATTCATAATTGCCAACTGGGACTTCCATTCCCCTAAGTAAGTAATTAACCCGGTAATGATTCATAGATTTTGAATCAATTGACTCATCGTTGCTATTTTGTATCATTACTTTCCATCCACTTCCATAATAAGCTTCAGAAAAAACAGCAAATTGTTCTGTTTGTGCATCAACTTTATAAATTAATTGATTAGCTTTTTTTGATTTCAAAACAATTGAGTTCTCCTTATTTTTTATATACTTTTTATCATTTAATTTTTGAGAAATAGCAGTTTTTTTGAAATCCATTTCATCTAATTTTAACAACTCTTCGTCGTGGCTTTTAACAGACTTAAGTTCTTCAACGAACCAAGCTGAGCCGATAGCATTTGGGTTAGTCTTAAGCTCAAGTTGATTTTTTTCATTAAAATCAATTATGTACTTAACATTTAGCATATCAAGAACTTTATAATTTTTACCAAACAAATAAAAATCAAATAGATCTTGTATTTTTTGAGGTCTAGCAGCATTATATCCAGAAATTGATTTATGGAAATAAGATGTTCTACCATTTACTAAACCCCTAAATGGTTCAAAAACTCTAAAATCACTTTTATCGTTTTGAATTTCAAGATCAAAAGAATTTGCTTTAAAAGGAGTTGAAACGGATGATTTACTAACAAAATCCTCTTGATTAACATATTTTTTATCCACTGACCATAAGTCAATCGATACAATAAAAAACAACATAATTAGCACATAATTTTCTTTGATTTTATTTTTAAGACTGCTATACAATAAAGAAAAAATTAAAAAAACAATTATTGAACTTCTCAGAATATCAGCTTTATAGACAGCAATTCTTTCATCTACAATCATTGATAGTATTTCGGGGTACTGAGCAAAAGGTTCAGCACTCGACTTAAAGTCAAAAAAACTTTCTCCAAAAAAATATAAGATACCAAAAACAGAAAGAAATGATGATCCAACTAATAATAGCTTTTTTGAACTAATTATTTTTCTATCTCTTTTTTTGTAAAATCCATAAAGTCCAAGAATTGCAATAAACGGAACTAAAAACTCAATCAAAACTTGAATAGATGAAACTGCTCTAAACTTATTATAAAAAGGAAAATAATCGATAAATATATCAGTCAATAAAGAAAAGTTTTTTCCCCAAGACAATAAAAGCGTTAATGCAAAAGAGCTTAAAACCCATATTAAGTTTATTTTATTTAGAAAAAATAATCCAATTATAAACAAAAAGAACACTGAAACTCCAATGTAAGCAGGTGCTTCTACAATAGGTTGATCGCCCCAGTATAACCTAGCATTTTCATAAATTAACTTAGCAGTTTCAGGATCATAATCTCTAAGACTTTTAAAAAACTCAGATTTTTTATCAATTAAATCACCACTTCCTCCACCCTTAAATCTGGGAATAATTAGATTAAAACTTTCAGTAATTCCATAGCTGTATTCAGTAATATAATCTTTAGAAAGACCTCCAGTATTTTGTTTTTTATAACCATCAGGTGTAATTGTAATCTTAGAATTTCCTCTAGTACTAAATTCTGTATATTCTTTTGTTGCAAGAATTGATGTTGAATTTAGGGTTATTGCAAGAATTATGGCTCCAAGAAAACTTGAATATTTTTTCAAATCAATATTTTTGTTTTTTATCTCATGATAAAGATGAATTAGCGCTAAAAGACCTGATAACATAACAAAATAATAGGTCATTTGATAATGATTTGCATTAATCTGTAACCCAAAACCTAGTGTAGCTAAAATAAATCCAATCAAATATTTTTTTTCAAATAAATTATAAACCCCGGCTATTGCTAAAGGCGCATATCCAATAGCTAGAGCTTTCGTATTATGTCCGACTCCTAAAATTATAATTAGATATGTTGAAAAAGCAAATGCGAATGCACCTATAACAGCAAACTTTTTTTCAATCTTAAGCGATATTAAAAGTATATAAAAGCACAATAAATAAACAAACAAATAATCTGCTGGTCTTGGTAGAAATCTAATTAATTTATCAATTTTGTCTAGAAAATCATACGGATATTGTGTAGCTACCTGGTAGGATGGCATCCCGACAAAAGCATTATCAAGCCAAAATGGATCTTCATCAAAAGCTTGTCTGTGGTCAACAATTTGTTTTGCCATTCCAGAAAACTGAGCAATATCGGATTGAAAAAGAGCTTTTCCGGAAATTAAGGGATTAAAATATGCTATTGAAGCAAGAGCAAAAAAGGCAATTATTGCAATATGAAAAATAGAATTCCTATTGAAGAGGTAATTAATCAATTTCTTCATAATCAATATATTCACCAACTTGTTCTTTTTTTTTGTTTTCCTTTTTTTTAGCTTTTTGGAAAGGATTACTTTGTTCTTTCCTTTTATTAAACTTCTCAAAATTTTTTCTGATTAAATATCTTAACAAATAAGGAGCTAGTCGTTTAATAATGTAACTAAAAATGATAAAAAATAGTATTATATATATTAAAATCATTATAATTAATAATATCAAAAATACGATTTATCAAATAATGGTTTTAACTTGATTAAGATTTTAAATGAAAAATAATTTATTTGGGATTTTATTTTTTTTATCTACGAGTCTATTTTGTCAGTATACCGAAACAATTAACTCAAATAGACCAGGGACTTCGCATGGAGCATTTTCAATTGGAACAGATGTGCTGCAATTTGAAATAGGAGCAAATAATTATGCTCTTTCGCACTCAAATCTATATGACTCACGAATAAGAGGAATAAACGCAACCTATAATATCAGATACGGACTCTACTTTGAAAATTTAGAAATATTTATAAAAGGCGGTTATAATGAAAGAGAAGTCATTGATAATTTTAAGTCAAACATAAGTGTAAAAGAAAATTTTTTATCTGAACATTCAATAGGTTTGAAATATTTGATTTTCGATCCTTTTAAAAATAAAAAATGGCATAGTGAAGATTTTTACAGTTGGAGATCAAATAATAAAATTAAATGGACAGACTTAATTCCAGCATTCTCAATTATTGTTGGTGGGGATTACTTATTCAATAAAAAAATTCAATTTGACGACCAATATTTTAACTTAAAGCAAGAATATTATCGCTACAAAGATCAAAATACTTTTTCTCCATTTTTAGGTATAGTTACACAAAATCATTTTTTAGGTAAATGGGTTGTAGTTAATAATATTTCACTAGAAAACATCGGCTCGGATTACAATAAGATAAATTATATTTTCACTTTAACACATAATTTAAGTAATCCAAGGTGGAGTGTATTCGCTGAATATCAAATGATTGACAATAAAATATATTCAGACAACTTTTTTAAATTTGGTATAGCTAATCTTATTACAAAAAACCTACAAGTTGATTTAAACTTTGGAGGAAGTTTTAAAAACACCCCTACAAATAGTTATATTGACCTTGGGTTTTCAAAACGTTTAGATTGGCACAAAGATAAATTACCAATTGATAGATTGAAGCTGAAAGAATTTAGAGAAAAAATTAAGAGAGAAAATAGTATAGAAAAGAGCAATAAAAAAGATTCTAAAAAAGCAGGAAAACAAAATAAAAGACAATCAAGACAAGAGAAAAAACAAATTAAAAAAGCAAATAAACCAAATAGAAAGAAATTTATAATATTCTAATGTTAAAGATAGTTACTGTAAAAAACCCAAAGCAAGTTAAAGACTTTGTAATGTTTCCTTTTAAACTTTATAAAGATTGTAAGTATTGGGTTCCACCAATTATCAAAGAAGAAATAGAAGCAATGAATACTGAAAAAAACCCTGTTTTTAAAAATGCAGAAGCAGAATTTTATTTGGCATATGACGAAAATGATAATATTGTTGGAAGAATTGCTGCAATTGTAAATTGGATTGAAATAAGGGAGCAGAAAAAAAATAAATTAAGATTTGGATGGTACGACACCATAGATGATGTTGATGTGAGCAAGATTTTGATTGAAAAGGTTATAGAATTTGGGAAACAAAGACAGTTAAAATTTATTGAAGGTCCAGTAGGTTTTTCAAACATGGACAAAGCTGGATTATTAACATATGGATATGATGAATTAAACACAATGATAACCTGGTATCATTATCCTTACCAAAAAAAACATCTTCTTGAACTAAAGCTCAAGCAGTTAGCCGAGTGGGTAGAGTATAAAATCAAAATTTTTTCCGAGGAAGAAGCACCTGAAAAAGTAAAAAAATTTGCTAGAATTATCCAAAAAAGATATGAGCTTGAGGTTGTAAACTTTAAATCTACAAATGAAATCCTTCCATATGTAGATAAAATGTTTGAATTACTAAATGTAACATACAGTAATCTTCAAACTTACGTTACGATAAAACAATATCAAATTGATTTTTATAAAGAAAAGTTTATAAAATATAT
>TARA_B100001093_G_scaffold73798_1_pt1 | contig 24043 bp, 23 predicted proteins | sample TARA_B100001093 | Tara Oceans TARA_B100001093 (sample SAMEA2623116) | marine metagenome | biome: marine biome (ENVO:00000447); feature: surface water layer (ENVO:00002042); material: "saline water (ENVO:00002010), including plankton (ENVO:xxxxxxxx)" | depth 5 m | reverse complement strand
TACACTTCCGCGATTTGATTGGGGTGTGAAGTTCTCACTCATGAAGTCGCCCAGTTCGATAGATTTGATAAGTTGTGACCTTCAAGGTCGGTCAATGTCGGATGGAGAACTTATGAATTCAGAGGTTAGCATTTCGGACGAAACTGCTGATGAATCTCTAGATTCTATGTCTGAAGCCAGCATTGAGTTGGCAACTAGGTTGATTACCAGATTAAAGCCGGAAGATAGAGCATCAATTTTCAAGATGATTGCTAACAAAGCATACTTTAGTGGTGGGCTTGGAACAATAATATTGGTATTTTGGTGGTTGACGGTTGATACAAGTAGTGATGATTTATCAACGGGTGTTTCAACTTTCTTTAATCTTGATTTTTCGGAAGTTGCACTTACCGTAATTGGCTTGGGATTATTATCCTCTCTACTGAGGGATTTCAGCAGAGAGTTAGGTCAACTCGCCCCTGCACTGTTATCTGGTGCACTGATAATTCTCTGTTGCTTGTATGTCCTAGAACCAATTGCTTTAGGGTTGCTGACAGATGAATTAACATCGTCAGACGGGGTTTGGCGTACTGCAAGGTTAGCCTTATTGTGGCTCGGAATTACTTATTGTGCGCATTTACTTGTTGATGCTTCTTTGTTGGCTTGGTTGAAGAAGTTCTGTGATTCAAAAGGATTTGAAATTGCACCACCATCTGGGCGAGATGACGGGCGAAATGGACTTGTTTCAGATGAAGCATAATCCACGAACATGGTGTTGAGATGTCTAATATCGATATAGAAGTTCTAAGACTTGGGCATCGTAGAGGGCGAGATCCAAGAATTACCACTCACTTAGCGTTGGTTAGTAGGGCTATGGGCGTTAGCAAATTTCTTCTCTCTGGTGATGAGGACGAGAAGCTTTTCGAAAATGTAGTTTCAGTGAATGAAAGGTTTGGCCATGGATTAGATTGCCGCTACGAGAAAAGCCCCCTCAAATATCTCAGAAACATTGTCAATAATGAGGTCAATAGGCCAACTGTAGTTCACTTAACTATGTATGGCGAACCGTTTAAATCCACTACTCCTAGCATACCAAAAGGGAATGGAGTAATTGTTATTGTTGGAGGTGCTAAAGTCCCTGGGGAAATTTTCAAGATAAGTGATTATAATATCGCGGTGGGTAATCAACCTCATTCAGAAGTTGCTGCTTTGGCCCTATTTCTGGACGCCTTGACAGATGGAGACGGCTTTAATCAAGAATTTCCAAATGCAAAGTTAATTATTCATCCTTCTAAGACTGGCAAAGATGTTAAAGAAGTCTAGTAGTGGTGTTAGTTAGTATTTATTCACTAGGTTTGGAAGTTGGTTATTATGCCTAACTACAAGGTCTATAGTCGCTATTAAAATTAATTTTACCAATCCCAATTATTATTTGAGTCCATTTTTGACAGAGTTTAATGTCGATGCCTTTGGGAGCCGCCGGTAGTTTCTGCCCGGGCTCACCAAATCAAAAAATCTCTAAGTATCCCAGCTTTTTAGATGCTGCAGATGGTTTGTTAAATGGTACTGAATTATCTCCTCAGGCCAACGGTGCTGGTATTCTGTTAACTGCTGATGGTGGTCGGTATGAGGGAGACTTATTCGGTGCTGAAAAAATCGGTGAGGGAGAACTTGTTTTCACTACCGGGATGATGGGATATCAAGAATCTTTAACAGATCCCTCATTTGCCGGACAAGTTCTGACATTTACCTATCCGCTAATTGGTAATTATGGTGTTCACATAAATCGCTCTGAATCATCCTCTGTATGGCCTAGAGGCGTGGTAGTACGACATGCAATGAAGCAACCAGATCATCGAGATTCGGTAGCAACAGTGAATGATTTCCTGCGTTTGCATAATATTCCGGGTATCGAAAATATCGATACAAGGGCGATAACCAAGAATGTGCGCGAACTTGGCACGGTATTGTGCGTATTTGGCCCGCTTGACAAAGAAGACGTGCTAAAGGCTCGTTTGTTAGAGTTAACCTCGCCTGAGCTAGATGATTTAGTAGATTTAGTTTCAATCGATCAGGCTATTATTTTGAATGAGGGTTCAACTGATGATTTTGGTCGTAGAAAACCCCGTTTAGCAGCGTTGGATTGTGGGATAAAATACAATATTTTGCGTAGTCTGTGTCAGTATTTTGAGGTAATATGGTGTCCTCCTGACACCCATTTCTCTACCTTAATTAACGATTATCAAATTGATGCACTATTCTGTTCCAATGGGCCAGGCGATCCCGCCCACCCAGGCAAAGCCTCAATGGCTAAAGAGACTCTTGCCAAGGCTGTTCAATCAGGATATCCAGTTATGGGTATCTGTCTTGGTCACCAATTGATGGGGCTTGCTTCTGGTTTGAAAACATACAAGATGCGGTACGGGCACCGTGGTGCTAATCAGCCAGTTGTTGATTTAGTAAGTGGTAAAGTGTTAATCACTAGCCAAAACCATGGCTTTGCCGTCGCTGACCCAGAGTCAGGAATGCTAGCAGCCCACCCTTCAGGGGCAACATCTTCTGATGTTGAAAATCTCCATGGCCAGGAAGTGAAAGTTCGCTACATTAATGCTAACGACAAAACAGTAGAAGGTCTTGATGTGATAGACAAGCCTTGCTTCACCGTACAATTTCACCCCGAAGCCTGCCCAGGTCCACATGATGCAGAGGGCTTATTTGCTCGTTTCAAGGAAATTGTCGACACACATTTGGGGGTTATTTAATTGCCAAGAAGAGATGATTTGAAGTCTATCATGGTACTAGGTAGTGGACCAATTAAGATTGGTCAAGCCGCTGAATTTGACTTTTCAGGAAGCCAGGCAGTACGAGCTTTACGTGAAGATGGATATGAGGTGATTTTGGTCAATTCAAATCCAGCAACTATTCAGAACGACCCTGAAATGGCTGATAAAGTCTACATTGAACCATTATTGTCTTCTTCGATAAAGCGAATTTTAGAGATTGAGAGACCATGTGCGTTGTTGGCTGGTATGGGCGGCCAAACTGCGCTAAATATCGCTAGTGAATTAGCCCACTCTGGGGTTCTTGATGAGCTTGGTGTTGAATTAATCGGATCGGATTTAGATGCGATTGATAAAGCAGAAGATCGAGATTTATTCAACAAAGTCTGTGAATCAATTAATTTGCCAATCAGTGAGGCAATTGCTTGTCAATCAATGGACGAGGTAATCTCTGCTGCAGAACAGATTGGAACCTGGCCATTGTTAATCAGGCCAGCCTTCACTTTGGGTGGTTTAGGTGGAGGTACTGCATGGAACATTGGGGAATTAGTCGAGATAGCAACCCTTGGACTGCGAAATTCAAGAATTAATCAAGTCTTGATCGAAGAATCGATACTTGGCTGGCAGGAACTCGAATATGAAGTGATGCGAGATGAAGCAGATAATGCGATTATTGTTTGTACAATGGAGAATATTGATCCAATGGGTGTCCACACAGGAGAATCTACAGTTGTTGCTCCATTACAATCATTCTCTGACCAAGACCATCAAATCTTACGAGACCAGGCTTTGAGGCTGATTCGTGCCCTAAATATCAAAGGGGGATGTAATGTTCAATTTGCTTTCAATCAGTTTACTGGAGAAATAAGGGTGATTGAAGTAAATCCTCGTGTTTCACGCTCCTCGGCACTGGCTAGTAAAGCAACAGGCTACCCAATCGCCCGTATTGCGGCAAAAATTGCAGTCGGCTACACTCTTGATGAATTACCCAATCCAATCACTGGTGATGGTACTACTGCAGCATTTGAACCAACCTTGGATTATTGCGTAGTAAAGATACCAAGATGGCCATTTGATAAGTTTAGAACAGCAGATAGAACACTTGGCACGTCAATGAAGTCTACTGGAGAAGTAATGGCTATTGGTCGAAATTTCGAAGAAGCTTTTCTCAAAGCCTGGGCTTCATTGGAACAAGGGTGCCCTCATCCACGTCCATTAACCAAAGCAGATGAATCAGAGGGTGACACTATGGCCGAAAGAGCCAATGAACCTCTTCCAGATGCGACTTTAGTTGATTGGTGTAAAATTGCCACAGACCGAAGAATGGGCGCGCTTATTGAAGCTTTTAGAAGAGGTTGGACCGTGGAGCAAGTTCATGAAATAACTAGAATCACTCGATGGTTTTTGTATCGCTTCGAAAAGATTGCCCATATTGAAAAAGAAATGGTAAACTTATCTTGTAATCCAACTGAAATCAATGTAGAATTACTGCGTGAGTGGAAATCTAACGGTTTTGCGGATTCACACATTGCCGACGCATTAAATTCATTCCCACCTGAAGGGTATAAATCGTTACCAAGAGGTAGAGATGAAGATTCAGTAATGCGTAGAAGACATTCACTCTCACTGCATCCTAATTACCGCATGGTCGATTCGTGTGCCGCAGAGTTTGCTGCTAAAACGCCATATTATTATTCTACTTATGAGCCAAATTCCAAGCAAGGAATTGATCATGTGCCAAACTTAGCTAAAATGGATAAAGAGAGGTATGTGGCAATTGGTAGTGGCCCAATAAGAATTGGTCAAGGAATAGAATTTGACTACGGCTGTGTTCATGCTGTAATGGCTATTAGAGATGCGGGTAAGGATGCGATTCTAATCAATAACAATCCTGAAACAGTATCTACAGATTTCGATACTTCTGATCGTCTGTACTTTGAACCGCTTACTCTTGAGTGTGTAAGTGAGGTTTTGCTTAGAGAACAAGCACACGCTATTTTGTTACAATTTGGCGGACAGACTGCCATTAACTTGTCACAGCCACTAGAGAAACGTCTTCCAGATCTATCTAAATCAGGATTAAATTTGCAAATTGCTGGTACTTCTTGCGATGCAATAGATGAGGCAAGCGATAGAGAACGATTTGAGAAATTTGCCAAGCGAGCCGGTCTTACTATGCCTAGAGGGGCGACTGGGTTGACTTCCAACGATGTAAGAAATGCCGTAGAAAAAATAGGCTATCCGGTTTTGATTAGACCTTCATATGTTTTGGGTGGAAGAGGTATGGAGATTCTTTCAAATGATGAACAACTCGATGCTTACCTAGCAGAGGCATATCTTGCCCCGGATAAGCCACTACTTGTTGACGAGTATCTTGGACACGCAACTGAAATTGATGTTGATGCTGCTTCTGATGGTAAGGAAGTTCTTATTGGAGCAATCATGGAACATCTTGAGGAAGCAGGGATTCATTCTGGTGATTCAACATGCTTTATACCGACACAAAATATTTCCGAAGAAATGTTGGAATTGATTAGAGAACAAACTATCAAGATTGGCTTAGGGCTCAATATAATTGGTTGTTTTAATATTCAATTCGCCATTCAAGGCGACGTTCTATATGTTTTAGAGGTAAATCCTAGATCATCAAGAACCGTACCATTTGTGGCTAAATCATCAGGTTTGCCATTGGCTCGTATTGCGGCAAAAATAACCATCGGTATTCCATTATCAGAACAAACAATACCAGTTAGAACATCTGGAAATGTTTGTGTTAAAGCACCAGTATTTCCATTCATCAAATTGCGAGGGCTTGACCCTGCACCTGGACCTGAAATGAAATCCACAGGCGAAGTGTTTGGCTCCCACGCTGATGCAGATGTGGCTTATCTAAAGGCACGTTTAGCAACGGAAGTTCCTGTTGCACAAGGTGGTGGTGTATACCTAACAGTTCGAGATGATGATAAACAAAATCTCGTCCCTATCGCCAAAGATTTAATCGAACTTGGCTTTACTATCTATGCAACTCCAGGTACTGCAGACATGCTAAGAGAGAAGGACGTACCTGTAGAGGTTGTCTACCGAATAAGAGAGAGAATGCATCCAGATGCTTTAGATTTAATGCGGCAGGGGAAAATTTCCTTCATTGTAAACGTGCCAACAATTTCTGGAGGTGCAGTAAGAGACGGTAATATGATGAGAAGACTTGCTGTTGAATTGAATATACCATTCGTCACGACAATTAGAGGTGCAGTAATGGAAGTCGCAGCTATTGCGGCAATGATGAAAGGTGAAATGGAACCAGTTAGGTTACAAGTCAATTATTAGTCTCAACACTCATCAAAAGCTTCGATAATGTATCTAGTGAATGGGCTAGTCCAAGCAAGTTCACTAATTCCTTCTTCACCCTCTGAACTGTACACCCGTACTACATCTCTGACTCTGACATTGCCTTCAGATGATCTCGCTAGAATAGTTGCTGCTTTGAGGACTTTTCCAGTTCCATGAGGGTCATAGATTGTGTCTAAAGCATCCTTGAGGAACCAATCAACCTTGCCCCCATCTTCACCTTCATACTTTCTTTTGACCTTCTTACTGCCAAACATTCCACCGCCTTTCTTGGGTTTTGGTTTTTCCTTAGTTTCCTGCTTTGTTGTCTTCTTGGCAGTTGATTTTTTAGCGGCTGGTTTTTCCTCTTTTTTAGCAACTGAGGAAACTTCTTTACCAGCAAACTCTTCTGACATTTCGGCTCTAATTTCCTTTTCTAATTCTTTGCGAATACTTTTCTCCAGTTTATCTCGCAATTTATTTTCAATTTCAGCAGGGTCTGATTTTTCTATTTTTGCCAAAGCATCATCACGTTCATCTTGCAATGCCTGCATGACATTGATGTAATGCGATGCCACTTGAATAAGTGCAGTTTCCATTGAAGCCTCAAGTTGCATCGAGACTACTTCACTGGCAGAATCACGCCATTTACGCCATTGCAGCATTGTATTAGCATGTATGTCAGAACCGCATCTTGGACAGAAACTGCGCTTAGGTGGTTTTAGTACTGGTATCGCTCTCATAGCATCAGGGTCAATACCTTCATGCTCTCCACTTGCAACATCGTGAATGTGTGTTGATGCTTCCATTCCAGTGTCCATGGCTGTTCTAAACATCCCTTCATTCAAGTCTAATTTACCGTCTTGAATCAAATCCCATGCACTTGTGCCTCTGACTACAGCTCTAACCGCCGCATTGGCGGCTGGGGAGTTGCCCCAATCCATAGTAACACTTGGGCTTGGAGATTCTAACTCTACATTTCCAAAGGCGTCAGCCAAGTCGACGTCTTCTCCATCTGCAGGTGCAGCAATTCCCAATTTTATTGGATTTGCACCTTCTTCTATTTTGGCAATCATATCAAATTTCTCAGCCATAGAGAGATCTTCTCTCATTCGAATAACAGCCTTAAGTTGATTTAAATCGTGTCCAGTAGAGGTGATTGGACCTTGAGTATGCATATCATGGCCACATGATAAGCAAAATTTAGCAGCAGGTTCGACATCTGCTTCGCAGATAGGACAGTAAACCCCGGCCATAACAAGGGATGAATCCCCCTGACATTTGAATGGTACGGAGTGAAATAGCCAATATTAGTGTATTATGAGGTTACTGAAAGGATTCGATACAACGCCTTAGTTGGTTGATTATGGTTATTTTAGGAAGTTCAGTCAATATTGGGGCTAAACGCGGGCCCTTTTTGTTGCCCATCAAACAGATGTAGGATACGTTATATGCCAGTCTAGGTGATTTGTCTATAGATTTAGCAGATTCAACAATACAGTTGCTGATACTTTCATTTGCCCATTCGCAATTCTCAAGTAATTCAGTCAGTCTAATTAATACTTGAATTTCATCGTCAGACAGTTCGCTTAGTAACGCTTCAGGAACATGTTTGATCATCACAATTTTCATTTCATCAGGGAAATGTTCCGAGCTAATCCAAGTGCGCATTTTTTGTAATCGGTCTCTAAGTAAATCAGATGGTTGGTCGTTTTTGGTAAACCCTAGGCTGTCCCAAACCAACTGGTCCTCAAGTTTAGTTTGCGCAAGCAGGGCTAAGTGTCTAAATGAAACGGTAGAATTATTCGTTGTATCTGGCTTACTGATTGCTGAAAGTTTTATTGCTCCTTGAGCATCTTCAATTTGTACACGTCTTCTGCGAGATAATGTGTCATCAGCAAGTTCACTAACAAAATCTCTTGACGAATTTCTTTCATAATCATCGGCTAAGTTGACCAAACTCATACCTGCATCGAATTCTATTGCTTTGTTAGGCTTAGACTGGGCAATTAAGTATCGTAAGATTTCAGGAGGTACCAACTGAAGCGCTTCCATTGGGCCAATGGTATTACCCGAAGATGATGACATTGCACCTTTTCCTTTCAGGCTAATCCATTCGTAAACCAGTGGCTGCGGTGCATCAGATCCAAATAACTTCGAAATTTCTTTTCCAGTATCATATGACCCACCTGACGCACCATGGTCCTTGCCAAAAGCCTCACATGTTACCCCAATCCAAGACCACTTAGCAGGCCAATCTATTCGCCAAGGGAGTTTCCCTTGACCTTTTGATAAATCAGAGGAACCGGTGTTGCCATCTTTATCGGTATAGTGTACTAATGGGAATTCGTATCCAGTAACTGAAACGCCCTCAAGAGAGCCTTTTGAATCCAAAGGGCTCCAAGGGAACCAGTTTGCTGGTAATTCTCTACCTGAAACCCGTTCAATTATTTCCTTAATCTTATCCGAATTATCACAAGCAAGTTTAGCACATTCAGTAAATTTACCAGATTTGTATGATGCTAAATTCTTGACAATTCTTGGTTTTACGCCAATTGTAGCAAGTGCTTCTAGGAATGGATTTAGAAAATGATCAGCATAGTTCCAGCCATTAGTTTCATAACTATGGTAATCAGGTTTACCATCTGCTTTTGGTGCGGGTATATCACCGATTTGATGACCGATAAATTTGGCATATTCCTCATCCAGAAAAGGATATACTCTGCGGAGTGGGTCTGCATCGTCAACTATGAAAATGAAATCAACATCAAGTCCAGAATCACTTGCTGCACGGGCAATCATATCCCCTGTTAGAATTTCTCTTAGGTGACCAATGTGAAATTCACCACTAGGAGTAATTCCAGTTGAGACAATATGTTTACTTCCACGTCTAGACAAATTAAGGGCAACAACATCAGCCCAGTGCATCTAATCACCTCAAACAGAAACAGCGCGTATGACGCCCCTTAGAGGAACATCTTCGATTTCATTTCTCATTGTTTTGTTAACTAGTACTATCACTAATCCTACTTCTCCACCGGCAGCTTTGATGGCGTTGATAGTTTTGACCATTGTTTTGCCAGTGGACAATACATCGTCAATAATTGCTACCTTTTTCCCGGAAACTTGTCCATATTTATTTGATAACGAGCCAGAGCCATCACCAATATCAGTAGTTCTAAAAACCGTGAATTCACAATCTAATATTCTAGCAACTTCATGGGCAAATGAAATACCGTTAATCGAAATTCCTACTATTGTGTCAATGTTTTCAAACCCTAATTCTTCATCTGCCACATCTGCCATAATAGTTCCAACCGCCGAAATCCTTGTTGGCCTAACGCCAATTGTTCTCCAACCGATTCTTACATCACTTGGCCTTTCTTCGCCTTTACTACCTGCTAATAGCCATGAAATAGTGTCTTGCGAGAGAGATAATTCATCAGCAATTTGTTGACTGTTCAAACCTTCCTTGCGGAGATTCATTGCAGTCATGCGTAATTCTTCGATGCTAACTACCATTTCTATCAATGCCACCCATGAGTCAACCATTCATCAAACCTTTCATCAAAACAACCAATGTTTGGTTGATTGCCATACCAAGCATTGAAGAATGAAACCTCCGACCAATATACATGGCAGACTTCGATTATGAGTCCTTGTTAGACCGAGCCAGGGATAAAATACCTGAGAATATTTCTGGTAAATCAAGATGGCGTTTACCAGAGCCACAAATTCTAATTGAGGGCTCTAATACTATTCTTAGAAATTTCAACGAAGTTGTATCTATGATGGACAGGGATGAAAATCATGTTTACCAGTACATTTTGAATGATCTTGGTACCTCAGGATCTAGAGACGGTCCAAGAGCTAGGTTCAAAGGAAGAATTCCACCAAAAAGAATTAAGAAAACCATAGTTAATTACGTTAATTCATACATTATGTGTAGCCAATGTTCCTCACCAGATACCATGTTTATCAAAGAGGACAGAACAACCTTGTTGAAATGCCAAGCATGTGGTGCAACAAGACCAGTGAAACTTTGATCAATCTAAGTAGACCGAAATTTCATCAACTGAAAGTTTACTAATTTTAGGTATCGCCGCTGGATAACCTGATTTGACAAAGCCTATGATTTCCCATTTATTTGAGTCAATACCTAACGCAGAGTATGTTTCTTCGTGTCTAGTGATTGCACCAGTAGTCCACTGGCTGCCAATTCCATTATCCCAAAATGACAATACAAGATTTTGTAAAGCGCAAACTGAGGCAGCATAATCTTCTTTTTCTCTAAAATCATCACTCGGAGTTTTTTTACTTGCAACAGCAATTATAACTGGTGGTAGAATTATTTTATCTACTGCTCTTTGTACATCTTTTGCTAGATCTGGAGACTTATTTTTTTGAGATTTTTCATTAGCCAGTTTGGTAATAGTTGGAATTAATTCTTGTCTTACCAGATTTCCCATTATGAAGAATTTCCATGGATGTGTATGCTTGTGACAAGGTGCATTTGAGGCTGCCAGAAGTGCTTGATTAATCTTGTCCTGTTCAACTTCTTGCTTTGTGAATTTGTATACCGTTCTCCGGCTGTTTAGGACATCTTGAACTTCAGACATCTTGACACCTATGATATATCATCAATTTTAGCGGCTAAGAAAAAGTCAGATTCTGCTAAACCATCTATTTTATGAGTCCATATCATAACTTTTACTCTACCCCAAGATAATTCAAAATCTGCATGGTGTGCTTCATCTTCGCAAATCTTACCCGCTTGGTTGACAAAATCAAGTGCAGTTTGGAAATTTGAAAATTTGAATTCTCGCTCAATATGATGGTCAGCAATAACTTTCCAGTCATCATTTATTTGTTCAACAAGTGGTAGGATTTCTTCACTTGTCAGGGGTGGTATACCTCCTTCGCAAGGTATACAGCGTTTATCTTTCAGTGACATTTAATCAGCCCCATAAATGGGAGTCATCTTGTCGGCCTTTGACTTCTTTCTCGACCTTTTCATGCAATGATGATCTTCTTTTCATATCCGCTCTTTCAAAGGCTAACAATTCCTTGTCATCGATGTAAGCAGGTCTTGTGTGAGCAATTAACTTAATTTTGACAATAACATCTCTTGCTAGGTAAACGGTATCTCCTGCATCAGTAAGAATCTCAATACTGGTTTTTCCAGAGGATAGTAGACGGCCTTTTACAATGATATCATCGCCTTCTTTGAAGGCTCTTGCATCCAACAAAATTTCTACCAAATCATCCTTGCGTAGTCCGTGTCTACGTTCAAGTAATTCACCATTATGGACACTTTCATAGTCATCTATACTTGGTGAACCCATCTTTTCCCATATTGGGACTGCCCATTTTGGTAAACCTGCGTCAGTCTTCTTCTTCGCCATAGTCCAACCTAACGGCAAGCGTACTTTAACCTCGCTCTTCAAATCTATTGCGATACCTATTGTCAAGGGTATGTATTATTCAACTATTGAGTGCCAGCAGTGATTTGGGGATATAATGAAAGTGTCATGGCGAGCCTTGCCGACAGTTCTTACTAAGGAAGAATTGTTAGACAAAGCCTTCGCTAGAGCCCGAAAGGCTGCAGACAGGGTTGATGATAGCGACCGGGTATTTAGAGTAAGAAAACAACTTAATAGAATGATTCAAACTGCTTCTGATATTCTAGCAACTTATCTAATTGATACTGTCAATCTGTGGCCTTCATTAGACCAGTCTCCTCAATTTGATGTATCAATGATAGATGCATGTGTTGGTTGTGATGATTACCGGCACCATCTTTCAATGTTACAATGGGCAGCCAAGCAGATTTCTAATATCTCCACTCAAAACACTAAAAAAATAATTCGGACGGCTAGAATTGAATTGATGCACGAGGCCAGAAGAGAAGCCTATGGTAGGATTTCATCTCTAGTGGGTAGAATCGGGCCTTCCCTAAAATGGCTTAGTGAATCTAGGGAGGTCCTGAAAAGACTTCCAAGTATTGATCAACTTTCACCTTGTATCGTTGTTTGTGGTGCTCCAAACGTCGGGAAATCCGCCTTTATTTCCGCTCTTTCATCAGGCAACATGGAAGTAAATCATTATCCATTTACTACCAAAAGAATCCATCTCGGTCACTTTACCTTTCGCAGATTACAGTACCAACTTGTCGATACTCCCGGCCTTTTAGACAGGCCAATGGAAAAGCGTAATGATATTGAAATGCAAGCTATTTCCGCGTTAGAAAATCTTGGTTCCTTGGTTTTGTTTTTAATTGATGAGAGTGAACAATGTGGAATGACTGTAGAAGAGCAGAATAACTTACTAGAGGAAATCTTACAATTATTAGCCGAAACAACGGTGATGGTAGTTTCAACTAAAGCAGATTTGCACAAACAGAAACCAGAAAATTGGGATGCTGTAGTAAATGCTGAAAAAGAATATTTGGACGAAGGTGAAGAACATTACACAGATTTGCCATTATTACTCGACTCAAGTGGCTATGTTACTATCTCAGCCCTGCAAAATGTGGGTCTTGAGGCATTGAAAATGGAAGTTATTAGAATTGTCAAAGATAATACTCCAGTTGACCCTATGTCGTTACCCGATGGATGGTATCGCTCAAATTGATTACATCTGTTCTAATGGTTGTATACCCAATCCAATCATGCCGGATTCCAACATTTGTGAAGCAATTTCAGAGATCGCCAGATAGAGTAGGTTTACTTCTCCATCTTCGACAACTTTGCAATCTCGGTAAAACCCATTGTAAGAATTGGCTAAATTCAGCATTTGATTAGCAAATAAATTAGGTCGGTTTTGTTCAACTGTTCGTCTTAAGATATCATTGTGAACAGTTATTGTCCGCAAGAGATTGTAGAGTCCATTTGGGCAATCATCCAAAGATTCAAGCGATATTTCATTGGCGTTGATTGTATCTATTTGTACGCCAAAAGTGGCACATTTTCTAGCAATAGATTTGGTTCTAGTGTGACTGTACATAATGAATGGTGCTGAATCGGAATCAAATGATAATGCTTCTTCCCAACGGAATGTGAAACCCTTGTCTGGGCTAACTTTGATAATATTAAACCGGACTGCAGAGGTTCCTACTGCTTCAGCGATTTCAGCAATCATTTCTTCGCTGTAATCGACTCGGATTTCTCTCACCACATTTGCAGCATATGCCTTGGCTTCTTCAAGCAGGTCGTCCATAAATACGACATTGCCTTTTCTAGTAGACATCTTACCCTCTGGTAGCTTTATGAAGGAATAAAATAGTACTTCGGGGTTATTTTGTCCTAATTCCTTTAGGGTCAATGAAACTTGTTTAGATTGCAATTTATGATCTTCTCCAAGTACGTTGATTAGATTATCCGATTGCTTAAACTTCCAAATATGGTATGCAATGTCTCTTGTAGCATAAAGTGAACTACCATCACCACGCTTGAAATAAAACTCGGTTTTACCTTTCAGACCTCTTGCTCCTAGGTCGAGATATTCTGCACCATTTTCAGCAACGCCGTGAATATCTAAATCACTAAGTTGATTCATTATGTCACTGACATCTCCATTGGTAACGAAAATAGACTCTTTGGTAAATTCATCAAATCCGATCCTTAATCGGCTTAGGGTTTCTAACATTCCATCTAGCACAGGTTGGTAAGCATTTTCAAATGCGTCTAATACTCCTTGGTCACCATTTTCACTAGCGTGAACCATCTTGCCTATTGCCTGTTCTATAGATTCTTTTTCGGCATCATCATTTCTTAAAACTTGAGCTGCTTGATACCATCGAACTCTCATATGGTCTGGTTTGTCTTGCCATTCTGGGCTTACCGGTTCTCTATCTGCAAGAATTTCTTCAACTCGTTTCGAGGTTAAATTTTCCAGTGCCCATGCAAGAACTGCAACCTGTTTTCCCATGTCATCAACATAATATTCAGCACGTACTTCGTTGCCATGTAAGCGATTTAATCTGACCAAGGTATCTCCCAAAATTGCATTCCTCGCTCTTCCAACATGGAAAGGTCCATTGGGATTGGCTGAGGTATGCTCTATCAAAACTGACTTATGGCCTGTAGGCGATTTTCCAGTTGCATCTCCAATTCTAATCTTCCCGGCTAATATTTGATTTGCTAGCCACTTAGGTGAGGCTTTGAAGTTAAGATAACCCGCAGTAGAATTAATTTCACTAACCATTTCATTCGGGATTATTGATTGCGCTAATTGAGCAGATATCTCTTGAGGCGCCATTGACAATTGTTTGGCAAAGGCGAAACATGGCAATGAGAGGTCGCCCATGTCTTTTTCTCGTGAAGGGCTTATCATCGATTTCCAAGCATCATTGGTGATGCCTAAATTGGGTAATGCATTGTCTAGTAATAGTTCAACATGAGATCTCAATAGTTCCATATTATCACATCACTGGATACCTAAGGATGGCAGCCAAACCTCCAAAACCTTGCAATAATTGTGAACCTTCTTCGGTATCTGTTGAAACAAAAGATACATTGGAATTACCTTTCCCAGCAAGTACGCTAAGCTCGTCAATCAGCGACACACTGCTTATTTCTTTGATATCCTTACTATTACATTCCTTACACTTAGGTAATTCATCGGTTCTGGAGAGTGAAACTTTCCAAACATGATTGCATCCACCACATTCTAACTCAACAGAATTTTTTCTCATACCCTCTGAAATTAGTAATGTATCCACAGCACCCATATCCAGTGCTTTATTTATCATCATTTCACCATAAGTCGCTTTTGGTGCTGGCTTGACGAGTTCTTCTAAAAAACGGTTCATCAACTGCCTTTCAGCATCCAATTCAATTTCTCCCATCAGATTTCCAGCATTATCGACTAACTCTCTGACTCCACTTTCGTTTGAGTATCCAACATCAAATGTTGTGCTGGCGATTTTTTTAGTTATTTCGTGATGAAAATATTCGTTTTTGACCACGAAATCCTTGGTGGCTCCTGGCCCTCCAATAATAACTGCTGCTATATTCTCTAAATTTGGCAACCAATACGAACATGCATGTTCTGTTGCCCGTTTGAAAAAGTTGTGAGCAGCCTCCTCAATAAGTCGCTCGAATCTTTGCGCAGACTGCCCTCCCTGTCGGTGTTTCCCCATGATATTAGAGACTAAGTGTTCCTGAACATGGATTCTCTTACCCGATGCGATGCCATATGCGGCTTCTGCTCTATCGATAACGAATAAAGCATAGGACTTTTTGTCTACCAGCATATCTTCAAGTTGGGTTAATTCAAAGGTTGAATCACACCGATATCTAAATGATATTAATGGCTGAGGAGGGTCTTTGACAACGACATTGACCATTCGATTTTTATTATTCCCAATGATAATTGAACCCACAAATAGTGCTAAACCATTTTCACCTGGGGTCTTGAATCTGTTAAGCGTTGAAATTGCTGACTCAATGGCTCCTTGAACATTTTTACGGGTACCTTTAGACTTAATGTTTGCCGCTTGACCGTGTTCGTTTTGTAGCATTGACCTAGCATCAGAAACTTGTCTGTCTGGTGGGATAATGATGGTCACTAATTCAGTGCCAAAGCCTTTCATTTCCCTTAATTCTTCAAGAGCAATCTTCAGCTTAAGTCGTTTTGTCGCTATATCGACGTCACTTGACACGATGACTCCTCCATATGTAGGGCGGTAGATGTAGCACTTGAAGCCTCCCACTGTTGAGCAATACAAATTACTCGAATAAAGAAAATACATTTTGTTTTTTTATGGTATAGTCTAAATGCTGAAACCATGAGGGTTAGACATGAGAACTCCTCAAGTCGTAGCCTTAGGTGGCAGCCTACTACGACCTGAAGAATTAGAAAATAGGAAGATGTGGTTGGGTAAATTACGCCAACTCGCAGTTCATATAGAAGGTAATTCAAGAAAATTAGGCATTGTTGTGGGTGGTGGACTTCCGGCTAGGGAAGGAATTGATTTAGCTAAGAATATGATTTCAAACCCTGATAGACTCGATGAAGTTGGTATTGCCGCAACAAGACTTAACGCAACAATAATCCAACAGATATTTCTAGACATGGGTTGCAATGTTGCTATGACCATTCCGGTATCCACTAGCGAGGCTGCAGATTTACTTGAAGCTCACAATATCGTGGTTATGGGTGGTACTAACCCAGGTCACACAACGGATGCTGTGGCGGTTTCTTTTGCTAGAGATTGTGGGGCTTCTGATTGTATAATTGCTACCAATGTCAGTCACATTTTTGATAAAGATCCAAGGACAAATGAGGACGCAGAGCCGTTCTTCGAAATGAAAATAGCTGAACTGGTAAAATTGACTGGTACCAAACGCCTTATGCCAGGCCAATCAGCTGTAGTTGACCCAATTGCAGTTGGTATTGCGCAAGAATTTAGCATAAATATTGCAGTACTTGATGGTAGGGACTTAGATCTTGTGGAGTCGGCATTGGATGGTAAAGATTTTGTCGGGACAATAGTAAGGAGATGATTACTTGGTAGACGTAAAGAAGATTAAAGATAATGTGGCCAAAGTAACCAGCAAGATTTCTAGTGGTAAAGTTGCTCCTCACAAGCATTGTAGAGTGTGCCAAAAAGCAATTCCAGTAAACTCAGACCCCCGTGTTTGTAAAGCAGTAGAATGTCAAGAGCAAAATGACAAAGACAAGCGTAATGAAAAGCAAATGAGGATTTGGATGTTTATATTCTTCGGAATATTTGCTTTCATATTCCTAACATCTATTTTGCGTCAAGTGGTTTGAGGCTCATCTCTTGAATCATTTTCATCGATCAACTTCTCTGCGTTTTCTTTAGCCATTCTTTCTGCTCCAGCGGATTTCAGTTTATCTCCAAGCTTGAATAACGCTTCAACAGCCTCTTCAATTGATTTATTTTGTTTAAGGTAACGAATGGTCGGCCATCCACAATCGATTAGCTCTGGGTCCACAGTATTCTCTTCAATCCATGCCGAACATGCTGTGCCGTGGCATAGCGCACTAAAGTTATCAATATCAATCCAAAACGTTCTTCTCGAGCATACCGGACAATCTTTACATTCCATATTTGAAAGCACGGTCATTGCTTCTTCTCCAACAATATCAATGTCCCAAACAACAACGCTACATTTAGTCAGTAACATTTGTTCACTCTTTTTCAAGAACGCCCTAAGTACTTGCCATGCCACTTCTTCGGTACTAAAACATCCAAGTCCCAATGTATTGCCATCTTCCTCAATAACAGACGGAACAAATACCCTAGAGATGGTCTCGCCCATGTTAGTCGATATAGATTCAATCTTTGAATTCTCTTGTCAATATGGCCATTGTGATTCGACTATTGCTAGTCCACCATCTTTTGGCAGAGCCGCTTTTGGTTTTTCAATTCTAATATTGATCTGTGAAACTAGAGGATTTTGTCTTATTGTTTCAATCATTTTAACCATCATAGTTTCCATCAATCTTATTGGAGGTGAATCGATTATAACTTTGTCAACTAAGGCTTGCAGGTCTGCATAATTAATCGTATTTTCTAATTTGTCGGCAAAACTAGAATTATGTAATTCAACCCAAATACTGACGACAAATGGTTGATCTTCTTGGTGCTCAAAGTCATAAGCGCCGTGTTTTCCCATCACGGTATAATTTTCTAATCCAACTTTAAACATTTAATTCTCATCTCGCTCATGAACCCAGATAAGGTGATAACCAAATTGGGATTTAATTGGATCTGATACAGTAGAACAAGGCAATGACCAAACAGCTTGGTCAAATTCTCTTACCATCATTCCCTTTCTGAACCACCCCAAATCTCCACCTTTTTGTGAAGACGGGCATGTACTTTTTTTCCTGGCAAATTTTTGAAAATCTTTCAATTTCACCACTTTTTGTTTTATTTGCAGTGCCTCGGATTTTGAATCAACCAAGATATGTGATGCCCAAGCACTGGGTGCGACCATGTTCAATGCTGGTGCCTCATGGTTTTGAAACCCTCGCAATCATACATTTAGGTCATAAGCCAATAATCGCATGTAGGTGCCATAAATTGTCCCAGAAATTGCTAATGATTCCTCATTAAATCTGCTCATTGTATCTAGGTATGTATGATACTCCCAGCTGCCACTACCATAGCAAACCACCGCTCGACCATATTCGTCTCCCAAATCATAAACAAATGGACAGTGATCTGAATTACACGGCATTTCGTTTGCACTACCTTGCTTGCCGTCAAGAAGTGCGAATTGAATATTGTATTTGTCGGCTAATTCACTCCTTTCTTCCTGGTATAACTCAGCGATACGATTAATGTGTCCATAATCGTCTTCATTGTTGGTAAACAGGGTCAAACTATTGCCACGGTTTTCAAAATCAGCATCGACATGATTCATGTCAAAGTTTAGGTACAATCTAAGGTTTTCTCGAAGACTACTTTGCATAGCCTCAACATAGGCACGACTGCCCCACAATCCTTCTTCTTCACCACCCCAAGTACAGAATTTTATGGTTCTTTCCGGCGTTCCGGTCTGGTTGATTATTTCAGCCATTTGACGGGCTATTTCTAACACAGTGGCGATTCCTGATGAATCATCCACTGCACCTTGAGCATGATACACTGTATCATGATGTCCCCCAGCAATGACCACTTGAGAAGTACGTCCTTCAATCTTGCCACAAGGCGCATAAATAGTCAGTTCCTCATCATTGGTGACATCGATGATAAGTTCTATTGAAGCAGGTTCTTCAGTAGCGTTTATTACCATTGTTTCAAATATATCTCCAGCGTCTTTTGACATTGAAATAAACGGTATTTCAGTTGGTATACTGCCCCCGTTTGCTTCAACTAAGGAATCATAGTTGGTGCCTTTGAAGATTGGCACACAATCATTTGCTTCAATTTTGCCGCAATTATAATTTTTATTGACGCTTATCAAGCCAGCAAGGTCGTTGATGGCTGCATTGCTATACATCTCTGTATTGCCAATTTTTGAACTATCTCCTCTAACGTAGCCTATTGTTCCAGTGGCGCCCTGCCAAAGTGTTTGATCAGTTCCATTACCCAGGTCAGTCACTGCGATGTTATCATTAAACATGTATTGAGATTGGCCAGAAAATCCTTGAATTACGTAATCACTACGATGTTGAAATGAAGTTACTTGGGCACCAGTTAATGCCCCAGCAGGTCCGTCGCAAGGTGATAATCCACTTATCCCTTGGATGCAAAGTCGAAAACTGGGCTCTGAATTGACTGCATGCATTGGTACTTGGAACTCATTTGGTTCTGGAATGTACCCCATTGCTTCAAGTTCGTCTAAGATGTATTGCGATGTGTTGGCTTCTTCGATAGTTCCACTCATTCGGCCTTCCCAATCTGGATGCCCCAAGTCAACTAAATCTTGAGCAAAAGTTCTGGCTTGTTGTTGATTAAAATCGATTAATTCATAATCATAATCATCGCCAAAGCCAAGCCATGATGGCTGAATGATTAGTACGGTGGAAATCATCAGTACCGAAAGTAAAATTGCGATAAGGGCTCCAATGTTTAATGGTCCGATTACTTGAGTTTTCATCCGTGTGATTATCATGTCATACCGAGACTCTTCGTCAACGAGATCAGCTTCAATTGAAATCATTACTGGTTGCAATGAGTTTGATTTTAGTCTATCTACAAGTTCTGATTTTTTACCCGAGGTCGAAAGTTCAAGTTTCTGCAATTCTGACTTTAGCTTGCTAATCGGCATCTTGTCATAATCGTCTAGTGACATATCAATCAACCCTCCGTAGTGGTTGAAGTTCAATAATTAGACGGTGAAATGAATTATATTTCATCGCCGGTCCATCTTTTTCCAACATTGTGTTCAATGTCTAAGTGGTCTAATATTCTTGCAATAACAAAATCTACTAGGTCATCGATGGTCTTTGGGTGGTTGTAGAAACCGGGAGATGCAGGTATTATTATCGAACCTGTGGTTGATAATTTAGTCATATTTTCCAGATGAATTGTTGCATATGGTGCTTCTCTAGGAATTAAAATCAGTTTTCGTCGCTCCTTCATGGCAACGATCGCAGATCTGGTGACTAGATTATCACTGATACCTGCCGCAAGTTTTCCTAAGGTAGTTCCTGAGCATGGGCAAATTACTACTGCGTCGATTTTAGCTGAACCAGAGGCCGATTTACCTCCAATGTTTTTTTCGTCATCTAACACTGAATTGGTCATTTCTGCAAGAGTTTCTTTGGTTATTCCACATTCGTGTTGTAGCGTGATTTCCCCAGCATTGCTTACCACCAGTCGAGTATCTCTTCCGTGCGATTTTAGCACTTCTAACAAACGCTTTCCGTAGATGGCTCCCGATGCACCAGTTATAGCAACGACAATCTCGCCCATGTCTGCGCCTAGGGATTGTTGCTTTTATTGACTTGTTTTCAATTAATTGCTGAATTTAGCGAATTTTCTAAGGCAGAAATGGCTAATTCAAAAGATTTTGGTTCTATAGACCAAGCGACTCTAACCCAGTTTTTTAGGCTGTCGCAAAACATTGAACCCGGTATCACCAATAAGTCATTATCTTTGCATGGCCCATCGGCAAAATCTTCCCCAAGTATGTTGTTTGGCAACTCAAAACAACCAAAGATTCCCGCCTCTGGTTCATTCCATTTTATTGAAAAACGTTGCAAAACTGCTCGCAATTTTGGTAAATTTTGACTCCTGTAATGTTCTATTGCCGCGTCAACTTCACTGAGTCTGCGTAATGCAGCACTTGCAATGCGCATTGTTGGGCTGCCCATGACTCCTGAAAAAGTCATGAATACCCTTCTAGCGACTTCAATGGTATCTTTATCCGAAATTATCCAACCAAATCTGATTTGACCTAATGAATAAATCTTAGTCAGTGAGTTGATTGAAATGTTGCCATTGCCATATTTATGCATTGGATGAAAGTTCGTCTTTGATCTGTATGCATCGATATAGACTTCATCAGCAATAATTCCCACGTTATGTTTTTCTGCGAAATCAGCAATCCAATTTCTGTCATCTGGGTCAAGATTCCAACCGCTTGGATTTGAGACAGGAGTAAGCATTAGTATGTCTGATTTTATCATGGCATCAGCCCATTCTTGCTTATTGATTTTCCAGTTACCAATACCGCTGCTTGGTGGGTTACGCTTGATTTTAATCACTTCATTAGCCAATATTAACGCCGATTGAGGTAGCGGTGCATAAGTTGGCGATTCAACTGCCACTACGATATTTTGCTTCAAACTCCTAAGTTTTGTTATCATTGCCAACAATGATAAGTTAATTCCTTGAGTTGCTCCATGACAAATCAAGACATTATCCACATTCACTCCTTCTCGGTTAGCAATTATAATTCTAGGATCTTCTATCTTGCCCATATGTTTCTTGCCAATATCATAGATTCCATCTTGAAGTAATTCAGGTATGTCCCAGTCATACTGCATGCCGCTGAAAGATAAGTTGTGTTTACGTTCTTGAATCAGGCGTGGGATGTACCAATCTAAATACTCGATAGCAGGTACTGAGTTTTCAAACTCAGATAAATCAAATCGAGGCCAATATGTGCGCATGAGATTGCCAAATCTTTGCGGCAATTATTTGTTCTTATTGATGGTTTGAAATTATACCACACTTCTATACAATATTTGAGGCATAGTCTCGATTAGAGATCGGATGACCCTGTCTCTTGCCAGGTCGTGACCAAGCCTTAGCAAACAGGTAGTTGTCGATGATTCTAGACCGCATCCTGCTAAATTTTCCACTCTGTTTTCAGGGGTGTTGAGATTTATCGTAAACCCATGCCTTGAAGTCCATCTCAAGAAAGATAAACCGATGCTGCAAATTTTGTAACCATCCAGCCAGACACCTTGCATTCTTTCATCCCTATGGCAGTTAATTCCAAAATCTGCTAAACTATTGATTACCCATTGCTCAATTAATGCAATAATTTTGGCAACTGATGACTCATCAGGCAAATCCCATTTGAAAATCGGATAAACAACTATCTGGCCAGGTCCATGCCAAGTCAGTCCACCGCCTCTGTCAACGGAATAAGTAGGGTAACTGGGCGGGGCGGTAATACCGTCATTTCTTGCTCGTGGCCCTATTGTAACAATCTCTGGATGTTCTAAAATCAACATTGTGTCAATTATTTCATCATTTATTCGTTGATTTTGGAGATTTTTCATTAGCAAAAAAGCTTCTTCATATTCAACAATTCCAAGGAATTGAACATTGACATGTCTATCCTCAGCCATAATCTTGCGGAGTGTCGCTATTTCTTAGACTTAATCAAAAATCAAACTCTATACTTTCTAAATCTTGTCGGCCCGCCTTATAAGCTTCTATTGCTGCCTTGGCAATAGCTTTCGGATCGTTTACAATTTGCTGGTCAATCTTGTCTCCGCTAAACAGGTTATCTCCTACCATTACTGAATCCATTAACGAGAGATTCTTATTTCCAGGTGTTTCATTTTCTTGAATTAATCTTTCCATATCCACGCTAATAGCTTGAATCCCCTCTAGTTCAATCGTTTTCTTTTCCAGTTCGACTTCTAAGTCTGATACCTTGATTTTAGTCTCTGCTAGTTGTCCTCGAAGTAGTTCGGATTCTTTTCTTGCAGCACGCATTTCCTTAGCCAGCTCTTCTAACACATCCTTAGCCGAAACAGGTTTGTCTCTACTTGTGACAGCCGGTGAAGTTTGATCAGGGCGCTCCTGATTTCTTAACAAGTTTGGAATTACAGAATCATCTTCACCACTATATGTTGCACTAAGATATTTTATTGAAATATTTGCCGCTATCACAAAGCCGAGAGCCATAAATCCAAGTATTGCAGCCTGTAATTCATGCTTTGGCAGCATATGTATTCCAGAATCGATTCGGTAAAAATAATCATAAATGCTCAATAGAGTAGTAACCATCATTAGGGCTGAGAAAAAATAGATAATTGCGATTCTTCGATTTTCTTTCTTGCTGGTTTTTGAACATGCTACCGGACTAGGAAGACGAATTCTCCCCTCTACGACTCCGTTAGGGTCAAGTGCTAGCCGCCTGATTATTGGTCTGAGGTTGTTCTCAGCTTCGAGCATATCTTTAACGTGAATCTTGCGACGCCTTTTGGCCAGGCTAAATCCAGAAGTTAAGACTAAACATCCTGCAATATAGTATGTCCAGAACCATGGCCCATCTGGTGAGTTGGTATGTGGTAGATCATCTCCAACTTCAACACCTAAATCTACTTCAGGCGTCAACAAGAAACCGTTTAATTGTAATTTGAGATCATCTGAAGTATACTGTTCATAATTGCAGTGACGATGATGATTATGTTCTCTTGAGTCGCATTTTATCTCTTCATAATCTGCGATGTTGGTAGAGTATTCAATCAATGCTGAGGCTGAAATTACTAAAATTGCTAAGGTTATGATTTTGGCAAAGAATACAGCGAAAGCTCCTGGTGGATTGGCAAATCTTTGTCGTATCGCGGCATTTCTCGTTTTTCCAGAATTTGGTTTACGCCAAAATAATACAATCATTATTCCCAGTATGGCAAATAATGCAAGCTCTTCATTTATGTGAAAATTTTCTTCCATATGTTATCAAGTATCTATATCTCTCCGATACTACTTAAAACAAATGCTAGAACTCTCCTGATGAGCCAAAACCACCGACTCCACGGTCGGTGATTCCAAGTTCATTATATTCCATTTCAATAAATTTAACAGTTGGTACTTGGGCAAATAACAATTGAGCAACCCTTTCACCTTTTCTAACTAGAAACTCTTCCCCTTGACCAATCCAGGTTGCAAGTACCATTAACTCCCCGCGATAATCAGAATCAATCGTGCCAAGCCCATTAGGCATAATCATGCCCTTTTTGCCAAGCGATGACCTGCATCTGATTTGTCCTTCCCAGCCATTAGGTAT
>TARA_B100001093_G_scaffold108558_1_pt1 | contig 24047 bp, 7 predicted proteins | sample TARA_B100001093 | Tara Oceans TARA_B100001093 (sample SAMEA2623116) | marine metagenome | biome: marine biome (ENVO:00000447); feature: surface water layer (ENVO:00002042); material: "saline water (ENVO:00002010), including plankton (ENVO:xxxxxxxx)" | depth 5 m | reverse complement strand
TCTTTATTATCATCTGCTACAGGAGCAGTGTCTCCACCCAGTGTGAAGATAGGATCATCAATGGTAACAACAGTTGAATTAACCGTGGTCGTTGTACCATCTACTTGTAGATCTCCACGAATCTGTACTAGACCTGTGACATCATCGTCATCATTAGGGTCTAATATCATAGTGGCATTGGTTGTAGACAGGACGTTATCCTGTAACCAATAGTCCTCTACATGGACTCTATTAGCAACATTACTTGCTGCTATTGTTATATCATTCTCAGATTGTATGAGAATGGTAGCATTACCAGCTCCAGCATTAGTAGAAAGAATACTTAAGTTTCTATCCATCCCAGTATTCTGGGTAAGTTGGAGATTTAGATGACCATCACCAGTCTTATCAATTGTCTGAGTAATTGCACCATCTAAGGTAATATCAGGATGACTGAAGTATGATCTTACATTAACATCAAATTCACCTGCACCACCATCAGTAATATTAATACTACTACCTTGTCCTGTATGATGATGACACCAATAATAGAGTGTAGCAGGTGCTTCATCTTGCACTAAGAATTCTACTATTTTATTTGTAGCACCAGTAAACTGAGCAGTATACTCTGCCATAGTTTTCTCAACACCATCCAAGAAGTAGTGAATCCCAGGCATATAGTGAGCACCACCAGGGATTAAGTCTCCATCTTCTGTGAGACTAAACATTAATGGATGAGGTTGACCTACTCCACCATAAGTAGCGTTTGAAGAATCATTCTGATTGAATATGTATTTTATTCCTCTCTTAAGATTCATCACAGGTGTTTCTACACCGTCAATATAGAATACACCTGTTACTTGACCACCTACTGTGTCTACACCTACTGTAACTACTATGTTAGTAACTGCCTGTATAGCACCAGAACTACCATTACCTTGGTTATTAGCACCAACTAATAGATTACCAGTTGTATCGTTTACCTTCGTATAGTTAAGGTAATTAAATCCTCTGTAACCAGTAGTTGCTGTCAACTCCTGATCTAATTCAAAATTCTCTAAGGTATTGCCATCAGCAAAACCAATTCTATTATTTTGTAGTTGTAAATTATCTACACCTCTTTCTGCGATTGTAACATGACCACCCTGCTCTGGGTCAATCCATGAAGTTACATCGAAATCTTCTTGAGCAAATGATGCTATACCTTTCTGAGGTGCAACAGCACTTGATAGGTATCTCCATGATCCTGCATCAGATGTATCAGTATGAGATGGTTCACCAGCACCAGCACCGATATCTAAAATTGCTTGATAGAGTTTATCAGCAGCATTCTTTACTATGCTATAACGAGGATATGCACTACCTGCGTTATATACAGCAACTTTAGTACCTTGTTTGGCAGTAGCAATAGCAGAAGTCTGAGCATATGTCAGACGACCATATCTGTCTACAGTAAGGTTAGTTGTGTTAACTGTTTCATCACCAGTCGTAGCAGAGATAAGAGGTGTGTCTAAGTTACCTACGGGGTTGTAACTACCAACAACAACTGTTGTGTCTGCTAGATCAATGAATGGGTTGGATGATTGTCCATTACCATTGTTAACAATAATACGTTGACTACCACCAGTAATTGTCCTACTGACTATGGTACCCTCAGATTGACGTGAAAGTAAACCAAAGGTAGTCATCGCACCTAGCGATGTTAGATCACTATCTAATGGTTGTGCGTCAGTAATACCATAAGCAGTTAAGCTTGTAGGTGTTGAAGCATTAACAATACGACCTCTAGAGTCAATTGTTACCTGACTGTACGTACCTGTTGCAGCAAGATCGTTAGCATCATAATGTGGAAGAGTTGTAACATAATTCAACTCTGAAGTAATGGTTAAATTCGAGGATCCATCGAACGTACCACTACCCGACATATCACCACCTAGGGCAATTTGTCGAGCGTTTGCTAATCTTGTTGCAGTTGCAGAGTTACCAACGAGTGAGGCAGTAATGGCACCTGCTTCAAAGTTACCGTCAGCATCTCTTTTTACTAGTGTGTTTGCAGTGTTTGACTCAGTTTCTATTGGTCTCTCATATTTAAGAGAGTTCCAAGCGGTGACACCATCTCCTACTTTCAGTCGAGAAGTATCAATTTCGATACCTAACTCACCTTGAGCAAGGATGGGGTTGACGTTAGCCCACTGCTGTGCACCATCACGTCTTAGTTGTATTCTATTTGCCATTTACTTAAGGGGATCCTTCAGAGCACAGTCTTACTGGTTTATTTATGCGTCCACAGGTGCTGGCTCTTCTGCTGGTACCTCTTCTGGAGGATTAAGGTACTCTAGTGTTTCTATAGCACCTAATAGCTTAAGAGCAGTCTGCTCGTTATCTTTAATCTTCTTAGCGAGTTGTTGATTCTCACCGAGGATTGTTTGATATCTTTCTTTAAATTCCCCTAGAAGTTCTTCTGGGGCTTTGTTTTCTGTCACATCAACTGGCATTGTTTTTCTCCACTAATTTTAAAAGCATTGACTTCATGTCACTTATATCTGATTTTAATGCATCCACGTCATTTTGTAAAGTGTTGAAGGATTTCTCCTTCATCTCACGTTTATTATATGATGCCATGTATTGCTCATACTGTGATTTGTTACAATTCACTACGGCATGAGAATCAGGATCTCTAAACCAGCCTTCCCTGTTTTCGACAGGGATTAGGTCTGCTTTAAATATTTGTATATGGTCCTGGTTTTCTTGCATACTTGACAAAAGGAATAATAAATATTAAACTCAACCATGTAAGGGTTGGGAAACAAGTTCTAACTAGCTAACGCTATAGCACGGAGATCAGCAATTAACGGAACTCGTGCTTGGTTTTTAGATCTCATAACAATTTTAATTTGGAATGCATTAAAATCCAAACCTCGGACTTCATAAGGATAATCCTTCCATAGATTTTCATCTGTGGCAGTAGTATCATAATCTACAGCATTTGCAGACTCTATTGGTGCACCAACATAAGTCCAACCAATAGTGGCAGGATCAGTATTATCACCAGTCTTGAATGCCTTAAAGTAGACTTTGATCTCAGTAGATGGATGTCTAGTAGTCTGGAAATCTATCTTCAAAGATCTGGCCTCAGAACCGAGGCGAGCGAGACGTGAAACATATACAGCATCATTCTGATCACCTTGAGGTAATGTAGATACATCCTGTGTAGTATCTATATTACTCTGCTGACCGTATGGTTCAGGTCCACCAGGCCACATATTGATTCTATTTGAAGTCGTAATCAATGACATTCTATCCAAGTCGATACATGGTGATAGAGTGTCTTTATCTGTAGTTAGGGTAACTGCCATTGTGAATGACTTATTACCATCTAATTTATTCTGCTCATTGATATTAGAGCAAATCATTTGTGGGGCAGTGAAGTAATTAACCTGATTTAATACAACATCCAAGTACTGACCATTGTTAATAAATGAATTTTGATCAACTAATGTTGATCCATTACCTATAGATGTTGCTGTTGTAGTATTCACACGAGAAGAAACAGTTGTTTCTGGTAATACCATAGTAGAAACAGTTGGTGTCAATGTTTCAAACTGGACATTCTGTGATGCCCATACATGTGTACCACCCCCACGAATACCATTGGTTGCAACACTATCAATGTGTAACATATAGGTGTCAAGCCATGGACATGATATAGAAGTGTGGACTTTATTCAATTCAATTAGAGGAATACCATCTAAGTTGTAGCACTCAACTACAGATCCAGATCCATGCTCTACGTCAGCAGTACTGTTAGCACCACGTCCACTAGTTGCAACTGTTATAGATTTACCATCTGAAGCAATTGCAGAGTATTTAATAATTTCATCTCCAATCTTGACATATCCTGGATTTAGGTTACCAATTGCAGTACCACCAATTACTGAATGGAATTGACTTGCATCAGATAATTGAATAGTAGTAGCACCTTGAGCAAGAGTAGTAGTCAAGGTAGTATCAGGTACCTCAGAAATAATACCACTTATGTCTATATTGTTTGTGCGTTGATGCATACCATGATTTCTATGATATACCAACACCTCTTTATCATCAGAAGGATAAGAAGGTTGAGCAGTTGGATATGCAGTATAAGAATCACCACTATAAGTTAGAGATGAAACTGTTGCACTAGTACCACCTGGTTCTGATACAGTATCACTCAGGTCAAATGCCTTAGTAACATAATTTGCATATACTGTAATCGTGCTCGCTGTGCCTCCGCCAGGAAGTGTAGAACCTACACCATAGTATGCTGTAACAATAGCACCAGCAGAAGAAGTAGATCCACTTAAGACATTACCAACAGTAAACACACCATTGTATATTGCTGATAATTCCATTACTACAACAGACTGTGATGAAGACAATCCTTGGAATGGATTACTGTTAGCATCTAGGAAACCTGCTGCAAACGCTCCATCAATATCTGTGATAGTAATTTTCTCTGGATCTGATACAGCATCAAACTCTTTAATAGTTGCTGAAGCACCTGATGGAGTCTGTTTAATCCTTGCACCAATAGTAAAGTTATAGTTATTACCACTTGGTAAAGATAGTTGTTGAGTTGGTTTCAGTGTCAGTATTGGATTCTCTATTAGATTCTTCATACCACCGTTACCTTTACCTAACTCAGCGTTGTTGAGCATTGCAATACCAGTAGTCTGGTTAAACTTAGCACGATAAACGGTAAATTTAAGATCTTCATACTGATCGGCAGTCCATGTAGATGCGTTTTGTGACTTGAATAAGACACCTGCATATGGTTGCTCAGATATAGTCCTTGTTCCTGAGACATCTATGTCACCCATTCGGGATATCCATACATTATACTCATTAGAGTCAGATAGTAATACGAAACAATATTCAATAGATTGCTTAACGTATACAGGAGATCTGAATGTAAATCTTGATGGGATAGCAGCATTGTCAGATAATTCAATCTGTGCTGGTGCTATTGTTACATCAGAGAAAGGAAGAATATCCTTAGTAGGATAACCATTTTCCATTGTCCTTATCTGCATAGAGATAGGAATGTTAGCATCCTTAGTCTTGAAGAATACATCAACACCAGTTAGGAATACGCCACCTTCTTCATCACATATGAATGATTGTGCAAGAGGGTCATACCAACCAATTTGTCTGGTCTCAGTCCTAGTGGTCATGACCTGTCTTTCATCATTGACAGTATCCTTAACTAACTCAGCATTACGGACTGCGAGTATATTTTCTCTAACAGTCTTCAATGTACCTGCTGCTGTGTAAATTGTTTCAGCAGATGACTGGACACTACCAGTGCTCTTAGCATTAGTATTAGATGTGGTAAATCTGACTGTCCTAGATCCAGTTGCCCAACGTGGGTTGGAATCATTACCTGGATTAGGTATAAAGAAAGTACCCTTTATACTACCAATATTATCAGTTAGTAGACGACGATCTCTAACAACTGCACGTGCACCAGAAGTCTGGCCAATTAGCACCTCACCGACGTTAACATTACCGTAGTAGTTAGGGTTAACACTTTCTGCTAATGAAGCAGTATCTATATTAATGTATGACGTATTAGATGCGTAAGACTCTGCTAAAGCAGTAGCTCCAGTAGCATATGGGTCAGTTGTATAACCATCATTTGCAGCTGCGATCTTTAACTGGCATCCAGATATACTACCGACAACTGTCTCACCAACAACAAAAGGTGTTTCGTTAGTGTTAGGATCAGCACTAGATGACTTAACTAACTCAATAACTTTAGGTGTAATGTAAGTAGTTACATTAACTCCATCGAAGAATGCATAGACTCTTGTGCGAGGTTTCATTCTTTCAACGTTAAATGCAACGTTACGTGATCTAATCCAAGGAATTGCTGTCTGTGATAAAACCTGATCACCTAAAGATCTCTTATCAATCTTAGGTACAACTTTAGTCCTAATACCCTGTCTTGCTTGGTTGTTAACAACTCTCCAAGTCCTTCTTTCATGTACAAATAATGCTTGTCTTCCTTGTCCATGACCCAATCTACCGAGTCTACGACCACCTGCACTGAATGAACCTGATCTATTTCTAAACTGTGATGTAGATTGTAATGACTCACCAGTCCAGTTGGTCTTCCATGATCCCCACTGAATAGGAGCGAATCCATCACCATCTACTTGCATATCAGCAGATACAGAAGAGAAGTCTCCTTCTACGTTTTCTACTCTAGCTGGTTGACGAGCAGTATCAACCCAATCATCTGATGCAGGAGTTAAGTCAACACGACCAATAAAGGTAAACACGTTAAATGGGTTTACATTTTCTGTCCTAGATGCATATGGTTGGGTAATGATTGCATGGTCATCCCAAGGTAACAATGCCATATTACCAATAGTTTTCACAATATTCTGTGAGTCAGTCATATTCAACTGAAGTGGCACGTTAGTTGTGAAGTGTGATGGTCTTAAATGACCCTCCTTAAAATCAAGGGAGCACTTGTAGTCAACGCTGAGTACGTCACCGACATTGTGGTCTGTGAAGTCATCAACAACGTAACCGTTCTTGAGACGGTCAAATCCATTATCGTCATAAGTCTTAGTATTCTCTGCTTGGACTTCTAATAGAGATAGTGAAGTATAGTATTCTACATGCTCTAGTCTTGTTTCAAGATCACCAATATCCTTCATAGTATAACGACGGATAATCTCAGGGTTAATAAGAATATCTCTTTCTACGTCATAAACATATGGACGGTATTCAATCTGTGCCAATAGCATGGCATTCTCAATTCCATCTGGGGGTGGTAATTCCTCATCGGATATACCTGATACTATCTTAAGTTGGTTATCATGTGTTAAGTATAACTTGTCAGCACGAGGAAGATAGTATGAATAGTCCATACGGATCTCAGTATTGACCTTCGGTATGTCGAAGATTGTAGATCCACCTGCACCACCAGAGGTATCAAATTGTCTTGCAGCAAAATCTAAAGAAGCACATTCTACTAAGTATGGGTTAGAAACTGTACCATCTCTCGATGCCAATTCACCTACACCTGGACGGAAGTCTACTTGGTCTCTTAGGAAGTTGATAGATCCATCTAACTTATAAGTAGGAATTTCTTTATATGATATACCAGTATATGATTGAGATGCAAAGTAATCTCCTGAAGATTCATGAACAAAGTAATCAAATATGATTAACAGTTTACGAATTGGAGGTGTATACTGAGGATATCTTGTAATTTTAGATACATCATAGAAGTGTGGTTTCTGACCATGTTCTAATGTATATTGGGAGGTAACTACCTTACTACCCTTAACAACTGATCCATCAGCATCGTCAATGATAGCAGTTAATACGTTACCATCATCATCCTGGCCTGTTATAGTCTCACCAGCAGCAAATGGAATCTCATTTAACTGCACAAAGTATAATCTTAATGTGGAGTTAATGAATTGAATAACTCTACCACGTGCTCCAGAAGTCTTACCAATTACAACAGATCCGTTGTCAAAGAAGGTTGATTCTGTTAGTACAACATATGGTGCAGACGCATCTGCATCATTATCTGATTCATATACAGCATGTAGATTATATACATCGTTTAATGCAAATGATATTTCTTCATCTTCAATACGTGTGCCGTATAGGTTACCATATGATAAACCGTATTTTGGTTGGTCGTTGTTAATTCTTGTACGAAGGACGTTAAGACATCTCATCTTAGCAGCAGTCTTAATCTTCTTCGATACAATATTTTTAGATATCAATGCTGTCAATTTAATAGTATTGACGTTTGCTAAACCATCAATAGTAATTGATTGTCTGTCAGCACCAAAGGTAACTGTTAGGGTACCTGCTTCATTAAGAGCATCTATATTAAGGTTACCACCAACTGACCATACAGATCCTGACTCTGCCATGATAGTTAGGATATAGTTTTCATCATCTAGTGTTGCAAACTGCTCAGATTCTGGTAGAGATATTGTAACACCACCAGACACTACAGTTTTATTATTAAATGTCCTGTATACAAAGAATGATTCGTCAGCAATTGACTTCATCGATGTCCTAGGTGTGTCAATAGATAACTCACCATTCTGATAATCTTTTTGGAATAAGAAAGGACGCATTCTTGCTAATGCAGTTACCTCACCGTCACTATTACCACTACCTTTCTTAAGTCCTGTTTCTAGTAAAGCATACTGATTAAGATAATCAAATATAAATCCTGACTGACCTGTAGCAGCATTAGTAGATGTTACATTAATACCACCAGCAACGTCTACTCTTTGAACTCTAAGAGTATTCTCACCTTCTTCAGATGTATTAGTAGATGTAACTACATCACCTGGTCGTAGGTCATTTGAAAACTTAGATCTGAATCCTTCTAATCTTCCATTACCTGCACTATCAATGGTAATAGTTGTGCCTTCAATGATTCTTACATCATTAAGTTGTAAGTTGCAACCAAATACTACAGTACCAGAACCAGCAGAGTCTGCTCTACCTAATACACTTCTAGTATCTGTAAGGTTAAATGTATGTGCTGCTTCTAGTGTACCAACAACTCGGCCATCACGCTCGATAACCTCGCCATTTAAGAAAGCACCTGATACTTGCTCTAACCAACAGTGTGTACCTGATCCAGCATCACCAACGTATCCTTTAGCACCAGACGTACGTCCTTTCAACACGTCACCAATAGCAACTGCATTGTTACCAGCAGCAAAGTTGAAACCAGTAAACATGGTGGGATCCATTATCCATAGTTCCCAAACACCAGTTATACTAGACTCTTGTAACTGCACACAACGTGCTCTACCAATCTTTCTACCAGTTACAGTATTAGTAGTATTAGCAGTCCACTCATCATACAATTCAAGTACTTGGTATGCAGCAGCTACACCTTCTCCAGTTAGCTCGGGCCATCCATATACATCATAAACTTTAAACATCTGTCCTAGACGGAATGCTAAGATAGCGTTTTGTACTGAATCAAAATCTCTTGGTTTGGGAGCATCAACGTATTGTGGTGTTAGAAACTCAGTCCTATATCCTTTAACGTATGCTCTACCTGGTGATATTTCAAATGTTACTAAATCATCTGATGCAGTATTCTTAGATTGTGTTGTGTCTCCAACCGTATACACACCATTATTAAAACCATCATCAAGTGTTTCTCTTGCTTTAATTGCAAAGGTATCAATTACATAGTCTCCAGACTCTTCAAAAGTCCGTCTTGCCATTGACCTTTCCAACTCTGAATATGCTGTGTGAGTAACAAATTGCTCAACCTTTGAGTTGTTAATACGCAGTAATTCAATGAAGTTCTTATCGGTCTCATCGTTGATTGGCTTCTTAGTAAGCGTAGTCTTAATTCTAAACCTATGACCACCTGGAGCAGAATAGTTTGATGTCCCAGCTGCATTATCATTAAGTGATGGATCATCTTCTGGCGTAACGATTGACTCGCTGACTTCAAGTCCAACTCTGTATGAAGGGTTGTTACTGTATTGATCCAGGATAAGATATGAGCTTGGTACATCTACGAAGTGTCCTCTAATAAAGTATACACCTGCATTAATATATGCAGTTGATGCTACAGCAGTTGAATCTACTGGTAGTAACTGAGCGAATGGAGATCCAACCTCAATTAAAGTAGTACCGAAAGTTATCTCATTTTCGGCCAATAACTGCTCGTTGGGTTGAAATGTTTGGGTAGTTGAGGAAGATACAGTGTCACCTGACTCAACATACTTAACGTACAATGTAACATATCCCTTACTACTCTCTGTAGAAGGGATTGAATATAATACTTTTGCCTTAATACCTGTTGTAATACCCTCAATAATTTGACCGTTTATTTGGGTACGGTATGTCTCTAGGTCTACTCCTAAGAAAGACTGTTGTAAAACAACTGCTTGCACTTGCAGGTCATAACCTACCTGACCTGGTATGACCATTGTGCCTTCTTTAAAGAAGTGCTGACCAATCGACTCCATTTGATTCTGGAGAATCGACTGCATAGTCGTGAGCTCTCTTGCCTGAATCGGATATCCTGGTCGGAATAAGACTCTGTAAAAGTTTTTATCCTTATCGAAATCGTCAAAATAAGGACTAATATTTAGATTGGTATTCTGTGGCATTGAATTAGAACTCGATTACGATTTTGATATCTTCTATCTGGTCACCAGCACGGGTGATTGCTCCTCTATTATCTATGTAGATAACGTCACCAGAGTTAGGATCAACTTCTGCTTTAGCATAACCATTGGTGAATGCCATACCTAGATCGTATTCCGCATTGTTTATAACCCTTGTTGAGGATCCTGAAACAATTGGGAAGTTGATATCTGGGTCAGCAGATGCACCTGAAGTAGAACCCACGATTGGGTTACCGCCTTCAAACTCGATTAGGTTACCAGTAAATTCTGGGAAGATACCGTCAACTCTATTCTGATAATATTTAAGCACCTTAGTGGTATTGTTCCATGATATAACACGTCCTCTTGCAGTTACTTGCTGTCCACCAACAGTACGAGATTGTGTTATAATCTCATCAGTTTGGAAGTTTCCAGTAAACGTAGGTGCAAAGATTGCAGCTTTAGTAGCACTTAATGTCAGGTCTGATGTTAATTCCTGTGTGCCATACTTGTTAGGGTTGATAACTAGACCGATACGACGGTAGTCGTTATCAGTTGGGAAGTCACCTGATCCTTCAGCATAAGTGAATTTAGTGTTGATCATCACACGGAATCCACCCAATTCGGTAGCAGGAGAAGCACCATGTCCTAGTGTAGGAGGAATAACAACCTCAACATTACCACCAGTACCTGTTCCAGCACCAATACCATTAACCTCATCGATGATAACTTTACCGAAGGTATATCCAGATCCACCAGATGTAACAGTAGCAGAAGCAATACGACCACCGTCTACAACTAATGAAACCCTACCACCTACACCGTCACCTTTAATAGGACAGTTTTCATAGGTACCATTGTTATAACCACTACCAGATGATCCAATAATAATAGTGTCAATCTCTCCACCAATAGCGTCTGCTACAACAGCAGTATCTTCAAGCACAGGCATGTACTCGTTGGAGAAGAATTTTAAGACTTGACCAACAGGGATCGTGTACATATACTTCCAACGGTAGCCATCAGCAGTTGTGATAACTGAAGTGGACGTTCCTGTAGGTTCAACAGTAGAAGGTTTACCGTTAGGATCAGCAGGAGATGTCCCGTTGTAAATGCATTTATAAGTCTGATACGACGAGTTAACAACGTAGAAATCAGAGTCGTAAAGTTTAGTCGCACCCGATGATGCAGTTTTAGTCGAGGAGTAATCATGACGATACATATCATAAACATAACCCAAACCACCAGTGGTCTGTTCGGGTGGTATCCAGTCAGTTCTTCTAACTACCTGAATAGTGTCATTTGCCAATACCCTTTTCAGGGAGATCATATCAGCATAATCATCCGAGAATTCTTGGAATGAATCTACTGGGTCTGGGGCTGCATTCTCATTATCCCACGGTTGTGGTCTGCCTATGAACACATAAAGACGATCCCTAGCACTACCTGCCAACAGGTCAGACTGTGTAGGATCTGGTCCTTCAAGTGACTTTCTAAACCTTTCGGCAGTAAAGATTCTAAATTGGTCGGTAAGTAACGCCATTGTCTACGGATTGCCTAGTTTTATTTATGTGGGTTATTCATCTTCATTTCTGACAGCCGTTGTATATTCAACTGAGAATATCTTGGCTTGAGCACCAGAGGTGTTTCCTTGTAGTGTCTCACCCACTGTCCAATAGTATGTGGGGTCATTAATAACAACGTCTTTCACTAATAAAGTGTATAGATTCTCGTTAGTGCCAATTGTTGGTCCTAACATTACAGAAGTGTTAGTAGCACTAAGTCCAGAAGTTTGTCCAGTGACTATCTCAGTTGCCGTAAATACAGCAGCATTGGTATATTCAACTATGATGGTTGCAGTTGCAGAATGGGAATCTCCATCACCTAAAGCACCAGCAGATTGCACAGTTGCTACTAAAGGTGTATTATTACCATCATATATCTGAGTACCAATTTGGAATAGAGTAGTATTTTGTCCACCCAATGTTTCCTCTATACCATATTTAGACGATGCAATACCACCATCTAAGTTAATTTGATTTTCAAACTCTGTGCCAGTATTAACAAGATCAATAATTCCATCACCCACACCATCTAATTCATCATCATCCTCGAATGCTCTATCAAGAATAACACCTAAACCATCAACAAAAGTAACAATATTTTGACCAAGTGCTTCTAATAATACGTGAGGCTCAACACCCGTGCCAGAAGCACCAGCAGTACCAGCTACAAATGCAATGATCTTAGATTTTTCGTTAGACCTACCACCATCAATGAATGCTAATTCATCAACCTCAAAGGTTAAGTAGAGTGCTCTATTTACTCTATCCCAATCATATACGATAGCAACTCGGTTATTGGAGGATTCAAGGACTCTTCTAACCTTATCAGTTACTTGAAAATCATAGTTTGTTAGACCAGTATTAGGATCATCTTGCAGATTATCTAAGATAACTTTCTGATCAAATCGGAAATTAACTCCTCTATCACAACCAGTGAATGAATCAAAATCATCACCAGCAGATCTAGCAGTCTTACCAGTATATCTGATTATTTCTCTACCAAGTAGTATCTTACCTGAACCAGCATATGGATCGGTAGTTTCAACATATATTGTACCACCAGAAGAAGTTATATTAGTTGTTAATCCAGTTAAATTATATACATTAGAATTTAAAGATTGCCTATTTCTAGCTTCTCTAATTAGGTTAGTATCTCTAGTAAAGATAATCTCTGGGGGAGTAGTATATCCACCTCCACCTGTCAATAAATCTATATTAGTAATTTGACCAAGATCTATAAATGCCTCAGCAGAAGCACCAGATCCACCACCTTTAATAATCTGTATTAGTGGAGGCTCCTCAAAGAATTCACCTTGATTTGTTAAGGTTATAGAAGAAACTTCACCAAATTGGTTTACATTAGCAACACCAGTAGCACCAGCACCACCTCCCCCAGAGATAATAATATTAACATCTTCTTCTGTGTAATTTCTACCTTGCTGTTCAATAGAAAGACCCGTAACAAGACCTGTTATAGGTACTAATTCTGATCCACTTCCACCACCCCCAACAATTTGAGCAGCTGCATCAAAGTAACCATCACCAGGTACAGTAACTTGTACAAAATCTAGGGATCCATCAGGTTTAAGAAATACATTACCAGTAGCAGCACCATCACCATTAGCATCTTCTATTTTAAGACGTAACGGATCATATCCTTCACCAGGATCTATAACTTCTACAGCAGTAATCTCACCACTATCTCCTTCAATAACTGCTCTAAGAACAGCATCTCTAATTGGAGTACCGCAATTTCCTATACGAAGTCTTGGGGGATCAGCAGCAGAATAACCACTTCCACTATTAACGACATAGACATCCCTTACCCCAAATATACTATTAAATATAGGGAAGATTTCTGCACCACTACCAGGGACTGTTCTTGTCATACTAGACTACCGTTAAGTTTCCAACCATTGCTGCATGTAATGTGCACTGATACACATAAGTTGTTCCAACAGCTAAATTCATCGGGATTGTCCAATATTGGACACCATTTTCACTACCACTAACACCAGCAGTTACTGAGCTACCACCTGATGTTTGTCTAAGAGCAAATGGGTGCGCTGCTCCAGTTATGTTATTAAACCTATAGGTGAAACCTCTATAGACATATATTGTAGGATTATCTGTTGTTGTACCAACTCCACCACCAGTAAATCTATATGCTGATGATCCATTAGAAACAATCTCAAATCCTATTGTAGGAGATTCTACAGCATCCCATGAAGTGCCATTGTATATAATATTGTCATTTTGTTCAGGTGATGATGCTGTATACATTGATGCATTGACTGTCAATGTATTTGAAGTAGCACTAGTAGTAACACCAGTACCACCAGCAATACTTAATGTTGATGTTGATAGTGCAGCAGTAGTTGATCCTGAGTCTCCTGTGATTGTCCTATAGACAACTTGAGTTACGTTAGGAGAGTCATTTGTAACTGTGAGATCACTTCCACTGATAGCAGTACTAATACCAGTCCCACCAATGACGTTAATAGTAGTAGATGCACTATCTGCGGTTTTGTTTCCTGAGTCACTTCCTATAATTCCGTAAGCATTTTGATTAACCTCTCCAAGAGTACCAGTCATATTAATTGTGACTGTATCTCCTGTTATAGCAGTAGCAATATTAGTGCCACCAGCAAATATTAATGTGTCTGTAGCAGCAGATGCTGTTGTGGTACCAGTGTCACCATTAATAGTTTCAAATAAGTTTTGAGTAGTGCCTCCACCACCTCCACCTGATGAGTCATCATTAGCAGGTTCCCATTTACTATTGGAATCATTCCATTTAATGACTTGTCCGTCGGAAGGTCCACCTCCAACAGTCATATCTACATCACCAAGATCACCAAGACTATGATCTTCACCTATAATCTTCTTCCAACCACCACTGGTTGCAACTCTTGCTGTATTATCAGCAACTACAAGAGCAAACATACCATCATGGGTGGCATTGTCTGGTAAATCTCCAGTAGTAGCAAAAGAATTAGTATACTTTAACTTACCATCAGCACCATCGATGTATGTTAGAGCAGATCCTGTGCCACCAGCCCAGAGTTTAATATCTCCACTGCCATTTGGTTGGACAGTTATGTCACCATTTGCTGCTGATACAATTTTATGTCCATTAACATCTACATCACCAGTAAAACTATCAAAATTACCCTCAGCGAACTGAGCTCCATTCCATTTTAGAAGTTGTCCTGAACTAGGAGTTCCTATATTTACTTGTAAATTGGTATCGTTGCCGAGATTGGTATACAACTCATCAATGACGCTATTTAATTTTATAGCACCATCTCTCAGACTGTCACCAGTCCCGTCATTAGCTGACGATCCAATTGCTAGGGTTTGCTTTGCCATGATTGAAGTCTTTACAGGGTTATTTAGGTACCATCGAAGGTTTGTGAGGTAGAATCTAATGTGCTACTGGTGCTATCGAATCGATTATCGGTGCTACCACTGCCACCTCCACCAGTTACAGTTAATAATACTTGATTAGAATCTAATGGTGAGTTGGATGCTTGAGTTGCAGCACCTACAGGACCAGTAATTCTACAACGATAACGATATCCAGTCATATATGACAGTGCAGTGACTGCATATGTGTCTGTTGTTGCTCCAGTAAGAGCAGCAAATGCAAATCCACCGTCTGTAGACCTATACCATTGATAAGTAACTGGTCCGTCTTCGGGTGTTATTAAACTTGTGACTGTAAATGTTGCAGTTTGATTGGCATTTACAGTTACGTTTTGCGGTTGGTTGGCGAATGACAATGTTGGAACTACACCACCGCCACCTTGATCACCGCCACCGCCTCCACCTTGTTGGACAGGTGAGACAGTGAAGGTTGTGTCAATAACTTCTCTAGTTGTAAATCCCATAATATATGGGAATTTAGTATTATCTACATTATTTTCATCAACAGTAAGAAAATAAGCATAGGTACCATTCTGATATTCAGGTGTAATTGCAAATCTACCATTATGACTGTCTAGATCACCAGTTCCTTCAACATATTCATAGTCCTCCATGAGAGTTCCAGCAGGAGGATTGTCTGTAGTAGACCCATAATCAGGTCTACCAGCTGCCTCAGTGTCTTTGACACCGTATGAAGTCCTCATTGTTCTAACGCCACTCAAATTATTGAATGCAACATCATATCCATAAGGTCCATAGATAGGAAATCCATCAAATGATATACCGATCATCTTAGAATGACCATCAGGGTGACGAATATTGTCTCCATTAAACTGAGTTGACCCATAATAATCGTTGTAACCCGCCATTGCAGAGTTTGCTTTCCAACAATCTAGGAAATGTGGGTCATGGTAATGATATTGACCTGTTTGTTCTGGGTGTCCACCACAAGAATCTTCCCCAGAACTAACAAAAGGTAGATCTCCAGCAGCAACCCAACTAAACCCTGATGGTGGATTAAGTCCAGCACCAGCAGAAGGATTAAAAATAGTTACTCCATTACCTGAAATTCCTATAGCACCTAAAGGTGTCTCAGTTCTTCCATTTCTTTGATCATAATATTCATATGTGCCACTAACAGGAGTAGTTGCCTGTGTATCTACAATAAAATCTAATTGATCATCTGACGATAACCAACACTCACCAGCAATAGAAGTAAATATTGTACCTCTATAAATGAATTTTTGCTTTAACCCATCACTAAAATGGACAAATATATTATCTTCAGTAGATATTTGATTATTAGTAAACAATGTAAGATCGTTTACTGAAATAGTAATTCTTCTAATGTATCCGTCATGTGTATATCCATTATTATCAAATGTGCGAGCAATTCCAAATGTTCCTCCACGGTATAAGAAGTCATGATCGAAGTCCTGTTCAGTTACAGTATTTGGGTTATTATCATTTGGGAACGTGCCAAAGGATACAGGTGCAGGGAGTCCGTTGGACTCCACTGTTATAACCTTAGTGGCATTGTTATAAGATGCTGTGGCTGTCATATCCTTATTTAGATGTCATCGAAGATGAGGTTAGGTGTGAAGTTACTGATTACAGTAGCACCAGTCTGGACACTCAATATTGCAGAGAGTGAGTAAACTGGGGTTGCACCAGCAGCAGTGATAGCGACTCTAAATTCATCTCCATCATCTGCCTGTGCAGCATTATTTGTTAAGTATGTTGCTTGGTTAGCACCAATAATGTTGCTCCATGTCTGTGTGCCATACTCCTTCTTCTGCCACTGATAATTCATTGTCTGACTGTTAGTAACAGTTGAGACGACTGTGAATCCAGCAGTCTGACCTTGGTTAACTGTTACGTTAACTGGATCTTGAGTAATTGCAATTGTGCCAGGATCAACTCCACCGCCACCTTCGCCTCCTGATGGACCTTCGCCTGCGAGGACATCAAATCCACCGTTAATTGCACCGCCTGTAGGAGGTGTAAAGTCATCAGGTACTTCATTATCAATAAGTACGGATGGTGCAGCGTAATTACTACCAGAAGTCTTAACATCAATTCTAGTAATACCCATTAATGCTGTAATACGTGAATCAAATCCAGAGGAAGAGATAACGTCAACATTAGGTCGTGAGGAGTAACCATCGCCAGGATTGGTTATTATGGCATTAGTAATTTGACCAGAAGTTATATTAGCAAGAGCAGCTGCGTTTCTACCCTTAACAGATCCAGTATATTCAAATGTGATTAGTGAGTTAGAAGACTCAATTAGAGCAACTTCACGAGGGAATTCCTCACCGTCAATATCCAATCTGTCACCAGCTTCAATTGGTGGGACAACTGTTGCTGCAATAACGTCTGCGTCAGATCCAATATATGAGAAACCAACAAAGGTTGATCCCGCACGTGGGACTTCAGCGAAGATGATACGTGATCCAACGATCTCATATGCAACTCCTGGTTCCTGAATGATACCGTTAAGTGAAACGATAATGTTATTCTCAGGACGTATAACGTTAGAGGAAACACCTTCAGTCAGTGTCAAGGAGTAGAATAGACCCTGACGCTTAAGGTTGAATGAGGATCTCAATGAGTCAAACTCGAAGGAGATATCATCTAACTGACGTAACTTACCAACGTAGTATCCAATAAACTCAGATCCAATTTCAGGTGGTTCAGAGAATTGTATCTTGTCTGAGAATGCAACGTAAGATTGGTTACCGCCAGGAGGTTGCAAGATTCCATTAACGAATGCTAGTAAGTGACCAGCAGGATCTGGATAGTATGCCTGACCATTAGAGATGGTTAAGTCGAATGTTGATTGAGTGCCATCAAATCCACGGAAGTAACGATCAACTCTACCTTCTAAAGTCTTAGCTTTAGAAACTCCACCACCCCATCCAAAGTCAGACTTAAGTGACATGTTATCAACAAATGTGCCATTAGCATTCTCTATCCATATTGTAGCAGTAATACCTTGTTGCTCTATTGCAACAACCTTACCATAAGACTGATAGTCTGTTGCAGTGTAACCTGATACACCAGCATATATTGTTGGGAAGTTAGATCCCAATTCTATCTTACCAATATGGTTACCTGCTTGTGTTAATTCACTTATAGCAGCACCAACACCAACATCATTTAAGTTAGCAATCCAGAGTTTGTGTGATAGCGGTGGAGTTGCAGTTAAATCTTCAGGTTGATACTTAGTAACTATAGCAGTGAATCCTGGATTCTTTTGAATAGTACCTTGTAGAAGACTTACTTCATCACCAACATTAAATGTATCTGTGATACCAGTATCAATTATTGCTACACCTAGATCTAACTCTAGAGTCTGCACTCCATGTAGATACTGATTCAATTGAATCTGTGTACCAGTAATACCCTTAATCTCTAAAATGTAATCTGTAATACTACCGTAGATTAGATCTCCAATATCCCATTGACCTTGTAAGGTCTCAACATCCATCGTAATTCTACCACCATCATTACCAGTTATGGATCCAGACTTAGATTCATAGTTATCCATATAACCTTCAACTGATCCAACTTTACTGAAGAACCAATCACCTGAAGCAAATGATCCATTCTCAACGTTAATTAAGAATCTATCAGATGGTGCACCAAGTGTATGTTGAGTGCCACTATCAGCACCAGTAATAACGTTAGTGTCAGATATTGTACCAGCTATAGTATGAATCTTAACAATAGATGCACCTGTTTCACTATTTGGTTGAGCAGTTTGTAAAACATAACCAGTGTTTGATGGAGCACCATCAACAGTGACTAATTCACCATTAGTTAGATTGTCATATGTTGGAGGTATTGTTTGACCAGCAACAGATGGATAATGTGTATAGAGTTTATAAATCTTACCTTCGTTTTGCAATACTTGACCAACTTCAGCATTTGCATTTGATGTAAATCCGTAGATAACATCAGCAGGATTGAATCCACCTTGTATTGGTGTCTCAGAAGTATCTGTTGGGTAAGTAGAAGCAGTTCTAGTAACACCTGATCTTCTTACAACCGCAAAGATCTGAGATCCACTATTAGACTTATCTACTTCTAATTTTCTAAATCTACCATCGTGAATATAAGAAGCACCTATTTCAAACCACTCAGATGTAGCAGTTAAACAATAGAAGAATTCTTGTCCAGAAAGACCAGTTAATGAAGTCTCTGATGCTGGAATGTATTGTAATACATCTCCACGACGGAAGAAGTTAGGTTGGTAAATTCTAACTCTATACTCAGCACGATCATAACCTACATTAATTTCTGGAGTTAGACTTACCAATTCTGGATCTGTGTTGTAATCAACACCCATCTCATTCTTAGTAACTCTGTTAAGAGCATCAGTAGATGCGATAAATGTTGCCCTTGCTTCAGTTGGGAATTGTGACATTTCCAATGAGAACTCAAGTGGGTTAAGTGAAGAATCAATTTCAAACTCAGCTGCTTCTTGATTCCACTCTAATCTATCTGATGGGATGTATACATCGTAAGATGCCCATCCTGCTGCATCAGGCTCATATAATATACTCTTACAATACTGACGAAGTTTAGATAAGCAGAATAATAGATGTGTTCTAGTAACGTTGCTATATGCAATGAAGTTGCCTTCACCATCAAACCATGTTTGTGCTAATCTAAATGCTCCAGCATTACCACTAGTTACTAAGTCATAACGGACTCCCTTAACTACATTATTAGCAAAGTCAATAGTAAGATTGGTAGTTGGATATGATGCTTGTGTATCTGCAAATGCTCTAGCAGCAATTGCTTGCTGATTGAATAATATCATATTAGATATCATTTTAGCATTATTTTCTCCAGCACCCAATGCATCAATCATTAGATCGAATACAGTATCAATAGCAGATGTTACGTTGTAACATGTACCTGCCTGATAATTTGCATTAGAGTTGTATGGATATGTTTTAGTTACAGTAGCAAGATGATTACCTTGACCATTTGCTGCTTTAGATATTGTATCAATAATAATCTCTGATAATGTGTCTATACCAGATGCTACTTCACCACATACTTGATTCCAAGTGCCGTTACTTCCAGATCCACCAGCAGCAGTATCATAGGTAATCGTTAGATCCCTTACCATAACTTCTGGAGTATACTTAACAGGCCATATGGTTGGCATTATGTAAGATCTTGTTGCAACGTTAGCAGGAGTTGTTATTGCATCAGTTACAAATTGCATCAAAGTAGAAATTTCTGCCTCAACATTAGATCCCTCATTACCAGTGTAATCAGTGCTAACCCTACGTTGTCTGTAATATTCTAGTTTAGATCTAAATGGATATGCCCAAGATGTAAGTCCCAATACAGGTAATACTTTACCATCAGCATAATCTGTTACACGAGGGTATGTGTGGTTGGTAGCATTACTATCCTGACTACATGTAAATGTTAGTGCGTTACTAACAATAATCACAGCATCATCAGCTCTCAAACTATGACCAGCAACAGTTAGAGTTAACTCACCTGTAATTGGATCATAGTATGCATCTGTAGGTGTTAACTTAGTGCCATCATTAACTACTTCAATACAATTGGATGCAGCACTCACAAAATTGTGCTTATAATTACCACCCTGTATTACACATCCAGAGTTTGCACTTACGAATGTATGTTGATAAGTCTGACCAGCAGGAGATACACCAACATTAACTCGTATCTTACCATTCTGTATTTGTATACCGTCATCGATACAGGATACAAATGTATGTGCACCTAAGAAGGTTGATGGGACACCCTTAAGGACTTGTACCTCAAAGTCATTTCCATTAGCGTCTACATTAGATACTGCTAACCATTCATTACTTGCATGGTCAGTTGCTCTAGGATACAGGTGATCTGTAGCGTAATTGTCAAGATCACATTGGAATGATAATGCATGATCTGAAATCTTAATATAACTATTTGCTTTCCAAACACCATCTGTCTTAGCAGATACAAATGCATGTTGATACTTACCACCAGCAATTACTGCTCCAGGTAACGCACTTGCAAATGTATGATCGTATAGATTGTTAGATGCTGCAATATTTACATTAACTGTAATCTTACCACTTTGTCTGTGTAGAGACTTATTCTTAAATCTTTCAAATGTGTGAGTGTGGTTACCACCAGCAGTAATAGCACCAGATGTAGCAGAAGCAAATCTGTGTGTATGATTACCAGCAACAGTTGATCCCACGTTCACCGTAATTGTAGAATTCTTCTTCTCTAATCCATCAGCAACAGCAGAGACAAATGCGTGTGTATATTCACCACCACCTCGGATTGTACCTCTAATAACAGCACCTGTAACAATAGATGAAATCTGGTGAGTTGAAGTGTTAGAAGAAACTCCTACGTTAACATCAAATGTATTTGTTTGCTTATTAGAGATTACTAACCATTCGCCAGCAGCAGGATCTTGTGCTCTAGGATATGGATGCAGAGATCCATAACTATCCTCATTACACTCGAATACAAATGCACCATTCTTAAGTTGTACCTTATCTCCATTCTCAAATGGGTGACCATTAACAGTTATTGTTAATACGCCTGTACCTGGGACATAAGAAGCTGTGCTTGGGGTAAATGCATTTTCAGATCTTACAAACTGGTGAGTTGTAACGTTACTAGAGATACCAACGTTAACTGTTATAGTGTCAGCAGTAACGGAAATTATAGGACATGCATCATCATAATATGGGTCATCAGCAGTAGCACCACTATTACCATTAGCACGAGGATACTTATGCTCACTACCAAAGTTATCTGCTTGACACTTGAATACTAGTGACTCTTCTTCAATGTATACTGACTCACCAGCATTATAGTTGTGAGCACCAATAGTCATTGTCATGACACCTGTAGTAGGCTCATATGTTGCAGCAGAAACTAGGTAGTTAGCACGAGGTGTAGTGCCAACATTAACATTGAAGTCATTGCCAGATACACCTGAGATTTCTAACCACTTACCTGAAGCAGGATCTGTTGCTCTTGGATAAGAATGATTAGATCCATTATTATCCATGTCACAAGTCATGACCAATGAATCGTCAGCAATTCTTACATGGTCACCATTTGCAAATGGGTTGTTAGCAACTGTTAGTGTTAATATACCAGTAGCAGCATTGTAAGCAGCACCAGTTGCTGAATACTTAGCGTGACCAACCTTCTTAATTTCAAGGGCATGATCGTATGCTCTATCTCTCTTCGCTTTAAGACCATTAGAAGCGAATGATTGGAAACTATGAGTGAATGATCCACCACCTCTGATTGATCCTCTCTTAACAGCACCAACCTTTGCTCTCTTAAATGTATGAGTAGTTACGTTAGTAGAAGGTATACTATCCAATACTTGTACTTGGAATGTATCGGTAGAAACATTCTGAATAGTTAACCATGTGTTACTTGCATAATCACTATGTCTAGGATAAGCATGCTCAGTTGCATGACTATCTTGATTACATGTGAAAATTAATGAGTTATCATTAAACATGATTTGCTCACCATTTATCATTCCATGATTAGCAATGGTAACAGTCATAAGACCAGTAGCACCACTATATGAAATTGCAGTTGGTGTTACACCGACAGCAGGTTTGAATACGTGAGGTGTAACGTTAGAAGAAGTACCAACGTCAAGAGTAATTGTGCTATCACTAACAGAAACGACAGAAACAGCATTAGCGTATGCAGGATCATCTCCTGTTGCACCACCACTACCATTAGGACGTGGATAGAAGTGATCACTACCGTAGGAATCTTGCCCACAAGTAAAGCACATTGATTCACGGTTAATATAAACACTGTGTGCAGTTGTAATACCGTGGTCAGGACCAACAGTAACTACCATTTCACCTGTTCCAGGAGTAAAATCTACATTTTGAGGATCGAAACTCTTAAATTCAGACTTACCAACAAAGATCTTGTATGTGTTAGCATCGATATACTCGATAGGCTTCCACTTACCACTAATAGGATCAGAAGATCTAGGATAAGTCTTGTCTTGTTGACTTCCGTCCATTGTGCAACGCAAGGTTATTGCATTGTCATCAATCTTAACAAGTGATCCTTCATCTAATCCATGAGCATTAGAAGTAATTGTTAAGTAACCTGTCTCTCCAACATATACAGCATTTGTTGGAGTGAAACTATCTTCAGTAGATCTTGGATATGCATGTGTTGATCCATAACTGTCTTGACTACATTCTAAGGTTATACCACCTGTAGCAATCTGAATACTTTGACCAACCTTAAGTGGATGAGTACCAATAGTAACTTCCATCTCACCTGTAGTAGGTGTATAATCTGCATCTGTTGGAGTGTAATTAACAGCAGCAGTTATGCCTACGTTAACATCGAATCCATCTGTAGATACGTTAGAAATTTGTACCCACTTACCACTGATAGGATCTGTGCCTCTTGGGTATGCATGATCACTGGAATTATTATCCATATCACAAGACATGTCCAAAGCATAATCTTCAATTCTAATATAGTCACCATTGGAGAATCCATGCTTACTAACTGTCAATGCCAATACACCTGTAGATGGTGTGTAACTAGCAGCAGTTGGTGTCCATTTTGTTATACCATCATCAACGATTCTAAGTGAATCATTGTATGCAGGATCAGTTGTGCGAGGATATGGATGCAATGAAGATCCACCATCCATTGAGCATGTAAATGTTATACCACCCTCAGCAATCTTAATACTATCATTACCCTTGAATAAGGTAGCAACAGTTATACTCTGAGGTCTAGCAGATACAAATGCGTGAGTTGTAGTGTTAGATGAAGGTATATTGAATAAGACTTGGACATCAAATGTATCTTTAGTTACATTTTTAACTACCATCCA
>TARA_B100001093_G_scaffold27393_4_pt1 | contig 24085 bp, 24 predicted proteins | sample TARA_B100001093 | Tara Oceans TARA_B100001093 (sample SAMEA2623116) | marine metagenome | biome: marine biome (ENVO:00000447); feature: surface water layer (ENVO:00002042); material: "saline water (ENVO:00002010), including plankton (ENVO:xxxxxxxx)" | depth 5 m | reverse complement strand
CAATGGCCATACCTATGGGTTGAAGTAGGACGATTCTTTGAAATGACCATGGCCGATTCTCCGGTATCTACACATGACCCTAAAGACGCTGCACCTCCAGATTCAGCCTCGCCGCAACAACAGAAGCAAATGGAAAGTGCTTACGCAAACATGAAGCGAAAAATGTCTATGCAAGAAATCGGTAGAAAAATCAAACATAAAGTAATGGTTTTGTCAGGTAAAGGTGGCGTAGGTAAATCAACCGTTTCAACTGGTCTAGCGCTTGCACTTGCTCAAGAAGGTCACTCTGTGGGCATACTGGATATTGACATCACAGGCCCGAATGTGCCAAAGATGATGGGTCTTGAGCGTAAGAGATTACATGTTGAACAAGGCAGAATCCACCCAGCTCAAGGCCACCTTGGCGTCAAGGTAATCTCTATGGCTTTCCTACTGGAAAATGAAGACACACCTGTCGTTTGGCGAGGGCCGATAAAGTTGGGTGCTATTCAACAATTTATCGGCGATGTTGAGTGGGGTGAACTAGACTATCTGGTAATCGATTTCCCGCCTGGCACCTCCGACGAACCACTTACTGTGGCTCAATCACTTCCTGATATTGACGGCATGGTTATTGTTACAACACCTCAAGATGTGGCACTACTCGATAGTCGGAAATCAATAACCTTCTCTGAATCGTTAAAAGTTCCAGTTTTGGGCGTTGTTGAAAACATGAGTGGCTATACAATATCTGGTAAAGCACAACCTAGCACGGAAATTGAAATCGCTGGACCTGGTGGTAAAAAGCACAAAACCACTGCAGACTCGGATGGTAATTTTAATGTTACATTGGATATATTCAAACAAGGTGGCGGTAAATCAACAGCCGAAGAATTTGGTGTACCATTCTTGGGTGCATTACCTTTTGATCCCGGTTTTGTTAGAGGCGGAGATGATGGAGTTCATCGCATTGTTAGTGAACCTGAAGGGGCTTCAGCCATTGCATTTGCCAAGGTAGTTGAAGCAATAAAATCTCAAATCGGGTCATCAGAAAGTCAAGGACTGGAAATTATCTAAGGTGGGATAATGGCAGACATTCCTGATTTAACACGTCTAGAAAGACGTGATACTGATATGCAGTTAACTTATTCTAATGGCGGTGAATTTACGGTAACTTATGATGATTTGAAACACGCTTGTCCTTGTGCAAAATGTGCACCGCTGCGCAATGACGACGGCAATAGTAAAACTCTAAGGAGACAAATAGAAGCAATGGCGCCTGAGAAACCTCAAGTACGTACTGTTGGGAAATATGCTCTGGCTTTTGATTGGAAAAACGGATGCTCAAGTGGTATTTATCGCTTTGAGCGGATATGGGCTTTGGCTAACAATCAAGATCCAGATAACGGTAAACCATACGTGCACGGAGCATGGTAAAGCCACTAAATGACTTAACTGGCCATAAAACGGCGAGGGTTTGATGTATAGTTGGGCGACCGGTAAATTGGAAGGAACCTATTATGCAGGGAGTTTACCTCACTTGGATGATTAGTGCATTAGCTCTAGGTGTGCTATTACTACCGGTGTTCAAACCCAAATGGATGGAATTAAAACTATCCACATTCGTTGACTTTTTCCGCAGATATTGGATTCATATTTTGATTCTATTCATGATCTATAACGCTAAAGACGGCCTAGATCAGGTTGATAGGCTTTTAATGGCCTCAACAGGACTAGATATGACGCCTTGGATATATGCCATAGAAGGTAATCTAGTTTTACATGTGCAGCAATATTTTGAAGCCGAATGGTTGACAATAACTTTGACACATTTCTATGTTGCAGGATTTATGTTCATTTGTTACGTTTCAGTATTCTACTTTGCTTACTTCGATGACCGTTGGATGGCTGATAGAATTACTCTAACCATTGCCTGGGTCTACATCCTAGCCATTCCATTTTACTTGTTCTTCAATGTCCGGGTAACCGGTTCTTATATTCCCGAAATGAAGACTTTAGCGTACTCATTGAATCCTGAAATAGCCGATTGGTTTAGGAGAATAGACCCATTTACTAACTGCATGCCGTCGTTACACATCGGCATTCCATACGCAGTATGGTTATGCATGAAGCGTTTTGATCATGATAATAGATGGGAATTATATCGTAAAATTGTATTTGCTTATGTTCTATTGACTGCCTTTACCATCATTTATTTGGGAATACACTGGATTTTGGATATCGCAGGCGGGATGATAATAGCCTCAATAGCGGTTAATCTAGCGGATAAAACCGCAAAGCCGGTATGGAGCATATTGGATGAGAGAACAATCAATTCTCGCCTTGTCACAGTTCTTACCAATCCTAAAAAAGCGTACAAAATAGTTTCTCAAAAGGCTGCCAAATCTGCTAAATTATTCTTGAAGCCCACTTCCAGAGAAACCGGTATCATGGCAGTAATTTTGGTAGTTATTGTGGCTTCAGTTATTACTTGGGACTTAACGCATCAGTCACTTTCAGCCAAGGGTGTTGAGGCTCCAGAAGGGGCTAGTGGAGCAGATGGATGGTTAGCGACATTGGACAACACTTCTGACTTTGGTGCTGTTCTGAAATTATATGACTTATCAGAACTAGATGAAGATGGCATAGAAGTAATTCAACCAGATTTATCAGTTGAATCAATATATCATATATCGGGTGATAAATTAGTGATGGCTAATGATACTGAATTGTATGTAATTGATGTAAGTCTACCACAGGAGATATATTATCAAAAGTCGATTAATGGCATTGAACAGATAGAGATGTGTGACTTAGGTGAATATTATGTGTTACTCACCTTAGAAGGTGGTGTCTTGTCTGCAGAAAGCCTCGACGGCGAATTAATTGACCTTTCAATAGATGTCGAAAATATCTCTTATGTCAATTGTCAAGGTAATGATTTTGCCTACCTCTCCCCAAACTACCCGGACAAAGTGTTCATGAGTAATCTTGAATTATCCGGCGCCTTGTCTTACCAGATTAATGCTTCAGCCGAAGAAGATGTGGAACAAGTTCTAGCCGATTGGGATACTCCTGTTGATATCGAGAATGCCACAATTACTAACATAGTATTCGACAAATCTCACTTATTGGTAAGTGTCAATGTATCATCTGTTGATAGAATTGTTCTAGTTGATCGAGAGTCTACCGATTACCGCCTGCTTGGTGACGGTAAATATTCTTCCTACGACCCTTCTATTCGAGATGGTATTGTTGCATGGGCGATGAAAGATCACTTAAATCCGTCAAGCCCAATTGAAGAATACTTTGATGGTGAAATATTCTACATGGATATTGCTGAGAATTTTACCCATGTACTTACCGCAGATGAGGTCGATCAATGGGGTCCGATAGTTTTAGAAGACCATCTGGTATACTTTGAAGAGTCTAATGATGGGGTGATTATTCAAGTTCATAGTTGGGAGCCTGAGTTAAAATCTTATTCGAATATAATATTACAATCTGGTTCAGTAATTGGCATCATGCTTATTTTTGTTTATATCAATCAAAGGCAGTCAGAGATAAGAACTAGTAAATTCCAATCGGAAGAGGAATAGTTTACTTCTTGATACTTAGCATCCTTTCAAGCGCCAGTAAGGATCCTTCTTCGACAGACTTTGAAACACTAATTTGGTTTGGTATTTCTCCATCGACAATTCGTTCTAGCACATCCATTAGGTAAGCAGGATGAATCATGTACATTGTCGAACAAGGACAGACCTTGTCATCAAGGCACTCAACAATTTTATCTGGGTGAGCTTCAGCTAATCTAGCAACCATATTTATTTCAGTGCCAATAGCAATTTTTGCCCCTGCAGGTTGTTGTTCAACATAATTCTTGATGAATTGTGTAGAACCATTTGCATCGCTAACTTCGACAGTCTCTTTGGGGCATTCTGGATGGACTACGACTAAGCCATCTGGGTATCGTTGGCGAAACTCACCGACTTGTTCAACGGTGAATCTTTTGTGTACTGAACAAAAGCCATGCCATAGAATTATTTTGGCATCATTAAGACTCGAATCAGCACCGATTTTTGGTATCCATGTTGGCATTTGTTGTTCACTTATGCCCATCTTTATTCCTGTGTTGCGGCCAAGGTGTTGATCTGGGAAGAATAACACTGTTCCGTTTGGGCCAGCACGATCAAAGGCCCAATTTAGTATTCCAGTTGCATTGGATGATGTGCAAACTATTCCCCCATGACGTCCAACGAAATCTTTCAAGTCAGCGCTGCTGTTCATATAGGTTACTGGAATGAGATATGATTTTCCATCAGTGGGAATCTCGCCAGGAGATGTTCTATCGATAGGATCGCTAAGTTTTGTTTCAGCCAGAATCTCGGCCCATGCTTCTTCAACATCTACTAGCGTTGCCATGTCTGCCATTGAGCATCCTGCCCTTAGATTTGGAAGCACTACATGTTGTTGTTCATTTGTCAATATGTCGGCCGATTCAGCCATGAAATGAACCCCACAAAAGACAATGTATTTGGCAGTTGAGTTTGCGGCTTTTTGACTTAACATAAACGAGTCACCGATGAAGTCAGCGTGCATAACTATGCTATCTCTTTGATAATGATGGCCTAAAATCATCAGGTCAGAACCGAGTTGATTCCTGAGTTCAGTAATCCTATCGGCGATTGCTTGCTCCTCAGGGGAGAGAGAGGTGTCCATGAAATCAATGGAGCACATTGGCAGAGTAATCGTCATATGCTTCATGTAGCCCAACAGTTATCCCTTTTTCAATAATTGTGAGTGCGTGATGTACATAAGTGAGAGCATTAAGGGCGACTCATGGTCTTCCAACCAGAGTCTCGCCTACACCTTGGGGCAGAGGCTGAAGTATGGTCCGGTACCTGGATGGGTCGGCCGGCAATCAAGAAGATGCGCCGCAATAGGGCTTGGCGCCACCCAGACATTGAACGCCGATTGGGCTATCGAAGAATGCTGAGCGAGGTTCGCATTTTGATTAGGATTCATAGTACTGGAATGCCAGTACCAGCAGTATGGGATGTAGACTTGGAAAATGGCCGAATAATAATGGAAAAAATGCAAGGAAGGCCTCTAATCGAGGTACTAAGAGATGAGGCTTCGGAATCAGACTTTATCAAATCAGCCCTAGAAAATTCAGGGAAAGCAGTTAGAATGCTGCATAGAATGGCAATAACTCATGGCGATTTATCGACAAATAATATTTTGATTGACGAAAAAGCAAATGCCTATCTAATCGATTTCGGTCTATCTGCAGTGGAATATGAAGTTGAAAAGTTTGGTATTGACTTACACGTCATGGATGAAATATTAGGTGCATCTCATCCAAATATTGTCAATGGAATTGATAATTTTATCGATGGATATTTACAATTTGATGGCAATCAAGGACCGTTACAGGAACTTTCAGGTGGTACACCGCCAACAGCAACAGAAGTATTGAAGCGTTTAGATGATGTACGTTCAAGAGTTAGATATCACGGATGATTCAACCTACTAACAAACGCATTTCTTCGACGCTTCTTAGTTCGGAAAGATAAATCTGTTCAATGGCATCTCGAAGGTCTTCTTCAGCACTGTCCTCGATTAACTCAATTAGTTCCGCATAAACTTCTGCAGCTTTTATCTCGGTTTCCAGTGAATAATTTAACATTTCCAAGTAGTGATTAGTGTGAGTTATTGGGTGTGGGTTTCTTTCTGTCACTGGTATACCACCAAGCTGTACGATTGCCTTTCTTACGATATCTGCGTGTTGGATAGATTCAGTCATTTCTGTGTTAAACATCGGAGACAATTGTAATCTGTGTATTCCTTTGATGTTTGCCGCATAATGCGCATACATATTACTGGCTCTTAATTCCCAACTTAGGGCGATATTCATCTTATCTATCATGTCACTCATTGTCTCAACTCTTTAGGGTGTACTAAATTTCTTTGGGCTTCCGTACACTGTTAATCCTATGATTCAGCATTATTAAACTAATGTAGTGATTTTAGATATTTTCCAATCTTTCGCCAAGTTCCCATCCTAGAAATGCTCCAATTATGCAGACCGAAAAAGTTAGCATGATGTATACCAGAGCGGTAAAATGTTCGTCAGTTTTAATCAATTTCATGGTCTCCACTGAAAAAGTTGACATTGTGGTGAATGCTCCAAGTAATCCAGTGCTAAAAAATAACATTAATTCTTCTGATGAACCTCGGTTTATGGCATAGACTGTGATCGCTCCAAGTAATACTGAACCGAGTGCATTAACAATAAATGTCGACCATGGAAAGTCTGTGGAATCAAGTAACTGTCCGACGGCAAAACGCAAGGTTGCTCCGATAGCACCACCTAGAGAAACAATTGCAATATGTTGAAGCATGATTTTTCCAACATCGTTGTGATGTTAAATTATCCGCAGATATCAAACCAAATTTGGTGTTTAACCGATAGACATGATAACTCGATGGTGGTGCCCTTACTATGAGCAATGTGGTTTGGTTCTTGACAGGTAATCAAGGTAAGTTAGTGGAGGCTGAACGTCATTTGAGTCAAATAGGTTACTCTGTGAATCAATTGATCGTTGATTCAGAGTTGATTTATGAACCCCAGGCCGATGATTTAATTACCGTTACAAAATCTAAAATCAATCAAGCATTAAACGTAATTCCAGAGGATTTTAATGACGGGGATATGATACTTGTCGAAGATGCAGGATTATTTGTTGATGCTCTTCATGGTTTTCCGGGGGTTTACTCATCCTTTGTTCATTCAACTATCGGTAATGCTGGAATACTAAGGTTACTTTCTCACCTAAATTCAGCTGATCCTGTCTCATCAGCTAAATTACGCTCAGCCCACTTCAAGGCAGTTGCCGCATTGTGGAAAAACGGCAAAATTATTCTTGGTGAGGGAATTTGTCCTGGCCATATCTCATTAGAAGCCATGGAAGGTAGTGGTTTTGGTTACGATCCAATTTTTATTCCTTATGACTTAGACGCTGAGTTAAACCCGTTAAATCCAGGAGATTATGGAGAATTTAGCACTCATGGCAAAACCTTCGGCGGAGTTGGCTCTGAGATAAAACAAAAGTTTAGTCACAGAACCAAGGCTTTAATCGACTTATTCAACCAATTGCCATCAGCATCATAAATTAGAAGTGATTGGAATGGGACGAGGGACATGGGATTTCTACGGACAATGTGCGGTCTTGTTGCCCTCAGTGCAGGTTTGTTTTATCTAACTTCAGCCTCAAGCTTATCAGACGATGGAAAATGGATATTGATTGGTCTTACTTTCGCCTCGGCTAGCTCTTGGGTACTCATTGGAGGTAGACCTGACGGTGCACAAAATCAAGCCGTAACGGCCCAGGATTATAGTGACGTTCAAGTATCAAGCGAGGATTTAGATGATGAGGAATCAATTGGAACTGACATACCACAGCCTGTCAAACAAGAAGAGAGTTTGGACGGAGTTTCGTTGAAAGAACGAAAGTTAGCCAAGATTAAAGCAGCAGAGGTTGAAGTAGAGTCGGCCCAGCAAGATGGTGAAGAACTCGATGAAGTTCAAGTCTCTGTGGAGAATTTACACCAAGCAGACGAATATGTTGTCGAAGTTAGCCCAGAGTCAGTTGAAGATGCCGATATCGAACTGACAGTGTCAAACCGTCGTGTACAGCACCAAGTGATTAGAGAACGTATCGAAAAGCGAAGAAGAAATCAACTTGCTGAAATCCGCGCGTCGACCGTGAAAATGTGGGAACAACACAATGAGGGTGAAGACCTCGTTGGAGTGTTACAAAACCCAGACCACGGACAAAAGATCTTGGAAGAACCTCTCAAACCACAGGCTGGCCATGTCTACGGTGCGACATTTATTAGATTGGATGAAACCAGTATTTTGAAATTGAGAACACCATTAGATTCTGGGTTTGAGGAGGTAGAAAAGAAAGTAAAACTACCTGAATTACCAGGGCTTGCTGGAATGCCTATGCCTCCATTACCAGACGGTTCCATGCCCCTGCCGCCGTTACCTAACCCCAATGCTAGTGATGCCCTAGCAGCACTAAAAATGCAAATGGATGAGGATTGAGATAATGGTTGAAAGCCATTCTAAGGTAGTAGACAATAACCTAAAATTGGCTCTACTCGGGTTCACGCTTGCTGCAATAGCACCAACAATTTCTGTAGTAACAGGGTTTGTTTATCAAGCGGGATTGTTAGCAATAATCGTATTTTTTGTCACCAAACTTTGGATGTTTGGGCTACCGGCATTTTGGCATTTAGTTGTAGAGAAGCAACCCGTTTCATATTCAACTGCTAATTTAGGTGGTTGGAAAATATCTGCGCTGCTGGGCTTTTTGATGTGTGTAATAATATATGCTGCTTATTTTCTCCTTGGTGACAAACTATTGAGTTCAGACGATCTTAAATCGATTCTAGAGCCTGTGGGATTAACCAACAAGAAGATTTTTTTTATCGCGGTAATTTATTGGATATTTGTTAATTCAGTCCTTGAAGAATATCTTTTTAGGTGGTTCTTGACAACCAAATTAGAACAAATTATTGGCGGTTATTGGTTGCCTATTGTCATCTCTGCGCTAATTTTTACTATTCATCACACTATTGCCCTATCGTATTTTATTAGCCCATTAGGCAACTTCTTGTGTTCTCTTGGTTTATTCATCGGCGGAATAATTTTTTCTTGGCTGTACATGACGAGTAGAAGTATTTGGATTCCATGGCTTGCACACGCAATGTGTGATGTGGCAGTATTTTCCATTGCTTGGCATCTAGTAATTGGTTTTTAAGTCAACTATCATGCCAATTCGCCTTGGTTCTTGACATAAAAGCGTTGACACCTTCGACCTTATCGTCGCTATCAAATAACTCGGCAAATTCTTCCGCTTCTATTGCTATACCTTCATCAAGCGAATGGTTTAGCGAAGCTCTAATTGTTCTTTTCGCTGCTTTGGCAATGAATACCGATTTACCGGCAATAATATTGGCCATGTTCATCGTAATATCATACAACTCTTCGTTAGCACATACTTGGTTAACCAGTCCAATCTTTTCTGCTTGTTCAGCATCAATCATTTCTCCAGTAAGAATCAACTCCAACGTTTTTCCATAGCCAATCAATTTACTGAGCCGCTGGGTTGCTCCATATCCTGGAATTAATCCTAAATTTATCTCAGGAGTCCCAAATTTAGACCGCTTTGAGGCGATTCTAATGTCACATGAACATGCTATTTCACTGCCCCCACCCAAGGCAAATCCGTCAATCATAGCAATGGTTGGTTTGGTCAAATTCCATAATGCTTCAACCGCATTGTCGGTAAATTTTATTTTGGCAGCCTTACTGTCCATATCAACAAATTCAGAAATATCTGCGCCTGCAACAAATGCATTTGGTTTAGGTCGCTTACCTTCAATGGGAGTCAGTGGTTTTGCTCCAGTAATCACAATACATCTCACTTGGCTATCTGTTTCAGCCCAGGTGCAGAATTTTTTCAGTGCCTCCATCACTTCAGAGTTTAGCGCGTTCAATTTATTTGGTCGATTTATGGTTGCCAAGGCGATAAATCCGTTAATTTCTTGGTCATTTACTGCTACCTTTTCAATTGAAAAAACATCGGATGTAGGGGCGTCCATAACCTTGCCAAGGTAATCACCTTGAAGATTTATTCGATTATGGTTTAATCCAATATTACATAGAATAGGACATTCTCCAGAGAATATGAGTGAAACCGCTCCGTTGGTAAAAGCCGTAGACATGGCCAAGAAATATGGTGACTTTATCGCTCTTCATCCATTGAATGTAGAAGTTCACTCGGGGGAATTTTTTGGTGTTTTTGGGCCCAATGGTGCAGGGAAGTCGACTTTCATAAAATTGCTAACAGGTCAATTGAAGCCCAGTAAAGGTAAAATCGAGGTGCTAGGAATTAATGCGATTAAAAGCCCACAAAAGGTGAAAGCGAATATTGGTATTGTTCCCGAATCAGAATCACCCCCGTCCTATCTCACACCAGTAGAGTTTTTGCAGTTCGTCGCTAAACTTCGTGATCTAGATGAGGTAGATGAAAAGGTAGAATATTGGATGGACTGGTTTGGGCTTGAAGACAAGCGTAACACTATGTGTAAAGATTTATCCAAAGGACAACGCCAAAAAGTCATGCTAGCATCTGCCTTTATCCACAAACCAAAATTGCTATTCTTAGATGAGCCATTTGCCAATTTGGACCCTATTTATCAGCGTAAATGCCGTGAGTGGTTATTGTCTCACGTAAAACAAGGCGGAACTATATTTTTGTGTTCGCACGTACTTGAAATGGCGGAGCGAATGTGCAATAGAATGGCGATAATTAATGACGGAAAGGTCTTGGCTGCAGGTACTGTAAGGGGGCTGAAACAAAATGTCGAAGAAACCCTTGAAGATGTCTTCATCCGACTAGTGGGCCGCTCAATTGGTGATGTTGAATACCTAGCAACTGATAATGAATCTGAAGAGGAATAATAATGTCAGGCGCATCAATTTCTTCAACAAATTGGAGTGATGCAAGAGGTGACGAATTTTCAGAGGGGCATTTGGGGACTACCTCTGCCGGGCAACGATTACTAACTCCGCTTAGAGGTGTGTCAGCTTTTTTGGCCACATTCAAAGTGATGTACAAGGAAGAGTTCCGTAAAAATGTAGAATTCGCTAAGGCTAGACAAATGGTCCTATTCCCGTTATTGCTTGCTCTAGTTACTATGGTTTCCACTATTGGTTTGCAATTTTTAGTCGGTGATTCGGCCGCGCAAACTACTGAGACTAGTGTTAACAGTTTTACCTGGCAGGAGCTACGATTTGGACTTCATCTGCCATTGTTGATGTTCAGCCTTGGAATGGGGACATTTGCTTTTATGGGTAGAGATGCTTTAGTGAGAAGGACAGCCTCAAAGAATCACTTATTAGCATCGCCTGCTTTACAGCCACTGCCTAATTCAATGGCTCATTTTGCTTATTTTGTCAAAGACCTAGTTTTCTATGTTATGTTGATTTTATCGCCCATTATCATAGGCATGGGTATGGGTAAAGGTTTGGATACATTATTTGGTATAACAACTCCGCTAGAATACTCCAGTTTGCCTTGGACATGGTTTGCTATGGTAGTAACCTTAGCTCAAGGTTTAGTAATCTCATTTCTAGCATCAGCATTATGGATGCGAGGCAGGCCTTTCACCATCTTTGGTCCTATTTCAGTAATTTTATTTGGAATAATTGTCGGAGTGGGTGCTATTGATATTGAATTTATACTTATAGGGTTGAAGATACAAACTGAAAAGAATGTAATAAGTGGCCTACTTGGATTTATTTTCTGCCTAGGTTTGGGTTATTTTTCATCAATGTTGATAATTGACGATTTTGATGTTAGTGTTGTAGAAAAAGGCGATTTGTTCAGGCCAATGTACGGGAGACTTTCCTTTTTGGGCCGGGGTGAAATAAGAATAATAGTCGCCAAGGAATTTGTTGATTTATTCCGCTCAGGGTCAATCAAAAAGATGGTTGTGTCTTATACAATACCGCTTGCAGTTTTGCTCGGGATGGCATGGCTAATCGATTTTGCTGAGGCGCCAATTCCGATCAACTTGTTGTCATATGCGCCATTTCTGGGTTTCTTTGGTTTTAATTTCTATTCATGGTTGACAATCCTTGATTCACCAGAATTCATGAATGGTCTGCCGGTTAGAGTGCCGCAATTAATTCGCGCTAAAGTATTGGTATACTTCATAATCACATCTTGGATTTCGCTGATATTCATTATCCTGATGGCTTGGCGTCTAGATGAGTGGGCATCACTACCAACAAGTGTAGTTGTGATGTTTGCCAACTCGATATACATTGTAGCCTTGACAGCCTTTTTGATGGGTTTAAGGCCTAATAAAGCCATATTTGATGCATCGATTATGATATGGTTTTGGATAGGTACGGTTTTGCCTTTACTCGGTCTGTTCCTGTTGTCATTTACCCAAGGTGATGTTTCCTTGTATGGCAACTGGTGGGAGCGAGCCTCTCAAGACGGGTTAGCTGCGACTGCTTCAATGTATGATGAGGGGATGGTCAGACAGGGATATGTTGGAATGCTGTCGATCTCAGCTTTCTTGTTATTTGCTTCAGCGGTCCTCTGGAAACTAATGGACAGGCGCTGGGGTGCGGCTGAATTCGACAATTAATTCATATTGAATGTAATTCTATGCAGTTCGAATAACAGTTACTTTCATGAAGTGCCAACAATACCAACAACCATGGGAAAAGTCGTTGCTGTGTGCGGGATGCCGGGTTCCGGCAAAGGCGAATTTGCTCAGATCATCGCTAAGCAAGGCGTACCAGTTAGATCGATGGGAGACATGGTTAGGGCGGAAGTTGCTTCACGAAATCTTGAGCCAAGCCCAACTATTTTTGGTGAAGTCGCCGCAGATTTAAGGGCTAAACATGGTGAAGAAGTTCTCGCAGTGCGGCTTGCAGATGAAGTAGATAGCTTACTAGAAACTCACCAAGTAGTGCTTATCGAGGGCATGCGCGGCACAGCGGAATTCGAAATTTTCAAAAACAGGTGGCAATCGAATTTCAGTAGCATGGCCATAGAGGCTTCTAGGGGAATTAGATTTGCTAGAACTCAATCAAGAGGTCGCTCAGAGGATGGTGATTACGCTCAATTTGAAATCCGTGAACATCGGGAAGCAGGGTGGGGTTTGACTGAACTTATCAATAGGGCTGATTTCACAATAAAAAATGAAGGCAGTCTTGAGGAATTGACTTTTGAATCCAATTCATGGCTGAGTAACTTTTCTTGAAACTCATTTTGGAGAAGGCCATTATTTACTAGTGTGGGCATTTCATACAATGATTTCACCGAAGAGTTATAGTTGTCCGATGCGTGTCATAGAATGCATCGGCGGGGGGTAATGGCATGGCAAGGAAACGTGGAAAGCGCGGAGGCGGCGGAAAACGGCAACGCGCACAGCAACGCGCTCAATACGACGAGTTGGATAAATATCCGGTAATGCCTCCACACGCATTTGCTAGAGTTGTGCGCGATAAACAGACTCTGAATATCATTTATCAAATCATAGAACCCCCTATGACTAAGAAGGAAGAACAATACCGTGATGAAATATTGGATATATTCATCCGTTCTTTAACTGCTAATATTGAAGAAATTGACGCTAATCCTGAAGCGTATCTAAGAACTGCTATGGATAAGGTCATCAAATCCTACGGGATGAAAATTAATAAGAAATCCAAATCCAAGATTTTCTATTACCTGCGCCGAGATTTGATTGGCTATGGTGAGATGGATGTATTGATGAATGATGCGAACGTTGAGGATATTTCATGCGATGGAACGAATGTACCAATTTTCGCCTATCACCGTAAATTTGAATCTGTAGAGACAACATGCCTTTGGCCCGATGACCACTCTTTAGAATCATATGTCATCAAATTAGCGCAACGATGCGGCAAACACATTTCTGTCGCAGACCCACTATTGGATGCAACACTGATGGATGGTTCTCGTATTGTCATGAAGCTGGGTCACGAGGTTTCGACTAGAGGGTCATCATTCTGTATTCGAAGGTTCAAAGAAGACCCGTTCTCTCCTGCAGACATTATCGCTTTCCGAACAATGTCGTCACTTATGGTGGCCTACCTCTGGATAGGGTTTCAAAATGAAGTGCCAATGCTGTTTGTTGGAGGTACTGCCTCAGGAAAGACTACCACGCTAAATGCGATGTGCATCTTTATTCCTTGGCAGATGAAAATCGTCTCGATAGAATCTACCAGAGAAGTAAACATTCCGCAACCTAACTGGGTTCCTGGTCTAACGAGGCAAGGTTTCGGTGGAGAATCTACCGAAGGTGTAATCGGGGAATTCGAGTTGCTCAAAGCGGCATTAAGAGAACGGCCAGAATACATAATTGTCGGTGAAATTCGAGGTGCTGAAGCATATGTTCTGTTTCAAGCAATGGCTACTGGCCACTGTGCTTATTCGACAGTCCACGCAGACTCAGTACCGTCACTAGTTCACCGTCTTGAAAATAAGCCAATCGATATTCCTCGTGTTCTACTGCCTGCTCTAGAAGCGTGTTGCATACAGATTCAGACAAGGATTAACGGCAAGCGTGTAAGAAGAACTAAGCAACTTGTCGAAATTGTTGGTATTGATCCTAATTCGTTAGAGGTTATCACCAATGAAGTGTTTAGATGGGATGTCACTTCAGATGACTTCATTTTCAGCGGTAAGTCCTATGTGCTGGAAAAGATAATGGTTAAATTAAATTATTCACAAGATGATATGCGTAGAGAGTTGAGAACAAGAAAAAGAATCCTCGAATGGATGGTTCTCAATGATATTAGAAAAGCAGACCAAGTATCTCAAATCGTTACAGAATACTACGTTCGTCCCAATGAGATTCTTGCTCGTGTTGACGGTCTGCGTTGATAGGAGGTTAGAAGCATGGAACTTACCGCATGGCAAAGATTCTGTAATAGAATTCTTGGCAGAGTTTTGAAGAAGCGAGCTCGAAAGGATACTGATCTGTCTGAAAATTTGGTAAAAGGTTCCATGGGGATTATGCCAGAGGTTTATCTCTCAACAGTAATATTCACATCGATGGCTATTGCTGTTGTATGTTGGGGAATCGTTGGTATATTCTTCATGCCAGAAATTGGTGTCATAGCCTTCTGGGAGACTCTTCAAGATCCAGTAACAATCAACCCGTGTTTAGACTGGGAATATTGGGAACCTGAACTAATCGATAAATCAAAACCAGGTAACGGCTGTCCAGACTATGCCACTAGAATTTTTCCAGCTCCATTAAAATTGCTAATTTTGGCTCTTGGAGGGGCAATCATTCCATTTGCAGGATTTAGGCTTATTAAGGGCGGTGCCAAAAGAGAGGCGGATAAGCGTGGCGCTCAAATCGAAAAGTACCTTCCATATGCAGCATCATATACTGCTGCCATGTCCGCAGCAAATGCAACTCCCGCCAAGATTTTTCGTTCTCTGGCGATGAACAAAGATATCTATGGCGACGTATCAGAAGATGCTGGTTTAATCTATCGAGATGTTACACTGTTAGGTTATGACTTGATTACCGCGATAAAGTTGAGCGTAGATAGAGCAGCATCAATATGGCTGACTGAATTTTTCCAAGGAATGGTAGGGACGCTATCCTCAGGAGGGCATCTTAAACTGTATTTCCTCAACCGTGCTGAACATTACATGAGAGAAAACCGTACTAGACTACAACAATTTCTCGAAACAATAGCATTACTAGCCGAATCATACATTGTAGTTGCTGTAGCAATGCCTCTGTTCCTTATTGTTATGCTGGTAATTATGTTCTGGGTTTCAGGTTCTGGTGCTCAGATGTCAGAAGGAATGTTGTATGGTATCGTTTTGGGATTCATACCAATGATTCACCTAGCATATGCAGTATTAGTATACACAAGCAGTAAAGAACAAGAAATGTGAGGTGTAAAAATGGCTAGGAAGAAAAAGAAAAAGCTAGTTGTTGAACTAGATCTTCCCAAAGATGATAAGACATTAAAAAATCTCTATATCATCATCTTTTTCTCAGTAATTTTAGGTTTGTCTTCTGGTATTATGTGGGTGACAAATTCCGGATTTATCCCGACTGCAAATGGTGAACCAATGTTTACCAATGTGTTTTGTGGGGCGACTGCTCAAGATGATTTTGGCAACGATTATTCTGCAGAATTTAGTGGCAACCTCAAACCATCCTACCAAGCAAATGAATCGTGTGCAATATTACAGGATGGAGCTGATCAATTGGAATGGTCGGAAAGTCCATGGGTCAACTTTGTCTCAAAAGGCAAGACCTTTGATGTCCCTGGTATGCCAGAACAGAACAAAGGCACTGTAATAGTTCAACAGCCGTTATCTCTAGACTGCACAGTTGAAGCAACAATTCCAACAAATTACTCCGTTCTGATAAGAGACTCAGATTCCAATGTGGTTAATTTCTTTGAGGGTAATACTGGTAAATCCAGTGATGTCTGCAATATTGAAATCGATGATATGGTGCCAGATACCAAATATGAGGTTGCGATATTTTCGCTCGAAGACGGCAAGAAAATCAGTTCAGCACAATTCGATATGACTGTTGACTTTTATGATGGAATTCCGAGTAATATGAATAACAAATCATTCTGGTTGGGGCCCAAAGTAGAATTAGGACCCTTGGACTTAAGACCAATGATATTTCTTAATTTCTTTGGTTTGACCTTCTTTTTATTACTGTATCCTGCCTCATATTATTGGGAAAAAGTAGAGACCAGGAAAAACGAAATTGAGGCGAAATTCCCAGATTTCTTGAGAGATATGGCAGAATACTGGAAAGGAGGTCTTTCGATGACAGTTGCCGTCCAAACATTGGTTAAATCAGAGTATGGTGCACTAAATGATGAAGTAAAAAAGATGTCTGACCAGTTGAGTTGGGGCATAAAGTTTAGCGACGTCATAAAACAATTTGCAGACCGGGTTGGTACGCCACTAGTTAAGCGTGCTATTACCTTGATTGCTGAAGCAGACCGGGCTGGAGGAAAAATTTCAGACATCTTGGTAACTGCTGCCAATGACTCAAGGGAAATTAAATTCTTAGAAGGTGAACGAACCCGAGCTATCGGCTCCTACATTGCGGTTATATGGACTTCATACTTCGTTTTCTTGGGGGTAATTACTCTGTTAGGTAAAATATTTATTCCTGCAATTGCGAAGTCAAATTCCGGTGATGAAGGCAGCGGAGATTCAGGCGGAGCAAATATTGGGAACATGACGATAAGAGCGATAGATCCACTATTTTTCGTCACCGTATTCTATTATGGCGTCACTATGCAGGCCATTGGTAATGGTTCTATGGCAGGACTTATGGCTAACGGTAGATTTTCCGCGGGTTTTAAGCACTCAGGTATGATGATTGTTGCCGCATTACTTGCTTTTAATTTATTAGTATTTAGCCCAGACCTTATCGGTGATTCTAGTCATGCCTTTTCCCAAGTGATAGCGACGTCTGACTCCATATATACTGTCGGATTAAATCCCTCAGGTGGCGCCTTTGTGCCTGTGTCTAGATGAGGAGATGGTTAGCTGCAGAGTAATGAAGACGGGCAAATTCATATTCTTGAAATGCTAACGTTATTTTGGTTATTTTTTATGTCTGCAACTTTTTTGATAAGAATAGATGTACCCGATTCTAGGTCTGTTGCCCATGATGCAAGTTTGGAGGCAGCTGGTGAATCAGTACTCCAGTACGGTTTGGGATTAGATGCAGAAATAAGCGGTGAGAATAGGATTGTCGAACTACTCGCAGATTCTGATTATGACGGTGCTTGCACAATTCTGCAAGAGGCATTGATTAGCGGTAAACAAGCAAACTGTTGGCTAGCCAAAAATAGTGCAACCTCAAACCCTTACGGGCTTATTGGGACCTCTTCAGGTCCAACTGTAACGGTACATCATTTAGTCACAGTTAATGCTGATGCTTGGACTATCAGTCTTACGTTGTGGAATATCGGGGGTGGTGCTTGATGCGTCAAACAGTGTATCAAACGACCCATGATGACCGCGCTCAAATGCTATTAGCGACTGGTGTGGTTCTGCTCCTTTCATTATTGTCAATGGCGGTTTTCAGTGTTAAGGTAGCTGGACTAACCTCAGCGCACGAAGCAAATTCAGATTCTGTTATCGAGACTACTAAGGAAGTTATGCTTGAACTACCTTCACTTGCCGAAAACCGTACTGAGTTGTGGATTAATGGCGGTCTAGAACGAATTGAAGCGGCAGATATTGCTATGGAGAGTATTCATGACGACCTTCTCCATCATGGTGAGATAAGAGGTGTTGAGGTGAAGATGTTGAATATCACAACTGTTGTTGTTGACTCATCATCAATATCCATATCATTAGAGTTAGGAGTCACGGATGATTCCTCTACTTTAGAAACCAATTTCACTTTCATCATCGCTGCTTAGTTTGCTTCTCATTCCAAGCAATATCCAAGTAGTGTTCAATTTTTTCGTGGTCGCTACTAACTCTAGAAATGTCTACAACCGGCCAAGCAGAAATTTTAGAGCGTTCAATAAGGCCATCCTGAATCTTTCTGATTCGGTCAAAATTTGCGATGTAACGATCTGGTCTGCGGAATGAATGAGCATCTCTAGATTTTATCATTTCCTTGTGTTTGTTTTGGTCGCTAACAGCCATAATAATTCCAACTGCAATCCCTCCAGATTCAATCCAACTTCTAATTAATCTGTCACTAGGTATGATGTGTACTCCTTCTATTAGTAAATCGATACCTTCTCGCATGGCACGATTTATTGTCGCTTCGATGCCGTTCTCAACGGCTTGACAAGTATCCAGCCAATCAATAACTGCATCATTCGATTCGCCAATTGAGAAGGAAGAGCGATGCAGCGCTAGGTTTTCGGCATTGACATCGTATGTTCGAATTATTTCTCGAATCGCATCTGTTGAGAGAAGTCTAGCAAAGTTGCTCTTAGCGGCTATTTTCATTGCCACAGTAGATTTCCCTGTCCCCGTTGCTCCGGCAATAATCAACAATCTTGGCGGCCGATTAGCAATCGTTCTAGCCGTGGCATCAGCGAGACCAATTGTTCGAGTCATGTATATTGTAAGACACTCTGTCAAATATAGTTATCATGAAAAAACTCGGATATGGGTCAATTGCTAATCTGGATTGCGAGGCGAACACCTTTGAACGGTCACTTCATGGACGGTTTATGAGCGAAGAAAAGATGTACATTGCAGGCGAGTGGACTAGTTCTGAAAATGGTGATTATAGCGAAGCAATAAACCCAGCTACAGGTGAAACAATTGCCCGAGTTCCAAAAGCATCGGTAAATGATGTTAACCGGTGTGTTTCAGCATCTAGGGATGCTTTAGTTAGTTCTGAATGGAAGAATATGGATCCGGCTCAGCGCGGTAGAGTACTGAATAAAATGGCAGCAGCCACCTATGGTGCAGCAAAAGAATTAGCGAAAATAGAATCTGAAAACAACGGAAAAACATTTCGAGAAGCCCTTTCAGAGGTAAGATACGGTGCATGGACATTAGAGTACTTTGCTGGTCTTTCAGACAAAATCGAAGGCTCAACCATACCAGTTCCCGGCAACCGACTAAATTACACACTTCGCCAACCGCTCGGGGTCACCGCACACATTGTCCCGTGGAATTTCCCACTCCAACTAGCCCTTCGTTCCATTGCTCCAGCATTAGCCTCAGGTTGTACAGTAATCGCAAAACCTGCATCATGGACTCCACTCTCTCTGTTAGCGTGGATGAAGAAAATAGAAGAAGCAGAAGTAGGCCTACCTAATGGTGTTTTACAAGTAATAACCGGTTCTGGTGGTTTGATTGGTGATGCTCTTGCTGGCCACCCAGGGGTTGACGGAGTCGTACTTACTGGAGGTGTGCCAACCGGTAAGACGGTAATGGCAAAAGCCAGTGATAATCTAACTCCAGTTACTCTAGAACTTGGAGGCAAGGGAGCCAATATTGTATTCCCGGATGCAAATTTGAAATATGCCGCAAAAGCAATCTGTTTTGGTATTTTCATGAATGCAGGACAAATGTGCTGGGCTGGTTCTAGACTGATTGTCCATGAAGACGTTCACGATGAGTTGGTAGCTGCTGTGGTGGCTGAAGTGAGTAAATGGAAAGTCGGTCCAGGAATGGCTGAAGGCGTGCGTATTGGCAGTCTAGTTCATACCAATCATCGAACTGAAGTACTGGAAAAACTAGCATTAGGTCTCTCAAAAGGTGGCGAGATTGTTTGTGGTGGTAATGCTGTAGATGGCGAAGGTGCATTTATGGAGGCTACTGTAGTTACTGGAATTGACTCAGATAACTCATTATTCAATGATGAATTATTTGGCCCAGTTTTGTCAGTGACCAAATTTTCGACAGAGGCAGAGGCGTTAGAACTTGCCAATCACTCAGATTTTGGTTTACTAAATGGTATTTGGACCAACGATCTAAGTCGAGCGCACAAATTAGCAAGAGACTTAGAGTCAGGTATGATTTCAATTAATGAATACCCGATAACCTTCCCACAAACCGCATTCACCGGATGGAAGAAATCCGGAATAGGCATAGAACAAAGCAAGGATGCTTTGAGATTCTATACCAAGGTCAAGAATGTCAATATCAAATTGTGAGGTGTCAAAATGAGTGTTTCATTCAGTGATATGGGTCAAGGAGTCCGATTGATTAGGTTTTCTGGCCAGTCAGCAACACAATCATTTTCTAGAACTTTCTTACCTGAAATTGCCAAAGCCATAGATGACGGATTAACCAACACTAGCGTTGGGGCAATTGTATTAACCGGTGAAGGTAAATTTTTCTCTGCAGGTGCTGATATCAACGCCTTTGCTAAGGCGATAGAAGATGGTGATGCACCTCAGTTAATACGAGACCTTACTGGAGTGCTCCATCCCTTACTTGTACGAATGCGCCAATCACCTACTATTTGTGTAGCTGCTCTCAATGGTGCATGTGCAGGAGGCGGACTTGGTCTCGCTTTGGCATGCGATTTGCGCATTGGTTCACCCAGTGCCAAGATGGCTGCTTCGTACTCTGGCATGGGGCTTTCGCCAGATGGTGGAACAACGTGGTTGCTGCCTCGTTTGGTTGGTGATCAAATCGCAAGACGATTTTTCTTTGAAAACGAAATCTGGTCAGCAGAAAAAGCCCATCAAGTAGGGGCAATAGATGACATTGTCGAACATGATTCTTTACTTGATTCTGCTTTACTGAGGGCGCTCAAGTGGTCTCAGTGGGGTAATCATACCAAAGAGGCAACTAAACATCTACTCGATGTTCAGTCTGTGCAAGATTTCGAGACTCATCTAAAACATGAACGTACTTTGATTGAAGCAGCGGGAACTACTGATGCATTCAAAGAAGGCGTAACAGCATTTATCGAAAAGCGTAAACCGAACTTTGAGTGATCACTCAGGCAATTCGCATTCTTCTGCTTCACCAGAAGACCAATCATAAATTCCCTTGCCAGTCTTTTTACCAAGACGACCTGATGCAACTAATTTTTCCATTAATGGGTGAGGTGCATATGAATTGTCATCAAAAGACTTCTGTAGATTTCTTAGAATATCTCTCCTGACATCTAATCCGACTAAATCAGTTAGAGCGAGTGGACCCATCGGGTGTTTGTAACCTAGCACCATCGCAGTATCGATATCTTTCGCACTTGCAACACCATCTGCAAGCATTCTAATTGCCTCATTACCTAGCACAACACCTAATCTCGAGGTAGCAAAACCTGGGATATTATTTACTAAAATTGTGGTTTTATTCATGAGAACTCCAGCTTGTTCGGCTATCTCAATAGTCTTCTGTGAACACAAATCATGTTTAACTAACTCCAACAATTTCATTATTGGTACAGGATTGAAAAAATGCATACCAATGACCCTTTCTGGACATCCTGAAGCAGCAGCTATATCAGCAATTGACAGAGATGATGTGTTAGTTGCCAGTATGCAACTTGGACGGGTAAATTTGCCAAGTTGTTCAAAGATTTGAGATTTTAATTTTGGTATTTCCGGGACTGCCTCAATAACTAAATCAGCCCGTTTAACAGCGGCTTTCATATCAGTAAATTGACTAAGGTTTTGTGACCATTGTTGTTTTTGTTGCTGTGTTGTTTTACCTCTAGCAATCCCTTTGTCCCAAAATGCGTCAATGGTTTTCATGCCTTTTTCCAAGCCATCTGGAAATGCATCAAATAGGTTAGTTTGCCATCCACTTTGAGCACAAACTTGGGCTATACCAGCACCCATGGTCCCCGCCCCAATAACAGCCACTGTGTTAATCGCCATGGTTAAGCCAAGAGGTTAAACTTCATGATGATTGCTTGTCGTTTTTGGTTTTTGACTGGGCGACAAATACTCCGCCAGTAATAAGAACAAAGGCAAATGCTAGTGACAATCCAAGTTTTTCATCAAGCAGTAGATATCCTCCTAAAATCCCAAATGGCGGGACTAGGTAAACATACAAAGCGCTCATTGAAGCGCCGATCTTGATTATTCCGTCTGCGAACCACACATATGCAACAACTGTAGAAAATATTGCTAGAAATACCAAACCGATCCACCCATTTGCACTCGGTAGAATAAACCCTTGAGTCATAGTTTCAGCAGCCATTATTGGAGTCAGCAATATCAGACCAGCCACAGATGACCACACCGTTAATTCTAACGGGTTCAATGGTTTAGACGAATTTTCTTTAGTTTCAGTCATGGCTTTTTTCATTAATATCGTATTACAGGCCCATGCAAGTGCTGCACCAGCAATCAGTAAGTCACCAATAGCACGATCGACAAAATCAATGTCAACATTTGGTGAGTAGTAAAATAATATTCCAACTCCAGTAATACCCATTAACAACCCTGTGACTAAATTCCAGTGCATACTTTCCTTGAGGAATATAACTGCTAATATCGCAGTAAAAATAGGATTGAAGGTAATCATAAGTGAGGCATCTCCTGCTGCGGTATATTGCATTCCAAACATGAAAAATGCTTGATAGACGCAAGTTGAGAAAAATCCAATCAGAAATAATGCCTTCCATTCTGATTTATTTGGGAACATCCATTGTTTTGAAAGTTTAAGATAGACCAAAAAGCATAATGTGGCTATAATATAACGTATCCAAGAGGCAGTAAAAGGTAGAACATCATTGGCCACAACTCGGCCTGCAGGCCAACCAAAACCCCATATTACGGCAACTGTGAATAATTTCAAATGAGTTGCGAAACTACTCATTCAAAACGCTCCAAACCTAGTTGGAGCATTCTTGATCGGGGTAATCCTATTTCTGGTAAACCCTTAGCTGGAGCATACATCTTGAGTCCTTCAATACGAGCAACATAGAGTCCGTAACTTGCCATGTCTCCTAGATTGAATGGGGTTTCTAGCCCCATGTCTGTCAGGGCTTGGCAGGCTTCTTGACTATAGATGGGATACAAATTTGTGGAGAAATGCATCCATTCAGAAATTCGCTGAGCGTCTATTTCATCAATAGTGAGCAGGTGTTCTAGCAGGGCCACGTCAGGGTAAGAGACAGTTCGAATAATCATTTCAATCTCGTTGACAATTTCTTCAGGGAAAGCAAATGGCTTTCGGTTAGACCATTTTTCAGCAACCTGTATGTGTTCCATCGATGCCTTGTCTTGTATGGCAAACAAAGTTTTGGAGTAATCTTCGTCATCAATACTGTCAGCAACTAAATCAGGTAATTGCTCATAAAATTTTTCACATCTTTCGACGTTGATGCCATACAGCGAGACTGGAATCATTAGATCACCGTAAAGGTTCAAGCGCTGGCGCCGATGCCAGAATCGATTTGTCTTGTAGACATTGGTTTATTAGCAATCCACTCTTGATTGAATAACTCTTTAAGATCTATTTCGTCTTGTTTCCTAGGCATTACTTCGTGTAAATAGGATTGCCAATCATCGTCACTACCTTCGAAAGGTGTTCCGTCCACATTGAAGTTGCTGCCCTTGGTTGCACCTATGTCACGATTGAAGTTTTCGTGAGGGACATACAATTTCTCAACACCCTCAGGTAAGTAGCCACAAAGTTTCTCAACTTCTCTGACGATCTCATCATGATAATGCCCACGACCTTCTTCATTGAGAATTTCTTTGTTAACCTCGATGCCGGCATCCTGCTTTTTACGTTCGTCCCAACGTCCTTTTACACCCCAAACATATGCCCAATGAGCAGATGATGAAGCATCGACGCCAAATAGGTCGTGGGCGGTAGATACCCACTTGTTGATGTATCTTTGAAGCATGTCTAGAGGTATAACCCCGGCCTTAATGATTCTCCTGAGTCCATTGGAACCGGTTCCCAAGTGGAATGATTCTTCTTTGAGCATTGGTCCCATAGAAGCAGCGAGTGGTTTGAATGCCGAAGTTGACAGCATACCTAGTTGGAATTTTCCGTCTCTGTCAACAAACATTGTGTAA
>TARA_B100001093_G_scaffold209724_2_pt1 | contig 24115 bp, 23 predicted proteins | sample TARA_B100001093 | Tara Oceans TARA_B100001093 (sample SAMEA2623116) | marine metagenome | biome: marine biome (ENVO:00000447); feature: surface water layer (ENVO:00002042); material: "saline water (ENVO:00002010), including plankton (ENVO:xxxxxxxx)" | depth 5 m | reverse complement strand
ACACTTGTGGAAGAGTAGGTCACCGCCTTTTTTTGAAACCCTCACAGCAATGTGAGGGTTTTTTTTTGCCCATAATTTAAGCGCATACCAATTGACTGTTGTATTGTTTTATGGCTAAAACTATAACAATCTTTTATTTAATAATTAAAAGGGATTGTTGGATCTAAGTGATCGATAAACAGTTATTTAAAGATACTGTCCATGATGATTTTAATACCTTTAAATCCAAAGTAAATAGCCGCTCCACAAATACCAAAACCTGCAACAACTAGTGGAAAGTGAAGAGGTTTGTCGGGATTAGACAGTCCAGCGTGTAACAAAATAGGACCTAAAAAAAGGCAGACCAATGTAAGTCCCATAGTTTTAAGGCCTTTGACAAGCAGCGGTTTGTTGGTGCGCTTAGTTTCCATTTTCATAGGCATTAATGGCAGCGCGAACACTTTGGTGTTTCAGAAGCATTGCTTTGGCTTCAACTTCTTTAATTTGCAGTTCATTCATTAGCATTTTAACACCACGGCTCACAAGCTTATCATTGCTGAGTTGCATGTCTAACATTTTATTGCCCTTTATATGTCCCAGTTGAATCATAGCAGTGGTCGTTATCATGTTTAAAACAAGTTTTTGTGACGTTCCCGCCTTCATTCTTGAACTTCCGGTTACTACTTCTGGACCTACCACCACTTCAATCGGATAATCTGAAACTTTTGTCAGTGGACTTTCGGCATTGCAAGTGATGCATCCAGTTGGGATTTTCTGCATTTGACAGGCTTTTAAGGCACCAACTACATAGGGCGTAGTTCCTGAGGCGGCAATGCCCACCACTATATCGTTGGCTGTGATGTTGTAAGCTTGAAGGTCTTTCCATCCCTGTATTGAGTCGTCTTCAGCAAATTCTACTGCTTTTCGAATTGCGGAGTCGCCTCCGGCAATCAGTCCCACAACGAGATCGTGGGGGACCCCAAATGTTGGAGGACACTCAGAGGCATCTAAAATTCCCAAGCGGCCGCTGGTTCCAGCCCCTATGTAAAACAAACGGCCTCCACTTTGGAGTTGCTCAACGGTTTTTAAAATCAAATTTTCTATTTGAGGGATTGCTTTTTTAACCGCTTTTGGAACTCCTTGATCTTCTGTGTTGATGGTCGTTAAAAGCGCTAAAATGGATTTTTTTTCTAATTGATTATAATGGGAATCCTGCTCGGTTGTTTTTGTAAAGTCCATATACAAAAATACTATTTTTAATAGACATTCAGGATTGAAATTACTCAATCAATAGACTTGCAGTATAGCTCTCAGCCATGCTAAAGTAACCCATAGGGTAGTGCTCTGCGCGACTGCTGTTGTAGATATTTCCTCTCACGGTTGTTGGTGTTGTTTTAAAAGGGTCACCCCCTTCTTCGGTTTGTTCTATAATGGCGCTCATAAAATTAAAATAAGTTTCATCAGCACCACAGAGCGTAATCTCAGCGGTATCTCCTGCTTCTAATTCATCATAAAAATAGGAAAAGGTAAATGCGTTGCCTTGGTAAAATTCGTCTTTGGTCGCCAAAAAGTTGTTGTATCCAAAATCAAGAACATAAAAATCCTCTCGACTTCCATCATCTGTGAAAGTTACGATAACTTCAATTTCATTTCCTTCAAATAAAGTTTCATTGCCTTGGGTTAGACTGTCAAAAGGCACTGAAGGTATCAGCTGCTCAACTATCGATTCATAGAGTTCACCTTGGTAAGTAATTCTAAGTTGATAATTGAGGTCAAAACTAGGAGTAAAGTCCAATAGATAGTGTCCAGGATTGTTAATGTCATGCTCAAATACATACAAAACGTTGTTGTCTAGTTCAATAATTTCAACCTCAGCATCGGTTACCCAATTGATGGTTTCATCATAATAACCGCCAGTCAAACTTAAACGTATAAGTTGTGGATCATTGCTGTTTGAATTCTTTTTTATTCGGGCATCAATGCTCAATCGTTCTGCTGCTGTGTCAAGGTCCAATACCACTACTTCTTCACAGCCAAGTGACAACAATCCAATAATACAGCAAAAGAGTAATAAGTGTTTATTCACAGCTTAAAATTTAAAGTTATAAGAGACAGCAGCGATGGCTCCAAAAATAGAGAGCTTTAGCGCTTCATTTTGGCCTGTATTGTCATTTTGTCTAAAGTTGAGTGATTGGGTGTTTTTACGGTTGTATAAATTGTATATACTAAAAACCCACTCACCGCGCCAAGCTTTTGTTTTTTCTGGCTTTGGAGTGTATTTAGCCGACAGATCAAATCTGTGGTAGGCGGGCAAGCGACTGGAATTTCTGGTCTCATAAGTTGGTATGACCAAGCCGTTGTAAACATACTGTCCATTGGGGTAGGTGGTGGGTTGGCCTGTTTGGTATAGAAAATTAGCATTTAATTCCCATTTATCATTTAATTCATAGCTTCCAGTGATTGAGATATCATGGGTTTTATCAAATGGTGTCTTGTACCAATTTCCATTGTTAATACCGGGCTCAGAATTGTTACGCCCCAAGGTTTGCTGCTCAGATTTTGAAAGTGTATAGGCCAGCCATCCTTTAAACCGACCTTTATTTTTACGAAATAAAAGCTCAAGACCAAAGGCTCTAGAACGCCCATTTAGTAAGACTTGTTCAATTGCTTTATTTGCAATTAAATTTGCACCATCAATATAGTCAATGCGATTTTTGGTTTTTTTGTAGAAAGTTTCAATCTCAACACTGTAATTATTGAAATTTTTAAAATAACCCAAGGCAATTTGATCTAAGAGCTGTGGTTGAATATATTTCCCACTGGGAGCCCAAACATCAAGGGGGGTGGGTGCCGTTGTATTTGACAACAAGTGCAGGTATTGTACCATTCTGTTGTAGCTGGCTTTAACCGAGCTGTTTTCATCCAATGTATAAGCGGCGGCCACTCTGGGTTCAATATTTAAAAAAGAAGCCTCAATACTTGCAGCTGAGCTTGTTATTGTCCCAATAGGCTGGACGGCTTCATAAATTTGTAAATTTGGATTAAAAGCGACTGCTAAATCATCTTGATAAAGATTAAGTTCTTCTTGACCAAGTCTTAAAAAACTACTGAGTCTGGCTCCATAGCTTAGGGATAACTTGTCACTAAGCTTTTGTTTTATATCAAAGTATACTGCATTTTCAAAAGCATTTTTTTTGGTCAAAGCTTCTCTGTTTATTCCAGATGTTGGCCCATTGGGTTGTATGATACCAGGGTTGAAAACATAGTAGGTGCTGTGCAAACCATATTCTAAACTGTAACGATCACTGAGGTATTGTTTTAGGTCAAACTTGACATTCATGTTCTGTATGCCTGAATTCCACTCAAAACCTACAAAATTCAAATCCAAACCATAATAATAGTCGGAATAAATCAAGGATAAATTTGAGAAAAGCCGGTCTGAAAACAAATGATTCCAACGGAAATTAACCACTGTATTGCCATAGGTGTTTTTAAAACTGTTGGAGACACTAAAAACATCCCGCCCAAAATAACCAGATAAATAAATTTTATTAGCCCCATCCAAGCGGTAACTTAACTTGGTATTTAAGTCATAGAAATAGGCAATATTTTCGATGTCAAAAAGCGGTAAAAATAGATGCGCATAGGTAGAGCGTCCACCCAATAGAAAGGACCCTTTTTCTTTCTCTAAGGGCCCTTCCAGCAATATACGGCTGGCGACCAAACCAATCCCTCCATTCCCGTGAAATTCATTTTTATTACCCTCTTTTTGATAGATATCAAGCACCGAAGCGACCCTTCCGCCATATTTTGCAGGAATACCCCCTTTATAGAGCCTTAAGTTTTTGATAGCGTCTGGATTAAAGACCGAAAAGAAGCCAAATAAATGAGAGGAGTTAAACAGCGTTGCTTCATCTAATAAAATCAAATTTTGGTCCGTTGAGCCACCTCTAACGTTAAAACCTCCAGCACCTTCTCCTCCAGTCGATACACCAGGCAGTAAAGAGATTGCCTTAATGACGTCTGCTTCACCAAATACCACTGGAATTTGTTTGATGGTGTTGGCATTGAGCGCATTTATACTCATTTGGGGTGTTTTGATGTTCAATCGTTCAACATCTGTTTTTAACACCACTTCCTCTAGGGTGTCTGAAGTTGCTTCCAGTCGAAAATTTTGACTTAAATTTTGGTTTAAAACTATTGTCTTTACAATGGTTTTATAGCCCAAATAGCTGATATTTAATTCATATGTTCCTGCCGCTAATGTGATGGAATAAAATCCGTATTCATTGGAAATTGTGCCTGTTCCTAAATTTGGGAAAATAACATTGGCACCAAGCAAGGTTTCTTGTCCATCACTTTCGTAAATACTACCACTTATGGTATACTGTTCTTGCGAAAATCCAGAATATAATACTAGAAAAAAAAGCAATGATAAACGCACTACCATAGATTACAATATGGCATAAAATTAAATAAAAAAGCAGCTTATAAAGGTGCTTTTAACATAAATTTGATGTTTATTTTAAAGCGCTAAAACGCGGTTGAAAGTTTCACTTGGGCGCATCGCTTTTTGTGCTTTTTCTGCATCGGGAAGATAATAACCACCAATATCTAGCGCACTGCCCTGAACAGAACCGAGTTCTTCCAAAATTTTGGATTCGTTTGATTTTAGTTGTTCTGCAATTAGACTAAAGGCCGCTTTGAGTTCCTGATCTTTGTCTTGTGTAGCCAGTGCTTCAGCCCAATAGAGTGTTAGGTAAAAATGGCTGCCTCTATTGTCCAATTGATTAACTTTTCTTGAGGGAGATTTTTTTTGAATTAAAAGTTGTTCCGTTGCATCGTCTAGGGCGGTTCCTATGATGGCTGCTTTGGGATGGTTGTGTACTTGGCTAAAGTGCTCAAGCGAGACCGACAACGCCAAGAATTCGCCCAATGAATCCCAGCGCAGATGATTTTCATCTAAAAATTGTTCAACGTGTTTTGGAGCCGATCCTCCAGCACCAGTCTCAAACAAACCACCGCCATTCATAAGTGGTACAATTGAAAGCATCTTAGCGCTTGTACCAACTTCTAAAATTGGAAATAAATCGGTCAGGTAATCTCTTAGCACATTGCCGGTTACAGAGATTGTATCCAACCCCGCTTTGAGGCGTTTTAAGGTGTAGTGAGTGGCTTCAACGGGGCCTAATATTTTAAACTCTAAGTCTGAGGTATTGTAATTGCCCAAGTAAAGTTTTACCTTTTTAATCAGTTCTGCATCGTGGGCGCGTTTTTCGTCCAACCAGAAAATGGCCGGTGTTTGAGATGCGCGCGCACGGGTCACTGCCAATTTTACCCAATCCTGAATTGGGGCATCCTTGACCTGACACATTCGCCAAATATCACCTTTTTCTACCTTATGTGAGGTTTGAATCTCCCCATTTTCGTCTATGACTTCTACAACACCATCAGATGGAATTTCAAAGGTTTTATCGTGAGAACCATATTCTTCAGCTTTTTGAGCCATCAAGCCTACATTGGGAACAGTTCCCATTGTAGCGGGGTCAAAAGCGCCGTGCGCTTTACAAAAATCAATAGTTGCAGTGTATATTCCAGCATAACTGCTGTCTGGTATGATCGCTTTGGTGTCTTGTAATTTCCCTTGCGCATTGTACATTTTTCCTGAAGTGCGAATCATCGCTGGCATGGAAGCATCAATAATGATATCGCTTGGGACATGTAAATTAGTGATTCCCTTTTCAGAATTTACCATGGCTAAATCAGGCCCTTTTTTAAAAGCTGCCTCAAACTCAGCCTGAATTTCATTGTGTTTTTTTGGCTCTAATTTTTTTAGTTTGCTAAGAATGTTTTCGTAACCATTGTTTGGATTGACGCCAATTTGATCTAATTCAGTTTGGTATTTATTAAAAACATCCTTAAAAAATAAGTGCAATACATGACCAAAAATAATGGGATCGCTTACTTTCATCATCGTTGCCTTCATGTGTAAGGAAAGCAGTACATCGGATTCTTTAGCCTGTTTTAACTCAGTTTCTAAAAAGCTTTTTAATGCACTGACACTCATAACTGTAGCGTCGAAAATTTCACCCTCTAAAATTGGAATATTTTCTTTTAAAACTGTTTTTTTATCGGCACTACTCTTTAGAACAATACTTAGGTTTGTGGGTTTTTTAGCCGTTACTGATTGTTCGTTATTTGCAAAATCTCCGGCCGTCATACTGGCAACATGGGTTTTGGAATCTGATTTCCATTCCCCCATGCTGTGAGGATTCATTTTGGCGTAATTTTTTACGGCTTTGGGAGCGCGGCGATCTGAATTTCCCTCTCTTAAAACAGGGTTTACTGCGCTGCCTTTGATTTTATCGTAGCGCAACTTGATTTGTTTTTCATTGTTATTTTTAGGCTGCTCAGGATACTTGGGCAGTGCATAGCCCTTAGATTTTAGTTCTGAAATGGCTTCTTTGAGTTGCGGAATAGAGGCGCTAATATTTGGCAGTTTGATAACATTGGCCTCTGGTTGTTTGACTAAATCTCCAAGACTCTCTAAGGCGTTTTCCACTTGTTGACCTTCTGATAAAAAGTCTGGAAATGCAGATAAAATTCTTGAAGCCAATGAAATATCTTTGGTGTTTATAGAGATTCCGTAGGGCTCTATAAAAGAAGAAACAATAGGTAAAAAAGAACGGGTAGCTAGGGCAGGTGCTTCATCCGTGATGGTGTAAATAATTTGAGCCATAAAATAAGCTTTTTCTTATTCGGTTTGTGTCAAACAATGACAAAAAAGCGTTCAAATATATTAAAATCCCACATACTTACTCCTTAAAAAAGCGATGATTTTTAACATTTTGATAACAATATTAATTAGCTGCTATATTTTTAATAAAATCACAATCTTTTAACAAAAAAAAGCACTGAAGAACAGTGCTTTTTTTAATTGTTTTAAAGTGGGCGTTTAATTGGTTCGCTCTTTAATTCTTGCTTTTTTACCAGTCAACTCTCTAAAATAGAAAATGCGTGCACGACGTACTTTACCTCTTTTGTTAACTTCAATTTTTTGTAATGCTGGCATATTAATTGGAAAGATACGCTCTACGCCAATGGTTCCAGACATTTTTCTAATGGTGAAGGTTTCGGATGTTCCTGAACCTCTTTTTTGCAGCACAACGCCACGAAAAAACTGAGTTCTTACTTTTTGGCCCTCTCGAATTTCGTAATATACAGTGATGGTGTCACCGGCTGAAAATTCTGGGAAGTCTTTTTTTGTTATAAATTCGTCTTGTACAAATTTAATTAAGGATTCCATAGTTGATATTTTATGAATTGTTTCAAAGCAACTTTTACGGTTTTCGCTAGAGGTTGGTCTGAAAAGTGGGTGCAAATATAAGCATTAATTAAATTATTACAATTTAAAAAGTATTTTTATTCGTCCAGTAAATCTGGTCTCCTTTTTTTGGTGCGCTCATATGCTTTTGCCTCCCGCCATTTTTCGATTTCAGGAAAATTACCGCTAAACAGCAACTTAGGGACATCCCATCCTTTATAGGATCTAGGCCTTGTATAAATTGGAGGGGCCAAGAGATTGTCTTGAAAAGAGTCCGTTAGAGCTGAGGTTTCATTTCCCAAAACACCTGGAATCAATCTTATAATTGCATCGCATAAAACAGCAGCGCCCAGTTCACCCCCTGAAAGTACATAATCTCCAATAGATATTTCTTTGGTGATAAAATGCTCCCTGACACGTTGATCAACCCCTTTGTAATGCCCACACAAAACAATGAGATTTCCCTTAAGTGATAATTGGTTGGCCATGCCTTGATCTAAAAGTTCTCCATCAGGAGTCATATAAATGATCTCCTCATAATTGCGTTCTGATTTTAATTTTGTGATGCATCTGTCAATCGGCTCAATGCTCATTACCATTCCAGCACCCCCACCAAACTGATAGTCGTCTACAGATTTATAACTATCAGTTGTATAATCCCTTAAATTGTGAACGATCACCTCCACGAGTTGGGCATCAATCGCGCGTTTGAGAATTGATGCTTCGAAGGGACTCTTAAGCAGTTCTGGAACTACACTGATAATATCGATGCGCATATCAAGTTATTTGTACACAAATATAAGTGAATTATACAAAGTCTGAGTGCAGACCTAATGATAGGTGAATCGCCGTACGCCAGCTACATATTTAGCCAAGCGCATTACTTGTTGGCTGTATCCATACTCATTGTCATACCAAATGTATAAAATGGCATTTTTACCATTGCTTCGAACCTGCGTGGCTTTGCTGTCAAAAATGGCTGGAGCAATGCTGCCTATAATATCGCTTGAAACGAGCTCATCGCTGGATTCATATTTAATTTGCTCTACCAATGTGCCTTCCAACGCATGTCTTCTAAGGATATTATTTAGTTTTTTAAGCGTTGTTTTTTTATTGAATTCAAGGTTTAAAATAGCCAAACTTCCATTGGGTACTGGAACTCTAATGGCATTAGAAGTTAGTTTACCTTTCAAATTTGGAAGTATTTTGCTCACTGCTTTTCCTGCCCCTGTTTCAGTGATGACCATGTTTAGACCTGCTGCCCGCCCTCGTCGGTATTTCTTGTGCATATTATCCACTAAGTTTTGATCATTGGTATAGGCGTGAATCGTTTCCAAATGGCCATGGTCTACACCCATAACTTCGTCCATCACTTTTAAAATTGGTGCGATGGCATTGGTCGTACATGAAGCTGCTGAGAAAATTGAATATTTTTCAGGACAGTAATCGTTTTGATTGATACCATAAACGATGTTTGGTATTCCTTCACCTGGAGCCGTTAGAAGTACTTTTTCTATACCTTTAGCCTTTAAGTGTCGCTGCAAGGCTGATTTTGTTCTGAAGGCACCTGTATTGTCAATAACCAATGCCTTTTTGATACCATGGGTTGTATAGTCCATGCTTTCGGGTGCATCAGTTGAAAGCATTGAAATGCTGCTGCCATTTACCAATAGCGTCATGTTATTTGAATCAATTTTAACAGTTCCGGGAAACTCCCCGTGAATGGAATCATTTGCGAGCAGTGCCCCTCGTTTTTTTAAAACTTCAAGGTTGATAGGGCCTCGCGTCACAATAGCTCTAAGTCGCAATTGACTTCCCCTGCCATTTTTGAGCATCAATTCTCTAGCCAGTAGACGTCCAATTCTTCCGAAACCATACAACACCACGTCTTTCGGGGTTATGGATTTATGTTTTTGATGGCCTTTCAATTTTTTTGAAATAAATGAAAAAACATCATCGTGATCAGGTGCTATTTTATGAAATTCATAGGAGAGTTTACCAATGTCAATTTTTGAGGGTGACAGTTTTAGTGTTTTTATGGCTTTTGCGACTTCAACAGTATCGAAAACAGAAATTGGTTTGTTGACAAATTCACTCGCATAATTGTGTAATCTTAAAATTTCATTGACATTTTTATCAATCAGTGGATTCCTGAAAATCACCAATTCGATGGCCTCATCGTACCATAGATCATTGATAATTTTAATAAACTCAACCGCTGCTTTTCGACAATTGGTTTGCAGAAGAATTTCTTTTTCGTAGGGGCTTATTGTAGCTGTCATTAAGTAGGTTTTAAAAGGTTTTATGTTTTGCAAAAATATAACAACTATAACGTTTTCGTGATAAAATTGTAAAAAAAAAATCACTCCCAACAATTGGAGTGATTTTTTCATAAGATAGGTTGTTCAATTAGCGAAAGCGATAGACCATTTTTTCACCGTTATTTTTGATAATTGTAATGCGTTTTATTTGGTCAGAACTTTTATTAAGTGCCTTTTTTACGTCTGCAATCGTATTTAATTTAACATCGTTTATAGCTGTGATCAGACTCCCCTTATCAACACCATCTGAGATCCATTCTTCTTTGTAATACTGCGATAACTCTGTGAGCTTGAGACCATAATCATGGCCGTATTTTTTTAATTCCTCAGCTTTTAGTTCTGCCAAAGTTCCAATGATTGGGATGTCAATAGTCGTTAATTTTTCAAGCTTTACTTTTAAAATCTTTATTTTAGACTTTCTCATGATCTTCACTTCAACAATATCGTTGGGGCTTTTGGTATTTAAAAAGCCCTTTAAATCAGAGAATTTTGAAATTTTTATATCGTCAATACTTTTGATAATATCACCCTTTTGGATTCCAGATATCTCTGCGCCGCTGTTTTCTTGTACATCATTCACATAAAATCCTTCGGTTTGTTCAATGCCTAATTCTTCGGAATTTTTACTGTTTAACTCGGTGCCAATAACTCCTAAAATTCCATTTTGTACATTGCCATATTCCATAATGTCTTCCACAACTTTTCGAGCAATATTACTTGGAACGGCAAATGAGTAACCTATATAAGAACCTGTTTGTGATGAAATAGCCGTGTTTATCCCAATAAGATCTCCGTAAATATTGACCAGGGCTCCTCCAGAATTTCCTGGATTGACAGCCGCATCTGTTTGTATAAAGGACTGGGTGTTGCGGCCCGATAAGTCCCTGGATTTTGCGCTGATAATTCCAGCGGTAACAGTGGATGTTAAATTGAAGGGGTTGCCCACCGCCAAAACCCACTCACCAATTTTGGTTGTATTGCTATCTCCAAATGTGGTATAATTCAAGCTTTCATTGGTTTGTATTTTAAGCAAGGCAATATCCGTAGTTGGATCAGAGCCGATAAGCTCAGCATTGTAGGTTTTATTGTTGTTGGTGGTGACCTCGATGGATTGTGCTCCTTGAATTACATGGTTATTCGTCACTATATAACCGTCGGAAGAAATAATGACACCTGAACCCGTACCAACTTGTGTACGGCCTCTAGAACGCCCAAAAAATAAATCTTCATAACTTGTATATCCTTGGCTTATTGTGGTGTTTTTGACGTGTACTACGGCGTGTAATGTTTTCTCAGCTGCCGCAGTAAAATCTGCATTATTTCCCCCACTAAGGCCAGAAGAATAGTTTACAGGTAATACTGTTGGAGTTATAATGTCTAAATTATTTTGAATTTGTTTTTTTGGCTGTAGCCATTGGGTATAAGCTAGAAGCGTCATAGTACCACCCATTACTGATGCTAAGAAAAAGCGCACAAATTTTTTCATAATCTCGTTGTTTAATTTCAAATTTATAATGCTAAATTTAATGTTTCAAAATGTAATTTTTTTAAAATTAACGGGCTTTTAACGCCAACAGTTCGCTGTAAATATTCCTATATTTGTAAAGCTTATGTCATTTAATTTCTATAAATATCAAGCCACTGGTAATGATTTTGTAATCATTGACAATCGCCTAAAAACATTTACCAAAAATAATACCAAACTTATCGCTAGACTTTGTGACCGCCGTTTTGGCATTGGTGCTGATGGTTTGATTCTTCTTGAATTGGCTGATGGTTTTGACTTTAAAATGATTTACTATAACGCCGATGGAAAGGAGAGTAGCATGTGTGGCAATGGTGGCCGTTGTATTGTGGCTTTGGCTCAGCGCTTGGGGATGATTCAAGGCAGTACAAACTTCATAGCTGTTGATGGTCCACATAAAGCTACAATACAGGGGAGTCAGGTCTCCTTAAAAATGCGAGATGTTTTAAAAACAGCAAAGCTTGGTGGCGGTTTTGTAGTTGATACAGGGTCTCCGCACTGTGTTTTAATGCGCTCTGATTTGGGTGCTGTAGATGTGCAATTTGAAGGGTCACAGCTGCGAAACAGCCCCGCATTTAAAAAAGAGGGTATCAATGTTAATTTTGTACAAGCCTTAAGTACAGAGCATTTTGCCGTTCGCACTTACGAGCGTGGGGTAGAAGATGAAACTCTGTCATGTGGTACAGGTGTAACAGCAGTAGCCATTGCCATGCATGCCTTAAAAAAAACGAATAAAGAACGGATCGATTTACAAACAAATGGGGGAGACTTGGAAGTCCGTTTCAAAGCTGAGAATTCCACTTATGTGAATGTTTGGTTATCTGGATCTGCACATTGTGTTTTTGAAGGGATCACAGAAAACCATATTTAATTAGAGTTGATGAATTTAAAAAAAATAGCAATCGCTGTAGTCATGTTAGGTTTGGTCTGCATTGCTTATTTTTCATATTTTATCTACAGTATTATGTTGGTTCCCAATACGGCTTTTAACTCTAAAGAAGCCTTTATCTATATCCGCAGCGGCGCAACCTATTCTGAAGTGCGCTCAGATTTGGAACCGCTTTTGTTGGATGTTGATAAATTTGATCTGCTTGCCCAACAAAAAAAATATACTACAAATGTAAAACCTGGTCGTTATCGGATTTCCAAAGGGATGACCAATAACGACATTATTAATTCTTTGAGAAGTCAAAACTTGACAGTGATTGTAGCGTTTAACAACCAACACAGTTTGGAAGCACTGGCCCATAGAGTTTCCAATCAAATTGAAGCGGACAGCCTTAGTTTGATCTCCGCTTTTAGAGACTCTTTATTTTTAAGGTCAAATGGATTCAGTTCAGAAACTGCATTGGCCATGTATTTGCCTAACAGTTATGAGTTTTTTTGGAATACAACGGCAAACAACTTCCGCTCCAAAATCCAAAAAGCATACCATAGGTTTTGGAATTCTGAACGCAAAGCCAAAGCCAAGGAATTAGGTCTGAGCCCCAAGCAGGTGTCTATTTTGGCAGCAATTGTTCAGGAGGAATCAAAACAAGTTCAAGAACAACCAAGAATTGCAGGGGTATATATCAATCGTTTAAATAGGAATTGGGCATTACAAGCAGATCCAACCTTGAAATTTGCAGCCTATCAAACGAAGGCTTACAAAAACACCGTAATCAAGCGGCTTTTAAATAAACATAAAAAAATCAAATCTCCTTATAACACCTACACCAACAAAGGGCTGCCACCAGGTCTTATCGCCATGCCGGATTTATCGGCGATTGATGCAGTTTTAAATTGTGAAAAGCATTCCTATTTTTACTTTGCAGCTGATCCAGAAAAGCCAGGATTCCACCGTTTTGCCAAAACGCTTGTTGGACATAATAACAATGCCCGTCGCTATCAAAACTACTTAAACAGCCAAGGGATTCGAAAATAAGCTAAATGATTGATTGTTAGCAAATTAAAATATGTCGTATATTTGCACGGATTTTTTCTAAACGGAATCTAAACGACAGCTATGAAAACATTTAATTATAAATATATTTCTAATATTTTTGCTCTGTCATGCTGTTTTTTATTGGCATTTTCTCCCGCACCTTCTTTGGTCAAGTCCAACCAAGCCACAAAGCAAAAGTCTGTCTTAAATTATGATCAACCCACTTTTATAAAAGATTCAAATTTTCAAGAGAAAGAGTGGGTCAATTATATTTTATTGGACCAGTCTTTTGTGGGGTTTAAAGAGGCTTTGGCATTTAAGGAATCTAGAGGTCGATACCGTGTAGTCAATTCTTTCGGATATTTAGGTAAATACCAGTTTGGTGTCTCAACACTCAAACTTTTAGGGGTTTACAATCCTTCAAATTTTCTATTGTGCCCAGAACTCCAAGAGGAGGCTTTTGTGGTCAACCTAAAGCGCAATAAATGGGTCTTAAGGCGTGACATCAAACGCTTTGTTGGACATAAGATTAAGGGTACGATTGTAACGGAGTCAGGTATTTTAGCCGCTGCACATTTGGCGGGTCCAGGAAGTGTTAAACGTTATTTAAGAAGCGACGGTGCCATTGGATTTACAGATGGTTTTGGAACAGATATCGCCTCATATTTACAGAAATTCTCTGCTTTTGACACCAGCGCAGTCAACGCTGAAAGGCATCCAAAAGTAAATTTACTTTAATCTTTTTGTAAGACAAATATTGTAGGGCGTTTGTGCAGATCAACTTTATTTTTGAGCCATTCTCCAGCTGATAGCGTTTTTATATATTCAGATGAAAGCGTTAGGTCACAAGCCACACAAATTCTGGTATTGGGATGTAAAACACGACAAAGATCTTCCAAGAGTTTCTGATTCCTGTAGGGAGTTTCAATAAAAGCTTGGGCTTGTTTGTGATCAAAAGATCTTTTTTCCAATTTTTTTAACATAGCTTTTCTTTCGTTTTTATCTATAGGTAAATAGCCATTAAAGGCGAAATTTTGTCCATTCATCCCTGAGGCCATCATGGCCAATAAAATTGAAGAGGGGCCAACAATTGGAACCACTTTAATGTTTCTTTCGTGCGCCAAGCGCACCACTTCTGAGCCCGGATCTGCTACCGCTGGACAGCCTGCATCTGATATCAAACCAACAGATTCGCCTTGCTCAATGCAAGGGTTTAAATAGTTTGGAATCTCCAAGGTCTCAGTAAATTTATTCAGAGTGAAAAGTTTGAGTTTTTCTTGAGATTTATCGGGACAAATAGCCTTTATAAATCGGCGAGCTGATTTCTCACTTTCCACAATGTAAATATCAATGTCTTCAATTTTTTTTTTGACAGCGATGGGCAGCACTTCAAGCAGTGCAACTTCTCCCAATGTATTTGGGATCAGATAGAGGTTTCCAATCATAAGATTTTAATTAATCGCTGACTGTGGTAATCACAGCCAGCGTCTATGAGTTTAAAAACGGATTCAAATCCTTTATCACCTCCGTAATAGGGGTCTGGAACTTCCTTGGTTTTTGATCCGGGATAGTCTAAAATGAGATTGACTTTTTGGCGTTCTTTCTCACTTTTTGCATATTTTAAAACATTTCTGTGATTGGAGCTGTCCATGACAAATATCAAATCAAAACTTTCAAAATCATTAGCTCTAAATGGACGCGATTTTTGGTTGTCAATGTTGATGCCATTTTTTTGAGCCACTTCTATTGAGCGTGGGTCTGGAGGGCTCCCATTGTGAAATCCACTGGTTCCGGCAGAATCAATAAAAAAATGTGTTTTGGGTAATTTGGATCTAAGAATGCCTTCTGCCAATGGAGAACGGCATATATTACCCAAGCAAACCATCAGAATCTTTTTCACAATTCTAAATTATACTGAGAGCTTTTTGGTCAAATCTTCAACATATTTTCTAAACTGCTTATCGGTCGAAGAGAGGTTGTCCACAGTTTTGCAGGCATGCAGTACTGTAGCGTGATCGCGTTTCCCAATTTGAGACCCAATGCTCGCCAGAGAAGCTTTTGTAAACTTTTTGGCAAAGAACATCGCCAGTTGTCTGGCTTGAACGATGTGTCGCTTTCTTGTTTTTGATTGCAGTGTTTCTACATCCATTTGGAAGTAATCAGAAACAACTTTTTGTATGTAATCAATAGAGACTTCACGTTTGGTATTCTTTACAAACTTTTCAACGATTTCTTTGGCAAGGCCAAGAGTAATTTCTTTTTTGTTGAAGGAAGATTGAGCAATCAAAGAAATGATAGCACCCTCCAATTCCCTCACGTTTGTTTTTATATTTTTGGCAACATACTCTATAACATCCTCAGACATTTCTACGCCATCGCGGTAAAGTTTGTTTTTGACAATAGATACTCTTGTCTCGAAATCTGGTTTTTGGAGTTCAGCTGACAGTCCCCATTTAAACCTCGACAGCAGGCGCTGTTCAATATCTTGCATATCAACTGGCGCTTTGTCACTGGTCAAAATCACCTGTTTTCCATTTTGGTGCAAGTGGTTGAAAATATGAAAAAATACATCTTGTGTCCCAGACTTACCAGACAGAAATTGAACATCGTCAATGATTAACACATCGATAATTTGATAGAAATGAATAAAATCGTTGCGGTTATTTTTCTTTACTGATTCAATGTATTGTTGGGTAAATTTTTCAGCAGAAATGTAAAGAACCGTTTTTTCGGGATATTTATCTTTGATATCAACACCAATCGCATGTGCCAAATGTGTTTTGCCCAAACCAACACCTCCAAAAACAAGCAATGGGTTAAAGGATGTTCCACCGGGCTTATTGGCCACTGCAATGCCAGCATTTCTCGCCAGTCGATTGGAATCCCCTTCCAAGAAATTTTCAAAAGTATAAATGGGATTGAGTTGGGACTCAATTTTGACATTTCTGATTCCAGGAATTACGAAAGGATTTTTTAATTCAGGGTTTTTATTTTTAAGCGGGATGTCAGCTTGTTGTGATTTAATTGCGGATCTGTTGGTACTTGGAATTTTTTCAGTGAAGGGTTGTTTGTTGCCATAAGTGTTTTCCATTTTGATAATGTAAACCAGCTTGGCTTCATTTCCAAGTTCTTTTGTCAGTGCAACTTTTAAAATTTTTACATAATGCTCTTCTAACCATTCATAAAAAAATTTACTGGGAACTTGTATGCTCAGGGACTGATCCGATAGCTTGATTGCGCTAATGGGTTCAAACCAAGTTTTGTAGGCCTGCGGCTGAATGTTGTCTTTGATAAAGGACATACAATTTCTCCATACCGTTTCCGCAGTGTTGATCATTTTTTGTTGTAGAATTTTAGTTAGTTGGTGGTTAAAAATTACACAGTTGGGGTCGGTATGGATAATTTTTTGACTTCACAAATATGAAAACAAAATTTCAAAAAAAAAAATTAAAATTACGTGAATTTTTATTTTTTTTAGTTTAAATTTTAAGCTTCATAAATATATACTTTTTTTTATGTTTAAACACACCTCCAAAGTTAAAGTTCGCTATGCTGAGACTGATCAAATGGGTATTGTATATCATGGTAATTATGCACAATATTTAGAAATTGGTCGCATCGATTGGTTGGCGGCTTTGGGAATTTCATATAAAGAAATGGAACAAAAAGGGATTGTACTTCCAGTTGTTGTGCTAAATATAACTTATTGCAAACCAGCTTTTTATGATGATATTTTATCCATTCAAACCAATCTTATAAAAATACCCAAGGCTTCTATTGAATTTGATTATCAAATTCGAAACCAGTCTGGAACATTGATTACCACCGCTTATTCAAAGTTGGTATTTGTTGACGCAAAGTCACGATTGCCAAGGCGTTGCCCCAAAGAATTTTTAGACCAACTACAGAATTAATCGATAAAATTTTAACCCCATACCAATACCCCACATACAGCCAACAGACAATGGCTGTTTTTTAAGCCTCCTTGTTTGTAATATACCAAAGGTGGTCTTGACCCACTGACAATACTTCGCTTGAGTCAAATGAGATTTTCGGAGCTTTAATACCCTGTTTAATATCGGTATTACCTTCAAAAATTCGCGCCTCATCCCAGAGATTTTCACTGAGAAAATAGTCTAAAGTTTTGGGTCCACCTTCAACGATCAAAGATGTGATTTTTTGACTGTAAAGTTTATCGCAAATTTGTGTTCCAATGGGCTCACCCTTCTTAAATTCATCGGTATTGAGCAGAATTGTCTGAGCATCTCCATTAAAAACATTTAGCTGCCTCGAAAGTTTTTTATTGTTGCTAACAATAATTCTTATCGGATTTTTTCCAACAATATGTCGGGTTGTCAAATTCGGATTGTCTTTTGTAACGGTATTGGCACCGACCAGAATCGCTTGCTCCTCTGCACGCCACTGGTGTACCAATTGACGCGATAATTTTCCACTGATCCAAAAGGGTCTGTTTGAATTTTTATTTTTGGGCGCTACAAACCCATTTTTAGTCTGTGCCCATTTTAAAATGATGTAAGGTCTTTTTTTGGTGTGGTATGTTAAAAAGCGTTTGTGGTGTAGTTTGCACAAGGCTTCTTCAACTCCAACAATGACTTGGCAACCACTCGCTTTAAGACGTGCAATTCCTTGACCGCATACTTTTTCGTGAGGATCTATACAGCCGATAACAACTCTGGGAATTTGACGGCTGATAATGAGATCACAGCAGGGCGGTGTTTTCCCATGGTGGCTGCAGGGCTCAAGGGTCACATATAAGGTTGCTGATTTTAAAAGTTCCTGGTTTTTTACTGATTTGATGGCGTTCACTTCAGCATGTGAGCCACCATATGGATCTGTATATCCCTCACCAATAATTTCATCGTCTTTTACAATCAAACAGCCCACCATTGGGTTGGGTGCAGTTGTTCCCAGTCCTTTTTTTGCAATTTCAATGCAGCGTTTTATATATATAGAATCCGAAAGAATGATGTGTTTTATTTTGTCAATATATGTATCTTCGAAACAAAAATAAGATTTATTAAAAGGATGTCAGAATTCCTAATAAGAAAAATCAAAAAACAGGACAATCCTCAAATAGAGTCAATCATTAGGTCTGTTTTTTTTGAATTGAACATTCCATTGCAAGGAACCGCTTTTGAAGATCCCGAAACCTCAAAAATGTATGAAGCTTATTCAGGGCCTAGATCCATCTACTATGTTTTGGAACACCAGGGTGAAATTTTGGGAGGTGCTGGGATCAAGCCTTTAAAAAGTTTCGATGACAGCGTTTGTGAATTGCAGAAAATGTACAGCTTGCCCAAGATCAGAGGCCGGGGTTTCGGTCAAAAACTATTAAACAGATGCTTGGAGTCAGCGCAAAAATTTCGTTTTGAACGCTGTTATATTGAAACCATTGAAAGCCTCCAAAATGCTGTGATTTTATACAAACGCAATGGTTTCCTTCCAATTGGTGGTCCCATGGGAAATACCGGTCATCACAATTGTGGTTTGTGGATGCTAAAAAAATTACAATGAATTTAAGACAGTTAAAGACGTTGTTTGAAGGGGAACTAGAGGCCTTTACAAGTTCTGAAAAACGCTTGTTTTTTCAGAGAATTTGTGATTCATATTTTGGGCTAAAACCTCATGAATTGGTTTTGAATTACGACAAAAAAGTATCGAGTTATGATTGTGATTATTTTGATAATGTACTGAAACGCTTAAAAAAACACGAACCGATTCAGTATGTATTGGAAGTGGCTTATTTTTTCGGATTGGAGTTTTTTGTCAACTCTGATGTTCTAATTCCGCGCCCTGAAACAGAAGAACTGCTGGTCTGGGTTTTGAAATCCATCGACAGAAATAAAGCACTTAAAATTCTCGATATAGGAACGGGTTCAGCTTGCATTGCAGTTGCGCTTGCCAAACAATGTCCCAATGCCAAAATTTATGCCATGGACGTGAGTGCAGACGCCTTAAAAGTCGCTAAAACAAATGCAAAGAATAACAAAGTCAATATAAATTTTATTGAAGCCGATATCTTTCGTACTGAAGATCTGACTTCATCTTTTGATGTGATTGTATCCAATCCGCCATATGTTCGCCAAAGCGAAGCAACTGAAATGGCATCAAACGTTTTGGATTTTGAGCCCGCATTGGCTCTTTTTGTAAACGACGATCACCCTTTGATGTTTTACAATGCAATTTTAAAAATACTTCTCAAAAATCTCTCTTCTGGTGGTTTTTGTTTTTTGGAAATTAATGAAGCGTTTGGAAGTGAAATCCAAGCACTTTTCGACCTAAAAAACTTTCAAAACCAGCAGCTTAAAAAAGATACTTTTGGTAAAGATCGCATGTTTAAAATTGAAAAAAAATAAAATATTTTAAGTCCTTTTTTAGAGTTTTTTTTGCTTGAATTTAGTATTTTAGTGGACGCTATAGACAAGGCGTTATTCAACAATGTCAGATCGAGAACTCATTTTTCAACTCCGCAATGAATTAAGAAAACACAACCATAATTATTATGTGTTGGATACCCCTACAATTTCAGATTTTGAATTTGATATAAAGTTAAAAAAACTTCAAGTTTTGGAGTCTCAATATCCGGAGTTGTCGGATCCCAATTCTCCAACCATGCGAGTGGGTGGTGCTGTGACTAAAAACTTTCAGACGGTCTTTCACGCCCAACGTATGTATTCTTTAGACAATTCCTACTCCAAGTCCGATTTATTGGATTGGGAATCGCGTATTAAAAGGGCAGTAGATGGCCCAGTCTCCTATACATGTGAGTTAAAATACGACGGTGCTTCCATTAGTATCACTTATAAAAATGGTTGTCTTTTTAGAGCCTTAACTAGAGGTGACGGCAACAAAGGAGATGATGTTACGGCCAATGTCAAAACAATTAAATCTTTGCCCTTGGTCCTCCAAGGTGATTTCCCAGAAAGTTTTGAAATTCGCGGCGAAATTATTCTGCCCTTTAAAGGATTTAAAGCGATGAACAAGCAACGGATTTCTCAAGGGGAGGAGCCTTTTAAAAATCCCAGAAATACAGCCTCGGGAAGTTTAAAACTTCAAGATAGCAGCGAAGTTGCAAGGCGCCCTTTAGAATGCCTTTTGTACAGCATTGAAGGAGAAAACACAGGAATAAAATACCAATATGAAAATTTAGAGAAGGCGCGGATGTGGGGTTTTAAGGTTCCTGAAGAAGCGCAATGTGTGGACTCCATCGAAGCAGTGTTGAAATTTATTGAATATTGGGACAAAGCTCGCTGTGATTTACCATATGAGATTGACGGCATTGTAGTGAAAGTTAACGACCTTCAACAACAAGTAGAACTCGGGTATACAGCCAAAGCGCCTCGCTGGGCGATGGCCTATAAATTTAAGGCGGAGCAAGTCTCTACAAAATTAAATTATATCTCCTATCAAGTTGGGAGAACGGGTGCAATTACACCTGTGGCAAATCTCGAAGCTGTTGAACTTGCTGGGACTGTTGTAAAGCGGGCTTCCTTGCACAATGCCGATCAAATATTGAAGTTAGACGTTCGTGTTGGGGATGCGGTTTTTGTTGAGAAAGGCGGCGAGATTATTCCCAAAATTATCGGGGTTGACTTGTCAAAACGAAACCTTGGGGCCTCTAAAACGAAATATATTTCTGAATGCCCAGATTGTAAAACCCCACTGATTCGCAAAGATGGTGAGGCCCAGCACTACTGTCCTAATACCATCGGTTGCCCCCCACAAATTATAGGTCGCATACAACATTATATTTCAAGAAAGGCGCTGGATATTGAAGGATTGGGTGGAGAAACCGTGGCCATGTTGGTAGCTGCAGGCTTGATTAAAGATGCTGCAGATTTATACACACTTCAAATAAAGGATTTACTGCCATTGGAACGCATGGCTCAAAAAAGTGCCGAAAATCTAATCAAAGGCGTCCAAAGTTCAAAACAAATTCCTTTTGAACGCGTATTGTTCGGTTTGGGCATCCGATATGTTGGAGAAACTGTTGCTAAGATTTTAGCCAAACATTACAAAACCGTCCATGCTTTGTCTGAAGCATCAGTTGAAGACTTGGAAGCTGTGGACGAAATAGGGATTAAAATTGCCAAAAGTGTTTATGCTTTTTTCCGGAACGACGTCAGCATTCGATTGCTGTCTCGTTTGTATAGTTATGGCTTGCAACTTTCGCTTTCAGAGGAGGTATTGGCCAATCAAACCACGCTTTTAACAGGGCATCGTATTGTAGTCTCGGGAGTTTTTGAGCAAGTCAGCCGTAACGAACTGAAGAGACTTATTGAAGCCAATGGCGGGAAAGTTGTAAGTTCAATTTCTTCTAAGACCTCCTATTTAATTGCTGGGTCTAACGTTGGGCCAAGCAAACGTCAAAAAGCAGAGAATTTAGGAATTACAATCTTAACAGAACAAGCATTTTTGGATAAAATTTAGACAACGGGCAGCAGCTGGGCATTTGAGTAAGTGACATCAGAGCCCATATAAAAATCTACTTTCCCTAAATAAAGTCCATAACAGCCAACTTGGTTTACAAGAACTGTTTTGCCAGCACTGTTGCTGACAGCTGTAGGTTTCTCCAAAAAGGTATGGGTATGCCCACCAATGATAAGATCAATATTTTCAGTGGCACTCGCCAAAGTCAAATCTGATATTTTTTGAGGATTTTTATAACTGTAGCCCAAATGGGACAAACAGATAATTAAATCACAATTTTCTTTTTCTTTTAAAGTTCGACTCATGTCTTGAGCCAATTCTACTGGGTTGAGGTATTTGGTCTCTTTAAATGCTTTGGCATTAACCAGTCCTTCAAGTTCAATTCCCAGTCCGAAAACACCAATTTTAACGCCTCCCTTTTTGAAAATTTTATAGGGTTTAACATCGGCCTCTAAAACGGTATTGCTAAAATCATAATTTGCAGAAATAAAATCAAATTTGGCGTGTGGTAACTGCGCATAGAGTCCATCAATTCCATTGTCAAAGTCGTGATTTCCAATGGTAGCAGCGTCATAATCCAACATGCTCATTAGTTTAAATTCTAGTTCACCTCCAAAATAATTAAAATAAGGGGTCCCTTGAAAAATATCCCCTGCATCGAATAAAAGTGTGTGGGGATTTTCGTCCCGTAGTTTTTGAATCAGTGTCGCCCTTCTTGCAACTCCTCCTTTGTTGGCATTTTTTCCGCTATCGGGTCTAAAAGGATCGATATGGCTATGGACATCATTGGTGTGTAAGACAGTGATTTTTGTGGCTATTTTTTTAGAACAAGCCGTTGTTAAAGGACCTAATGAGAGAAGGGCAGAGCTCGCAGCGGTTTGCTTTATAAATTTTCTTCTATTCATCGTTTTTTTGTGTAAGTGAAGCGCATGTCAGCCTTTGGTTTTAGGGTGTCTTGTGAACCGAAGTAGTCGATTAAAATATTCCTGATTTTATAATCTAGTCTAAAAACAGAATCATTTTTTTTAAAAAAGTTCATGCGGTCTCCTCCATTGTGTAGATAATCACTCGTCGCAATGTTATAAGTTTTTTCTAGATCTAGTGGTTTGTTTTGAATTTTTAGCAAGCCAAGCTCTCCACTTTTTGTGATTTTTAGAGTCATTCCTGAGATCGGATGCGCACGTTTTGCGGTTCTGAGGTAATTGACCAAATCCATCACTACCGAGCCTTTCATTTGCGACACAACAACCTCATTTTCAAAGGGCATTATATTATACGCTGTTTCAATTCGAATTGGACCCTTGGGCAAGGAGGCGCGAATGCCTCCGTGATTGAGAAGTACAACATCCAAATCAAGACCATAGCGTTTTTTTAGCAGCGGTGCGCTCAATTCAAAAACAGCATCCGCCATCATATTACCTATCGCCGTGTTTAGAGAACCTTCCTTTTTTGAGTTGGCATTAATTGAGTAACAAAGTACCTCATTCATGGATTTTTCTATGTGCAGCTTGTAAGGTTTTATAAGATTTTCAATTGAGGGTTTGGGTTTTATTGATTTTTCTATAGGAATTCTTTGGGATGAAATATTTGGAATTACCTTGGGATCCCTGCATGCAAAAAACACAAAAATTAGACCGGTAAATTTGATGAATTTGAAGCTCATTTATGTTAACTTTGTATAATATTAAAGGTACATGTTTTTCAATCGAATCAAAACGAAATCTTCTCAAAAATTTTTAAACACTGTTTTAAAGTCTCGATCAAAAGAATTTAATTCGGGAAAGATTCAGTCTGTTGGAATTATTTTTGATTACAGTAATTTTCAAAATTATGATTTTTTTAAAAGGATGTTCACAGATTTGGGCGTCAGCATTAACCGCTTGCGTTTTATCGCCATGATTGATTCTGAAAAAACACTGCCCAACAGCTGGGATGCCTTTTATAGCAAAGAGAATTTTGATTGGTTGGGGCATTGTAAAAATGTAGAGGTTAATGAATTTGTCAATTCCCCTTTTGATTTGTTAATCAGTTATTACAAGCCCAATGCCTACGAATTAAATATTGTTACGGCCATGTCTAAAGCCTGCTTAAAAGTAGGGTTGTCCTCAAAAGACAAACGCTTGCATGATTTAATAGTGGATATTGATCCAAATGACATCCACACTTTCAAGATTGAGCTCATTAAATATTTAAAAACTTTAAATAAAATTTGAATGGATGCATTGATTGGCATGGGTGTGGCTTTGGTGACCCCTTTTAAAAAAGACGGAAGCGTGGATCACAGCGCTTTGTCAAATATCGTTGAATTTAACATTGCCAATGGAACGGATTATTTGGTGATAAGCGGAACAACTGCTGAAAGCGCCACCCTCACAAAAAAAGAAAAAGCAGCCATCATTCAAACCATATCGAACTCTAATGCTGGGCGCTTGCCTATGGTTATTGGTATTGGCGGCAACAATACCGCTGCTGTGGTAGAGGAATTAGAAAATACAGATTTATCCCTTTTTGTCGCTGTTCTTTCTGTGGCGCCATATTATAATAAACCCACCCAAGAGGGACTTTATCAGCACTTTAAGGCAGTTGCCAAC
>TARA_B100001093_G_scaffold491800_1_pt1 | contig 24231 bp, 9 predicted proteins | sample TARA_B100001093 | Tara Oceans TARA_B100001093 (sample SAMEA2623116) | marine metagenome | biome: marine biome (ENVO:00000447); feature: surface water layer (ENVO:00002042); material: "saline water (ENVO:00002010), including plankton (ENVO:xxxxxxxx)" | depth 5 m | reverse complement strand
TGTAGTGATTCCTAAAACATCACCTACAACATAACCATTACCAGTTGCAGCAATCGCTACACTTGCTATTTCTCCTCCAGATGTCTGGATATTTCCTGTTGCTCCTGTACCATCACCTGTTATTGAATATAAGTTCACATTTGAATATGGACCACCAGAATATCCAGTTCCAAAACCAGTTATAGATCTACCAGCATCACCATTTATTGGTCCTCCAATTTTTTCTACAAATCCTTTTGCATCTGTGGAGTTTGTATATGGAGAAACGTTAGACGCTGAAACTTTTGTTCCCACTGATATAGTACTGCTTAAAGCAGTAGTTGTATCAACACCAACTCTTAATTTTCTTGGATAAGTCTTTAATGAATTATCTTGTAACTTTGAATTGATTTTATCGTTTGTTGTCAAATCAGAGTTAAACATTGTAAGAGAACCAGGAGTGGTTACAAAAGAACACTTATAAAGACTAAATTTCAAATCTTGAGTTTGAGTAGCTGTCCATATAGTTCCATTCTGAGATTTGAATAAACTTCCTCCAAGATATTGTTTAGTTACAATACTCTTTGATCCTTGATCGACTCCAAGTGTTTGAGTTTCGATTGTTTCCTCACCCATTTGAGCAATCCACATCTTATACTCTATTGTTGCTGGTGCTAAGAGGACGATAGCATACTCTCTGTTAGGTTCTAAGTATACTGGAGATGGGAAAGTAACCCTTGTTGGTAATGAAGCGTCTGCTGACGTTTTTATAATTGATTCACCAGAGGAATCTAATTCAGTTGGATCTAAACTTACTTCAGCAAAATCACTAACTACCTGATTTGTTGGAGTTCCTAATTCAACTTCTCTTAGTTGAACTGTTACAGGAACATTAGCATCCTTAGTAGCAAAGAATAAATCTATTGATGATAAAAACATTCCAGTCTCATCAACAGTAAATGTCTGTGAAAGAGGATCTCCTGGTGGACGAGGTGGTGGAACACGACGAACCAATGTTGATGTAAATGAATCAATAATTCCAAATGTTACATATTGTGCATCCCCACGAGTTATACCAATTCCTTCATCTCCACGTAATGGATTAGCATTATTAACATCTGAGGTTAATCTAAATGTTTTCGTTCCGTTTCTAAATCTTAAAGGTGGTGGTGGAGTTGTATTTGGTTCTCTAAAGAAGAATGATCCGTAAACTGAACCAAATGAATCTGGTATCAATCTTACATTACTAATAGTTGAAATTGCTCCACTTGTTTGACCAATCAATCTTAAATTTGTTCTAACTCTACCTGAGAATTGACCTTGAGCATCTTCACATAATGACGCAATATCAACGTTTAATACCACTGCAGATTCTGTATAAAATGACCCTAAACTTAATGTAGTATCATATGGATTACTCTGAAATACTGTAGAAGCAGAATTATAAGCACCTGTTTTATGATTTGGTTGTGCTACCCTAAATGAAATTAATTGATCACCTTGTTCGTTTATACCAACAACTGTTTCACCTATCGAAAATGTTCCTGAAACCATGGAAATTTCCAGTAACTTAGGAATAATATCAATACCACTTCTTCCTTCAAAGTATGGATAATGTCTAACACCTGGCGTTAGTGAGAAAGCATCGAATCCTACGTTTCTAGATCTTATGAAAGGATCTGGTCTTGAGGATGTCAATATTCTTTCAGTTGAGGTATTTCTAGGATCTCCAAAAATAGTTCTAACACCACCATCGATTTCCTCAACTCTTGTCCAGTTATCTTGTGAGGGATTTAGTAATACTCTACCTCTACGAACAACAACCTCATATGGGTTAATATTTTCAACTCTACTTGCTTGTGGATTACCAATATCCGATTTTATTTCGGAATATTTAAGTGTTATTAAATCTCCTGTCTTTTGAAGGTTTGAATCTAATAATAGTAAATTTTGAGAAAAATCTGCAGAATTTAAATCAATACTCTCTGCTACACCTATTAAAGGTTTTACTGTAAACTGATCTACTGGAGCTATCATTTGCTGATTATCAGCATCAATACTAACTCTACAATCATCGTTATCTAAATCAAGTCTTCCAGCATCTTTAAAATCATCTACAAAAAATCCAGATTTAAATCTATCACCTGTTACATCCTTAACTTGTAAAGTTTTAGTATCTACTTCAAGTAAACTTAAACTTGTTAAAATTTCTAAATTTTCTATTCTATCTTCTAACTTACCAATATCTCTCATAGTATATCTTCGATTATCAATCAATTTTATCTCAGCATCGTCTGGATTATAAAGATATGCTGGAAGATTAATTGTAGCTATATGCATCGCACCATCAATTAGTTCTGGTGGTTTTGGATTGAGAGATGATATTCCTTTTATTACCGCAAAACTACCTTCATAATCTTTTCCACGGGATAAAATTAACTTATCAATTCTAGGTAGGAAATAACTATATCCAAGTCTAGAACTTCCCTCTGGAGATACAACAAGACTAGAAGTTGCTCCTGATGAAGAAAAATCTCTAGATGTAAAAGCAAATGGGGAAGAAGAGGCACTGACATTAGATGTTACTCTAGGTCTAAAATCAAGTGTGTCCGAAACTCTTAAATTATTATCTAAAATCGGAACATCAGAGGTGAATCGATCTTTATCATAAGAGTTAACTGTAAATACATCTCCAGTGTCTGTAGATGGAACTTCATATGTATTAAAGATTACTAAGAGTCTTCTAGATGGAGCATTTAAAGTTGGTTTTCTAACTAGTCTTGAATAATCGTAGTATTGTTCTCTTTGACCTTTGTCTAGTGAATATTTTTCAGTGACATTTGTGTTATTACCAAGAGTAATTGCCTGAACTGTTGTTTCAATATTTGATTCATCAAATCTTATTAGTTCCCCTAAAGTAAACTGTGTATCTGTAAAGTAGGCAATTTCAACACTTTCAGCATTTACTCTAGTGACCAATTGAGCTACTGCTCCGCTTTCTTGACCAATTATTTTTTCACCAACTACAGTATTAGTATTTAAAGATAGTCCAGATACTGTTGTAATTGTATCTAAAGTTGGGTCGTTACTGTCTTTAGATTCTAATACAGATACTATATTAACAACATCAGGAACATTTAGGGATATTTCTCTATCTTCTATTCTTAAACCATAATATTGATTAAAAGTTAAACCATTTGTACTTGTAGAAACACCAATCTTAGTCTTATTAATAACTATCTTATTACTTCTTACAAATTGTTTAGTTTTTTCTGTAATACCTACTTTTTCTAAGGTAACATTAAGAACAGCTGTATTTCCAGCACCCACTGTTAATCCTGAAAATTCAACTTTAGATGATCCGTCAACTAATTTAAATTGATCTCTTGTTAATGGTTCAACTGTTCCATCAGCATAAACTAAAGAATATTTTTGAGTATCAAAATTATCGAAAAATGCACTTGATATGCCAGCTGGAATTGGTTGAGTTGTAGCGTTTTGTGAGAGATTAATTTTTGCTGTTTGAGCAGAAAGTGATAATGAGGCATTTCCTAAATCAACCTCACATATATTATCAAATCCTAATTTAGCATATAATCCAGTATTCTCTTTATCTACGACAACTGGAGAAGCCAGAGCAACTGTGGTTGAAGTTACCCCAATAGTTCCTACATTTACATCTGGAACTAATGTTGTGGCAGATAAAGTTAGGGTTTTTAAATCACTACTAATAGAACTTACTCTATTAAAAGTGACATCAGAATTTCCTGCTACTTGATATTGTACAATAGAATCAGTTTTTATGCCAGTAAATGCATTACCTGGAGAAACTAATGTGCTTCCATTTATAATACATGTATTTGATTCTGGTAAAGATGATATCCTAGTTCTTTCTAATACAGTATCAGCACTAAAATCAAGATTAAATCCACTTATTAAAGAGTCTTGATAAACTGACTTAACATCTTCAAAAGTATATTGTCTAACTGATATAATAGATCTAAATGATTCTTCAGATTCATTGATAATTAATTTTTCATTTGGAATAAAAGTTCCAGAGGTTTGTGATAATACAATTTCAGATGCACTTGTTACGGATGAATTGATGAATCCTGTAGCACCACTACTAGTACCTCTGACAAATGAACTGATTGTTGCTGTCAAAGATGTATTTAAAGTAATGAAAGTATATGTTTGAACATCAAATAAATGTAGACTCCACTGACTAGAGTTATCAATATATGGTGTATTTCTCAATCCAAATGAGTATACTCTTGCTTTTCCTATTTCATATGCTCCTGTGGGAATAGCATTTGCCTTACTAGAAGTTTTTCTTCTACTTAAAAGTGAAACCACGTTGGAGTTTGCGTTACCAGGTGTTGAACTATTAGTTCCTAAAGCAGGTGTTCCTGATACATTATTAACTCTAATTGTAGTTCCCATATCAAATGGAACTAACGCTACTTTTTCTTTTTCCTTATCTCTTGGTTTTTCAAAATCTATGATTGTAGTTCCTGGTTGACTAATTCTAAAACCTCTTACATACGCTTTTCCAGAACTAATCTCAACACATCCCAAATCATCTGATGGAGTATTTCCTTGTTCAGTAACTTGATTTGATTTAAATATTCCTCCATTTGAAAGTCCAGTATCTAAAGAATCAGATACTTTAACTTCAAAATTATCCAAAGAATAGTTTCCAGATTCTTCAAAAGTTCTAGCAGCTAGATATTTTTCTAATTCGTTGTAGACTGAAAAGTCTTGTAATTTTTTAAGTTCTCCTTCTCTTACTTTAATTAGTTCTACAAAACTTACATCACTTGTATCAGTTAAAGCCTTTTTTGATAATGTTGCTGTTATTTTCAATCTATCAGCACCTGGTGCTGCAAAGTTAGAAAATCCTTTCGCATTATCATATAGTGAAGAATCATCTTTTGCTGAAATAATAGACTCTAAAATATTCAAACCAACTCTATAAGATGGTGTATTTGAATATGGGTCTAGTATTATAGTGCTTGTAGGAACGCTTACAAAGGTTCCTCTAACAAAATATACACCTTCGTTCATTTTTACTGCACTACCAACAGATGAAGCGTTTGTAGATATCAATGTAGCTACACTTTCGCCTGTGCTAATAGTTGTATTACCATAAGTTATATCTTCTAAAGTTATTAAAGGTTCACCATCGTCCAAATCAGCAATTTCATTATTAGTGTTTCCAGTTAAATATTTTACAAAAATTGTAGTATCTGTAATATCAAGTGAATCACTTGGCACCTTACAGTCATTAATTAAAAGTTCTATACCTGAATTTTGACCTTTTAGTTTTTTACCTTTTAAACTACTAAGATAAAGTGATATTGGAAGACCTAAATGCTCTGATTCTAGTTTTACTGAATAATATCTGTCATCATAATTAACACCACCAGGCAGAACCATTGATCCTTCCTTGAAAACGTGACTTCCAAAGGATTTTACTTGGTTCTGTAGTATTGACTGAAGAGTAGTTAACTCTCTAGCTTGAACAGGTCTGCCTGGTTTGAATAGGACTCTGTAGAAATTATTGCCATCATTAAAATCATCATAATAAGGACTTATGTTTAAATTTGTTTTCTGTGACATGTTTTAGAATTCCAGTATAACTTTGATGTCTTCTTTTTGCCTACTATCTCTAGTGATCAACTGTCGATTATCTAGGTAGATAATATCACCTGACTGATTATTTATCTCAGATTGAGATAACCCATTTTTAAATTCTACTCCTAAATCAATCACTTTAGTTCCTGTTGGGTTTGTTGTAATGCCACTAAAGGTACTATTTATTCCAACAGTATAACTTGATGATCCATCAGTTCCTGTAACTGGAAGTGAATCTGAAAAATCATAAACTTGACCATTAGAACCTGCAGAAGTACTAATACCCGTTTGATCTTGCTGATCTCCTGTAGATTGATTAAAATACAGTGATCTATCTCTAGAATATTTCATAACTGCTATTGGATTACTTGAATCATTAGATATGATATCAAATGAAGTAACATAAGCTTTTACTTTTCCAATAACAACTCCATCGTCCTTCACATCTTGTTCTAATAAATCTCCAATTTTCACATCAGAAGAAGATGGGAATGTTTTTAAATATAGAGAAGAAATCGACGAATATTGGGTTTGATCATATATTTGAGTTGATCCTATAGAAGTTGGGTTTTTAACAATACCTATTTGAGCAAATTTTGTATCTATTGGGAAATCTTTGGTAGAATCATCAAATCTAGCATAAACTAAAACTCTATCTGCTCCCAATTCTTTGTAAATATCAGACCCATGTCCTTTTGCTGGAGGTATAATTGGAATCAATTTCGCATTAGCACCTGAAGATGGTTGTACATCAGTAAGATCAAGTACTCCATAAGTGTAACCCTTTCCACCAACTGACACCTGCACATCGTTAATTTTAGTATTTGTACCAACTTCAACTATTGCCTTTCCTCCAGATCCATCACCAATAATATTAACCTCAATACCACCTGCACCAGCGTTTGTGTATGCTGTTCCACCATCTGCGATGTATACCTTTTTAATTTGGTTATTATTAATATCAGAATTTCCACTATCCCTTACATTAGCAATATTAGCATCAGTTGATGTTGACCAATCATTAGGTAGTGGGATAAATTCAGTGGCATCAAATTTTATAATATCACTTGGTGCTACTGTAAACAAGTATTTCCAAAGATACCCATCATCTGTAGCACCAGTTGCTCTAAATGGTTCCAATCCAGTTAAAGTTGGTTCATTTAATGATGCATTACCAGTAGTGTTTATGCCAGATGATCCATTATCTATACAGATATAAACATTAAAATCTTTATTAATTACATAAAAATTAGAATCATATAATCTTGATGTTTTTCCATTAGGTGCTTGATTTTCCGAACTATAATCATGTCGATACATATCATAAGTGGTATCCTTAGTCCAAGTTATCTTTCTTACTACTCTTCTAACATTCTCAGAGGTAATTTTTTTACCAAAAATCATGGTATCCCTAACATGATTCAAATAATTAATATTATCTACAGGTTTTTCTCTAGTAGTTTGATCATTCCATTTAGCGTCACTTTCATTTCTACCAAAAGCATTTGGTACTCCATTAACAGATGGGTTTGATAATCCAACAAAAACATAATATGAATTTGCGGAATTATTTACATCTCCTAAAAAATTACCTGCGTTATTAATTCTAAATTGATCTGTTACAATTGCCGACATTTTTTATGTTCTATAGTTTTTTTCTTATATTTATACTAGGTTTACTTGACTTTATATAGGATTGCTCCTATCGGACAGTGCACCAGTATCTCTAATACCAGATTTTCTCCTTTGTATGGTTGGGAAAGTTGATAAACCTGAGTTTATAGTTTTTCCAGAAACAATAACCGATATTCGATCTGCTACTATTGGATTTCTAGTTCCACCAGTTAATTTACCCCAAGAGAACCTACCAGATATGCCACTAGTCGAAATACCTGTTAGTGAGGTATCTGTTTTTACACCAGCAACAAATTCTGCTGTATTTGAAGTAGTGCTGTATGAACTAATCAAGTATATATTGTCAAAGAATGAAGTTCCAACTCCTACAGGAGATCCTGTTGCTGTCACAACAGATGTAACACCTGCTCCAACTGCAGTATCAAATATGTAAATTGGATCTCCATTTGATAATCCAGTAAATGTTCCAGATTCTTTCTCTAAGAAGAATTTTATAGTAGAACTACTCAATACATTTATTGAAGTAACTATACCACTAAATCCACTTGATCCAGTGAATCCAGTTATCAATTCAGATGGTGTTGTTGGAACGGGTGCTATAATACTAGGAACAGAAGCACTAGTATATCCAAGTCCTGGATTAGTGATTGTAACTGAAGTTATAATTCCACTTGTTATGTTACCTGTTGCTGTCGCTGTTGATCCTATTCCAATTGTTCCATCACCCTTTATGAAAGTAGTAATACCCGTGGTAGGTATACCAACTGATAAAGATGTAGTTGTTCCCACATACCCCTTACCACCATTATTTACTGTTATAGATTCAACTGTTCCTCCAATAGAAACCACAGCAGATAAACTAGCTGCTTGTGGTGTTATGGACTCATCAACAACAAGTACACCTATATTGGTTGGATTTTCGTAGAAGAATTGTGTTGTAGAAGAATTAGTTCCAACTCCAATACTATCAAGATAAAAATCCTGATCACTTGTTGAAAAATCTTTAATTATTTTAGATTCTGGAAATATTAATGGTTCAATTAAAGGTCTTACTTTAGTTACTAATTCACCGTTGATAAACTTATCAGTTTTTTGTTTTATCCATCTTAATGGTTTAGATACTTGAGAATTAATCCCCTCTCCAAAATATAAATTGGTTTCAATTAAATCAGATGTTACTATACCTGCTATAACTCTTCTTTCTTGATCAAAGTTAGATATATCTGCATTTTTTAATAATTGGATTTCATCTCCAACTTTTACTGACTCGTCGGCATCTACAAAAGTAACATCAACATTATTTAAACCTTTATAGAAGAATATGGTGACTTTATCTTTAGCATCTGGTGGTTCTGTAAATTCAAAAGATGTTCCACCATTAAATATGTAAGCATCATCAGGACTTTGTATTACACCGTTAACAAATATTAACAATAAAGCCTGCATATCAATATTTGAGTTTGGCTTAGATTCAAATGAAACCAACTCTCCTTTAAAATTAAGTGGGAATCTAGTTCTAATTCCATCTTGAAGACTTACTATAGAATCAATATAATCAAAGTCTCCTACATTCCAAGAACAGAATGAATCAGTAAATACTTCATTCACAGTAAATTCTAATTCACTTAAGGGGGATGATAATGATTTATCTGTAATCAATCCAACTGGTTTAAACACATCACCTTTTCTGAATCCATAACCAGATCTTGTAATATCAAATGACTTAACTTCAAATAATGTAGAACCAATACCAGTAGTATTACTTCCCCCTACATCAATATTTAAAAGTAATCCTGTTCCAGTGTCTGTAGTAGCACCCAAACCAATTCTAGAAACTCCAACAATAGGTAAGTTTTCATATGTAGGAGATGGTGCCAATACTATAGGACTAGAGTAACCACTTCCACCACCAACAACATTAAATGTTAATGTTCCACCAACACCGACAGTCGCTGTAATTGTAGCACCAGATCCAACACTATCAGTGATACCGATACTAATGACACCATTCCCAGTCACACTTAATTCTGGACGATATCCTGATCCATTAAAGTCCCTAGTTCCTATACCGACAGCGGTAATTGAACCTCCAGCACCAATAACTGCAGTAACAGCAGCACCAGCTAAAGGAGCAAATCCCAATCCACCAGTATATCCGATTGATATTATTTGTCCTGATCTTGGTAGTTGATTTTGATTTACATCAGATAGACTAATAATTTGCGATCCATCAGTTGATGAAATTCCACTAAATACAAAACTTGTTATTCCTGTTGATTCTATAAACTCATAATTATTATTTGGGTTTGTAGGTGTAGTTGGAGGTTGAAATATACCATTCAAAGTAACAAAACTACTTCCCGTATTAAGACCAGTTGTGTTTACTCCTGATATTGAAGTTCTAAATGTTTTTCCTATTCCAGTAAATTGATCTGAAACATCATCAAAAACAGCATTTTCTGAATAGTCTTGCTGCAGATATGCTCTTCCGCTGAAGGATGATCTAAGTCTTTCTCTATTAGAATCATTTTTAGTATTAACTCCTGCTCCTCTAGGTGGATCTGTAAAGAATAGTTTTTCACCAACAATATTATATCCACCCCTAAACAATCTAACCGTGGATGAATCGGAATGAGTGGATGCTGAAGATCCAACCATAGATCTAGAAACATCAACTAATTTTAATGCACCAGTATTTGTTATTGGTCCTACATTAGTTGTACCAAAACCAACATTATTAACTCTTACAAATTCATCATCTATTTTTAATAAATTTTCAATTACTACAGATGTAATTCCTGCTAAAGATAATATTGTGGTTGATATTGATACTTGACCACCAACGTTTCCAGATAATGTAGTTGTTATTGGAGTAAATGATATTGGAGATTGTATTACATTGTCAAGTGTTATTAATGATTTTTCATTCTTTTTAAACATTCCCAACTTATGTCTATTTCCAGATCCAACTGTATTAAATGTAACAGCAGTTCCTGCCTTTGTTGTTGATAATTGGAATATATTTGAATTAGTTGTGCCTGAAGGCAAAACTACATAGACTTCACTTGGTAATGGATTACCGTTTGACATTACTAGTGATGAAATTCCCACACCATCTATTGAAGATCCTGGTTCATATATTAATCTTTCATTTGCATTGAAGAAATTATTTTGTATTGTAAATTCACCAGTTGCTAAATTTACATCATCTGGGGGATTGAAGTTTCTAGCAAATATTGGAATATTATTATGTTTTAATTCAAACTCTAAAGAATTTGATCTTTCACTATTAATTGCGTCATATTGTAAAAGTGATAAAGACTCTTGAGATTTGCCATATTCAAGAATTGGTGTCGTATTTAATAAATCAAGTCCCGTGTTAATAATTTCACTATAAGATTGAACCTGTAAATTACCAACTCCAATGAATGATGCATCAGGATGGAATTTTAAATTTAAATTTGATCCGTTGTATTCTGATGAAAATGTTCCAATTCCAGCATCTGTTCCGATTGATATAAATGGATATTGTGTAATGAAAATATCTTCACCATCATGTGCCATTAAAACTTGATGTAGAGCACTAGTATTTCCTATTGAAACTCTAACAATACTTTTAACTGTAGTATCTCTTGAAGTTGCAAATCCTGCTATTACTGAAGTGGAGGCAATACTTACAAAATTAGATTCCAATCTGGCAGAATTCTCAGATCCATTTGGTTGTGCTTGTGATTTAAATCTAAATGTTCCTATACCGATTGATGTTGTACCAAAACCAACAATTTTTGAATTAAGTAAAACTTGGTTAGGTCTATCGTTTTCATAATTTAAAGATAAAATATTAGAGTTAAGATCTGATGTAAATGTACCTATTGAAAGATTAGTATTTGTTTCTAAAGAATAGTTTGATATGTAGGAATTTGTACCATCGTGAGTGACATAAAGTTCGATTATATTGTTCTGATTACTAAAAGTATCTTTCACATCTATTGTTGCAAAATAAGATTCAATATTAGAAATATTGGATGATATGATAGTGGAGGTGGTGGATGAAGAAACATTCACATTTTTGCCATCTAATTGAATAAATCCAATAGATGTTTGGCCAACTCCAATTCCAGGTAAAAATGTATGTTGTAAAACTTTTATATCTAAATCACTATCAAAAATATTTGTTGGAGTAAATTTTAAACTAAAAGCACCAGCTCCAATATCATTACCAATGATATCAACCAGTTTAGATTCGCCTTCTATAGATCCTTTTTGAATAGTATACACATCTTCATTAATAAAATCTATAGATGTAATTAATTCAGTTGCTTGAAGAACATTTGTTGTAGATGCTGCTCCACTGGATGGAACTCTTGCTTGAACTAAAAATCTATCAAATGAATTGACAAGAGTTAAATTTCCATCAGTACTAACATTATTTGTAGATTCTTTAAATAGTCCACTTATGTCATCTATTGTTAAAACTCTATTTGTAGAGCATTCAAAGAAATTAGCAAGACGTTTATTCTCAAAAGTAATAAATTTTGATCTAAGTGGATTTGTTATAACATCAACATCTTGAACTAAATCAAAATTATCAATCGCATCAACTCTATTTTCTGTTGTTAAGTCTCTAATAATTGTTGATGAATCAACGACTGCAGTTTTTCCAACGCCAACAAAGGAACTAATTCCAACATCAGCAAAATTCTTAAGACCAGTTGTATGAAGTAACTTATTAACAGGACTTACTAATTTTTGATATTCTATCGGACTTTGAATCGTGTATGATAGTGTTTGATAATAATCGTTATCAGGAAGAACTTGATAATCTTGATTTAATTTACCAACATTATCTGCCCATCCAAGTAATTTTTCAGATGAAAAATCAACCTTAAATTCTCCTTTGTTATCAAATATGGTGTTTATAGTTCCTATCGTTCCAGAGGAAATCCCTTTTATTTTGTCATCGAGTTTTAAATCAAAATTACCTATAACTTTTATATAATTGTTTGATATTCTATCAACGGTTAAATCAACTTTATTAAATTCTCCATTATTTCTTGATACTGAAAGTTTTTCTCCAATGATAAATTGAGATAATTCAGTTACAACAATGAATTTTGGATATTTTTTGAAATTAATAACAGATCCAAAAGTTTGGATTGTTTTTGCTAATCCAGGATTTGAAACCACTCCATAAATATTAATTTCTAATTTAAATGGGTTAGGATTGAAACCACCAATTACCCTTTCAACTGGATAAAACGCAAATTTATTAACAGGAGAATTGAAAGTATTTCCATATTCATTTTCCACATTTTCCACAAAGATTGTATCTCCTGCTTCAAATGGTGCAGTTGAAAATCCTAAAATAGGAGTAGCAAGTGTTACAGTAACTATACCAGCAATATTATTAGTAACAATTGTTGATCCAATTGCTATATTTGTAATTGGTATTCCACTTGTATTATTCTTAGTAAAGACCTCACAATTACCTATACCAAAGGGTGTATTAACTACATCTACAGATGTAATAGATTGTGATGCTGGACTAATATTTGCTTTTAAAGATCCACTATTTACAATTTCTTTTGTATCAATGTCTTGAATTACTAATTCAGGTTCACTTACATAATTTTCACCACCATTCTTAACTAAAACTGAAGTAACTTTATCAGAATCTTTTAAAGATATTGCTGGTGATAAATTAGCTATTGGTCTTAAAGTCTTATCAGATGCGTATTCAAATCCAACATTTAATATTTCTACACCAGTAATTTTATTAGATTCTGAAGATTCTGGTAATAATTTAGCACTGATACCTTGAGTTGAAGCAACACTAACAAATTTAGGAACTGATTTATATCCAAATCCACCAGACACTAATTGAATTTGATTTATAGGACCTATATCATTTTTTGATAATGTAGAATATTTTAATTTATTGGTATTATCTGTATCATATTTTAAAATTTCTGGTCTTTCTGCTAATCTAATGTCAAAAGTAGTTTCTCCTACTCCAACTATTGAGTAATCTTGATTATACTTACTATCAACATATGATATTTCTAATGCATTTGGAACATCAAAATCCGATGTGCTTATAAATCCAGATTTCTCAACATTATAAAATAAATTTAATAAACTATCATCTGTATAGTTAATTGTTAAGGATGCTGTTGGAGTAACTCCAATAGTTCCTGTTGTGGTAACTACATTTATAGAAGTTGTTCCTGTAGAAACAAAATCATTTTTAAAATCATTATCTTCATATATTTTAAAATCAAATCCTGCTAATGAAGAGTCTGAAAGATCAAAGACTAAATTATTATTTCTTAGTACTTCTATTGGAGGATCAATTAAAGATAACTGATGTTCAGATCCACCAATTGATACTATGTTTACAACATTTGGGGGAACAGAGGTAGAATTATAAAGTGTTTCTGATAATTTTATATTATTGCTGTCTAATTTATAAACAAAATATGCTCCTGTACTGAGTCCACTAGCAATTGTATCAGTTGCATCATAGTAAACTTTATCTCCTGTTTCTAATCCATGCGAATTTAACGTTAACACATTAGTGGAGATATTAATACTAGCAGAAGTAAATCCAATCTGATCTATAAGTAAACTATCAATCAATGAATTATATTTGACTCTAACAGCATTAGAAGTTCCAATACCAACAGATCTATTAGAATCTACATCTAAACTAATAATATCATTTACTCTTAAAGTATGTGAAGTGCTTAAGGTGACTTTTGAATTTATTCGTTCAAGGTTTCCAATCACTTTATTGTAATTAGATTCGAATCTATATTTAAAATAATTGTCACCATTAGTTCTGAAAAATAATCCATTAGTTGAAGTTATTAAACCTACTTGAGTTACTATTCCGATATAATTTGAAGATTTGTTTATCGCAAATAAAGTTTGACTTGTTCCTGAAAATGGTATGTTAAAAGATTGTCCAACTGAACCATCTCTAGAAACTTCAAGAACACTGTTACCATCTGTCTTAAAGGTAATTTGTTGTCCAGTTTTAAATGGGTGATTTGGTAGATAAATGCTCTGTGCTGGAACAGAAACTGAATTTGAAGTATCTCCAACAGATACTGTTATTGATGATGTAATTCCAACTGTTGTAGCAATACCAATAGATTGTCTAGGATTAAAGTATACAATATCATCAACCTTAGAATTAAAGAAATTGGATTTAAAAGATATGTCAAAGAAACTAGGAATTAAATCGACCTTTGATGATAAGGTATGTGCTGTGCCTGTTATACCTCTTTGAACTCTTAATATATTTCTATCGTCAAATTTATTTAAAACTATTAATTTCTCAGTTCCAATTCCAATACTACTACCAATTGATATAACATCTGTTTTATACACAAATATATCAGTTACTATACCTGCAACTGAATTTGATGACATTTGTTTATATAATACGGTACTTTCAGTTGAAATAGCAGATACTCTATGATTTCCAATTAATGAAACTCCAGATGTAGATTTGATATCTGTGGATAAACCAGATAATATTAAATTATTTCCCAATTCAAATTGATGAGTATCGGGAACAAATACTGATACAGTTTCATCATCTTTTCTTATAAAAGTAACGTTTTCAAACAATTCATAATTTGTATTAATTTCTGATATTGATTTACCATCAATCTTACTAACACGAGCACTTATTCCAGTGCCCTCTGTTCCACTATTATCAAATATAACACTGTCACTTACTTTATAATTTTCTCCAGATTCTAATATCTGAAGATTGTCTACAGAACCCTGAGAAACTGATGTAACTTTTGTTGATTGTGGCAATATTTCATTTGATTCTACAATAAAATCATTATTAGCAGAAGAATCGCTCATTTTATAGGGGAAAGTATTTCTAGTTAATTTTGAATTATTAAAATCAAAAGATTGAGTTATAGTTGAAAGAGAGTCTACAACACTAGGATTTGATCTATAAGTTTTACCTATAAAATATGGAAATACTGGTTTTTGAGATACTGAATTAATACTTGCAAAGTAAGCATAAACTCCATTGGGATAATCTGGTGTTCGACAGTATCTACCATTATGTTCATCTAAATCAGTTGAAGTTGTTGGTGAATATGTATAATCATCAACAAAAAATCCAAGTTCAAAATCTAATTTTTCTCTATCTTTAATATTAGAATGTATTTTATATCCAGTCTCTAATATTTTAATAGATGATGAGTTATCAAAGGAATCACTATATCCACGAGGTCCATATATTGGATTTCCATCATATGCCCATCCAATTATAGGAGAATGCTCACCAGGTATATCATTAAATTCATCTTGACCTATCTGAGTAGAATATCCAACAATAGAATATTTTAATTGATTATCAGATGGTATTAACGACACATCTTGATATTTCTGATCATATGGACTAGATGTTTGAATACCAACTAAATTTAATTTTTTAATTGATGAATTAAATACAGCATTTTTTCCTCTCTCAGTTACTCTAATACTAGTTTGATTGAAATCATATCCAATTCCATTATTTAAAATAACTACATTAATAATTTTTAGATAAGTTGCAGATTTTTCATCCCTGTCAATTACTGCTCTTAATGATGCACCAACACCATTACCAATTACAGTTAAATCTGGAGTTGAATAGTATTCATCACCACCACTTTGAATATTAACAGCAATAATTTTTCCATTTGATATTATTGGATTCAGTGAAGGATTAATATTTTTACCAGGTCTAGATACTCCATTTTTAATTAAGATATTTGGTTTATTTTCATAATTTACAATGTCAGTGCTTCCATATCCAGTTCCTTTTTGATACAATGAAACATCTACAATTTTACCTTTGATTACAGGTATTAAATTAATTTTTTCAGATGTAGGTAATGAATATATTGCATCAATTGAAATTTCTATATCTGGATATTTAAATAATTGATATCCTGTTCCTTTTGTCTTAAGATTAACATAATTTTTGGAGATAAAATTAGTATTGTCAGTCGCACCAACACCAACATCACATACTCTAAAAACATTATCATCAATTTTAATTACTTTGTATTGAGTAGATGTAGATAGTCCTGTTATAGATTGAGGTGTTGTTGTTCCTAGTCCTACAGATGGTTTGTAGTCTATTACTTCTCCACTTAAAAATCCATGATTTTCAAATGTAATTGTTGATTTGTGAGTAGATATTCCAATATTTGAATTTACGAATACTTTTTGATTAACATATGGTTTTCCAGATTTTATAATTCTTATACTGGATAATGTATTTTTTCCCTCTTTTATTCTAAATTTATGAACTCCATTTTTAGCAATTTCAGTAAATCCTATAGTATTAATACCACTGACATAATCACTTTTATTTCTATAAAGTCTGATTGTAGATAATCCTACAACCTCCGGCCAATATTGCTCACCGTCAACTAAACTTTCAGTATTAGAAAGATTACTTCCTTTAAATACTCCTATTCCTAATGGAGTATTTTTATTTTTATCATAAACTAAAACTTGACCGCTATTTAAATTATGTGGATTGAAGAAGGTTACAGTTTCTGAATAAGTATCGATACCACCACCAAAGAAACTAGTAACACCACTAAATTCTAAAACTCTATTTCTTTTTCGAAGAACTGGTTGAAGAACTGCCTCCCCACTATTACCACCTGTTAATTTTATTGAAACTACATCTTCAATATCAAAACTTTGTTGATCAACTTGAATTTCTTCTATGTCCCCACTCAAAATAGGACTTACAAGTGCTTGGGTTGATCCTGCTGATACATTTTCAATCTCAATTACAGGTGGATTTATAATATCATAATCAGTTCCAAAACCAATAACCGAAAAATTATCTACCTCACCATGAAATATTGCATCAGAAAATTTTCCATTTTCTATTTCAACACCATTTATTAACATTCCAACAGGACCACTGACTGTTTCTGAACCTTTTCCTAAATTTTGTTGAACATTTAGTGGATATTTTTTTAATAATTTTTGAGTGGATATTTGTTTACCATAATGACTTGCTAACGTAAAAGTATGTGATCTATTTGTATTAGTAGGAACATCAAATTCAATAAAATCATTTGCCTTTATGAAAGCTGGTGCTTGGAATAATTTTATTTTATTGTCGCCAATTTTTTTAATATAATAAAAACCTTGTGTTAATCCGACTAGAGGATCTGACGATTGATAATATATTTTATCTCCTGTTACAAAAGGAATATTTGAACTAAATGAAATTACTGAGTATTTTTTGGTTAGTGTATTAAAACCTTGTATAGTAGTATTTTCTATAACAGAAGGAATCCCAATCTCAGAGATATTTCTTGAAATAGTATGTGATGGTAATGAACCACTTGCTACATATATGTTTTCATCAGATTCATCATAAACATTTTGTACGTCTGAAGTTAAAATATTATTACCAAATTCAATTGGTGCTGCAGCACTTACTGCCTTTTTAAGAATTCTTCGAACTGCATATCTTTTTGAAGGACTAAAATCAAATGGATCTTCTAATGTTATTTTATTATCATTACCACCAACTGTTATAGTTTGTATTTTTGAAGTGGCAACAACATTTCCCAAAGAAAAGGAAACATTCTTTTTTTCTAAAATTTGAACTGTATCACCCTTCTTCAAACTAGACTTATCTATTTTTGATTTTAATCTAAATTCACTTATTGACCCTCTAGTAGATTCATTAATGTCATAAGAAGATGCTGTATTGTATATCCAAGAATTAGCAAATATCTCTTTTTTACTTTTATCAGAAGATGGGTTTTTTATAATTTCACCCATACTCTTTACATTTATTGTTTCTCCTTCTAAAGATAGTTTGTTTGTTTCAGCAGGAATAAATTTATTTAAAACACCTGTTATTCTCAATTCAGACTTACTTGATAAATTTCCATTCTCATATCCAAAAATATTATCATTTTCACTAATATCGTCACCTAAATGAATTCCATCAACATGAATTCCAGAGCAATTTAAAAATTGATTGACTGTCTTATTAGTGTATGTAATATTTGTAGAAAGACCAGAGGTAATTGTACCAGTTGTTCCAAATCCAACTGTAGAGTCAACTGTTATAACACTTGATCCACTACTAACATTTTCAATTGATCTTGTTTTACCAGTGACATCAAAGGTTCCTGTTATAAATTCTTCATCATCAAATCCAACAAATAAATCTAAAATAAAATAATTTTTAGATGTGGATATTCCAGATATACCTGATAAAACTTCAACCTCAGAAACAGATGCAGTTGTAGATAAATCTGTTGACCTGAATATAGTTTGACCTTTTAAATTTAAAGGATCACCAGATATTTTTTCTGCTACTACTCTTTGTCTTCTTAAATACCTTGCTGATGATGGTTTAACTAGATAATTTTCAAGATCAATTACTTTTGGTGTTACTCCAAATAAAACATTGAATAAAATTCTAAAGGACTCCTCTGTTCCTTTAGATTCATAAAATGTTCTTGCTTCCTTTACAAAATTGTTTACGTCTAAATTTGATACAAAATCAGAATTCTCTAATCCAGGTGTAAATGTAGTCTTAAGTTTTTTATAAAACTCTTTTAAAAACAAAGTGCTTAAATTTTCAACTTTTACTCCTTCAATATGAGATTCTGCAGATGAAGATGAGAAAACAATTTCAGATGGATTATTAGAATCTCTAAAAGATGTAATTCCACTAAAACCACGCTTACACTCAGTAAAAGTATTTGTACCTGCTATTCCTGTATATGTTATAATCTCACTTCCAATTTTTAACAATCCATATTCACTTGGAAATGAATCCTTAATTGAATTTGAAGAAGTGACTGTTATGGTTTTAGATGTAGTTCCAATACCAACCGCAAGAGTTGTTTCTCCTTTAATAACATCTGAAGTTAAGTTATCTAACTTTAAATATTGATCTAAATTATCAACTAAATCAATCGGACCTCCAGTATATTCCTGAGAAATGTAATATTGTTTTAAAAATTTTACCGCTTCAGGATTTTCAGACAATATAAACTCTGGAAGTTGATTGTCAATAATTTGTTGAACTTTTATTCTTGTATCAATACCAGTACCTATCATATTATCCTCTTACTAATTTACCATTGGTATAACTTGATGTAACTTTGTATCCAACACCTGATATTTGATCTCCTGACGAAATTGTATCCTTTACCATATTTATGAGACTATCTTCGATGTTAAATTTCAAGTATAAATCCTGAAGACCTATAATATCATTAGATTCTGGGAAAGCTTGAACTTCGATTACATTGTTTGGTTTTTCAGTTGATGTAATATTAACAGTAGTTAAATTTATCTCACCTTTAATGTAATCTACATTTCCTGCATTTTCAACAATAATAATTTTTTCACTATTAACAACATCTTTCTTCACAATTGAAATTACACCAGTGAGTTTATCGGCATTTGGAGTATCTGTTAAGAATACAGTTGAAGTTTCTCCAGCAATTTTAAATCCTGTGCTTTTAATATTTAATCCTTCAGACTTAACATTAAACTGATTACCAAAACAAAGTTCATATTGTACAAATTGATTAATTAAAGCATTTAAATTTCTTCGAATTCGAACTCTTGTGATATTAGATGTAATAGAATTTTCAATGTTATCAATAACACTTAGAACTTTACTATACTTAAATCTACCACCAAATTTATTAATTTCTGTGGAATTTGAATAAGTTGTCAGACCATTTATTACATTGGTTTTTAATTCTTCAACATTTACAACTTTTGCTGAGTCATAGTATATGAATGATTCTATTTCAATATGAAGAACTTTCAAATCAACTATCTTTTGAGTAATTCCTGTTAGGGTATAATTTTTTAAATTTGATAGTATTTGAGTTTTGTCAAAATCAGATACAAAATCACCATTTTGTGGTTTTATTGTGATAAACACAGTTCCAAATTGTGGTGGATCAATTTCCTCTCCTCCAACAACAGAAACACTTTCAGTGTTTGGATAAATTTGCTGTATTATTGCTTCGTAATCCCTTGCTGTAACCGCCCTGTACTGTGATGAATAGAGTCGAGGGGCAAAGTATTTAATTGAGTCAGTTGATTCAATATCACCTCCATTAGAGGCACTAGAAGCGACATTTATTATTGGTGAGGATGATAAATTGACAGTGGAATTAGGAGCAGTTTCTAAAGTTCCTGCAAATGTAAATGATGAAGGTCCATTTCCATCTTTTCCGTCAGTAACAATGTAACTAACATCTATTACAGATTCATTTTCAAGTTTTCGACCAAAAATACCATCTCCAAATAAAAGTTCGTATTTTTCATCCTGAACTTCCTGAATTAGAAATGTAGATGATGTAGAATCTATATTTAAAATATTATCAACTTTTGTGTATAGTGTTCCTTTACCTTTACTACTTGAACCTTTCACATATACCACAATTGTAGAGGCATCTATGAAAGGATTGTCTAAAATAAATCTTTGATCGAGTGATCCATCAACAGTAAATGATTTTTTTACAAATGTTCCCTGTAAAACTTTGATTGAATCAAAAAATGCAGAATATCCACCTGCAATTGTATTTCCCTGCGAGTTAGTACCTACCTGACCTAAAGTTGTTGTAGTTGTAATATCTTCTGGAATTGAAAAAGTGTATGTAATGCTACTATTTGAAGCAATACAAATTAAACCCGCCTTCAAAGTCACTGTAGAAGGTGCTGAATCAATATTTACATCCTCTGTATTTGTAATATTAAAAGATATGGTCGCTTGTGCTGCAGTTCGAGATCTAGGAACGTATCCTATGTTTCTTGCTAATGAAACTACGTTTTCTCTGACTGTTGCTGAGTCAAGAAAAGACTCATTGACAACCATATTTGAGTTAAACGCAGTAATATACGTATTATATGCTAAAGTATCAATTAAAACTGAAAAGTTAGACCCCTCAAAGTCAAAAGCGTCAAAATCTGAGTTTGTACGAAGGTAATCTTTAATTGATGTCTTGATTTGATCAAAATCTAAGTTTGAAAATTTAGTAAATGGCATATTATCGTGTGGCTTCTAATATGAATTGAAATTCTTGTGTCGGAAACTGCTGTCCAATGATATCAAAGAAGACAGTTACCTCAAATTCGTTCTGATCTGGTCGTGGATTCACTTCAACGTCCAAATTATCGATTCGAGGTTCGAAATTTTCGATAGTTATAATGATTTGTCGTTGAATTACAGATGCAGTACCAAAATCACAAAACTCAAATAAGGTGTTTCTTACCTCACTACCTAAATTTGGATTAAAAAATCGTTCTCTGGGAATTGTTTCCACTAAATTCCTTACAGATCTCTTAATTGCATTCGCATTAGTGATAATTGTGAGGTCTCCTGTAACAGGATGTGGTTTAAATGATAAGCTAATATCCTTAAATGACCTAGATATCCTAGTTTTCATTCAAATGGGTAAACAGTTTGCTAGGTTTATTTATACCTGCAGTGATAATTCTTTATTTATACTTAAAATCATAAAAAAATCGCCTTAATTGGCGATTTCTGGGTTATCTTGCCTTTCTTTTGCTGTTTTCCAAAAATAATTCTCTTCAGATCCGAGTCCATCACGGTCATGACCGTTCTCAACTTGGTAATAAACAGTCGAAACTTTAAAATCAGGTACTTTTGCTACTTCTGGAGTGATGCTGTTGTCATAAATCCTCATTCTGTTGTTTGGATAGAGGCAAAATTGACCATTATCGAGTTCAAGAAGGTTATGAGACTTATGTTCAGCGGGTTGTTCACTTGTTGAGTAGTCAATTGAGTCTACACTTTCATGATAATTGTCCAAAGTGCAGATATAAGTGCCAGTTTGAGTGCCATAGTCCCTTGTCATGACCTCAAAATGCATACTTCCAATGAATTGTTTCTGTACAGCAACGACTCCATAGTCCATACAGTTCCAAAACTGCAGATTATGAAGAGTCATATCGGGTGTTGGTGTCTCTGGATCGGTTGTAAACGCAGAAATTGGCAACTTATCGAACATCGCAGCGTATTCTGGTAAATAAGTCTCAAAATAAAAGGCACGACCAGGTATACTTTTGGCAGATACCCATACACCTTTAACAAATTCACCATGACCACTCTTATGGTCAGTTAAATATTCTTTTCTTACCCATACATCATAGGAGGGTAGATTCGCAATTAGAGTAGACATTATTTGTGATGATAGACTTCAACATAAGATTGACATTTTGGACATGTAAAATTGGAGTAAAAGTCATATTCGGACTCTTCTCCATCATTTACATCCTCCATGTCATGATCAGCACCCCAGATTAATTCAGTACCACAGTGCCAACAGTTCATTTTCCTTGACCTCGGTACCTTTTACGAGCCGAGTTACGCGAAGTTGCGGAATATTTTGTATGTTTTCCTCTTCCTTGACGAGTTTTTTTCGGAGTCGAGTCAACTCCTCCGCTTGTAAACCCTAAAGATCTCATTGCCATAATTAATCGTTGATAATTTCTGTAGTAATTGTAGTTCCGTTTGGTAGATCGCCTTCATAGAAGTCTTCGGCAATCGTTTGCATTTTGTCCAGATACTCTTCTTCTGTGATTCGGTCATGAAGAATACGAGTTCCGACACGTATTCTATATAACTCTTGTCTTTTCATGTCCAACTCTTATACGTGGGTCGCACCAGATTTCAAAACCTGCTTCTTTTGCATCAAGACAGAATGATACATCTTCTCCACACATGTCCTGTACTTCACCAGATTCAAAGACTTGCATCTTCGGAGCGAACCAAGGATACTTTATATCTTCATGTTCAAATACACCCTTCTTGATAAGGAGCCAACCGAAACCTGTATAGTCAACTGTAAATGGTTTCTTACGCTTGGATATACTTTCGAGAGTTTCGTGATTCATCACACCACCATTACTACGAAAGTCATCCTCATCTAACCAATGAGCAACAGATGTAGTCTTACCATCTTCGGTACAATACCATCCACCTGCGATATCTTTATCCATTAATACTAACTGAAGGAACTTCTCTGAATTGAATACGATGTCAGAGTCTATCCATAATTGGTAATCATAGTTTAACTTACCATCCCATGGTATTTGATCAGGACCTCTTAATACATTTGCTCCAAGACATTTACATCGGGCGAAGTTAACCATTGATGAATAATCTTGTGATATCTGTATACTTGCTCCACACTGTACTAAATCAAAGCACAATTGTACAAATGACTTGAGATAGGTATATGAAACTCCTCGACCAGGTAAACAGAATACTACCGACTTACCTTTGAGTATTTCTTTTGCTTTATCATAATCCCATTCTTTCTCTTTCTTCTTTGCAGGAGTTTTTGCTTTTACTGTAAATCCTTTAGCCATAATGTTTTGTAATTACATTCATATCATACAATATTATATAGAGAATGTCAATAAGAGGATTCTTCGTGACACTCTATCGGGTTATCTGTAATTTCTGAGTATGATACCTCATCACTCCAATAAGATGTATATAAGCGATTCCATATAATATTAAACTCTTCTTGATTCAAATTTTTAAACAAACATTTTTCATTCAAATAAATGTGATATGATTTTGTTTGAACTTCAGTCATCTGCCTCCTTGATAAGAATGTCTCCACTGTCTACATTCCATTTTAACACAAGATCCTCGTACCAGTCAAACTCATTCATGATTTCCTCTGGAATTGTAATATGATACCTGTCTGTAACTGGATCGATCTCTATAGTCGAAAAAATATTTTCGAAGTTTTTTTTCATTCAGTGAACCTTTGACTTGATTTTATATAGCGAAAAAAAAATTTATAGATCTTGATATCAAAAGGTCGAATTGGGTCGTTTATAGCTTAGGGACTCTATCGGTTTTTATATACGGGGGCATCAACCCCCATATAACTGCTGTATCAC
>TARA_B100001093_G_scaffold518801_1_pt1 | contig 24312 bp, 23 predicted proteins | sample TARA_B100001093 | Tara Oceans TARA_B100001093 (sample SAMEA2623116) | marine metagenome | biome: marine biome (ENVO:00000447); feature: surface water layer (ENVO:00002042); material: "saline water (ENVO:00002010), including plankton (ENVO:xxxxxxxx)" | depth 5 m | reverse complement strand
TTTAGATTCTGGAGAGCTTGACATGGATGCTTTTAAGAATTTATTGAGTCCACAAACAAAACTATTGGCATTGAGTCATATTTCTAACGCCTTGGGAACGATAAACCCAGTTGAAGAAATGATTGCTTTAGCAAAGGAAAAGGGTGCATTAGTTCTTATAGATGGCGCACAGTCTGCACCTCACATGTTAGTCGATGTTCAAGCTTTAGACTGTGATTTCTTTTGTTTTTCTGCCCATAAAATATACGGTCCAACCGGTATAGGAGTTTTATATGGAAAAAAAGCACAATTAGAAAAAATGCCCCCTTACCAGAGTGGTGGCGAGATGATTAAAGAAGTTACTTTTAAAGGAACTACTTTTAATGATTTGCCATACAAGTTTGAAGCAGGCACACCTAATATTGCCGGAGGTATAGGTCTCCTCGCGGCTATTGAATTTATTGAGGAAGTCGGCATAGATCAAATTGCTCGCCGAGAAGCTGAACTGTTGGCTTATGCTACAAAAAGATTAAAAGAATTGGGAGGGATACAATTTGTTGGTGAAGCCAAAGAAAAAGCTGCAGTGATTTCTTTTCTAGTAGATGGTATTCATCCATCTGACCTTGGGTCGGTTTTAGATAAATTAGGCATTGCTGTTAGAACTGGTCACCATTGTGCGCAACCCATCATGGATCGTTTTGAAATTCCAGGAACCGTTCGCGCCTCTTTTGCCGTATATAATACAGAAAATGAGATTGATGTATTTATAGAAGGCATCGACAAAGTAAAAAAGATGTTTGGATAAATGAGCATAAAAGAGATACAAGAAGAGATTATAGAGGAGTTTGCCATGTTTGACGACTGGATGCAGAAATACGATTACCTTATTGAGCTGAGTAAAGACATACCATTAATTTCTGAAGAATACCGATTGAATGAAAACCTTATTAAAGGATGCCAATCTAAGGTCTGGCTCCACGCAACAGAGATAGATGGAAAAGTGATATATACTGCAGATAGCGATGCTATTATTACCAAGGGTATTGCCGCATTGTTAATTAGAGTATTAAGTGAGCAAAAAGTCGAAGATATTTTAGAAAATGAAATGTATTTTATTGACGCTATTGGTTTAAAAGAGCACTTATCTATGACGCGATCTAATGGATTGGTATCAATGATTAAACAGATGAAATTTTATGCCTTGGCTTTTCAAGCTAAATAAGTTCAACAAAAATTATTTGATAAGATGAATGAGGAACAAATGCAATTATTAGGAGAAAAAGTTGTAGAAGTACTACACAGTATTTACGACCCAGAAATTCCAGTAGATATTTATGAATTAGGTTTAATTTACGATGTTCGCGTCAGTGATGAAGGTGCTATAGAGATTGATATGACACTGACCTCACCATCATGTCCGGTTGCTGAGACCATGCCTGAAGAGGTTAAACAAAAAGTGAGTGCTTTGGATGAGGTTAAAGATGTAGAAGTGATTATGGTTTTTGAGCCAACTTGGACTAAGGACATGATGAGTGAAGAAGCAAAATTGGAGTTGGGTTTTCTTTAGCTAAAAAATTGAAATATTAGATGGAAGAAAAAGGTGAAATCATAAATAAAGTTGATCAGTCTGGACTAATAACACTTAATCTAGAAGATTATTACGATCAAGGCAGGCGTGTTTTTATTGATCTTAAAGATCATCTTACTGATGGACTTGTCTTACGTGAACGCGACTTTAGAACCTTTGTTAAGACAAACGATTGGTCTCAGTATAAAGATAGCCATGTAGCTATAGATATTACCTCAGATGCCATTGTTCCAGCTTGGGCTTTTATGTTGGTTTCCACTGCTGTTTCGTCTTTTTCAAAAACTGTGGTTAAGGGCACGCTAGAAGATCTCAATAAGCATTTATATACCTCAGCACTTAAAAATATTGATCTATCAGAATTGAAAGATAAATTTGTGATTGTGAAAGGTTGCTCAAAAGTACCTGTACCAGAATCTGCGTATGTAGAATTATGTGCTTTATTACAGCCTGTGGTAAAAACTTTGAGTTATGGTGAAGCCTGCTCTAAAGTACCATTGTTTAAAAGGCGTTAGAGCATTAATTATATCAGAATAAATTTAGATGATTGTTTTAGAATAAGAACTTAGTCTAGCAACTCGGAGAGTAATTTGAACTCTATTCTAGGCGACATCTTTTCGTATAAAATGGCATATACGGCATCAGTAATAGGCATATTTACTTCCAAATCTTTGTTAATCTCTTTGATGCATTTCACTGCATAATAACCTTCAGCCACCATCTTCATATCCATTTGTGCCATTTTTACGGAATAACCTTTACCGATGTAGGTTCCAAACATTCTATTACGACTAAACTTAGAATAAGCAGTTACCAATAAATCACCTAAATATGCAGAATCTTTAATGTCTCTTGAAATAGGGTGTATGGTATCTACAAAGCGATTTATTTCACGAATGGCATTAGATATTAATACTGAAAGGTAATTGTCGCCATAGCCTAAACCGTTAGCAATACCAGCAGATACAGCAATTACATTTTTTAATACGGCAGAATATTCTGTACCATAAATGTCATCAGAAGTCGTTGTTTTAATATATCGGCAACTAAGTTGATTTGCCATAAAGTCTGCAATGGAATTGGTTTCGCAGGCAATTGTCAAATAAGAGAGACGCTCTAAAGCAACTTCCTCTGCATGACAAGGTCCTGTAATGACACCAATTTGCTTTAAAGGGACATGGTATTCGTTTTGAATGTATTCGCCAACAATTTGATTGCGTTCAGGAATAATTCCTTTAACAGCAGAGAAAAACACCTTTGAGCTAAGATCTATTTGAAGTGATGATAAAGTTTCGTGGACGAATGCAGATGGAACAGTTAAGACAATAATATCTGCTTGTTCGCAAGCTGTTTTTATGTCACTAGTTACATTAACAATTTGTGTGTTAATAAGAACACTGCTTAAATAGTTAGGATTGTGTTTTGTTTCTCTTATATAATTAACAGCATCCTGATTACGCATCCACCATAGAAGCTCAGTTGAATTATTAGATAATATTTTTATGAGCGCAGTTGCCCAACTTCCTCCACCTATAACAACTATTTTTTTATTTTTACTCATTTACTTTTCTCTTAAGTGAAAATTTACCTTCACCTTCGAATCCATTAACAAAATCAATGCTTCAATAAAAGAAATGATTTGAGATTCTGCTCTAAAGTTAATTTTTTCAGCGTCATCAGAAGGTTTGTGATAATCATCGTGTTTGCCTGTCCAAAAATGAAGTGCTGGAATGCCTGCCTCATAAAATGGTGTATGGTCTGATGGTCCGTTTTCTCTTTTCTTTAAGGTCAGTGGAAAGGCGTCACATTCAATTTTCTTTAAAGAGGATTCCCAAATTAAAGAACTTCCAAGGCCCTCAACCGTAAGAGCCATTCCAGGTTCCATTCGACCCAACATATCCATGTTTAGTACATAGTTTATCTCGTTCAAATTCAGGCTAGGATTCATCATATAGTATTTTGAACCTAATAATCCTTTTTCTTCTGCAGAAAATGCAATAAACAAGAAGTTGTTATGTTCTTTAATTTTATTGTTTTTAAAGATATGAGCTAATTCTAAAAGTGCTGCAGTACCACTTGCATTATCATCAGCACCATTGTGAATTTGACTTGGTCCTTCATGTTTTGAATCGGACCCACCATATCCTAAGTGGTCATAATGTGCCGTAATTACTACAGTTTTTTGAGCACCATTATCAATAAAACCAATAACATTATGAGCCTGTACAGCTCCCTCATTTTGGTTTGCTTTTTCAAAATAAATAAAAGCTTGACTAAAGCCATCTGTTCCTTTTGGTGTCAGGCCTATTTTTTGCATTCTACTAATAATGTAATCGCGAGCTTTAATTTCGCCATTCGTGCCAGGTTCACGTCCTTCCATTTCGTCGCTAGCCAGCGTGATGATATCTCCTTGTAATCGACTTACTCTTTTTTTGTTAATCTCACTACATTCTTGACTTAAAATTGTGAGTGGCATTATCATAAATGAAAGTACGAGCGATTTCTTTATAATCATAAAATTATATTTACAAGAAGAGATTGTTGCAGTATATTTCATTAGATCCAAAATATATGTTTTTAGCTTATTGAAATAAAAAGTTGTGATTTTAGTATGCTCTTTTATTGTTTCCTTCTACGTAATACATGAAAGCTTTGTTAACCACCTTATTTCCTCCGACAGTCGGGTAGTCACCCGTAAAATACCAGTCTCCTTTATGGTTAGGACAGGCTTGATGTAATTCTACTATTCCCTGGAATATAATTTCTACTTCTGTTTTGATATCTTCAGGTTTTAATAATTCTATTATTTTAGTTGAAATTTCTGCCGGTGTAAAAGGCTTGTATATTTCTTTTACATAATTAACCACTTGTTCATTTGGTATATCAACCTGAGTTTTACATTTTTGATAAACCTCGTCTATGACAGACTCGAGACCTCTGTCTTTCAATAATTCTATTGCTGCTTTAAAAGCGATAAAATCGCCCAATTTTGCCATGTCTATACCATAGCAGTCTGGGTAACGAATTTGAGGTGCTGAGGAAATGATCACAATTTTTTTTGGATGAAGACGATCTAATATTCTCAGGATACTCTTTTTTAATGTGGTACCTCTTACAATACTGTCATCGATCATGACCAGATTGTCTTTTTTACGCACTTGACCATATGTGATGTCGTAAACGTGCCCAACAAGATTGTCTCTATTATTGTCGTCGGTAATAAACGTTCTCAATTTGGCATCTTTAATGGCGATTTTTTCAACTCGTGGGCGTACAGAAAAGATCTCTTTTATTTGCTCTGTAGTAGCAGCATTACCCAGCTCTAAAACCATTTGAGCTTGTTTATCTTTGTATAGTAGCTCTAAACCTTCTATCATGCCATAAAAAGAAGTTTCTGCTGTATTTGGAATAAATGAGAACACAGAGTTTTTTAGGTCCCCACCTATACTTTTCATTACTTTAGAACTTATATGTCTACCTAGGTTTTTTCTTTCATTGTAGATGTCTGCATCATTTCCTCTCGAAAAATAAATGCGTTCAAAAGAACAGGCTTTTTTTTCTAAAGGCTGAATCACCTGATTCATACTTACCCTTCCATCTTTTTTGATGATTAAAGCATGACCGGGCGTAATTTCTGAAATCGTTTCCTGAGGGACATTCATAGCTGTTTGAATAACAGCACGTTCAGATGCTACCACAACAACCTCTTCGTCTTTGTAGTAAAAGCCTGGACGTATTCCTGCAGGGTCTCTAAGCGCAAAAGCGTCTCCATGCCCTATCAAACCACACATAACATATCCACCATCCCATTTTTTTGCAGAATTTATGAGGACATCTTGAACATTAATATTGTCAGCAATATACTTTGACATTTCTTGTTTATCCAATATTTCATTTTTCTTGGCATGATAAAGTTGGCTGTTTTCTTCGTCAAGGAAATGTCCAATTTTTTCCAGTATGGTTACTGTGTCAGATTTCTCTTTTGGGTGTTGACCTAATTCTATTAATTGATTAAAAAGTTCATCAACATTAGTCATGTTGAAGTTACCTGCCAAAACGAGGTTTCTTGTCATCCAATTATTTTGTCTTAAGAATGGGTGACAATGTTCAATACTATTTCCGCCATATGTTCCATAGCGAAGGTGACCTAAAAATAGTTCTCCTGAAAATGACATATTTTCTTTCAACCACTGAACATCTTTTAATTTTCCTGGAGAATTTAGTTCTACTTCTTCAAACTTCTTATTAATGTATGTGAAAATGTCTTGTACAGAATTCGTTTTGTTAGATCGGTAGCGACTAATGTATCTTTTTCCAGGCTCAACATTTAATTTAATGTTTGCCAACCCAGCACCATCCTGTCCTCGATTTACTTGTTTTTGCATTAACAAGTACATTTTATTTAGAGCGTAAAGAGACGTGCCATATTTTTTCTGATAATACTCTAGTGGCTTTAGTAAGCGAATCATTGCGATACCACACTCGTGTTTCAGTTCGTCACTCATAGATTTGGACAGTAAATTTTGTGCTGCAATTTACATAAAGTTTGGAGATAATCTTAGGGATAAATTTAGTTTGGAAAAAATATAATGGATTACATAAGGTCTCACTTAATCTCTGTTAATGATTTTTATTGTTTCAAAGAAATTAAAACCTAAGAAGTTTTGTTGAATCATCAATTATCTAAATAATGAAACTAGTTTTTTATTTTAAAATGTAATAATATAGTGCATAATTAAAATACGGCTCGTATATTTAATCGGTGAACTTTATATACATTCACTAAAGCCAACTTCTTATAAGTCTAATAGGAATTAAAAATGAATAAACACAAAATTTATAGTGCTTTTGTGAAGGTTTTAGCAGATACCATTACCCCTGTAGGAGCCTATCTTAAAATGAGAGATCATTACCCCAATGCACTATTATTGGAGAGTTCTGATTATCATAGCAAGGAAGATAGTTTTAGTTTTATTTGTCTTCAACCCATAGCGGGTTTTGAAGCGTCAGAAAGAAAGTATTCTATTTCAAACCTTGATGGCTCATCAGATCATTTTGAAGTTGATTCCATGACAGAGATGTCTGAGGTTTTTAAAAGTTTTTTATCTCAGTTTGAAGAAGCAGAAAACGAAAACCCAACCGGAATATGTGGATTGTTTGGCTATACTTCTTTTGAGGCCGTACAGTATTTCGAAGACATTAAATTAGCGCCTAAAACAGATGTTCATAAGGATAATCCTGACATGAAATATCAGTTTTTTAGATACGTCTTGGCTATAGATCATTTTAAAAATCAACTTTACATTTTAAAGTATGATACTTCGCCTCTTGATTCTGATGACCCTGATTTTAAAAAGCTTTATTCTCAATTAAAAATTGCCCGTACCGAGCAGTTTAAGTTTTCAAAAGCCGGGGATGAATTCAGTAATCTTACAGATCAGCAGTATGAAGATGCAGTAGCACGAGGCACAGAACATTGCCGGCGGGGAGATGTTTTTCAGGTTGTTTTATCCAGAGAATTTAAGCAAGGATTTAAAGGGGATGAATTTAATGTGTATCGAAGTATTCGAAGCATCAATCCATCGCCATACCTTTTCTATTTTGATTATGGCAATTTTAAATTGTTTGGTTCTTCTCCGGAATTGCAAATCTCTGTTCGAGATAATCAGGCCGTGATCGCACCTATTGCAGGTACGGTAAAGCGAACTGGTAATGCACAAGACGATTTGCGACTGGCAAAAGAAATGAGAGAGAACCCTAAGGAGATATCAGAACATATTATGCTGGTTGATCTTGCTAGAAATGATTTGAGTCGGAGTGCCGAAAAGGTTAAAGTAGAGACGTATGCCGAAACACAGTATTACTCGCATGTCATCCATATGGTGAGTAAGGTAACTGGAGAGCTTTTAGAGGGAAAAAATAGTTTGGACCTTTATTTTGACACCTTTCCAGCCGGAACGCTTTCCGGAGCTCCAAAATATAGAGCCTTACAGATCATCGATGAAAACGAGCCTAGTAAACGCAATTTTTATGGGGGAGCCATCGGGTATTTTGGATTTGATGGTAGTGTAAATCATGCTATTGTAATACGCTCGATTTTAAGTAAAAATAATACGCTCACCTATCAGGCCGGCGCCGGAATTGTGGTTGGAAGCACACCTCAGGGTGAACGAAAAGAAATTGATAACAAGATAGCAGCAATACGTCGGGCCATAATAAGTGCAGTAGAAATATGAAACTTTTAGTACTCGATAATTACGATAGTTTCACCTTCAACTTGGTGCATATGTTTCGCAGTATGAATATTGATCATGAGGTTTATCGAAACGACAAGATCAGTCCTGAGGAAGCTTTAAGTTTTGATTTAATCATTCTTTCGCCCGGCCCAGGTATACCTACGGAAGCAGGAAATATGCGTAAAATAATTGCTGCTTGTGCAGGAAAAAAACCCATCCTCGGAATATGTTTAGGTCATCAGGCGATCGCAGAATATTTAGGTGCAAAACTTAACAATATGTCTTCGGTTTATCATGGGGTAAAAAATAAGATAAACATTTTGTCTAATGAAGAAATCTTTGAGGGGATCCCACAAGAAATTGAAGTCGGTAGATACCACTCATGGGAAGTTGATCGTGAAGGTTTACCCGAAAATATTTGCGTCACAGCAGAAGATGAAAATGGCACAATAATGGCCTTATCAGATGCTTCACAAAAATTGTATGGTATTCAATTTCACCCCGAAAGTGTGATGACAGAATATGGGGAAGAAATGATTCAAAATTTCTTAAAAATTGCGCACTCATGAAAGAAGTTTTAGAACATCTTTTTAAACACAACACGCTGAGCTCAGGAGAGGCGAAAGAAATGCTGACTAAAATTTCGGAAGGCAATTTCAACGCTTATCAAATCAGTTCGTTTTTAACGGTTTTCCGAATGCGAGGGATTACCGTTGAAGAACTCAAGGGCTTTCGTGATGCCCTAAGAAACTTGTGTAAACGTGTCGATCTCAGCGCTTATTCCCCCATAGACCTTTGTGGTACCGGAGGCGATGGAAAGGACACCTTTAATATCAGCACCTTGTCTTCTTTTGTGGCAGCAGGGGCAGGAGCTAAAGTTGCTAAGCATGGAAACTATGGTGTGAGTTCTTCTTGTGGTTCATCAAATGTTTTGGAACACCTTGGTTTTCAATTTACAAATGATGTAGATAAAATAGAACGACAAATTGATCAAGCGGGAATTTGTTTTCTCCACGCGCCATTATTTCATCCTGCTATGAAAGAGGTGGCACCCATCCGTAGAAATATGGCTGTACGAACCTTTTTTAATATGCTTGGACCTATGGTAAATCCTGCATTTCCAAAGGGGCAGTTGGTCGGCGTTTTTTCTTTAGAACTTCAACGTTACTACAAGTATTTGTACGAAGAAAGTTCTATCGAATACCGTATTGTTCACACTCTTGATGGTTATGATGAGATAAGTTTAACGGGAGATGTGAAGGTGATAAGCCCTGAAAAAGAAGAGCTTTTGAGTCCAAATCAGTTATCAGAAAAGCAATTGGACCCGACTGCCATTAGTTGCGGAAACACCGTTGAATCTTCTGCTAAAATTTTTATAGATATACTTAAAGGGAAAGGAACTGAAGCGCAAAATGCTGTGGTTATTGCAAATTCAGAAATGGCAATTCATACGGCATTTCCGAATAAAACCAGAGAGGAATGTCGATATATGGCAATTGAATCTTTAAGATCTGGCAAAGCAAATCGGGCATTTAATACACTACTTACATTATGAGTATTTTAGAAGAAATATTAGCTCATAAATCTAAGGAACTGCAAGAACTACGAGAAAAAGTTTCAGTAACATCGCTTGAAGAAAGTATTTATTTCAACAGACCAATCGTGTCTATGAAATCACATCTTCAACGAGATGATAAGGTTGGCATCATTTCCGAAATAAAGAGAGGCTCCCCGAGTCAAGGGCTGATCAACAATCAAATTGATGTTGAACAACTTAGTAAGGCATTCATCAATGCAGGAGCTACCGCCTTATCGGTGTTAAGTGATTATAAATATTTTGGAGGAACCCTTGAGGATGTTCAAACAGCACGAAAGTTTAATTCTTGTCCCATACTTCGAAAAGAATTTATCATTGACGAATACCAACTGATCGAAGCAAAAAGTGCGGGTGCAGATTGCATCTTATTAATTGCCGCAGCCTTGTCGGGAAAAAGATGTAAAGAATTGGCAATTTTCGCCAAAAAACTTCGTTTAGATGTACTCTTGGAAGTGCATAATAAAGAAGAAATAGACAGCCACCTTTCTGAGGCTGTTGACATTGTAGGCGTAAACAATAGGAACCTACACGATTTTACGACAAGTATAGATACAAGCATTGCGCTGGCGCAATACATACCAGATAAATTTGTTAAGATTAGTGAAAGTGGCATTACACAGGCCGAGCATATTGTGAAGTTGAAAAAGCATGGGTTCAAAGGCTTTTTAATAGGGACTCATTTTATGAGTCATACACAACCAGATCAGGCTTGTGCGAAATTAATTAGTGAAGTAAAAAGATTAGAGCAGCTATGAAAATTAAAGTTTGTGGGATGAAAGATCCTCAAAATATTAAGCAGATAGTCTGTCTTAATCCCGACATGATGGGTTTCATATTTTATGAAAAGTCTGACCGCTATGTTGATGAATATTCTTTAAAAGAAGTCATTCAGGAATTGCCTTCATCTATTTTTCGAGTTGCGGTTTTTGTTGATGAAGATTCTGAAAAGGTTTTGCAGATTTGTAAGGATCTCGGTTTTTCACATGCGCAGTTACATGGCAATGAAATGCCTGAATATTGTGCACAAATACAGGCAGGAGGGATCTCTGTAATTAAGGTTTTTCATATGGATGAAACTTTTGATTTTTTGTGTACTAAGCCTTACGAAAATTGTTCTGACCTCTTTCTTTTTGATACTAAAACCAAAAGGTATGGTGGAAGCGGAAAACATTTTGATTGGGGTTTGCTCAATTCATATACATCAGAAATTCCCTTTCTGTTAAGTGGGGGTATCTCTAATGATGACCTATCAAATATAAAAGCCTTACAAATTTCTCAACTTATAGGCATCGATGTGAATAGTCGTGTCGAAATTTCAGCGGGCAATAAGGATGTGAATAAGGTAAAAGAACTCATACTTAAAACCAGAGAAGGATGAAATATGATGTAAATGAACAAGGATTTTATGGTGATTTTGGAGGCGCTTTCATTCCTGAAATGTTGTACCCCAATATTCAGGAATTAAAAAGTTCTTATCGGAAAATACTTAACGATGAAGCTTTTAAAAAAGAACTTTCCGGATTACTAAAGAACTATGTTGGTAGACCCACACCCTTGTATTTTGCCAAGCGATTGAGTGAACATTATGGCACAAACATTTATCTGAAACGTGAAGATTTATGTCATACCGGAGCGCACAAAATTAATAACACTCTTGGGCAGGTACTTTTGGCACAACGACTTAACAAGTCGCGCATTATTGCCGAAACAGGTGCCGGACAGCACGGTGTAGCAACAGCAACTGCTTGCGCTTTGATGGGCTTGGAGTGTATTGTTTACATGGGCGCAAAAGATATAGAACGGCAAGCGCCTAATGTATCTCGAATGAAAATGTTGGGTGCTGAAGTTCGCGCTGTTCACAGTGGAAGTAAAACACTCAAGGATGCGACCAACGAAGCCATTCGCGACTGGATAAATAATCAGGATGATACCCATTATATTATTGGCTCTGTAGTTGGTCCCGATCCCTATCCGGATTTAGTAACTCGCTTGCAAGCCATTATTTCTGAGGAGATCAAAAAACAGATGGATGGCCTACCTACTCATGTTATTGCCTGTGTGGGAGGAGGGAGTAATGCCATTGGCGCTTTTTATCATTTTCTGGAAGATGAAACTGTAAAACTTATTGGCGTTGAGGCAGGTGGTTTAGGTGTTAAAACAGACAAGTCTGCAGCCACACTTGCTTTGGGAAGTCGTGGAGTACTTCATGCTTCTATGAGTTATTTGATGCAAACGAGTGATGGTCAGGTGATCGAACCGCATAGTATTTCTGCAGGACTCGATTATCCGGGAATAGGACCTTTACATGCTCATTTACATGACTGTAAACGTGTTCTTTATTCTAATGTTACCGATCATGAAGCTTTGGAAGCAGCTAACAGATTAATGCAATTAGAAGGAATTATTCCGGCATTAGAATCATCTCATGCCTTGGTTTACCTTGAGAAGATGACTTTTGATCCGACAGACAAAATTGTGATTAACCTTAGTGGTCGTGGCGACAAGGACATGAGCATTTACATAAATGCAGCGACCTGATGCAGACCTTAAAAAAAGTATTAGAAACAAAAAAAGAGGGTCTTCTGAACATTTATTGTACAGCAGGTTACCCCGAATTGAATGATTTACCAACAATTGTAAATGCCTTGCATGTTTCTGGTGTAGACATGGTGGAAATTGGAATTCCTTATTCTGACCCTATTGCAGATGGAGACATAATACAACAAAGCAATGCGGTTGCTTTGAAAAACGGAATAACCATTGATTTAATTTTTGAACAGTTAGAAAAATGCAATGAAGACATTCCTAAAATTGTAATGACGTACTTTAATCCTGTTTTCAAATACGGATTGGAGCATTTTTGTGAGCAATGTCAAAAAGTGGGTGTAGACGGACTCATCATTCCCGATCTGCCATTAGATTTGTACCAATCTATGTATGAAAAGTTGTTTAAAAAGTATGGGCTCAGCTCTATTTTTATCATCACACCTCAAACCAGTCCAGAGCGCTTAAAATACATTGATGACTTAAGTAGCACTTTCATATATGCGGTAAGTAGTTCTAGTACGACCGGAAAAATAACAGGCATTAATACGCACGATAGATACCTGTCTGGATTAAAAGATCTTGGTTTCAAACATCCTATACTTGTAGGATTTAACATCAGTACATCCGAAGATCTTTCACTTGTAAACCAGCATGCTCAGGGTGGCATCATAGGAAGTGCTTTTATTAAACACCTTCGAGAAAATAGATCACTGGAGGAGGCATGTCTCACATTTGTTAGGCAGATGTTAAAAGATTAAAGAAATGCATTTCGAGATTAAAATATAGTTTTATACGATTCAAAAACAATCTCGTTTATTACTTATGAATTATTATTTTTGGGAAAGCCCAAACAAAATAGATGATTAAAAAATTACTTGTACCGATTTTTATACTAAGTGTAATTTCTTGCAACCAGACTTCTTCCGATGGTAAAAAGGAAGATGGGGGTCCTAAAAATGGCCTTGTTCACACTTATAACGAAGATGGCAGTTTGTCTGCTTCTATTAATTATAAAAACAACCTGCGCCATGGTCTAGCTTTAGATTTCTATAAAGATGGGAAGTTGCGTGCTGAAATAGATTATGTTAATGGACTCAAACAAGGGCTTGCAAAATGGTATCATAAAAATGGGAAAATTTTTAGAAGTACAGACTATATTGCTGATCAGCGTGAAGGGTTTCAGAAAAAATATTATGAAGAAGGTGACTTGATGTCTGTTGCAGAATTTCATGAAAACGAGCCCGGTATTGGCCTTAAAGAATACAACAAATCTGGACAAGAACGAAAGTCGAAAGCAGCTTTTGTGTTTGGAGAAAAAACACCACTTGATAATGGTGCTGTAAAAATAGAAGTGCGCCTTAATAACAAAGTTAAAGAAGTGAATATATTCCAAGGCAGTTTAAAAGATGGCAAGTTTATGCACCAGGGTTTAGTTGACATTAACAAAACTGCCAATATGGGCTATGCTATTATTCCGAAAGGAGAAACAGAAGTTTCTGTTGTCGCGAAATATAAAACACGTTATAAAAATTACCGTGTGCTCCATGGCAAAGCAAAACTTTAAACCTTTATATGTATCGCTGAGAATAAAAGTGGTATAGTTTTGGTAATTTAAATTTTGATTGATTATTAAGGTATTAGAACCATAATAGTATGAAATTAAAAGAACAACTTAAAACCTTTGCCCCCATAGATCTAAAACAGATGGATCGGGTTAAGTTGTTACGCCGTTTTGATACGAAATATTTGATTTCTAAAAAAACAGTATCATATTTGTTACCCTCATTAGTTCGAGACTATTTTATCTTGGAAATCGATGGTAATAGAATTGCTTCATACCGAACGGCATATATAGATACGCCAGATAAAACTTATTATAAACACCACCATCAGGGGCGAAATAAAAGACATAAAGTTCGATTTAGGACTTATGTTGAGTCGTGCTTGTCTTTTTTAGAAGTGAAGCTAAAAGACAAAGGAAAAACGAATAAAAAGAGAATCAAAAGCACACAAAACAACTCTTTAGACGGAGCACAAAAAGCTTTTTTAAGTGAGTGGATTACTGAAGATTTAGAACAACTTAGCACAAGTCTTGAGAATACATTTCAAAGAATTACGCTCGTTCATAAAAGGGATCAAGAGCGTGTTACAATTGATTTTAATTTAAATTTTGTTTTAAAAAATCAAACGATTCCTTTGGACGAGCAAGTTATTATTGAAATAAAACAGAGTCGTGTTAATAGAAACTCAGTAATTAGTAAATTGCTGCGATCAAAGTTAATCAGGCCACTTAGGCTTAGTAAATATTGTATTGGTTGTATTTTGATGGATGATGGTTTAAAATATAACCGATTTAAGTCAAAGATTTTAAAGATAAATCAAATTCAAAACGTATGGAATTTTTAGATATAGAACTGTTTAATCAAAAAGACCTAGTCAAGCTTTTTGTTCGATTTTTAATTGATTTCGCCTTCACTTTTGTTATCGTAAGAGTGTTATACTTTGCAGCAAATAGAAGGAAGGATTACCTCTTTACATTTATTGTATTTAATCTGCTCACATTTTTCATTTGTTTTCTGCTGAGAAAGGTACCAATGGAATTGGGCTTTGCACTCGGGCTTTTCGCTGTTTTTGGTATTCTAAGGTACCGTACTGAACCCATCCCTATTAAAGAGATGACGTACCTATTTATCGTTATTGGTTTGGCCATGATTAATGCCTTGGCCAATAAAAAGATTTCGTGGGCGGAATTGTTATTTGTAAACACGGCTATTCTTCTTGTGACTTTAAGTTTTGAAAAGCTTTGGTTTAACAACGAAATTCAAAGTAAGAATGTCATTTATGAGCGTATAGATCTTATAAAAATAGAGCAGAGGCTCGAGATGATTAAAGATTTACGAGAACGAACGGGCTTAGATATTGTTCGGGTTCAAATTGGGAAAATAGATTTGTTAAGAGATGTCGCCATTGTTACAGTATTCTTTAGGGCAGATGTAAAGGAAGTTCAATGGGGTACCAATATGGATGTGGATGAGATATAAATTACTTTTAATTCTTTTTGCACTTCTACCTGTTCTTTCTTTCGCTCAAGACGAAGATCTTGAACTCTGGGGTTCGATGAAATTCAGTAAAAAGCTTACTAAAAAATTTCGTTTTGAACTTGAGGAACAAATCCGTTGGGCAGACAGTCTAAGCCAGTATAAAAAGAATTTTACAGACTTAGGCTTTAAATACAAGCTCCATAAAAGACACTCTCTGACGTTACACCTAAGGTTGGTAGACGAGGTTGATGAGGACAAGTACATGCGCTATCATATAGATGCAAAATCTGATTTTACACGCTCTAATTTTCCTTTGGTTTTTGAACAAAGACTTCGGTTTCAAAAATCGTGGGATACGGATGGGGTTTTAGATAAAAAGTTTTTTCGTTTAAAGTGGGGTTGTTCGCTCAAGAATAAAGCAGTTTCTCCATATATTGCTCACGAATACTATTGGAGATTGATGGAGGAGAACACTTTAAGCAAACAGCGATCTACTATAGGAATCAGCTGGAGTATTGGTAATGCTCTGAAAATGAAACTTTTTTTGAGGAACCAAAAAGACCTCAACGAAGAGAATTCGGATAAATTAGGTATTATAGGTTATGGCATGCATTATAAATTTTAAGATATTCTCTCTGAGATGCATTTAATACAGAAGTTTTGCCGTCAACCTAAAATGCTGTAGATTGTATAAACATTAATAAATAAAAGTAATGAAGCATCTTTTATACTTCTTTTGTTTTTCTTTTTCTCTAGGTCTATGTGCTCAGTGCGACCTTCCTGAACCATATGCAAATGGGCCTACGGGGAGTAATTTAACGATATTGTTAGATTCTGGATTTATAGCAAGTTTAAATTTTATCAGTCCAAATCCATACATTGTTGCGCTTACAAGTTCTAATTTAGTTGTTGGTTCTGCAGATTTAGCTCCCGACTCCTTAATTAACGGCATGCAATCTGTTGCCGTGTGGGGTGACGACACCTTTACCGATGATGTTGTTGAGGGTGCAGTTGATGGGGAGAGCATTTCTCTTCAAATAGTTGATGGTATTTATTTATATGAATTAAATAGCATATCGTATGTCACTAATGGCATAATACCGATTACTTCAGGTGGAATGTTTTATGTTTGTCAAGGTACAATATATGGCTGCATGGATGAGTTGGCTTGTAATTTCGATGAATATGCCACTCAAGATGATGGGAGTTGTGATTATCCTGAAATGTTTTACGATTGCGAAGAGACTTGTCTTAATGACATTGATCTAGATGGCGTTTGTGATGAGCTTGAAATAGTGGGTTGCTTTGAACCCATGTCCTGTAATTACCACCCGACTGCTACTGATGAGGCTGACTGTATTTTTGCTGATATGGCATCCTGTCAAGCTTGCTCTGGTGAGATAGATGGCACCGGAACTATTATTGATTATGATTTGGATGAAGACGGTATTTGTGATTCTATTGGTTGTACAGATCCTTTTGCAATGAATTATAGTCCTTTTGCAACAGAAGAAGATGACTCTTGCGAATATTTAAATCAAATTGAAATCAAGAACATAGAATTTAGTGTGTATCCAAACCCAGTTACCGATCGAATGACGTTAGTTTGTGACAAACCTTATTCACGTTTAGAACTTTCAATAAGCAATACTTTAGGCGCTAAAGTATATCAAAAAAGCTTTCAGAATGTCCAGGCAAATAGCTTGATAGAAATAGATGCTCAAGCCTTTCATTCTGGCATTTATTTTATGAATATTTCATCTCCATCAGCCTTAATATCGATTCCGATCATAAAAAAATAGCAGGCTTAATTTAGGATAAAATAAAACCCATTTATTCTCAAATCTAATAAGCCTTTGAGATTCGTTGCATATATGCTCGTATTGCTCTAAATTTACCAGCTTACAAAATCGAATATAGATTTATACGTCAACCATCGACATGAAAAAATACCCCGAATATAAAGGATTGAATCTGCCTAATATAGCCGCAGAGGTTTTAGCCGAGTGGGAAAGTGCGCAAATTTTCGAAAAAAGTATTACCACTCGAGAGGGAAACAAACCCTATGTATTTTTTGAAGGACCACCTTCGGCAAATGGTATGCCTGGCATTCACCATGTTATGGCTAGAACTATTAAAGATATATTTTGTAGGTACCAAACACTTAAAGGCTTTCAGGTGAAGCGCAAAGCTGGATGGGATACACATGGTTTACCCGTTGAATTGGGCGTCGAAAAAGAACTGGGAATTTCTAAAGAAGATATTGGAACTAAAATTTCTGTTGACGACTACAATAAAGCCTGTAGAGAAACGGTAATGCGCTATACCGATGTATGGAATAAATTAACAGAACAAATGGGTTATTGGGTTGATATGGACAATCCTTATGTGACCTACGAAACTAAATATATGGAGTCGGTATGGTACTTGCTTGCCGAACTTTATAAGAAAGATTTAATCTATAAAGGCTATACCATTCAGCCTTATTCTCCGGCTGCAGGAACTGGTTTAAGTTCTCACGAACTCAATCAGCCGGGTTGCTATAAAGATGTAAAAGACACCTCCGCAACGGCTCTTTTTAAGGCAAGAAAAGAAACCTTGACCTCTGAAGTTTTAAAAGCTGTTGATGGTGATGTTCACTTTATTGCTTGGACAACCACGCCATGGACGCTTCCTTCGAATACGGCGCTTTGTGTTGGACCAAAAATCGATTACGTTTTGGTAAAGACCTTCAACCAATATTCTGGAAACCCTATGAATATTGTTTTGGCCAAAGCTTTAGTGGCCAAACAACTTTCTGGCAAATATGTTGAGGCAGAAAATGAAGATGAATTTAAGGTTTATGAATTTGGCGCTAAGAAAATCCCTTATACTATTATAGATGAAGTTAAGGGTGCTGACATGGTGGCAACACGATATGAGCAGCTCCTGCCATATGCCCAACCTTATCAAGATGCAGACCAAGCCTTTCAGGTTATTTCGGGAGATTTTGTAACGACAGAAGATGGTACTGGTATTGTTCATTGTGCACCTACTTTTGGTGCAGATGATGCTTTGGTGGCTAAAAATTTCGGTGTTCCGGGGATGTTGGTGCTTGATAAAAATGGCAACCCGCGTCCACTTGTAGACCTCCAAGGAAGATTTGTGCCTGAAATGGGAGAATTTGCTGGCATGTATGTAAAAAATGAATATTATGCCGAAGGCGACGCACCAGAAAGATCTGCAGATGTAGAAATTGCGATTAAATTAAAAGAGCAAGACAAAGCCTTTAAGGTTGAAAAATACGAACACTCTTACCCGCATTGTTGGCGAACCGATAAACCGGTTTTATACTACCCATTAGACTCTTGGTTTATTAAGTCTACGGCGATGAAAGACCGAATGATTGCACTTAATAAAACCATCAATTGGAAGCCCGCATCTACTGGTACAGGAAGATTTGGGAACTGGTTAGAGAATTTAAACGATTGGAATTTGTCTCGATCACGTTACTGGGGAATACCTATTCCTATATGGTCGACTGAAGAAGGCGATGAGCGTATTTGTATTGGCTCTGCAGAAGAACTATACAAGGCATGTGAGAAATCTGTTGCTGCAGGTATGATGGCGCAGAATCCTATTGCAGATTTTGAGCCGGGTAACATGTCGAAAGAGAATTACGACAAAATAGATTTACATAAAAACTACGTAGACAAAATTGTATTGGTATCTGACAGTGGAAAACCAATGCACAGAGAATCTGACCTGATAGATGTTTGGTTTGATTCAGGCTCTATGCCTTACGCACAATGGCACTATCCTTTCGAGAACAAAGCGCTGATTGATGGGCAAACATCTTACCCTGCAGACTTTATTGCAGAAGGTGTAGACCAAACCCGTGGATGGTTTTTCACACTTCATGCCATTGCGACAATGTGCTTCGATTCTGTAGCCTATAAAAATGTGATTTCTAACGGTTTGGTTCTTGATAGAAACGGTCAAAAAATGTCGAAACGATTGGGCAATGCAGTAGACCCATTTGAAACCTTGAAGACATACGGACCCGATGCAACACGCTGGTATATGATTACCAACGCGCAACCTTGGGACAACTTAAAATTTGACTTGGACGGCATTACCGAAGTGCAAAGAAAATTTTTCGGTACACTTTACAATACTTACTCTTTCTTTAGTCTTTATGCCAATATAGATGGTTTTACTTATGCTGAAGCAGACATTGCCATTGAAGAACGACCGGAAATTGACCGTTGGATTTTATCGGAATTAAACACTTTGATGAAAGCCGTAGATAAAGCTTACAATGATTATGAGCCAACACGCGCAGGACGTTTGTTGCAAGACTTTGTAACTGAAAACCTAAGTAATTGGTACGTTCGTTTATGCCGTCGTAGATTTTGGAAAGGTGACTATGCCCAGGATAAGATCTCTGCATACCAAACACTATTTACCTGTTTGGTTAACATAGCGAAGATGTCTTCTCCAATAGCACCGTTCTTTACCGATAAATTGTATAAAGATCTATTGGGTGCCACTGAGCTTTCTATGGAAGAATCTGTTCATTTATCTGAATTTTCTGTATCAGATGGGCGATTTATTGATAAGGATTTGGAGATGCGTATGCAGATGGCACAAAACATTACTTCTATGGTTCTTTCTTTAAGAAAGAAAGAGAAATTAAGAGTGCGTCAGCCACTTCAAAAAATAATGATTCCTGCTTCTGATGCAAAAATGAAAGCACAGATTAATGCCATTAAAGATTTGGTTCTCTCGGAAGTAAATGTGAAAGAATTAGAGTTTATGTCGGAAGATTCGGACATTTTAGTCAAAGAAATAAAGGCCAATTTCAAGGCTTTAGGCCCTAAATATGGTAAGCACATGAAAGCCATTGCCGCCGCTATTTCTGCCTTTAACCAGGAAGACATCATGAAGCTTGAAAAAGAAAACAGTTATAGTATAGATGCTGATGGCGCCGAAATTGAAATTTCTACAGATGATGTGTTTATTAGCTCACAAGACATTCCTGGCTTATTGGTTGCAAACAATAAAGGCATGACTGTGGCGCTTGATGTGAGCATAAATGAGGAATTACTGGAAGAAGGTATTGCTAGAGAATTGATTAACCGCATTCAAAACATGCGAAAAGATGCCGGATTGGAAGTTACCGATCGCATTACTTTAAGCATTGCTCATAATGATAAAATAGAGTCAGCTATTGCATCAAACAAAACTTATATTTGTGGTGAAACACTTGCTGATGATATTCTTATTTGTGATGCAGAGCCTAAAAATGCTGTACCCGTTGAATTTGATGAGATAAAAACCTATATTGCATTTACTAAATAGATTACAAGACCCCCCGCATAAATATATTAGTTATGATAGAAACCAGTAAAAGATATTCAGACAAAGATTTGGCAGAGTTCAAAACTTTAATTCAAGATAAAATCACCTCTGCTAAAAAAGACTTGAAGCGTTTAAGAGATTCTATTACTCAGGGAGCAGGAAACGGCACTAACGACACGTATTCTGCTTTTAAAGCTTTTGAAGAAGGATCGGAAACCCTTTCTAAAGAGTCAAATTCTATTTTAGCACAACGACAAGAAAAATTTATCCGCGACCTAAACAATGCCTTAATTCGCATTGAAAATAAAACCTATGGCATTTGTAGAGTTACCGGAAAACTTATCAATAAGGAGCGTTTAAAATTAGTTCCTCATGCCACTTTGAGCATTGAGGCGAAAATGCAGAAAAACAATAAATAAGTCTTTTGAAAAGATCGATTTGGATTGTACTAACGACTTTAGTACTAGACCAGGCTTTAAAGATATGGGTTAAAACCCACATGTATTTGGGTCAGGAGTATCAGATTTTTGATTGGTTTTACATTCATTTTACAGAAAACAACGGCATGGCCTTTGGCATGGAATTCGGTGGCGATTGGGGCAAGCTTGGCCTCAGCTTATTTCGAATTGTTTTCGTTGTATTTATGGCTTCTTTTCTTTTAAAGCTCATCCGAAAAAACGCCGACAAGGTTCTTATTGTATCTTTATCATTGGTCCTTGCTGGTGCCGTTGGGAATATTATTGATGGGACTTTGTACGGTATTTTGTTTTCTGAAAGTTACCGCCAGCTTGCTACTTTTTTACCTGAAGCTGGGGGCTATGCGCCACTGTTTTTTGGTAAGGTTGTAGACATGTTTTATTTCCCAATATATAAGGGCTACTTACCAGAATGGATCCCATTTTGGGGTGGCGATTATTTTGTGTTTTTCAGACCTGTATTTAACATAGCAGATTCTGCCATCTCTATAGGCGTTGCTATGATGGTCATTTTTCAAAAAAAGGTGATGAAAGAATTGGAGTAGAAGCCTTTTACTTTCCTGGAATGGCCTTAATTAATTTGCGTGTATAGTCTGATTTGGCTTTCTCAAACAAATCTTCCGGAAAACCTGTTTCTTCTATACAGCCTTGATTAAGCACAACAATACGATCGCAAAAATGTTTCACCACACTTAGGTCGTGCGAGATGAAGATATAGCTTAGCGAAAAGCGCTCTTTCAATTCATTTAAGAGGTTAAGCACCTGTGCTTGTACAGAAACATCGAGTGCAGAAACAGATTCGTCGCAAATTATAATTTCGGGCTCTAGGGCCAAGGCTCTGGCAATACCTATGCGTTGCTTTTGACCGCCCGAAAATTCGTGCGGGTAGCGGTTAAAATGCTCTGCTTCCAGCCCTACTTTTCCAAGCAGCTCTACTGCTTTTTCCATACGTTCAGCGCGGTTATTTCCAATATGGTGCACCTTCATTGCTTCAATTAAAATAGCACCAACGCGCATTTTTGGATTCAGCGCACTTGCCGGATCCTGAAAAATCATCTGCACCTTTTTTCTATAGCTTAGTGGGTCAGAGGAGAGCAGCTCTTTAATGTTGGTGCCTTTGTATATAATGCTTCCTTCGTTTTGTTTTTCAAGCTGAACCAAGCATTTGCTTAATGTACTTTTCCCACAACCAGACTCTCCTACAATTCCTAAACTTTCTCCTTTAAACAACTCAAGGCTTACTTTATTTAGGGCTTTAACCTCTGTTTCATTTCCAAAGAAACCCTTGTCGTTATATGTTTTTGAAAGGGCTTTTACCTCCATGATAGGTGCTTGGCTGTAGTATGCATCCCTTGATTTTTTTACCTGCTCTGGCTCACATTCGTTTTGTGCGTAAAATTCCGCCGCATCTAAAGCTTCATTCTCAAGAAAGTCGCTTACGGTGGCCAATCGTTTTAGGCTTTTATGAATGTTGGGTCTGCAGGCCAATAAGGCTTTTGTGTAGGGGTGCTCGGGTTTTTTAAAAAGTGCCGCTTTACTTTTATTTTCTACAATCTTTCCGTGTTGCATCACGGCAATATGGTCGGCAACTTCGCGTACCAGCTCCAAATCGTGGCTGATGAACAAGCAGGCCATATTTTCTTTTTTCTGCAAGCGCTTAATCAGCTCTAAAATTTCTTTCTGAACGGTAACATCGAGGGCCGTGGTGGGCTCGTCTGCAATCAGGATTTTAGGATCGCAGCTTAGAGCCATGGCAATCATGACGCGTTGTTTTTGTCCTCCAGAAAGCTGATGTGGATAGCTGTCGTAAATACGTTTAGGATCGGGAAGCTCTACAGATTCAAACAGCTCTAGGCAGCGCTTTTTTATGGCCTCAGAATTTAAGCTCAGATGCGTGTTTATGGCTTCATAGACCTGTTTACCACAGGTCATAGACGGGTTTAATGCCGTCATGGGCTCCTGAAAGATCATGGCAATTTCCTTGGTTCGAAAAGCCTGCATTTCTTTTTCTGAAAGGCTGTGAAGGGCAATTTGTTCCCCATCTTTGTCGTACCACATTTCACCGCCGTCTATTTGTTTTGCCATTTGAGGAATCAGCTGCATGCTGCTTAGGCTGGTAACAGATTTTCCTGAGCCAGACTCTCCAACCAAAGCCAGCATTTCACCTTGGTGCAAAGACAAATTTACCGAATGCAGCACGCGGTTTCTTTGTGCACCTTCGCCAAAAGAAAGTGACAGGTTTTTGATATGTAAGATGGGCTTGCTAATGGCCTTGTATTTAAACTTGGAAGGTAAAGATTATATAGGGAAAGGAAAAGTACAGCTGCTGGAATTTGTTTTATCCTCACCTATTTATTTACATTAAAAAACCATTTATTTCCTAAAAATGAGTGAGATCAGCTAATTATTCATAGCGTCCTTTGTCAATAATTTCGGCAAGTAACTCTAATATGAAATCAACAAGCTTTGTTAGTTTTGCATTTAATTCATTTTCCAAGTATTTTGTTTCATATAAGGTTTTAATTACTTTTTTTGTTTCTATAGCATACTTTCGTGCAGTGGATAAACTGTTCAAAAATTCAGTAGGATTTTTTACTATTTCTTCTTAAGGAATTTTATCAGCATCATCAATCCATACCTTTATATTTGTTCCATAATTTAGAAACCTTTGTACCATTTTATAATCTAGGCCCTTATTAACCAGCTCTTCGTGTGCGTTAATTACAAATAGCGCAATATCGAAACCTTTGTCTTTGAGGATAGTTTGTTTCATCATAGGTGTGAATTTTTAATGATTATTATTAGTTTGTCTTATTAGATTACTTTTTACTTATCTGTTTTAGAGTTAAGCATAGAAGTATTTTTAATTTTTGTGCAACTTAATTATGATTTAAATTAAAATATGAGTGAAATCACTTATAAAGTGTCATTATGAATCGGCTGAAAAACTGAAAGAGATTTGTTCGTCTTGAAGTAGTTTTTCATTTCGGAATTTCATGAAAATTTGTGCTGTAGCTAACACGTCTTTTTCGCAGTATTTGGCAATGCGTTTTAAGTCGTTTTCATTCCAATATACAGCACTTACCATACTGCCATCAATATCATTTTTTGGTGTAGGGATGTCAAAAATGGCGCAAAGTAATTTTATGGAGGTATAGTGCTTGTAGTCGCCAAACTTCCATAGCTCCATGGTGTCTAAATGTGCTATTTCCCAAGGTTTTTTTCCTGCAATTTGAAGGATAGGAGGCAGGCTTATGCCATTAACAAGCATGCGTCTGCAGATGTAAGGGAAGTCGAATTCTTTGGCGTTGTGCCCACACAAAACTTGCCGCGGATGGTTGAAGTATTTTTCTTTGAGCATTTCGGCAAATTCGCCTAATAACAGTGCTTCGTCGTGATTGTAAAATGAGCGCAATCGGAAATTTTTCATTCCGTCTTTGTAATGTATAAACCCTACAGAAATGCATACAATTTTTCCAAATTCAGCTAGTATACCTGCCCGATCGGC
>TARA_B100001093_G_scaffold67464_1_pt1 | contig 24559 bp, 11 predicted proteins | sample TARA_B100001093 | Tara Oceans TARA_B100001093 (sample SAMEA2623116) | marine metagenome | biome: marine biome (ENVO:00000447); feature: surface water layer (ENVO:00002042); material: "saline water (ENVO:00002010), including plankton (ENVO:xxxxxxxx)" | depth 5 m | reverse complement strand
AAAATATTTCTATGTTTCTATTTAGTCACCGAAAAAGTAAGTTATTTCTTACACCTCTCTTGTTGATAAATCTGCGTACTGAATTTGATCTTCATCCAACCTATCAGTGCATACTTTTAAAACTCTCATAAACTGATCTGGATCCTCACAAGTCACTTCTTTTTCCTGTCCTTCTTCACTCAATAATAAGAATTTACGAGAACATAAATCGATTATAATTCCCAATACTGTATCATCATCCATTAGGACACACTCATACTTTTTGGTATTATACCATACGAGATCTTATATGTCAAGAGGATTCAAGTGCAGCAATTCTTGCTTCGAGAGCAGTATTTTTTGCTTTAAGTTCTTTTACTGCTTCCACCAATAATGCAGTGATACCATTATAATTAAGAGATTTTATTCCATCACTAGATTCCTCAACTAACTCAGGAAGAATTTTCTCAACATCTTGTGCAATAACACCACCAGTACGAGAAGGATTTTCTTCACCAGTATTAGTAAAATTAAAAGTATATCCAGTAACTATTCCAACTTTATCTAAAGGAGAACTAATAACAACTAAATTATCTTTTACCCGACTATCAGAATAATTTTGTATATAATTCCTCGCAATCAAACTTAAATTACCAGCATTCTCTATACGAGCATTATAATCACTACTAGAAGTTCTACTATTATGAAAATCAATATACTTACCAATCTCCATCACACCAGACTGATCTATTACAGGTACTGATTCTTTAGTTGTATCCCACCAGTTACTGGTTGTTGGTCTATGTGAATATTCAACCCTATTACCACTACCACGTGACATTATAACTTGACCAGTTAGTCCATAGTTACCCCATTGTCCAATTGAGAGAGCTCCCACTGAATTGATACCAAATCTTACTTGTGCTGCACTAGAATCAATAACTCTAAAATCAGGAGTACTTGTAGTACCATTAGCATCAATTTCCCAAGCAGCAGAAAATGTTGCTGAATTGGACTTTGCAAGCAGTATTCCACCACCTTCACCAGTTGCATTGTCTCGTGCAAGTTGTAGAGGTGATGAAAATACAGGTGAAGTACTACCACCAGATCCACCACCACCACCACTCAAAGACCATATAGGTGGTTTTTTATTTCCTTGACTCAGTAGTACTGCACCTTCAGCACCATAATCCTCATCACCATGATCATCATTTGCTGGCCAATTATTTCCAGCAAAAGCAATTGCACCATCACGATTCATGCAAAATAATTGGTCTGCTCTTGTAGTAGCTACTTTGGTATTTTCTGAAAGAATTCTAAATCTTTGTCTATCTGCACCATCATCATTCCTCCCAGGACTAGAATATGCACCACTATACATATCAAGTGTCCATCCTTCATTAACTGATCCAGCAAACCAACCTTCAAGAGTTATCTGTCCTCCTTCTGCACCACCGCTATTGTCTTCCCTGCGGAAAAATGCCTTACCATTTACATCTAATATGTAAGGTTTAGTAACTCCATTTACCCAATTATTTGGTACTGAAAGTGTGCTTGGATAACCAGGACAAAAACCAGATCGGGATGTCATTACATCACCACTACCACCAACTCCTAAAACACCTTCATCAGTTATTACTGCTCTAGGATCTTGATATTTACTATAAAACAACAATCCACCAGAAAGTTTTCCGTATGTGCTACTAACTGAACCACTATAAGTTCCACCTGTTGGTGTTATCTGTTGAATACGGCAATCATAATCATCAGTAGAAGGATTATCCTTAAAATCAATAAATGCACCACCAGGAGAACCAGTACCAGCAGAAGTAGATCTACATATCTCTAAACCAGCATCATGTGTAAGATGTATAAAATTAGTGTTACCAGTATTACTTATTTCAAGTTGATCTCCATTAAACTTAAATTTACTAGAACCAGCAACTACTTTATTAGAACCAGATACATCTGTAAATAAAACTTCTTCATCATTTGTATTAATAGCAAATGTTCCTCCAATAATATCAGCTGCTATTTCCTTTACATATAACTTTCTCCATCGATTAGTAGGACTTTCACCAATATCAAATGATTCATTTGCTGAAGGATAAATGTGAGTACTAACATCAGCATTTATTGCTACCTTATCACTAGCATTAGCTCCAATATTAAGAGTGTCTGTACTAGCATTCCAAGTTAATGCAGTATCACCATAAACAGTTTTATTAGTTCCAGTTCCAGTAACAAATAATAATGGTCCTGATTGAGACGTTGGAGCAGATACATCAATAGTACCAGCAGCTTGAGCTTCTCCTTCAATTGTCAATGTTTGAGTACCTTGACCACTAAACTTAATTCCAGATCCTGGTGTTATTGTAATCCTTTGGTCAGCATCGCCACTCGTACCCACCAAGTATAATTGAAATACTGCATTATTAGATGAACCCGTTCCAGTTCCAGTTCCAGTATTTTTAAATTTAAATGCATCTGAACCAACTTCAGCTGCATCAATTGTAAATCCACTATTAAAGTTAGTACCAGTCTTCTTAATTTTAATATTGGCTCCAGCAGTTATTGTAACAGTGTCTTGTATAGAACCACCAGTTTTTAAATTTATAGTACCCGTACCAGTTCCAAAAGAATTTGTAGGATCAGTTCCACCACCTTCAAGTTGATAGGTTGTATTAGTTCCTGCTCCTGAACCATTAAATGTTATTGTACCAGTACCATCAGCATTAAGAGTAGTTCTAGATATTGAAATACCACCCGAACCAACGAAATTAATATTATCCTTATTACCACTATTATCTTCTAATTGCACTCCAGGATCTAATGCTTTAAGATCATATGTTGTATTACTTCCTGCTCCTGTACCATTAAGTGTTATTGTATTAGAAGAACGAGATATCGCAAGATTACCAGTAACGGCAATAACTACGTTATCTTCATCACCACCACCAGTTAATCTTATTTTTTCACTGGTAACATTATCCCCATCTTCGGCTGTTAAATCATAAGTTACACTGGTTGGTGCTGCCCAAGTATTATCTCCTCTTAAAAACTTCGTAGTAATAGATGTTCCTGTAGCTGATAATTCAGATATACCAACTGTATCTGGTCTTATTTGCCAATCAGAACCACTACTTCCAACTTCAATATCCCCATAAGTACCATCTGCAATAGTAGCAGTTCCAGAAGAAGCACTAATAGTAAATTCTGAATTGCCACTATCTACGCTTATTGATATATTAGTACCTGCTTTTATTTTAACAGGATCTTCATTAGCAGGACTTGCATTATCAGTCAAAGTCCAAATGGCTTCCCCATTACCAGTACTACCAGCAGGATTACTCGAAGTTCCTGTTAAAGGTAATTCATAAGTTGTATTACTTCCTGCATTTTGACCATCAATTGTTAATGTATCAGTACCACTACCTATTACTGTAATTCCATTAGTACCATTAATGTTTACTGTCTGTGATGCAGATGCAGTACCACCATCTGGAGTTAATTTAATTCCACTACTTCCATTCGCATTACCAAAAATAGGGAGAGTATATAATGTACCGTCCTGAGTATCAGCAGAAATTGTGAATCCTTCAGCAGTTACAGAACTAAATGTTATTCCAAATCCTTTTGTTAGAAGAATATCATCAAAAGTGCTTGTTGTATCATCTTTTAGTCTCAATTTAACATTAGCACCATCTGCACCTGCTTCTTGACTATAAGTTGTATTACTTCCTGCATTTTGACCATCAATTGTTAATGTATTATTACTAGCATTACCTACTACTGAAATTCCATTAGTACCAGTAATGTTTATTGTCTGTGTTGTAGATGCAGCACCACCATCTGGAGTTAATTTAATTCCACTAGCAGCATTAGTAGTACCAAAAGTAGGTAATGTGTATGTTGTACCGTCCTGAGGATCGGCACTAATAGTAAATCCTTCGGTAGTTACAGAACCAAATGTTATTCCAGCTCCTTTTGTTAGAAGAATATTATCAAAAACACCTGTATTATTATTCTTTAATTTTAATTGAACATTATTACCACTTGCACCTGCTTCTTGACTATATGTTGTGCCAATTTGATCTGTCCATTTCCATTTAGTAGCTTGTGTTGAATCATATACTAAGATTTTATCATCAGCAGCAGTACCACCAGCATTAATATGTTTTTCTTCTATTACATCATTATCAATTCTCCAAAGAGAACCAGTACTTGATACTGTTATATCTCCATAATCACCATCAGAAATAGTAGCAGTTCCAGAAGAAGCTGAAATTGTAAACTCTCCTGACGCTACACTACTTGCATCTATACTAATATTGGCACCTGCTTTTATTTTAACAGGATCAGATGTTCCACCACCACTAGGTGTTAATGTCCAAGTGGCTTCACCTATACCACTTGCCCCAGTAGCACCTGTTAATGGTAAACTATAAGTTGTTTCATCATCAAATTCAAGACCATCAGGAGTACTATTAACTTTAACAATTTTACCTGCTTGTCCAGTATAAGTTGTAGGATCAACATCTGTAAGTCCTAAGAACGTACTAGAACCTCCACTACCAGAAGCAGCAGAAATAGTAAATCCACCAGTACCAGTATTATCAATCTTTACATTAGTTCCAGCAGTTATAGAAACTTCATCATTAGTCCCAGTACTAGGAACTAATATAATTTTTCCTATACCAGTTCCAAAAGACCCACCATCAGTTCCACCACCTTCAAGATCATATGTTGTATTACTTCCTGCTCCTCCACCATCAATTGTTAATGTATTATTACTAGCATTACCTACTACTGTAATTCCATTGGCACCAGTAATGTTTACATCATCTGTTGTACTATCACTACCAGTGAGTCTTAGTCCACTACTTCCATTAGCAGTACCAAAAGTAGGTAATGTATAAGTTGTGTTTGCAGAACTATCAGCAATATCTACCCACGCACCATTTTTTCTTACCTTAAGAGCCATAATTATATTTTTAACTATTTATTAACAACATTCTATGATATTCTCATTATATATGCAAGTGCATAATATGGAGGTAGGTTCTGATTCGTTCCTGATACACCAGTTGTACTAATATTAGTCATATTAGTAACAGAAACTGCACTTCCTGGAACATGTGCACCACCATCATCAAGTGAGCTTCCACCAGTTTGTGTATGAGTATGACTCACCACTACAGCATCCTTAGAACCACCACTTTGGGTTAGACTTCCAGTAACATTTGTTTTCCATCCAGAACTATACTGATCAGCACCAATAACAAACTTATCTTTTAGATTTGGAGTTGTAACAGATCCATAAGTTGTACCATCACATAGTTTCCAATTTGTTAATGCATTAAGTTCAGTATCAGTCCCTGAATACATTATAATACCACCAACTGGAATATCAGACCCCGTAGGTTCTTTAATAGCAGTTTTTAAATCTTCTATCTCAATAATCAAATAAGTTTCCTTATCAGGAGTACCTATATCAGCAGCAATACCAAATCCAGTATTAATATCTCCGTTTTTACAATAATGAATAACCTTAAAGTAAGCTGTTGCTGCGATGTCAACAATAGCAGAACCTTTAGAAAATGTTGTTACATCTGAAGGACTATATGCACTACTACCATAAAAATATCCATCTAATTGTGATGCATCAGTACTATAATTATAAACCTTATCAATAAGATTCACATCTGAATCCCATATTATTGCTGCTAGATGACTGTTTACATTACGTGCAGCTGCACTAAATGTTATCTTATATTTTCCTGCTGGTAGTGAAAAATAACCAGGTGTATTTCCAGGACTTGGTGTTGTTTGACCATTTGTAGTTGGATAAAGAGTTACAAAACTAAATGGATCATCCTCTACGGTTAAATCTCTATCTCTCCATGCATCCTGAGCAAATGTTCCACCATTTACTCCTTTATTTTTCTGATCTCTTACAACTGCAACCTTTGTGAAAGATCCACCATAACCAGTAGGACCAGGAGTAGTATCATACCATATATCACCATCACAAACAGATGTTCCAGTAGGTTCAGAAGTTTGAACATATTTTGCACCAAAAGCATTACTACTATCAGGAATATTAATTTGCTTTGTCCCTGATGATGGTGTGCTTATTGTGATTGGCATATCACATGGTGCACTTCTACCAGTATAATCAACAAGTATATTAGTAAGACCTCCAGTTCCTCCACTACCCTTAGCAGTCCAACTTAAAATTCCATTTCCATCCGTTGTAAGAACTTCATTAGTCGCACCATCATTTTGAGGGAGGGTAAGTGTATAATCTGCTGTTAAATCAGCCGTAGCCGGAGTTTGAAGAGTGATTTTATGAGTTTTATCAGAATCATAAAGTTTTAAAACTTCTCCATGATAAGTTTTAGCATATACATTATTCCAACGTTGAGTAATACTATCTCCTAAATTATAACTTTCATTTACAGGAACACTTACATCTGATCTGAAATATGATTTATCTCCATCTGCAGTACTACACTTAAAAGTAGCAATACCTATTTGAGTATTACTAGAATTTGCTACTACTAAATAAGTTTCTGCTTCAGTACTATCATTACCAATAACAAATTTTTTATCAGCTCCACCTTTACTCCATATAGATCCTTGAAAATTATTATCAACACCATTTAAATATAATCTTCCATCTACACTAAGATCTTCAGTATTAGGATTAAAGTTTATTCCAGCAGCAGTATAAACACTTTCATATGCACCAGGATCATTATTACTATCAACAAAAGTTAAATAATAAGTAGCATTAGTAGTTGATTTTGTTGTCTTAACTTGATCTGCTTGACCAACTGGACCAGTAGTTTGATCAATCCAATCTAATTGAGACCCAGTAGAACTCAATATTTGACCTGCTGTTCCTAATTGATCGTCTTTATCTCTAATACCACCAGTAATTTTTATTCCATCGGTAGTAGTTTCAAGACGTTTTGTATTATTATACCATAATGATACTTCTGCATTTGCAGTTGCAATAATACTATCCTTAGTAGTATTAGGTTTTAATGTAATATTATGACTTGTATTAGCATTCTTACCTATTATTGAAATACTACCACCACCCTGTTGAGCAGTCCAAATAGCACCACCAGCACTATCACCATAAAGTCTAGTTCCCCAATCATTGGTACTATCATTTAAAGTACCGATAGTAAGATAACAACTATTTAAGATAGTAAAAGATTGTCCAGAATGATCCCAATATACATTATCAGTAGTTCCTCCACCAGCACCAATGAAATTTACATCACCAATACTATTTCCACTATCAATATAAGTGAAATAATCTGCTCCATCAAGATTACCATTATTGTTAAATTGAATTTCCGTATCATCACCACCTGCTGCCCCAACAATACTACTTGCATTTATCCAATCTAATTGTGATCCAGTAGAACTCAATATTTGACCTGCTGTTCCTAATTGATCGTCTTTATCTCTAATACCACCAGTGATTTTTATTCCATCGGTAGTAGTTGCTAATTTATCAAATGAATTATAATATAAGGTTACTGAACCACCTTCAACAGCTTTAATAACATTTGCACTAGAAGTGGTTTGAATGTTTAATTCATCCTTAATTCTAAAATTTAATTTTACATTATTGTCAAAATAATTAGCATTACCAGATTGTTGATGATATATTTCAATGTTCTGAGAATTGCTTCCAAATCTTAATTTTACATCATCTTTAAACTCAATTAATCCATTAGCACCACCATAATCATCTGTTGCTTTCCACTGAACTTTAGTTGCACCAAGACTATTAAGAATGTTTATATTTCCACTATCAGTTCCACTATCAATATAAGTTAAATTAACCATTCCACCAAAGGAACCATTATTATTATATTGAACTTGGGTATCAGATCCACCTGGTTCTGCTCCAATAGTAGAAGGATTTAACCAATCTAATTGAGACCCAGTAGAACTCAATATTTGACCTGCTGTTCCTAATTGATCATCTTTATCTCTAATACCACCAGTAATTTTTATTCCATCACTCGTAGTTTCAATACGCTTGGTTCCATCATGCGATAATGATACTTCTGCATTTGCAGTTGCAATAATACTACTCTTAGCACTATTGGGGTTTATTTTAATTGTATGAGTACCAGTACTATTATCACCACTCAACTCAATACTACCACTTCCTGTTGCTTTCCAATATGAAGTAGCTCCACTATCAGTATAGTAAATACTAGAAGGTCCACTCATATTGGCGGTTCCCAACTTTATTTCAGTCTCTCTTGTTAAAATAAGTTGTCCAGCACCTGGTTGCCAAATTACACTTCTTGATGGATCTGCAGCAGTTGTAAGACTAAGGAAGTGCACACTGTTAGCACCACCATAAGATAATGAACCACTTTCATCAAAAACAAAACTAACTGATCCATCAAAGGAACCATTATTATTAAATTGAAATTCAGTATTCTCACCACCTGGTTTTGCAGTAAGATCTCCTTGTGCTATCCAACTTAATATACCATCTCCATCAGTTTTTAATACATTATCAGGTCCACCATCATTTGGAGGAAGAGTAAGTGTATAATCTGCTGTTAATGTATTAGGAGACTTTATCGCAGCATAGTTACTATTATTACCATCGTATATACTAACAGCAGCACCAACTGTACCATTAGCAGATAATTTAATTCCTTTATCATAAGTAGATAATCTTAAACCACCATCATAATATAAATCAACTCCTTCATTTGTTTTTGCTGTTATTGCATTTTCAACACCACCTTCTGTTCTTATATAAAATTCATTAGTACTATCTACATATAAATTTCCAGTAGCACTAGTATTTTTTATATAACTATCATCAAAATGATAAATTTGCAATTCTCTAGTATCACCCCAACTTGCTTCAATGTTGTCGAGATATCTAAATCTCATTTCCGATTTATCCCAGAAAGCAGATTTAATACCTACATTACCTTTACTATCAACACCACCAGTTCCATGGAATTCAACATCATCTTTAAAGGTAGCAATACCAGTTACATATAAATCTTCAACTGTAAGAGTTCCTAATCCATCAAATGTTCTAGCATATACAGTATCCCATCTATTAGCACCACTACCTAAATCATATGTTTCAGATGTATTTGGAAGAATATGAGAATCTACCTTTCCACCAAAGACAATATCATCTGTAAGAGCATTACCTAAATTTACATCACCATTTAAATTAGAAGCACCACCTACTGTTAGAGTACTACTTAAATCTGCAGTCGCAGCATCTAATTGTCCAGTAACAGTAACTCCTATACCAGAAGTTTGTAATTTGGGAAGAGGAAAATTAGCAGAATCATAGTATAAATCAACAGAACAAGCATTAATAAACTTTGCAATATTTGCAGGTCCAACTCCATTTACAATTCTTAATTCACCATCACTTATCCCATTAATAATATAATTAATGTTTGAAGAATGGTATAGTTGTAAGTCGTCAGAATTTCCTAATTTTATTCTAGCATCATCATTAAATCTTAATGAATCTGCGGATTTGTCCCAATAAGCTATTTTATCACTATCAGCATTGCTCCAAAATTCTACATCACCTCTAAATGTTGCAATACCTGGATTTACAAGAAGTTGTTCAAATTTTCCATCAGAGAATACAGTATCATCCTTAATGAATAAATCACCACCCACATATAAATCACCACCAGTAGTAGTAATACCACCAGCAGCCGCAAGAGTAACTGCAACCCCCGTAGGTTCTCCCTTAAATGAAACTGCACCTCCAACATTAACATCTTTTATAATACCAAGACCACCAGTTATAGTTAATGCACCAGTGCTCTTAGTGGTAGATTGTGTAACATTATTTAAAAATATTTTTGCATTTACTTGTACCGTACCACCAGCAGAATTTAAATTTAAATTACCTAATTTAGTATCAATCGTATTAGTATTAAGTTGTATATTACCTAAGGTTGAAACTCCTGTTGCTTCTAATTGACTAGTAGTTGTACATCCACTAACATTAATTCCACTTGCACCAAAAGTATAATCATCAAACGTTAAATTACTACTATCAACTAATTCACCATTAGGTCCAACATAAACAACACGATCCTCTGTTAAATCAGTAACTTGTGCTGTGTTTGCCTTTATGCCACCATCAGCATTAATTAAATTAAGTGCTGTAGTAATACCAGTAACATATAAATGATCAACAGTAACTCCTCCTATAAAAGTAGATACTCCTAATACATCGAATACTTGAGCTGGTTGTGTACTTCCTATACCAACTCTATCATTAACTGCATCATAATAGAAGATATCTGCACCATCTACGAGACCTGCAGTATTATGATATTGTACTTGCCCAATATCTCCACCAGCACCTGCTGTAATAGCATTTTGATTTGTCCATTCAAGACCATTAAGACCTTTTAATAAAAGTTCTCCTTGATCTCCAGGTTCATTATTAAAATCATATATTGTTCCTCTTATTCTAATATCACCATTAACATCTAATTCTTGTGTTGGATTTGCTTCATTTATACCAACTAATGGATAACCAGTTGAAGCATTGGCAGTTATAATAGTTCCACCAATTCCAATTTTAACTCCTTTCCCTATGGTAAGAATACCACTATTAAATACTAAATCAGTAGATGTTGCAAAATCATTTGATTCTTTAAATAAAACACTTGAATTAGGACCAGGAGGTGCTGCTGTTATTGTAGCAATATTACCTGCACTAACACCTGCCACATAAGGAGCTGCATCAGCAGTTAAAGAGTTTCCAACAAAATTAAGTTGGGTTATACTACTTACTCCACTTACTAATGATCCTTCTTCATATATGCTAATAGCACCAGGTATTAAACCACCACCAATTGGAATCCAATATCTTTCGCCAGGATTTGAAAGAACAGATACTAATTGATATTGTTGACCAACAGGAATACCAGGAGTTCCAGAAGCAGTTGGAGGATCACCAATATTAGGTTCTGCTTGACCTATATCAAGATATTGATATCTATCGTCTGTTAATTTATTTTGCGGGGTTCTCTTAACCCTTCCACTTAAATACTTAGGCATTACTATTTTCTAGAATACTTGCAAGAAATTCCATTTGAAGTGGAGCAACAAGTCCACCAGCAGTAGATATTCCAACATTAACAGTTATACTATTTGGATCTGCTTCAATAATTCCTAAATTTACTCCAGATGCAGGATCGCCTGGACGTGGATATGCGTGTTCAGATCCAAATCCATCTTGACTACAAGAAAATATTAAAGAACTATTATCAATCGTAATAGCTTCAGTTGATCTCTTCATACTGTTGTTAACAGCACTGACAAAATCATGATCATAATCACCACCTGCTCTAACAACAGATCTACTAATACCAGCAGTTGCTATTTTAAATGTATGGGCATTTGAAGCAGCAGCTCCTGCACCTCCAACATTAACATCAAAAGTATTTGTAGTTACATTTGATATAGGTAACCAAGTATCAGCAGCAGGGTCAGTTGCTCTAGGATAATTCTCTTCACCACCCCCACCATAATTACATTCAAAAGTCATACTATTGTTATCAATCTTAATTGCATCTCCAAGTTCAAATCCATGACTAGCAATAGTAACAGTCATCGCACCAGTTGATGCATTATAAGTAGCAGCAGTTGGTTTCTGCTTAGTTGGTGATACAAAAGTATGAAGTCCAACATCTGAAAAATCTGCTGTTCCAATACCTAAAGCAACTGTTGTATCTGTTCTTGCCACAATAGGAACTGAAGTATTATATGCAGGATCAGGAGACCCATCACCAGCAGTTGCACGAGGATAATCATGATTAGTAGCATTATTATCTTTAGCACAAGTAAATCTAAGAGATTCTGTTGCTATTTTAACTGTTGAAGTTGCTCTACTTATAGCATTATCTGCCCAAGATACAAAAGTATGAGCATTAGTATTTGTAGAAGGAGTAGTATTTAAGACTTGTACCTCAAATGTGTTTGTAGTAACATTAGAAATACGAATCCACTTACCATATGCAGAATCAGTTGTTCTAGGATATGATTTTTGAGCAGCAGTGCCACTTGCTCCATTATAATTACAACTCATTACTAATGATTCAGTAGCAATATTAATCCAATCTCCATTGTTAAATCTATGATTATTAAGAGTAATAGTAAATACACCCGTAGTTGGGTTATATGCCGCATTAGTTGGAGTATGCTTTGATGGTCCTCTAAATGTATTTGATCCAACAGTAATAGTAGTAATTCCAACAGTAGGATCGTATTCAGCAAAACTAGCATTATACCATCTAGTAGGAGAAGCTCCTACATCTAACTTAAATTTAGTAGTGCTTTCTACAGTAATAGACTGCCACTTATTGTGCATAGGATCAGTGGGTCTTGGATAAGTATGATTTGTAGATTTACCATCCATACTACATTTCACTGTTAATGCATAATCATCAAATTTAATAAGATTACCACTAGAAAATCCATGGGCAGTAGCAGTATAAACTGTTAATATTCCCACATGGGCATTGTACTCTATATCACTAGGAGTATGAGAAGTTGACGATGTAAATAGACTATTATTAACAAGATTTAATTTTAATTTTCCATTTTTTGGAGTATATGTCGCATCTGATGGTGTATACTTATCACTACTTGATACTATTGTAATTGCATTATCTACAGATCGAATAAATCTATGGTTTGCTGCATTGAAAAAATGAATTATACCATTAGCTCTACCAACATTTGTAGAAAATACTTTACTATCAGCAACAGTATTTACAATATATGATGCTTGCGGATCTGGAAATATTGTTGTGGTAATACCTGAGGTATTATTATCACAAGTAAATGCTATTCCAGCCATTGTAACTTGATCACCAACAGAAAAACCATGATTACCTTCAGTCATCACAGTACAAACTCCTGTTGGTTCGGTATATTGAACATCAACAATTGTAGATACACCACTTTGTATAGCTGAAATATATACACGATCTACAATTAATGGTGTCTTTTCTAGAACCATTCTACCATCTATTAAAATTACACCATCATTAGGTGGAATTTCTACATCTTTTATAACTCTAATATCTCTTGTTAATCCTGTGCTTCTAGATTCTCTTCTTTGTACAAATGTTACTGTTGGATATGTTCCTACACCCACATTTGCAACCTGAGCATACAATACCAAAGCAGAAGTTCCTGTTGGCACTTCATACAATTCCTGTAATCCTGGTGCTACAGGAACAGCAATTGATATAAACTTATTGACTGGTGCTATTGCCATATTATCTCAACGCTAGTATTAATGGTGTTAATTGTGCTTGAATCGCTCTGTTAAAGTCTCTTCCTCGAATAGTAGATGTAGTCTGATCAACAGTTAAACCATCACCAATCCTAAAATTACCTTTTTGATCCGTACTTGTAAATGGACATTGACCTCCATTTATAGCAACAACTTCATTTGCAGTAATAGGTACACCACCTTGGAAGGGGTTCGCTTTATTTATATCCGTACCAGCACCAATATATTCAAATGAATGAGAACTGGTGATAATTCTACTTAATCTTACAAGTTCAATATCAGTTCCAGCAAAAATCCCATAAGGAATAAACTGATCGAATGTTACTGTTGTTAATCCAACATTTGATGGTTCTCCAGCAACACTTACAGTATATAAAATAGGATCCGTATCAGCAACTAATTGTGCAGATCCACCACCACTAACACTAACTGTAAAATCTTGATTTGGAAGGAAATTTCTACCACTTGCAACAACATCAACAGATGTAATAGTTCCAGCAGCACTCACATTTACAGAAAATTCTGCACCAATAGATTCTGGACCTAATGGTCTTGGAACAGTAATAACTGGAGGTGCTGCTGAATTATATTCTCCTGGTAATCCACCATTTACAACAGTAATACCTCTAATTAATTGTAAGGGTTTATCTAAAATACCACTAACCGTAGTATCAAGATAATTTGCCAAATTAAGTTTAAAGAATAATCCTTGACCGTCAAAAGGTTTTCTAAATCTACCCAAAGAATCTGTAAGATTAGTAAGTTCAATAACATCACTATCAGCAGGAGCAGAAGTAAATACTTCCCCTGTAAATTCTGTTGCACCTACCCCATCAGCAAAAAGTCCAAAATTACCGAATGATGAGTTAGAGTTTGTTAAATCACATTGCCCACCAGTATCACAGTAAATTGCAATATCAGACGCAATAGTAAAGATAGAAACTAACTGAGCATATGCATTGTTTGTAATTGATACACCAATACCATTTTGATTATACTGCGTAAATGCATCACAAACAAAAGATTTAAAGTCTTGCCCTAGATTATTAGTACCACTAAAATCAGCATTAGCATGATTTCCATCAATTCTCATACCTGTACTACCTGTCATAAAGTTAGTACAGTTTCTAACATATGGAGATTTCCACCTACCAGTAGCACCTTCATTTGCTGGTCCTAATGCAATATATCCTGTATTTGCTTGATCTGCTACAACTAATGGAGGAAAAGCAACTGCTGCACCAGTATGATTATATGAAACTCCTCCTTGACCATCAGTTGGTGGACCAGAGAAGTTAAGATTTTGTATCAAACAACCTCTTCTAACATGAAATACATCCTTATCTCTATTTTCAGGAACAATAGTTACAAGTCTTAAGTCTTCACCAGATACAGAAACATCAGTTCTTAATCCAATTGGATTATTTTCAGTATAACTACCAGAACGAATAATAATAGTATCTCCTTCTTTTGCTATTGCTGCTGCTCCACCAACAGTTCTCTTTGCATCACCTTCTAAAAATCCAGTATTAGTATCATCACCATCTACGGTAACCCAGATAGCATTTTCAGTCTCAACACCAGATGGTCTCCATGATACACCAGCACCAACTGCTGACAATCTATAATCATTTTTCGACTTACTAACATCAAAACCAACACTATTTAATTTATCAATAAAGGCATTTTCTAACTCTAACGTTCCTTCAAGTCTTGTATTATTACCAACATTTAAATTCTCCTGAATACCAACACCACCTTGTTCTACTACGAGAGCACCAGTATCTTTATTGGTTGATGATTCATTAACACCTATTCGTACGTTACCGCCAACATTTACATTTTCTTCAACACCAACACCACCTAATTCTACTATAAGAGCACCAGTATCTTTACTAGTTGATGATTGATTAGAACCTATTTTTGCAACACCACCAACATTTAAATTCTCCTCAATACCAACACCACCTGATTCTACTACAAGAGCACCAGTATCTTTACTATTTGATGTTATATTTGCCTGTAATTTAGTTTGTCCACCAACAAATAATTTTTTAACTATACCAACACCACCATCCATTTGTACAGAAGCATTTGTTGTAGTAGATGCATCCGTAGTATCATTAAATGTTGTAAGTCCATCTACATCTAGTGTACTATCAAGATATGCACCACCAGTTACATGTAATTCTGATCCAACATAAAGTTTTTTAGCAATTGCAGTACCACCATCTATTGTTACTGAACCACCTTGTGTAGAACTTGATGCATCAGCAACATTATTAAATCTAGCAACACCAGTAACATCTAATGTACCACTTAATAAAGTGTTTTGATGAACTTCTAAATCATTACGAAGATCTGTTTTTCCATCTACATCAAGAATATCATTAAGAAACGTAGCTCCATCAACATTTAATTGTGAATCAAAATCAACATTACCAGTAACATGAAGTTCTCCTGTTACATCTAATTCTACTGCTGGACTATCATTTTTGATACCAACATTAGTCATCCTATAGATTGGACTATTAACATCACCAGATGTTGTGAATCCCCATAAATCCTGAGATTGTATCCTAGCAATCATTGTAGGATTATCTGGATCTGGTATAGGAATTATAGTATCGGTACCAAGACCCAAACTATTAAGTTGCACATAATTCATTACAGAGAATGTTTGTGCAGTTCCAGGATTTGGTATATAAACCCCTTCATCTTGAACTAGGATACCAACTTGTTCAACTGGTGATGCCTGAATCCATCGGACACCATCAAGATCCATATTCAAGTAATATCCATTAACACCAGGAGATTGTCCAGAGTCATATAAATGACCATCCAATCTCATAGGTCCCAATACATCAAGTTTTACTTCACCAGTAAAACCAGTGTTCATACCAACAAAATTAGCAGGAGCAGTAGTTCCGATACCAACTGTACCTAATCCAGTAATTACAACAGCTCTATCATCCGTTTCACCTGAATTACCAATTGTATTTGGACCACCAACTTGGAATCTTTCAAATGGTGCTGTATTTCCTACACCAACTCTACCAGGAAATGGTCCTGTATTGATTCCAGTAAATACAGTTCCACCAACACCAACATCTAATCTATGTCGAACTAATAATTCAAAAAGATCTAATTTTCCTTCAATATAAACATCATCTTTGAAAGTAGCAATACCACCAAACCAAGAGTTATTTAAAACAGTTAAATTCTTTACCGTTAAATTTTCAGGAAGTTTTAAATCATCGCCACTAAAATCATAATATAATTTTCCATAAACATAAACGTTTTCAAATACTGAATCTCCAGTGTGTGCGTTTTGATTACCTATTCCAGCCATATTATCCTCCTAACTTTGCGATTGATTAACTGCTGATTCTACAGCTGCACCTGCAACAGGACCACCATAGGCAGTAGCAGCAGTTTGAGCTAGAGTACCAAGACTTAAATTTCCACCACCAAGTCCACCAATTGCTCCACCAAGTCCTCCACCACCAAGCATTCCACCACCAGCAATCATACTAGAAGAAAAAGCCTTAAACATACTAGATTTTTTAAGCAAATCTGCTATGTTTCCACTTTTAAGACCTTTCTCATCAACATGAACCTTACTACCATAAATTAAAACCTCATCAGTAGATCCTGGTTGATCATAACCAATACGAATTTTAGGTGCTTGCAATACTATTTCTTCTGCTGCTTGTAATGTAATTTGTTTTGCCTTTTGTAATATTTTTCCTTTATCTGCATTAAAATCACAATTACCTTTATGTGCAATTAATTTATAACTATGCTCATTTTCCTTATTTTTAAATCCACACTCTACCTGTAGTGTTTTTTCAGCATAAACTCTTGATAAACCACTACCCTCGGAAAGAGTTTGATTATATTTTACACCGTCTTTAGTTTGGGATAATAAAGAATATGCCACTTTTCCTGGCAATCCAACCATATGACCAGAAGCTTCAATAATTAACTGTTGATTAAATATTTCCTGAGTATAATTTTCTTGACTCATATTAATTATCTCCTCCAGTAGGGAAGTCACCAACACAATCAACAACTTCAAGTGTTTGATCAGGTACAATTGGTTTGTTCAATGTCATAATTACTCTAAAAATAGCACCATATCCAGGATTTTCAATCAATTCTTCTATTTCTGGTAATGTTGTATATGGTTTTTGACAAACAATATCACAACTAACACATTTACCATCAACAACATTAAGATTTATACACTCATCAGATATAGTTGCATTTTCATATCCAGCACCAGGATTTTCTATTATAATTTTTTCAATATAAACTTCATCAACTTCTCCTGGAATATCAACAGGATAATTTTCACCCTCACTTAATACTACAATATTAGTTATTTGACCAAAAGTAGGAGAATTTATATTTTTATCAACAATTGCCTTACCAAAAGCACCAACTCCCTGATCACAACTATCAGTAAAAGTTACAAGAGGTTCTTCACTATATCCTTCACCAGTATCAGTTATTTCAACACCAACAATACTAGCAGTTCTCTTCACATCTCCAAAAATATCATCAGGGTCAAGTTTATCTATAAAGTTTCCAAATAAAACTTTTCCTGCTCCACCAATACCATTACCACCAAATATCTCAACCTTAGGAGATCCACACTTAAATATATTTCCAGTATAACAATCAGTTCCCACAGTATCTCCTGCCTCACTTACTTTGGAACCAAATATTGAAAACTTACCGTATGCTTCTTCAAATTTATTTAAACCAGAAGGAAGACCTTTTAAAATATTATTTTTACCCTTTTCGATTTGACCAGCAACTTGATTCGCAGATTCAAATGCTTTATCCATAAAATTTTGTTGCTCATTACTACCCATTGGTTTTGCATCTAATTTATCAATAACAAATTTATCAGTATCAACAGGTTTTGATGTTTTACCTCCACAACTAAATAAATCTTTTGCTTTACCCATTATATTAAGTCCCTTATTAATAAAACTTTTTACATTAAAAGCTTTTACTCCAAATTTCTCAAGTAATCCTGATACTCCATTTGTTAATGGAGAAACAAGAGAATCAATCGTTTCTGTAATTTTATTAGTTATAGCACCTACCATTTGTTGAACAGCACAAGTACCAGCATTTAATACATTCTTTACCATACCTGTCAACATATCTTCAATTGAACCAGATAAAGCACCAGACACTTTATTTACTAAGCAATTTGTTGAACCTAACATGCCTTGGATAGGTCCAACCATGCTTGTTTGCAAAGAAGTAATTTTCGATAATGCTTTATTAAATGGAAGATTTTGTGCGAATACACTTGAAGCAATACCATCCAATCCACCTTTAGCATAATCTATTAATCCATCAGTAAGTGAATTTCCAATTTGTCCAATAAACGTTTGAGACGAACTACTAATCATATTAGCTACACTTTTTATCTCACCAGGAAGATCAAGACTAAAATTACTTGCTTTACTTGCTAAATCCATAAAATTGGACAATTGAACTTGAGTCTCTGCAAAGAAATTATTTTTATCTGGATTTGCTGTAAGAACTGCCATACCAGAAGTTAAAGATACTGGACCTACATCTGGAAAATCTATTTTTTTATATTCTTCAGCTCTTTTTTGAAATTGTTTAAAAGAATCCTTAGATAAATTTTCTATTTGACTCGAATCAAATGAAGTTATATCTTTAAATTGATCTGGATATTGAGTCTTAATATTCTTAATTGCACCCTGCCATTTTTCACCAGGAGGATTGTCCTTTATAAGATTCTCAAAAGATTTGATCTGTTGAAAAGAAGGAAATTCTGTTGGCACAGCAGGAATAAATGGTTTTTCATTTACTTCATTTCCATTTACACCACCCTCTTCAACAGTAGCATTTATTTTTACAGTTGTTGTTCCACCCCGAAGAGCACCACCATCAATATCTTCATAAACATTGCCCTTATCATCTTGTCTGTATTCTACCTTATTACTAACAACAGTACCATTTATAGTTTGATCAGTAAGAGCTTGACTAATAGTAGAATTAAGATCTGTGGTACTACCTTCATCTAATAACTTTTTAAGTTCAGCTGAACTAAATTTTTTACTTCCACCTGTTCCACCTTTTGCTGCTATTTTATCAATATTATCAGCATCCTGATTTACACCACCAGTATTATATGTGGATTTGGCATCAAGATTACCTTGATTATATGATGATGTCATAGTATGTAATTCCTCCTTTTATTATTTATCATGGATAATTAAAACATATTAAATGCTTCATCAGAACTAGGAATTACTGTAGCAGTATTAACTGCATCTCGATACCCTGCATCCCATGGCTGATAAGTTTTGTCTCCTATGGTAATAGGTGCTCCAGTTCCACCATATCTGTTCATTAATAGTAATGAATTTTTCCTCTTGTTGAATTCATCTCTTCTCAAATTTCCTGTATTAGTTGGATACAATCTAATATCAGCAGTGCTCTCATTAGTTGCTTTCTTAACTTGTACATTTTCAACTTCTTTTGCATAATCATACTGAAGTTTTAAAACTTCTTTATCATCAGCAGGTGCAGAACCATCTAAAACTTCTTTAGCATTGTTTATATTATTTTTTTTATTAATTTTGTTTATTACCTCAGACTTTTCACTTGAAGTTATTGGAGATGTTACGTTAGATACCTTATTTGAAGTACTTTGTGATTTTGAAAAATCATCATTAACTTTCAATTGATCTTTTTTCAAAGTATCTACGTACCCTTTAATTCTTTCCTTTTCTTCCTTACTAGTACTTCGTCTATTCATTTGACTTTCAAGATTCTTTATATCAGCATTAGTTCGAGCATTATACCTAGCATTTAAAACAGATGCGTTAGTTTTATCAGATCTTATGTCTTGTGTTGGATCATCTACTACTGGTTGTTCATATAAATCTTTTCCTTTTTTTGCAGTGTCTAATTTTGGTTGATATACTGCATCAACAGCATTTTCATTAGGATCATTTCCACCTTTAACATCGGATAGTTTTTCAGTAGGGGATGCTTTTGATTTTCCATTACCTTTCTCTGTACCTTCTCTAATTCGAGGAGTAACTATTTGATCCTGTCCACTATATTCTTGATCTTGTGTTAACCCTGCTTTTTGTTCTGGAGTAAATCCAGATTTAGGTGCGAGTTTACTATTATCATTCTCCTTTGCCTTTTCAGCAGATTCTTTTGTTCTACCCAAAGCACCAAGAATTACTGGAAAATTATTATTAGGTGATAAAAATGCACCAAAAACAACATCTCCTTGTGTTAATTTAACAGTACCTTTCTTACCAGCACCACCTGTTCCACCAGTTGTCGGAATTAATGCAAGTGCTGTATGGACATCTTTATCATCAACACTATCTGAATTTGAATAATCACCTATGATACGAACCTTATATCTCCAACCCCATCCCATACCAGATGTTTGACTTTTCTGTTTATCAAATTTTACAATCATTCCCAACCAGAATTCTACACCCTTTCCAAAAAATGATTGATTGTCTAAATCTACTTTACTTTCCATATCTATTATTTACCAGTATGTAATCCATAACTATCACGAGCAAGAGTCATAGATGTAAATGATCTTTGGGGATCAAAATGATGACAAAGATGTAATATTAAGTATTTACCACTTTGTTGTTGGTCTACACCACCCATTGCTTTATCACCCTGACGTTCAAACTCAACTTTGATAATATTTCCTGCTCTTAATTTTAAATTGCAAGGGACTTGTATTTCCATTATCTGAGAATGTAAAAGGTTATATCTCATAGGAGATTTTGCTTGCCACTCTCTTGGATCATTATTTGGAGTTGTATTAGTAGGATCTAAACTACCAATATCCAAAATATGATAATTAGTCTTACTATAATTATCAACTTTATCTTTAAACGGTACTTCTTTTTTACCTAAGGTTTTTTCAGGATTTAATTTATAAATATCTTCTTTAGTTTCAAAGGTTAAAGGATTAAAAAATACATTACGACTACTATAAGTTCCAGACTCTAATGTTTTTGATACATCTTGATCTTTAACTATGTTAGGTGGTAATACAATTTTAAAATCATTTTCTTTACCTTGCATTGCACCAGAATATGTATAAGTTTCTACTGGTTCTTCCGAAATTAAATTATCTATTGCTTTAAAATTGAGTCCATCTTGTGTTTCATAGAAGAAAAATCCAGGATCACCCTTTTCAGGAATAGATCTTCTACATAGATCATTTATTAAATCTAATCCACCTTTTCCTTTTGAAATAAAATCATAACTATTGCTTGTACCATCTATCGTATATTTTTTAATATTTAAATCTTTCAATATCTGTTCAACAGTATTACTAATTCTACCTTTATATTTTTTACATGGGTCTTTAATATCATAATTATCAATAGCAGGATTTGATTTAAGACTTAGAAGAACAGACTGACGATTTGATTCCTGAGATACAACTGGAGCACTATTAATCTTTAATGGATTCTTTGTAAAATTTAAAATTCCAGATTTAGATTCTATTTTTACTTCGAGATCTTCATATCCAGTAATAGGTAATGAATTTTTAATACTTCCCTTTCTTTCTTGAGTATCTTGCTCCTTACCTGCCTCAATAGAATCACCACTATCTAAAAATACCAAAGTAGCAGTTATTTCAGGTGAATATACACTCTCATAAAAATCAAAAGATGTAGTTTTTCCTGCAATATTAGCAGTTTTACCATCCTTATTGATAACCATTTTAGCATACTTAGATGCTCTTGATGCACTTCCTGACATTTATATCCTCCTATACTGGTACTGGTACTTCAACAACTTGTCTCTGCACAATCACAGTCTTAGGTCCCGTAGATGTTCTTTGATTTAATTTAGCTAAATCCTGATTGTTATTTATACGTTTAAACTGAGCTTGATTTGGTTTTACTCCTCCTCCTTTTGAAGGAACAGAATCAATCATCTTAGATATATCTGCGGTAGAATCAGATTCACTTTGAGTATCACTAGAAGTATCACTAGTTTCTTCTGCGGGAATATCAGTCTCACTCATAACATCTTCACCTTCAATTAAATTACCTTCATCATCAAGTTTAATTTCTTTACCAGCTTCTTTAGAAAGACTATTAATATCAATATCAGATTCTTTTTCTAATGCTTTAAGTTCACCTTCTAACTCCTTCTGTGCAGTATCATCTATTTTTGTTTTCTCTGTAATTCCAAAGAAGTTCTTTACAGATTCAGTAATACCACCAACAAAATTAAATATATTTTTAATAGCAGAATTAACACCATCAATAAAAGGTTTAATACTCTCCCATATCTCATTAAACTTTTTGATAAATCCAGGCAATGCATTAACAAGAATTCCACCTAAAATAATCGATCCAAAAGACAATATCTTATCAATTATATTACCAGTCGCAGCACCTGCTTTTTTAGAAAAACTAGTAAGTGGAGAAGTTTTTTTAACTCCTTCTACACTCTTTTCCTTTGCTTCTTTTCTTTCTAATTGCAAAGCAGCATTAGCTAATCGTTTTTTAGATAATTTAACCTTGTTTAATTCTTTATTCTTTTCAAGCAAAACACTTTTAATATTGGTTACAGTTATCTTAAGTTTTTTGATTTCCCTATCTTGGAGTTTAACAGTTGCCATAATATTATACTATCCCGTGTAATGCTGGTGTTAAAGTCATATATTCATTCAAAGGATTAATAGAACTAATAAAAGTAACTTCTGTTGATTCTGGTGCTGGAACTTTCTTTTCTGGTGGTTTAACTTTAACAGGTGGCAAATCTTCTACCACTACCTTTGTTTCATCAACTGTCAAATCTGGAACTTCATTTGCATTTTTTGCTCGATTAATATCTCTTGCAACAGTTCCTGCATCAATTGCTATTGATAAACCAGTTCCAACACCAGGTACCATTGATGCTGCACCAGATGCTAACTCCAAACCAGCACCAGTAAAATCACCTGCCAGTGCTCTTTGTCCAGCAAATAGTAATCCTGCACCTAATCCAATAAAAGGAATCTTTTTAAGAACACTCTTTCCTATTGCTTTTGTTGCTCCTTTTGCTGCAACCTTAGTTGCTGTTTTTGTTGCAACCTTACTAGTAACCTTAGATGCTACTTTTTTAGAAGTACTCTTAAATATAGATTTTCCACCTGCTTTAATTATTGCACGTTTTCCAGCTTTTTTTATACCATGTTTAAATATTGATTTTAATCCTTTAAATGCTGCAACAGCACCTTTTCCAAGACCCCTTATAACTTTAAAAAGTTGTCTTACTTTTTTTACAACTTTTGATAAAAGAAATATACCAGCACCAGCAGCAAGCCATTTCCAATGTTTTGCTAGGAAACTAAAAGCACCACTTATTCTATCTTTCCATGCTGGATCTAAATTCTGCCAGAAAGTAACAGCAGCATTACCAGCAATACCAGCACCTAATAACGTAACAAAACTAATTAACCTATCAAAAACATTTTTAAATGGAGAAACAACACTAGCTGCTACTCCCTTGATACCTGCACCTAAACCTTTACCTGCACCCTTTATTCCTTCTAAACTTTTCTCAGCAAGATTTTTTTTCCTTTCTTCGTTTTCTTTTTTCTTTAACTTATTTTCGGCATCTTGTTCACTAATTCTATTAGCAAAATCTAATGATAATGCATTACCAATATCTTGAATAGTAGAATTTATTTCTGCTAACTTATCTTCATTACCACCAAAAGGTTTTTGTGCCTTTAAAACATTCTTCAAAAGAGTAATCTTCTTTTCATTCGCAGCAACCCTTTTTTCTAAAGGATCAAAATCATTTAATTGAAATACTTTTTCAGTACTAAGAGCACCACCACTACGAGCAATAGCACCACCTTTCTTCGGAACAATCGCACCACCTTTTCCACCACCACCAAAGATGGTTTTCATGTTAGTGACATTTAGTTTTACGTTAGAAGGTAATACTTCTGGGTTAATTGTCGGCACTTTGTTTCAGATTCTCTTCGTCGATATACTGTTTTAATAAAGTAACATAAACTTCCTTTTCCCAAGGCATCATATTTTCTATCTCTGTTAATGAGTATTTATGGTGTTGCATCAAGGCAAAGTTTACCTTGTAGTATGACTCAAGACTTGTATGAGCCATACTTAGGTGAAAAAACTTGCTAGTCCCTCCAATACAACT
>TARA_B100001093_G_scaffold3485_1_pt1 | contig 24575 bp, 21 predicted proteins | sample TARA_B100001093 | Tara Oceans TARA_B100001093 (sample SAMEA2623116) | marine metagenome | biome: marine biome (ENVO:00000447); feature: surface water layer (ENVO:00002042); material: "saline water (ENVO:00002010), including plankton (ENVO:xxxxxxxx)" | depth 5 m | reverse complement strand
TGGTGAGTTAGGTTTGATGGGTGTTTTAGTCCCAGAAGAATTTGGTGGTTCAGGTTTAACTTATGATGAGTATATCACAGTTATTGATGAGATTTCTCAAATAGACTCGTCTATTGGATTGTCTTTGGCAGCACATAACTCTTTATGTACAGGTCATATTTTGCAATTTGGTAACGAAGCGCAAAAGAAAAAGTGGTTACCTAAATTAGCTTCTGCAGAGCATATTGGTGCTTGGGGTTTAACAGAGCACAATACAGGTTCGGATGCCGGTGGTATGAGTACTACTGCTGTAAAAGATGGTAATGACTGGGTTATAAATGGGGCTAAGAATTTCATTACACATGCTATTTCTGGAGATGTAGCTGTTGTAATTGTTCGTACTGGTGAAAAAGGCGATTCTCATGGCATGTCTGCATTTGTAGTTGAAAAAGGAACACCTGGTTTTTCTTCTGGTAAGAAAGAAGATAAATTAGGAATGCGTGCTTCAGAAACGGCAGAACTGGTATTTGATAACTGTAGAATTCCAGAAGAAAACTTATTGGGAGAGGTTGGAGACGGATTTATTCAAGCCATGAAAGTATTAGATGGTGGTCGTATTTCAATTGCAGCTTTATCTATTGGTATTGCTAAAGGTGCCTATAAAGCGGCTTTAAAGTATTCAAAAGAACGTGTTCAGTTTGGTAAACCAATTTGTGAGCACCAAGCTATTGCATTTAAACTCGCAGATATGGCGACTGAAATTTATGCTTCAGAATTGTTAATTTATAGAGCGGCTGAAAAGAAAAATAAAGGTCATAAAATGACAAAAGAAGGCGCAATGGCAAAGTACTATGCTTCTGAAATGTGTGTGAAAGTTGCAAACGAAGCCGTTCAAATTTTTGGTGGTTATGGCTATACAAAAGATTTTCCTGTAGAGAAATTTTATCGAGATGCTAAGCTCTGTACAATTGGAGAAGGGACTTCTGAAATCCAACAAGTTGTAATATCTAAATTGATTCTTAACGCTTAGAATTAAAATTAGTCTTGTAAAAATTCAGACATTTTCTTGTAACATAAAACAAATTTGTATATTTGCCCTCCCGAATAAGAAACAAAAAAGAATAAATAGGTTAGACATGATTATAATTCCTGTAAAAGAAGGCGAAGCTATTGAAAGAGCTCTAAAGCGTTTCAAAAGAAAATTTGACAAGACTGGTGCGATGCGTCAGTTACGTGCACGCAAAGAGTTTATTAAGCCTTCTGTAAAAAGAAGAAAGCAAATGATTAAAGCTGCCTATATTCAGCAACTTAGACAAGCTCAAGAAGCATAAGATATTTATGTAGTATTTAGAGCGCTTTTGTGTATTTTTACTCAAAAGCGCTTTTTTTATGGAATACATTCAAGAATTTATCCGTTATCTAAAATTTGAAAGGCGCTATTCTGTCCATACCCAAAAGGCGTACGAGTTTGATTTGATTCAATTTAATGACTATCTGTCTTCTGAGTATGAGTCTACTATTATAGATGCAAAAGATGTAATGGTTCGTTCTTGGATGATATTTTTAATTGAAGGGAATTGTACAAAACGATCTTTAAATAGAAAGCTTTCCTCAATTAGGCAGTTTTATAAATATGCATTGCGAAATGATATTTTGTTTGTAAATCCAACTCTCCGAGTAGTATCATTAAAATCAGATAAAAAAATCCCATCTTTCATAAGTGATTCAGAGATGTCCTTTTTGCTTGAGCGAATTAATTTCCCTGAAAGTTATGAAGGTAAGAGGGATAAAGCGATCATACAAATGTTTTATAACACTGGTATGCGTTTGTCAGAATTGATAGCTTTAAAAATAGATGACATTAATTTTTCGCAGAAATATGTAAAGGTTTTTGGTAAGCGTGCAAAAGAGCGAATTATACCATTGTTGGATTCTCATTTGATTGATTTAAAGGTTTATATTGATATAAGGTTGAGCCAGTTTAATGGTATCGACAATCTATTTCTTATAGCCTCTGGAGAGATATTATATCCAAAACTTGTTTATAGAATGGTGAATTCTTATCTTAGTAAAGTAACTGGAGTGAAGCAAAAGAGTCCTCATGTACTTCGACATGCTTTCGCAACACATATGTTGAATGATGGAGCAGACTTAAATGCTGTTAAAGATATACTCGGGCACGCCAGTTTAACTTCTACGCAGATTTATACTCATAATACTGCGGAACAATTAAAAAAGGTTTATAAACAAGCTCATCCGAGGGGCGATAAATAAAAGGGGGGGGTATGAAGGTTAGATTTCATTCAGTAAATTTTTCAGCGGACATAAAATTGTTAAATTTTGTTCAGACGAAACTGAATAAATTAGATGTATTTTGTGATCGTATTTTAGATGCAGATGCTTATTTTAAAGTTGAGCCAATGTCTGATAAAGGAAATAAATTGGTCGAAATTAAGCTAAGAGTCCCTGGTAAAGAGCTTATGGTTAAAAAACATTCTCAGAGTTTTGAGGGGGCAATTGATCAGGCTAGAGAGGCTTTAAAGAAGGCTTTAATGAAGTATAAGGGCAAGTTAAAAACAATTGATTAGAAAAAAAATGTAATCATTGTTTGTACTATAGTATTATTTTTTAAATTTGCAGTCTCTTTTACGGAGGCTGCTTTTTTATGCAGTAAAAAAAAGAGAAATTGCCGATGTAGCTCAGCTGGCTAGAGCAGCTGATTTGTAATCAGCAGGTCGTGGGTTCGAGTCCCTCCATCGGCTCTCAGTTCTTTATATGTATTGAAATAGTATTTGGGGTGGGATACTCAAGCGGTCAACGAGGACAGACTGTAAATCTGTTGGCTTAGCCTTCGAAGGTTCGAATCCTTCTCCCACCACTATTATATAAGCGAGAGTAGCTCAATTGGTAGAGCGTCAGCCTTCCAAGCTGAGGGTTGCGAGTTCGAGTCTCGTCTCTCGCTCAATGTTACTACACGAAGTAGTAATGTTATTAACTTAGTTTTAATTTTTAAGCTATCTTATCATGGCAAAAGAAACTTTTCAAAGAGGTAAGCCGCACTTAAACATTGGTACTATTGGTCACGTTGACCATGGTAAGACAACTCTTACTGCTGCCATTACTACTGTGTTGGCGACCGATGGTCTTGCTGCTAAACAAGACTTCGATGCAATTGACAACGCTCCAGAAGAAAAAGAGCGTGGTATTACAATTAACACGTCTCACGTAGAGTACGAAACTGAAAACCGTCATTACGCTCACGTTGACTGTCCAGGTCACGCGGATTACGTAAAGAATATGGTTACTGGTGCGGCTCAGATGGACGGTGCAATTTTAGTAGTAGCTGCGACTGATGGTCCTATGCCTCAGACTCGTGAGCACATCTTACTAGCTCGTCAAGTTGGTGTTCCACGTTTGGTCGTATTCATGAATAAAGTGGATATGGTTGATGACGAAGAATTATTAGAATTGGTAGACATGGAGATCCGTGATCTACTTTCATTCTATGAGTTTGATGGTGATAACACTCCAGTAGTTCAAGGTTCTGCACTTGGTGCATTGAACGGTGAAGATTCGTGGGTTGCTACAGTAAAAGAATTAATGGTTCAAGTTGACGCATGGATTGAAATGCCAGTTCGTGATGTTGAAAAAGCCTTTTTAATGCCTGTTGAGGATGTGTTCTCTATTACAGGTCGTGGAACTGTTGCTACAGGTCGTATTGAGACAGGTGTTGCAAATACCGGAGATCTTGTTGATATCTTAGGTATGGGTGCTGAAAACCTTCAGTCTACAATTACTGGGGTAGAAATGTTCCGTAAAATTTTAGATAGAGGTGAAGCTGGAGATAATGTTGGATTGTTACTTCGTGGTATTGAAAAATCTGATATTAAAAGAGGTATGGTAATTTGTAAGCCAAGTTCTGTAACTCCTCACGATAAATTTAAAGCAGAGGTTTATGTATTGAAGAAAGAAGAAGGTGGTCGACACACTCCTTTCCACAATAAATACCGTCCTCAGTTTTACATCCGTACAACAGATGTAACAGGTGAGATTGTTTTACCTGATGGAACAGAAATGGTTATGCCTGGTGATAATTTAACTATTACAGTTAATTTAATTAATACAGTAGCTTTGAACAAAGGTTTGCGTTTTGCAATTCGTGAAGGTGGTAGAACTGTAGGTGCAGGTCAGGTAACTGAGATCCTTTAGTTAAAGGATTTACATACATAAATTAAAAGAGTATTAACCCTTTTAGGGTTTTTACTCTTTTTCACACGGGTATGGTGCAATGGTAGCATTCCGGTCTCCAAAACCGTCGATGGGAGTTCGAATCTCTCTACCCGTGCTTCAAAAAGATAAAAGATGCAGATGAAGAAATATATTTTACAATCGATTCAAGAACTGAGAGATAAAGTTACGTGGCCTACTTTGGTACAACTTCAGTCGAGTACAATTTTAGTCGCTATTTCTTCAGTAATCATTGCCTTAATTATCAGTTTGATGGATTTAGGTTTTGATACAATTCTCGGAGAGTTTTATACTATTTTCTAAATAGAGGAGAGTTGATGACTGAATTGAATAAAAAATGGTATGTTGTTAGAGCTATATCTGGCCAAGAAGCTAAGGTAAAGCTTTATATAGAAAAGGAAATACAACATTTAGGGATGCAAGATTTTGTTTCTCAGATTTTAGTTCCTACTGAAAAAGTTTACCAAGTAAGAAACGGTAAAAAGGTTACTAAGGAAAGAAATTATTTTCCTGGTTATGTGATGGTTGAGGCTTCACTTGTTGGTGAAGTTGTTCATGTGATCAAATCAATTACTGGTGTTATTGGTTTTTTAGGAGCTACAAAAGGCGGTGATCCTGTTCCTTTAAGAGTTTCTGAGGTAAATAGAATACTGGGTAAAGTTGATGAGTTAGCTGATTCAGAAGAACTAATTAGTGTGCCTTATGTTGTAGGAGAAAATGTGAAAGTAATTGATGGTCCATTTAATGGTTTTAGTGGGCTTATAGAAGAAATTAATGAAGAGAAACGCAAGTTGTTAGTGATGGTTAAGATATTTGGTAGAAAGACGCCGCTTGAGTTAAACTTTATGCAAGTTGAAAAAGATTCATAATTAACTTAAGTGTTTTTATTTTGAGTGATTTATAATGCTTCCTAACTTAAAATAAAAACCCTCATTTAACTAAGTTTAAAAACAAAAAAAATGGCAAAAGAGATAATAGGGCTCATTAAATTGCAAGTAAGAGGTGGTGCTGCAAACCCTTCTCCACCAGTAGGTCCTGCCTTAGGTGCGAAAGGAGTTAACATCATGGAGTTCTGTAAGCAATTTAACGCTCGTACTCAGGATAAGGCCGGTAAGGTTCTTCCTGTTGCAATTACTGTTTACGCTGATAAGTCATTTGACTTTGTGATTAAGACGCCCCCGGCGGCTGTTCAATTATTGGAAGCAGTAAAAGTAAAGAAAGGTTCATCTGAGTCAAATCGTATTAAAGTTGCTAAGGTTACTTGGGATCAGGTAAGAGTAATTGCTGAAGACAAAATGCCTGACTTAAACTGCTTTAAAGTTGAGTCTGCAATGCAAATGGTTGCTGGTACTGCAAGAAGTATGGGTATTACTGTAACTGGAAAGTTTCCTTCAGCTTAATTATATTGAGATATGGCAAAATTGACTAAAAAACAAAAAGACGTTGCTGCAAAATTTGATGTAGCAAAAGCATATAATCTATCTGAAGCTAGTTCAATCGTTAAGGATACTACATCTGGTAATTTTGATGCTAGTGTAGATTTAGCAATCCGTCTAGGAGTAGATCCTCGTAAAGCGAACCAAATGGTTCGTGGAGTCGTTACATTACCTCACGGTACAGGTAAAGATGTGCGTGTACTAGTTCTTTGTACTCCTGATAAGGAAGAAGAAGCTAAAGCTGCTGGTGCTGATCATGTAGGCTTGGATGAATATGTTGAGAAAATTAAAGGTGGTTGGACCGATGTAGATGTTATTATTACAATGCCAAGTTGTATGGGTAAATTAGGTCCCTTAGGGCGTGTTCTTGGTCCACGTGGATTAATGCCAAACCCAAAAACAGGTACTGTTACTATGGATGTAGCAAAAGCTGTTAATGAAGTGAAATCGGGTAAAATCGATTTCAAAGTAGATAAGTACGGTATTGTTCATGCAAGCGTTGCAAAAGCATCGTTTGATGCAACTAAAATTGCTGATAATGCAGACGAATTAATCCAAACGATTGTTAAGCTTAAACCTTCATCTTCTAAGGGCTCATACATTAAGAGTATTGTAATGTCGAGTACGATGGGTGCTGGAGTGAAAATTGACACAAAGTCTTATTAAGACTTAAGTAAATATAAAATACCTTAGGGTTATGACAAAAGAAGAGAAAAAAGAAGCTATCGATAAACTTACCAGTTTGTTGGCTGAGAGTAAAAATATTTACTTGGCTGATATTTCTGGTATGGATGCTGATCAAACGAGCAAGTTACGTAGACTTTGTTTTAGTAAAGGAGTTCAAGTTCAAGTTGTAAAGAACACTTTATTAAAGAGAGCTATGGAGTCTTGTGATAAAGACTACAACGATTTGTATGATGTTCTTAGAGGGAATACTTCAATGATGCTTTCTGAGACAGCTAATGCCCCAGCAAAAGCAATTACAGAATACCTGAAGAAGAATAAAAATGCTGATAAGCCTTTATTTAAAGGTGCTTATGTTGAGGAGTCTATTTACTCTGCAGATCAATTAGAAATTCTTGAGACTTTAAAATCGAAAGAAGAATTGATTGGAGAGATTATCACGTTACTTCAGTCTCCAGCGAAAAATGTAATTTCTGGCTTAAAGTCAGGAGGAGCAACTCTAGCTGGTCTAATGAAGACATTAGAAGAACGTGCCCAATAAATTTGTACGCACTCTGTTTCCAAATAAAAATTAATTAAGAAACCTAATAAAAACTCACACATTATGGCCGATTTGAAAGAATTCGCTGATCAATTAGTTAACTTGACTGTTAAAGAAGTTAACGAATTAGCTACGATACTAAAAGATGAATACGGAATTGAACCTGCTGCTGCTGCTGCAGTTGCAGTTGCTGGTCCTGCCGCAGGTGGCGGTGGTGGTGCTGAAGAACAAACCGAATTCGACGTGATACTTAAAGCCGCTGGAGGTTCTAAATTAGCTGTTGTAAAGCTGGTTAAAGAATTAACAGGTACAGGCCTTAAAGAAGCGAAAGGAATTGTTGATGGAGCTCCGGCCCCATTAAAAGAAGGTGTTGCTAAAGATGAAGCTGAAGCGCTTAAAGCTCAATTAGAAGCTGCAGGTGCTGAAGTAGAATTAAAGTAATACACCTTACTTAAAAATGCTCAAGGTTTAGGCTTTAAACTTCGGTTTAAAGACCTAAACCCTTTTGTGCTTTAGAATAGTCCACTTATTTTTCATTTAAATTTTTGTCCATTGGCTCAGACAAAATCAAACGAAAGAATCAATTTTGCTTCCATCAAGTCGCAATTGCAATACCCAGATTTTCTGGATATTCAGTTGAAGTCATTTGAGGATTTTTTCCAATTGGAAACAAAATCTGAAGACCGCGAAAACGAAGGTCTGTTTAAAGTATTTAGTGAAAACTTCCCGATCTCCGATACGAGAAATAATTTCGTACTCGAGTTCTTGGATTACTTTGTTGATCCACCTCGATATGTAATTGATGAATGTATTGAAAGAGGTTTGACTTTTAGTGTTCCTTTAAAGGCTCGCTTAAAGCTTTATTGTACAGATCCGGAACATGAAGATTTCGAAACTATAGTTCAAGATGTCTATTTAGGAACTATTCCTTATATGACTCAAAGAGGGACCTTTGTTATTAATGGTGCTGAACGAGTATGTGTTTCGCAGTTACACCGGTCTCCGGGCGTGTTTTTCGGTCAAAGTTACCATGCAAATGGAACAAAGTTATATTCTGCCAGAGTAATTCCTTTTAAAGGTTCTTGGATAGAATTCGCTACTGATATCAATTCTGTGATGTATGCTTACATCGATCGTAAAAAGAAGTTACCTGTAACGACTTTATTACGAGCAATTGGATATGAGAGTGATAAAGATATTTTAGAGATCTTTGATCTTGCTGACGAAGTTAGAGTAAGTAAGGCTGGATTGAAAAGAGTTTTAGGTCGTAAGCTTGTCGCTCGTGTACTTAAAACCTGGTTCGAAGATTTCGTAGACGAAGATACAGGAGAGGTTGTATCTATCGAACGTAATGAAGTTCTTCTTGACCGTGATGTTGTTCTTGAAAAAGATCATGTTAACGTTATTATGGAAGCTGGAGTCAAAACAATTTTGCTCCACAAAGAAAACGCAGAAGCCTCTGAATATGCAATTATCCATAATACACTACAAAAAGATCCAACGAATTCTGAAAAAGAAGCCGTTGAGCATATCTATAGACAACTTCGTAATGCGGAGCCGCCTGATGAAGAAACTGCTCGTGGTATTATTGATAAATTATTCTTCTCTGAAACCAGATATAGTTTAGGTGAAGTAGGTCGTTACCGTATCAACAAGAAATTAAATCTTGATCTTGGACTTGATGAAGCTACTTTAACCAAAGTAGATATTATATTGATCATTAAATATTTGATTGAATTGGTGAACTCTAAAGCTGAGGTGGATGATATTGATCACTTAAGTAATCGTAGAGTTCGTACTGTAGGTGAGCAGTTAAATAATCAATTTGGTGTAGGTTTAGCTCGTATGGCTAGAACTATTCGTGAGCGTATGAATGTGCGTGATAACGAAGTGTTTACTCCAATTGATTTGATAAATGCTAAGACTTTATCTTCCGTAATTAATTCATTCTTTGGAACCAATCAACTTTCTCAGTTTATGGATCAAACGAATCCATTAGCTGAAATTACACATAAGCGTCGTCTTTCGGCTCTTGGACCAGGTGGTTTATCAAGAGAACGTGCTGGTTTTGAAGTTCGTGATGTTCATTATACTCACTATGGACGTTTATGTCCAATTGAGACCCCTGAAGGTCCAAATATTGGTCTGATTTCTTCACTTTGTGTGTTTGCTAAGGTGAACAAAATGGGATTCATTGAAACCCCTTATAGAAATGTAGTAGATGGGGTTGTTGATTTCAAGACTCCACCTGCTTATTTAAGTGCAGAAGAAGAAGAAGAAAAAGTAATTGCACAAGCTAATGCGCCAGTAAAAGAAGATGGTAATTTTAGATCTGATTTAGTGAAAGCTCGTGATACGGGTGACTTCCCTGTAATTGAGCCAAGCAGGTTAGATTATATGGATGTTGCACCAAATCAGATTTCTTCTATTTCAGCATCTTTAATTCCATTTTTGGAGCATGATGATGCCAATCGTGCTTTGATGGGATCAAATATGATGCGTCAAGCAGTACCTTTAATGATCCCAGAATCTCCAATTGTTGGTACAGGTTTAGAAGGTCGTGTTGCATCTGATTCACGAGTTTTAGTTAATGCAAAAGGAGCTGGTGTAGTTGAATATGTTGATGCAAATAATATTGTTATTAAGTACGATAGATCAGAAACTGAGCGTTTGGTTAGTTTTGATAAAGACTCAGTGACTTATAAATTAACTAAGTTTCAAAAAACCAATCAAGGTACGAGTATTAATATTCGTCCTATAGTTAATGTTGGTGATAAAGTGACTAAAGGACAAGTTTTAACCGAAGGTTATGCAACACAAAATGGTGAATTAGCTCTCGGTAAAAATATGAAAGTTGCTTTTATGCCATGGAATGGTTATAACTTTGAGGATGCAATTGTAATATCTGAACGAGTTGTACGTGAAGATATATTTACTTCTATTCACATTGATGAATATACTCTTGATGTTCGTGAAACAAAATTAGGTTCTGAGGAGTTAACTCCTGACATTCCTAATGTTTCTGAAGAAGCAACCAAAGATTTGGATGAGAATGGTCTTATTCGAGTTGGTGCTCACATAAAGCCTGGCGACATTTTAATTGGTAAGATTACACCTAAAGGTGAGTCTGATCCTTCTCCTGAGGAAAAGTTACTTAGAGCTATTTTTGGAGAAAAAGCTGGTGATGTAAAAGATGCTTCTCTAAAAGCTTCTCCATCTTTACAAGGAGTTGTCTTAAGTAAGAAGTTATTTGCAAGAGCAATTAAAGACAAGAAGTCACGCTTAGCTGATAAAGAGATTATTGCAGACTTAGAAGCTGATTTTGCTAAGGATATGGCAGCATTAAAATCTATTTTAATTGAAAAATTAATTACGATTGTTGCTGGTAAAACTTGTCAGGGTGTAGTAAATGAATTAGGTGAAGTCGTTATACCGAAGGGTAAAAAGTTCTCTCAGAAGCAATTAAATGCAATAGAAGATTACTCTTCTATTTCTACTGACGGATGGACTACTGAAAAACAGAAAAATATTCTTGTAAACGATCTAATCCACAACTTTAACATCAAATTAAATGATCTTAAAGGTGTGCTTAGACGCAAGAAGTTTACTTTATCTGTTGGTGATGAACTACCTGCAGGAATATTAAAATTAGCAAAAGTATATATTGCTAAAAAACGTAAGTTGAAAGTAGGGGATAAAATGGCAGGTCGTCATGGTAACAAAGGTATTGTTGCTCGTATCGTTAGAGATGAAGATATGCCTTTCTCTGATGACGGTAAACCTGTTGATATTGTTCTTAACCCACTTGGGGTACCTTCTCGTATGAATATTGGACAGATTTATGAAACTGTTCTTGGTTGGGCCGGACAAAAATTAGGTGCAAAATATGCTACTCCAATTTTTGATGGTGCTTCTATTGATGAGATTACAGAGCTTACTAATAAAGCTGGTATTCCAGAGTATGGACATACTTATTTATATGATGGAGGTACTGGTGAACGTTTCGATCAGCCTGCTACTGTAGGTGTAATATACATGTTGAAATTAGGTCACATGGTTGACGATAAGATGCATGCACGTTCTATAGGTCCTTATTCACTTATTACGCAACAACCTTTAGGTGGTAAAGCACAATTTGGTGGTCAGCGTTTTGGTGAAATGGAGGTTTGGGCTCTCGAAGCTTATGGTGCTTCAAATATTTTACGAGAAATTCTAACCGTGAAGTCTGATGACGTTGTCGGTAGAGCAAAGACTTATGAGTCTATTGTAAAAGGTAAAGTGATGCCTGAACCAGGACTTCCAGAATCTTTCAATGTATTATTACACGAATTGAAAGGTTTAGGATTAAAAATCAGTTTACAATAAGTTATTTAAAAATGGAGTGTCTTCGGGCACTACTCAAATAAAATATTAATTTCTTCAGTATATGGCTATGAGAAGGAAAGATAACACACCGCAACAAAAAAGTTTTTCTAATATCACTATTAGTTTGGCTTCTCCAGAATTTATTTTGGAAGAGTCTAGTGGTGAGGTTTTGAAACCAGAAACAATTAATTACCGAACATATAAACCAGAACGTGATGGTTTGTTTTGTGAGCGTATATTTGGACCGGTTAAAGATTATGAATGCCACTGTGGTAAATACAAACGTATCCGTTATAGAGGAATTGTTTGTGACCGATGTGGTGTTGAAGTAACTGAAAAGAAAGTACGTAGAGAGCGTATGGGACATATTAATTTAGTGGTCCCTGTCGCACATATCTGGTATTTCCGTTCCCTTCCAAACAAAATTGGATACCTTTTAGGTTTACCTACTAAGAAATTAGATATGATCATCTACTACGAACGCTATGTAGTAGTGCAGGCTGGTGGTGCTGTAGATAACGAAGGTAATCCATTAGAATACTTACAGTATTTAACTGAAGAGGAGTATTTGGATGCTCTTGAACGATTACCACGTGAGAATCAATATTTAGACGATAAAGATCCTAATAAATTTATTGCTAAAATGGGGGCTGAGGCTCTTGAGGCATTGTTATCGAGACTCGATCTTGATGAGTTGTCATATTCATTAAGACACAAAGCAAATACAGAGACTTCTCAACAAAGAAAAACAGAAGCTTTAAAACGCTTGGCAGTAGTTGAGGCATTCCGTGATGCAAATACTCGAATTGAAAACAAGCCGGAGTGGATGATTATGAAAGTTGTTCCGGTTATTCCACCGGAATTACGTCCTTTAGTTCCTTTAGATGGTGGTCGTTTTGCTACTTCTGATTTAAATGATCTTTACCGTCGTGTTATTATTCGTAACAATCGTTTGAAGCGTTTAATAGAAATTAAGGCTCCCGAAGTTATCTTACGTAATGAAAAGCGTATGCTTCAAGAATCGGTAGATTCTTTATTAGATAATACACGTAAAGCTTCAGCTGTTAAGACCGAGTCTAACCGTGCTTTAAAATCACTTTCGGATTCCTTAAAAGGTAAACAAGGTAGATTCCGTCAGAACTTACTTGGTAAGCGTGTCGATTATTCAGCACGTTCGGTAATTGTTGTTGGACCAACTTTACAATTGTCGGAGTGTGGTATTCCTAAGAATATGGCAGCTGAATTATATAAGCCTTTTATTGTGCGCAAGCTTATTGAAAGAGGTATTGTTAAGACGGTTAAATCTGCAAAGAAAATTATTGATAAAAAAGATCCTGTAGTTTGGGATATCTTAGAGAATGTAATTAAAGGGCACCCTGTACTCTTGAACCGTGCTCCTACGCTTCACAGATTGGGTATTCAGGCTTTCCAACCAAAGTTAATTGAAGGTAAAGCAATCCAGTTACACCCATTGGCATGTACGGCATTCAACGCCGATTTCGATGGTGACCAGATGGCTGTACACTTACCATTGACTCCTGCGGCTATTTTAGAAGCTCAGTTATTGATGTTAGGTTCTCATAATATTCTGAATCCTGCGAATGGAGCACCGATTACAGTACCTTCTCAAGATATGGTATTGGGTCTTTACTACATGACTAAGCCTCGTAAAACAGACAAACAGAAAACGATTATTGGGCAAGGTTTAACTTTTTACTCTTCAGAAGAAGTAAGAATTGCTTATAATGAAGGTAAAGCTGAGTTAAATGCAATAATTAAAGTTCGTGCTACGGTAAAAGAAGAAGATGAGCTAGTAACTAAGATTATAGAAACTACAATTGGTAGAGTATTATTTAATGATGTTGTTCCTGAGACTGTAGGTTATGTGAATGAAACACTAACTAAAAAAGCTTTAAGAAACATTATTGGTAAAATTCTTAAGGAAACTGATATTCCTACCACGGCTAAATTCCTTGACGATATGAAGTTATTAGGATATAAAATGGCCTTTAAAGGTGGATTGTCATTCTCTTTAGGTGATATTATTGTTCCTGATCAAAAAGACAATATGATTGAAAGTGCGAAGAATCAGGTTTCTTCGATCACAGACAGTTATAATATGGGTCTTATTACAAATAATGAGCGTTACAATCAAGTTATTGATGTTTGGACGAAGACAAACTCTGAATTGACAGAGCATGCAATGAATCGTCTAATTAACGATCAGCAAGGATTTAACTCAGTATATATGATGTTAGATTCCGGAGCCCGTGGTTCGAAAGAGCAAATACGTCAGTTATCTGGTATGCGTGGTTTGATGGCTAAGCCTCAAAAATCAGGTTCTTCTGGAGGTGCTATTATTGAAAATCCTATTACTTCTAACTTTAAGGAAGGGTTATCAATTCTTGAGTACTTTATTTCTACTCACGGTGCTCGTAAGGGTCTTGCCGATACAGCCCTTAAAACAGCCGATGCCGGTTACTTGACACGTCGTTTGGTAGATGTTGCTCAAGATGTTATTATATCTGAAGTAGACTGTGGTACACTTAGAGGTCTTGAATGTACAGCTCTTAAGAAGAATGAAGAAATTGTAGAGACATTAGCAGAGAGAATTATTGGTAGAACTTCTTTGCATGATGTTGTACATCCCCTTACTAATGAATTAATAGTTTCTTCAGCAGAAGAAATCACTGAAGAAATAGCAAAAAATATTGAAGAGTCTCCTATAGAAATGGTTGAAATCAGATCAGCTTTGACGTGTGAGACAAAGAGAGGTATTTGTGCTAAGTGTTACGGAAGAAACTTAGCCACTAACCGAATGGCTGGTGAAGGTGATACTGTAGGTGTAGTTGCAGCTCAGTCAATTGGTGAACCGGGAACACAGTTAACACTCCGTACATTCCATGTTGGGGGTACTGCTTCCAACACTGCTGAAGAATCTAAAATCTTCGCTAAATTTGATGGTGTACTTGAAATTGAGGAATTAAGAACAGTTACCGGACCTGATACCGATGGTAAAGATTCGATTATTGTAATTGGTCGTACTGCAGAGATGAAATTGGTTGATCCTAAAACTGGTATTACACTTGCTACAAACAATATTCCTTATGGTTCGACTATGTTCGCTAAAGATGGTGATAAGTTGAAAAAAGGTGATGTTATTTGTGAATGGGATCCATATAATGCTGTTATCTTATCAGAAACTACTGGTAAAGTAGAATTTGAGAATTTAGCGCAGGGTATTACTTATCGTGTTGAAATCGATGAACAAACCGGTTTCCAGGAAAAAGTTATTTCTGAAACTAGAGATAAGAAAATGATTCCTACTATTCTTGTTAAATCTTCAGGTAAGAAAGGTCAAGTTAAATCTTATAACTTACCTGTAGGAGCACATATTGTAGTTAATGAAGGAGATAAGTTAGAACCAGGTACAATTATCGCTAAACTTCCACGTAAGACAGCTAAAGCTGGTGATATTACCGGTGGTCTTCCTCGTGTAACTGAGTTGTTTGAAGCACGTAATCCTTCTAACCCTGCAGTTGTTGCTGCAATTGATGGTATCGTTTCTTACGGTAAAATTAAACGTGGTAATCGCGAGGTTATAATTGAGTCAAGAACAGGTGAAGTTAAGAAATACTTGGTATCGCTTTCTAAGCAGATTCTTGTTCAGGAAAATGACTTTGTAAAAGCAGGTACTTCACTTTCAGATGGTGCTATTACGCCAAAGACAATCTTAGCGATTAAAGGACCTACTGCAGTACAACAGTATTTGGTGAATGAAATGCAAGAAGTTTATCGTCTTCAAGGTGTGAAGATCAATGATAAGCATTTTGAGGTTGTTGTTCGTCAGATGATGCGTAAAGTTCAAATTAATGATGCCGGAGATACGCGTTTCTTAGAGAATAATCTTGTTCATAAAAATGACTTTGTTGAAGAAAATGATTGGATTTTTGGAAAGATGTATGTTGTTGATCCAGGAGATTCTGAGAATTTTAAAGCAGGACAAATTGTGCCATTACGAAAATTGAGAGATGAGAATTCTGTTTTGAAACGTAAAGATATGAAGCCTGTAGAAGCCAGAGAAGCTGTTCCAGCAACTTCAACATCAGTTCTCCAAGGTATCACAAGAGCATCTTTACAGACTAAGAGTTTCTTGTCTGCAGCTTCCTTCCAGGAAACAACAAAAGTTCTTAATGAAGCAGCAGTTAATGGAAAAGTAGATACGCTTGATGGACTTAAAGAGAATGTAATTGTTGGTCATAAGATTCCTGCAGGTACAGGACTTAAAAAGTATGGTAAAATGGTAGTAGGAAATAAATTTCAACTTGAAAGTATGTTAAATACACCTAAACCACCAGTGCAAGATGAAGCTTTAATTGTTGAAGAATAAATAATGGCTGATAAAAAAGAAAAAAAACAAGTAAGCATAGAATTACCTGAGGAATTAGCTCAAGGTTTTTATTCAAACTTAGCTGTTGTAAACCATTCACCAACAGAATTTGTTGTTGACTTTATATCGATGATGCCTGGCATGCCCAAGGCAAAAGTTAAATCGAGAGTGGTTTTAACACCTCAGCATACTAAGCGCTTGCTTAGAGCTTTAGTCGATAATGTGAAGAAGTATGAGTCTCAGTTTGGAGAGATTAAAGATGCCGGAAAACAGCAACAAGTACCTCTTACTTTTGGAGGGCCTAAAGCTGAAGCTTAAATTATTTAAAGCCCCGTTTTCGGGGTTCTTTTTTGGATTTTATTTACGAACATGCCTCAATTTTTGATTTGAGGTAGATTCTTATTAAATTTATATTATAAAATAGACATATGTTAAAAAAATATATCATATTTTTTTTAGCGGGTTTCCTTACTTCTCCCTTGTATTCTCAGTGTGTAGATTTAGGTACTATTAATTCGCAAAATCAAGTCGACTCTCTTTCAGGATGTGAAATGTTTCAGGGTAATTTGGTTTTGAGTGGTTCTGGTATCACAGATTTGTCATCACTATCATCTTTATCTGTGGTCTCAGGTGGTTTTTATTTGCTAAACACCTCTGTAACAGATTTGAGTCCACTTTCTTCTTTAAACAATGCACAACAAGTTTTCGTTCAAGGAAATACATCCCTTAATTCATGTTGTGAATTTCTTCAATTTATTGATGCAGCTCAGTTAGGAAGTATTATGAATGTTTCTTTATCTAATAATGGCGAGTGTGATGATATAGAAGCGATTATGTTAGATTGTTTAGGCTATATTAAAGGATGTACAGACATTGAAGCATTAAATTATAGCGAAAATGCAAGTGTAGATAATGGTTCTTGTGAGTATTTTTGCCCAGAAAGTATTGATGATATTGTTGATTTTAGTTGTGACGGCAATGCCTACCCAATAAATTGTGAGCCTGAAATTATAAATGAGCCTAGTGACGGAGCTGGACATTATAATAATCCTATTGGTCTTTGTTATGATGAAAGTCCTCCCTCTAGTGGGCCTCATAGATCTATGTGGGGAAGATGGGGAGAGTATGAATATATGCCGCCACAACGTTATATTCATAATTTGGAGCATGGTGGTATTGCGATATTGTATCACCCTTGTGTTGAAAAAGAGATTATAGATTCATTAAGAACTTTAGCCTGTTCCAGACCTGATGATGATGGTGGTGAATTTAGATGGGTGCTTACACCTTATGTTGATTTACCATCTAATATTGCTATAGTAGCATGGGAATGGACTTATCTTAATAATTGTTTTGATGTTGTAACAATAAATGAATTTATTGACGAACACTACAGAAATGCTCCAGAAGATTTTTACTATAATGGGAGTTACGACACTCTTTATCTAGGTAAATGTGAAGCATACGGTTGTACGGATGTAAATGCATTAAATTTTCAGTCCATTAATTTGATTGATGATGGCTCTTGTATTTATCCTGACTTAGATACGCAGATGGTGGTTATGAATGAAGGCTGGAGTTTGTTCTCAACTTATATTGATCCGGTAAATGATTCTATGTCAGTTATATTTCAGGATATTATTGACCAAACTATCATTGTTAAGAATAATGTTGGTGCAGCATTTCTTCCAACCTGGGGTATTGATATAGATTTAGCAATAGGACAAGGGTTTCAAGCTAAAGTAAGTTCGAATTCTGTACTAAAAATTATAGGGACTCAATTAATGCCAGAATTAACTCCTATTGAATTAGATCTTGGTTGGAATATGATTGCATATTTACGTGAGGAACCTGCTGATGTGGTACTTGTTTTTCAAGAGGTTCAGGAAAATGTAACTATTGTGAAAGATGGTTTGGGTAATGTGTATTTTCCCGACTGGAACTTTTGTAATATTCCAGCTATGGTTCCTGGAGAAGGTTATCAGCTTAAGATTTCTGCTGCTGATACACTTGAGTATTTATCAAATGATGAAGAATATTAGGCTGCTTAATTTTCAAGTAATTTTAGGGTTTTAGTATCTATAGCGTGGCCACCGCTATAACTTATCCATTCTGTTTTAAAATCATTTAGCTCTTTTCGGTAGCTTTGTATATCTTCTTGTGAATAAAATTCATCTTCTGTTCCAAAAACCACATAGTTTCTAGTTTCTGAATGTTTCTCTTTGTAAAGAGAAAAGTTAAAATCGTATGCAATTCTACCTCCCCATAAAATGAGGCTTTCTATTTTGAATTTGGTTTTTAGTATCCATCTGCTAACTGTTGCAGTGCCTTGAGAAAATCCAATAATTTTAATCTTACATTTTTGATGTGCTTGCTTTGTGATAAGATCTGTTAATTGCTCTAGGTACAAGCAGTAGTCATCAATCTCATCAACCCTTTGTTCTTTAGTCATCCAATTGGCTCCTACGCGACCACTATAACCATTAATATAGAATTTGTTAAATCCCTCCGGAGCTATAATGAATCTATTCTGTTTTTCTAGACATTCAAATTTTTTAATAAAGTACTTAGCTAATTGACCATAGCCATGGCATGCAATCCAGATCTCATTTGTTTCTTTATTTAATTCTCCAATTGAATAGTAGTATGCAGTTTTTTCTATTTTAATTGAGTGTTTTCTCATTTTATTCTGATTTAGTAATCTCAAGGAATTGTGGCATAAGCTCATTATCTATTGTCACCGAAAGTTGGTAATGTTCTAATTGCCATTGTCCATTATTTATGCTTAAGACACCTGTAGATCTACAATCTCCCATCCACGTGTCTAATACTTCATCAAACCATGCTGTTGTTTTAATTTTATTTAAACGAATAGTACGTTCTTTAGCAGAAAATGACCATGCTTTACCTTTGTCAAAATAGGGTTGTGAAAAGTTTGCAAATTCTGTTTTAGTCCATCTTTCACTTACATCTGTCCCAATAAAGATGCCATCATTAGCGATAAAATTAAAGTAATCATCAAAATTTGCTTTTGATGATGCATTATGCCAGTTGTCTATTTTCTGATTTAACAATGAAATGATTTCATCATCATTTTTGTTTTGACACGCTAAGCATAAGATGAGAATTAGAAGAAGAACTGTTTTTTTCATTTAAATAATGTTTTGCGGCCATATTTTTTACAAATAGGACAGGTTTCGGGTTTGTGAGATCTTGCAGGACAATATTCTCTGCCAAAGAAAATAATTTGTAGATGTAATTTATTCCACAATTCTTTTGGGTATAAGCGTTTTAAATCTTTTTCAGTTTGATCAACATTTTTACCATTTGTTAATTTCCATCTGTATGCCAGTCGATGAATATGGGTGTCTACTGGAAACGCTGGAATGCCATATGCTTGCGCCATTACTACAGATGCTGTTTTATGACCAACACCTGGAAGTTCTTCTAAATATTCAAAACTATTAGGGACTATACCTTGGTGTTTTTCAATAATAATTTTAGACAATTCATGAATCGATGTAGATTTTCTTGGAGATAAGCCACATGGTCTAATAATAGCCTTAATTTCTTCAACCGATAATTTTACCATATCAAAAGGATTATCTGCTTTAGCAAATAATATTGGGGTAATTTTGTTCACGCGTTCATCGGTACATTGCGCCGATAGTAAAACTGCAATAAGTAATGTGTAAGTGTCTTTATGATTAAGAGGTATTGGTGTTTCTGGATATAGTTTCTCCAGAATGTTTGCTATTTCAAGTGCGTTTACTTTTTTGTTATTCATCGTGAGTAGTTTTACCCTATACGAATATAGTCGCTTTTATTTAAGAATTATTATCAAAGAAAATCATTTTATTTTTTTAATTTAAACTCATGAGTGAAAACCATATTTCAAATAAAAAGCCTACTTATCCTATAAGTAATCATTTAACTGATTATTTAAGAAAGTACTCTAGAGAATTGCGAATTCCTATTCGCTATTTAGATTTAAAACACCACTTTACTAAAGCTCCTTTAGAAGATAAAGATGGGAATTTGACTTTATGGGAAACTGCTTTATATTCTGCGTCTGATATGAAAGAACTCAACGAAGGTTTAACGGAGATTTATTCTATTCTTAAGTCTGATGGGGCTACACATATAGATCATCTCTCAGTAGATAGAATTGACTATTGTTCTTTTGGTAATTCACAACCTTTTAGAGTGAAAATAATCAATCAGATTAATGATAATTACGATTATTTTTATGTAAAAAAAGCCGATGCTTCTAGGGTTTATGGTTTAGAGCTAGAGCATATTTTATCTCCTAATAAAATTAATTACCTGGTATATAATGATACCATTATTGAAGAGCACATCGTTGGGATTCCCGGAGATCAGTTTGTGAATGTAAATTTAAAACAAGAAGGTCATAATGAGGTTCGCTTAGCTAAAGAGTTTGTTAAATTTAATGAGCGCTGTTTTATTCGACTTTTGGGTGACATGCGTTCTTATAATTTTGTGGTCGATATGACGCCAGATTTTGATCAGATTCAGTATCGTATTCGGGCAATAGATTTTGATCAGCAGTCTTTTGAGGGGAGAAAGAATATTTATTTCCCACAGTATTACAAAGAAAATAAGTCCTATGTTGAGTTGGCAATTAAGCATATGTCTCCTGAAACAGTAGAACAATATAAGCTGGAAGAACGAGCTTTGATGGCAAAACGTTTGCGCTTAGCTAAGTACCAAGTAAAAGAATTGATGCAGGCCATGATGCATGATGAGTTATCATTACCGGAACATATTCATCATTTAAAGATGGATTTATACAATTACTATGGCGGAAAAGATTTTTTAAAGTGCCAGAACATGGGGGAGGTAGTCCAAGTTTGTTTGGATACAATATCTAGTCACTAATTGATTTTTTATTTACACTAGTCTTCCAGGATATATTTTTAGTGCTTCCTCTAAAATAGTAATGGCATTTTGAAGTTCTTCTACGTTAAGAACATACGCAATACGTATCTGTTGTTTTCCTATCTCAGGCGTAGAATAAAATCCTTGAGCTGGTGCTACCATAACTGTTTTGTTATTCCAACTAAATTCCTCTAATAGCCATTTCGCAAATTTGTCTGCATCATCAATTGGTAATTGTGCAATACAATAAAAAGCACCTGAAGGTTTAGGACATGAAATGCCATCAACTTTATTAAGTCCTTCAATAAGAAGATTTCTCCGATTTACATATTCATTTATGACTTCTGTAAAGTAACTTTTAGGGCTGTTTAGTGCAGCTTCACCTGCAACTTGACCTAAGGAAGGAGGGCTTAGTCTAGCCTGAGCAAATTTTAATGCTGTTTCAAGTACTTCTTTATTTTTTGTGACCATGCACCCAACTCTTGCTCCGCACATACTGTATCTTTTAGAAACTGAGTCGATAAGAATGGTGTTTTGATTTAATTCATCTATTTCCAATATGGAAGTATGTTTTTTACCGTCATATGTAAATTCTCTATATACTTCATCTGCGATGAGGAAAAGGTCATGCTTTAAAACAATTTTTTTCAAAGCGTTTAATTCATCTTTCGTATATAGATAGCCAGTTGGGTTGCCAGGATTGCAAATTAATATTGCTTTTGTGTTTGGGGTAATTAATTTTTCAAATTCTGAAATTGAAGGCAGCGCAAAGCCATTATCAATCGAAGAGGTAATTGGTTTTACAGTGATGTCTGCAGCAGTAGAAAATCCATTGTAGTTGGCGTAAAATGGCTCTGGGATAATGATTTCATCACCTTTGTCCATAATTGTATTTAGTGCGATTGAAATTGCTTCTGAGCCTCCTGTAGTTACGAGGATTTGAGTATGGTCAACATCAATTCCAACATTTTGGTAATAATGAGCCAAACCTTCTCTATAGGATTGGTTTCCAGCTGAGTGACTATATGCTATTACATTAGGTTTAAAATTACGTATTGCCTTTAACGCAATCTCAGGAGTACTGATGTCTGGTTGACCAATATTTAAGTGAATGACTTGAGTGCCTCTTTTTTTAGCATTTTCGGCAAAAGGAACCAATTTTCGAATAGGTGATTCTGGCATACAAAGCCCTTTGGCTGAAATTTTCGGCATGGTTTTGTTTTTATATTTTAATCAAAAAAAATGTCTCGCAGACTAGCGAGACAAATTTCTTAAATTATTTTGAATAAACCTCTTATTTGTTTGGTTTAGCAATTGGTGAACTTCCTGTTGGTTTTTTTACAGGAGTCGTAGATGTTCCATCTACAGCAAGTGTTTTACCTTTAATACGAATAACCTGTGTAGGGTTTTTTACTGCGTTTGATGTAATCGTTACACTTTTGTTAAAGGCACCTATTCTTTTCGTATCGTATTTTACTTTAATCACATTACTTGCTCCTGGAGCGATTGGTTCTTTTGGCCAAACAGGAACAGTACATCCACAAGATCCTTTTGAGTTAGAAATAATTAAAGGAGCATCTCCAGTGTTTGTAAATTTGAATTCATAATTTCCGTCGCCATGTTGCTCAAATGTTCCAAAATCGTGAATTTCTTTTTCAAAAGATATTTCTTGAGCTTGAGAAGCAAATACACCTGATAATGCAAATACAACACCTAAAATTATTTTTTTCATTTGTATGATTTTTAAAGTTAATTTCTTTTTTCTTTTACAAATCTAATCGAATCTCTCTAATTGACAAAGAATACTAAAGTCTATATTGTTAAGAATGTGTTAATTAGTAAAATTATAAATGACTATTTAATTCTTGAAGTGGATTTGTAGTTGAGTAAGTACAGTTTATATTTTACTTAAATTCACAACCATTTATAAATACCTTCTTTATAGTGTTATGTCCAAAGTTATACGGTAAGAATGCGTAGGATGGTATTTGTTTTGTGATGAAAACATTTCCTTTTTTACCTTTAGCAATACTTCCTTCTGATTTGCTTATTCCCATTGCATAGGCCCCGTTAATTGTAGCAGCATTTATGGCTTCTTCTGGGTTCATCTTCATCTGAATACATGCTAAAGAAAGTACGAAGTTCATGTTTCCCGATGGGGTAGACCCAGGATTGTAATCACTGGCTAAACAAACAGGTAAGCCTTCATTCATCATTTTACGCGCAGGTGCGTAAGGGATATTTAAAAAGAAGGAACATGATGGTAGTAGTGTTGGCATAGTTGCCGAATTTTTTAATGCATCTATGTCTTCCTGATTTACAACTTCCAGATGATCTACTGAAAGTGCACCTAGTTTTACTGCTGAAGGAACTCCACCAATGATGTTGAATTGGTTTACATGTACCTTAGGAATTAAGCCATAATGCTTTCCAGCATTTACGATACGTTCCATATCTTCAACCGAAAAATAGCCTTTTTCACAGAAAACATCTATATAGTCTGCAAGTCCCTCTTTAGCAATTTTAGGGAGCATTTCCTCTTCAATTAATTTTAGGTAATCTTGTTTGTTGTTTTTGTACTCAACAGGAAGTGCATGTGCACCAAGAAAAGTTGCTTTAATAGTAATTGGGAATGTATTTTTTAAACGCTTAATAATACGCAGCATTTTTAGTTCACTTTCTGTACTTAAACCATAACCGCTTTTTAATTCTAAAGCACCTGTACCCATTTTGATGAGTTCTTTTAGGCGAATAGCTGCTTGCTCATATAATTCGTCTTCGTTGGTTTGAGATAATTTTTTAGCCGAATTTAATATACCACCACCACGATTTGCTATTTCTTCATAGCTCATACCATTAATCCGATCAACAAATTCTCTTTCCCTGGTTCCAGCAAAAACAAGATGGCTGTGGCTGTCTACCCATGAAGGGAATACCATACCTCCGTCAGCATCAATGACTTCAGTATTGTTCCAGTTGTCAATTCCTTGCCAGTTTTCCATAGGTCCAAAGTCTGTAATAATGCCCTCTTCCATACACAAGAAGGCATCTTTTATGGTGCCTAATTTTTTCATTGAAGCACCAGAAACCTTTTCTTGAATATGGTCTTCTACTTGAACTAATTCAGCTATGTTTTTAATTACGACTTTCATACTAAAGTTTTAAGCATGTCAAAAATAAGAAAAAGTGAACGGTAATAACTTAGTAATCAATAGTAAAAACAGAATCTGTATAAGTTTGTATACATTTTCGATTTAATAAGTTCTTTATTTAGGCATTTTATCTTTGTATTTTAAAATACAAATCAATCTCTACTACAGCATGTATTTTATTTTAGTAATTTGCAACCTAACATAGATGCGCCAATAGGTGCTAAACATATTTTATTTATATGAATTCAAATACCTTCGGAAAAATATTTTCTTTAACCAGTTTCGGTGAGTCTCATGGTAAGGCCATAGGTGGAATTATTGATGGTTGTCCGGCAGGTATATCAATAGATGTAAATGCTATTCAGTTGGAATTAGATCGAAGAAAACCCGGTCAGTCTAAGATCACCACCCAGAGAAAAGAAGCAGATCAAGTTGTGTTTTTATCTGGTTTATTTGAAGGAAAGACATTAGGAACTCCGATTTCGTTCCAAATTATGAATAGCGATCAGAAATCAAAAGACTATTCGCATATAAAAGATGCATACCGTCCTTCTCATGCAGATTACACCTATGATGCTAAATATGGCATTCGAGATTATAGGGGTGGCGGTAGGTCTTCTGCTAGAGAAACTGTTGCTCGTGTGGTTGCAGGTGCCATAGCTAAACAAGTACTTCAAGTGCTAGGTGTTGATTTGTATGCATATGTTTCATCTGTGGGAGAAGTAGATTTGGATGTTTCTTATGACGATTTAGATTTATCTAAAATAGACTCAAATATTGTTCGATGTCCAGATGAGGCAACTGCTTCGCAAATGATTTCATTGATTGATTCTGTAAGAAAAGAGGGAGATACAGTTGGTGGTATCATTTCTGGTCTG
>TARA_B100001093_G_scaffold520313_1_pt1 | contig 24590 bp, 17 predicted proteins | sample TARA_B100001093 | Tara Oceans TARA_B100001093 (sample SAMEA2623116) | marine metagenome | biome: marine biome (ENVO:00000447); feature: surface water layer (ENVO:00002042); material: "saline water (ENVO:00002010), including plankton (ENVO:xxxxxxxx)" | depth 5 m | reverse complement strand
GCTTTGGCTTTAGTTTTTCCTGTAGGCTTAGATGTGGGCTGTTTTGTTTCTGGCTTTGTCGCACCCGTGTTGGCTGGCTTATCTTTGACAGTTTTCTTTTTTTCCTCATCCTCGGGAGCGGGAGAATCCTCTCTCGTTTCTTCTTCAGGAACGGGTTCAGGCTTGGGTGGCTCGGGACGGGGGACCGTTGGAGGATCGCCGATTGCGAGAAGTGATATCTTCTGTTCAGCGAAAGAGAAAAAAGGATTCCCTGGGTGATCGGTGTAGGATTTCTGGTAAAGCTGATCTGCTTCCACCTCGTCCCCGGTTTCAAGTGCTAGATCGCCGAGGCGAATTTTACAGAATGGAGTCAGCTCACCGTCTGGCTGAGCTTCGATCGTCTCTTCGTAGTATTTTTTTGCCTTCCCTGCGTCTCCAGACACGTGGTAGAGGTTAGCCATTCCGAAAAGACCTTGCGCATAGCGAGGATGCTGAGGGAATTCTCTGACAAACCTCTCTATTGCCTTCAAGGCATCCTGCTGTTTGTCTTGGTCGAGTAGAAGTTCAGCTTTGCTGAGCAGAGCATTGCCAGCCGGAATAGAGGCTGGGAAATTGACGAGAACAGCGTCGAGAGCGGCAATTTCATTTTTATCGGCGGCAGCCGTGTAAGCCGCAGCAGCCTCGAGGTGCCTTTGTTTCTTAATCTGACCGCCTACCAAAATGCCGCATATGGCGACTGCCGCGGCGATAATGCCGGTGAAGATCCGAGTGCGGTTTTTATTTAGGGCATCGACGACGTCAGCTGCTTTAGAAGCCGTAAGGGATTCCATCTCCTCTGGCTTTGGCTCTGGCTCTGGCGTTTCGGTTGATTTAGAACTCATTGTATCGACAAAAATTGAAGCGACTTGCCGCCGTTAGGACGTGCGGCATGAAAGGTAATCGCTATTTCCAGTTTGTCAGCCCCCAACCGCCGCGCGTGCTTCGTCAGCCAGCGGAGTGGAAAGATAGCGTTCACCTGTGGAGCAGCCAATCGTGACGATGATCTTACCAGCGTTTTCAGGGCGCTTGGCTACTTCGATAGCAGCGCATACATTCGCACCGGAACTGATTCCGCCGAGAATGCCCTCCTCTTTGGCGAGGCGCCGGGCCATGGTAAAGGCGTCGTCGTTGGAGACTTTGATGCATTCGGTGATCTGGGAATCCCCACCTTCATGATTGAGGCGAAGATTGTCGGGAACAAAGCCGGCGCCTGTGCCCTGAATTTTGTGAGGTCCAGGAGTGAGGTCTTCGCAGGCTAGGGTTTGGCTAATGACCGGGGAATCTTCAGGTTCAGCAACGATCACCTGGATATCGGGATTCTTCGATTTGAGTCCCTCGACGCAACCGGTCGCTGTTCCGCCCGTACCAACAGCAGAAACAACGATGTCGACTTTACCGCCGGTGTCCTCCCAGATTTCTTCCGCAGTTGTCTTGATGTGGATGGCGGGGTTTGCGGGGTTGGAGAACTGCTGGGGGATGAATGAATTCGGCGTAACGGCCGCAATTTCCTCGGCCTTGGCAATTGCACCTTTCATTCCCTTGGGTCCCTCAGTAAGCACCAGTTCAGCACCAAGGAGTGCCAGCAGGGTGCGCCGTTCGAGGCTCATCGTCTCCGGCATGGTTAAGATGAGTTTGTATCCTTTGGACGCGCACACAAAGGCGAGAGCAATTCCTGTATTTCCTGAGGTGGGTTCAACGATAACGGTTTCAGCGGTGAGCTGACCGGCAGCTTCGGCTGCCTCGATCATCGCCATTCCGATCCGATCTTTTACAGAGCCGAGTGGGTTAAAAAATTCGCACTTTAGGGCGATTGTGGCATCAAGGCCTTCGGTAACTTTGTTGAGCTTTACAATCGGCGTATTGCCGACTGTTTCGACGATGTTGTTGTAGATTTTTCCGTGAGCCATGAGTGAATTGCGGTTGTGAATGAGATCCGGTCTGTCCGGAAGCAGTTTATATATTTTAGGTGGTATAGCGAATCCAGGCAGTCTTGCAATCCGATTTTCCACCCCAAAACATGGCAAAAAATCGCAGATTGCTACTTGCGCATTTGTTTTTGTCCTCTAGCGATTACGAAATTGCTACAAAGCGTAGTGTAATTAAACAATACAAAACCAGCCGAATCATGTCAGATCTAGTCGCCAAAGACGAAATCAGGGGTCTCCTCAAGAAACTTCCTGAATGGGATAATGAGGAAAAAGCGATTGTCCGCGTATTTGAATTTAACGACTACACGGAGACAATTGATTTTGTGAATGCTGTTGCCGAAATTGCTGAAGATTCTGGGCATCATCCAGATATGGACATTCGCTGGTGCAGCGTCACGGTGAGCTCGACTTCTCATGACGCTGGGGGCTTGACGGGGGCTGATTTCGAAATCGCCAAGAAGATTGATACCTTGGTGGACTAGTCTTCAAGAGAGCTTGGTTTCTCATGCACTTTAAGGGAGGGAAAAGACTTCTCCTCCCCCAGGGCTTCCGTTAGCGTTCAAGCTATGACACGACTTTTTCTTTTTACTGCACTCCTTGCTGGCGTGGCGCTGGTGGCTTCCAGCTGTCGTGAGGTGGATCCAGGCAAGAAACGCTACGCTTACGTTACTAACGGCGTCGCAGAGTTTTGGACGCTAGCAGAAGCAGGCGCAAACAAGGCAGGAACCGAACTGGGCGTGGATGTCAGCGTTCTCATGCCAGGCTCACTGACTGACCAAAAAAACATGCTTGAGGATGCTATTACTCGCGGAGTGGATGGGATCGCTGTCAGTCCAATTGATCCAGTTAATCAGACTGATATGTTGAATGGGGTGGCCCGCGCCGCTGACCTCATTACTCATGACTCAGATGCACCCGAGTCCGATCGGCAGGCCTATATCGGGATGGATAATTACGAGGCCGGCCGTCTTTGTGGTCAACTGATCAAAGAGGCTTTGCCTGAGGGAGGGAGCATAATGCTTCTGATCGGGCGCATGGAGCAGGACAACTCCCGGAAGCGGCGCCAGGGCGTGATCGATGAGTTGCTTGATCGTCCCAGCGATCCAAATCGCTTTGATCCTCCGGGTGACGTGATTGAAGGAAATAAATACAACATTCTGGGGACACTGACTGACGGATTTGATCTGGCGAAGGCGAAGGCTAACGCCGAGGATGCCCTTTCCCGACATCCAGACATCAGCGCCATGGTAGGTCTTTTTGCTTACAATCCACCTGCGATCATTCAGGCGCTTGAGCAAGCAGGAAAAATTGGAGCAGTAAAAATTGTTGGATTTGATGAGGACGAGCAGACTCTGGCTGGAATCCAGTCTGGGGCGGTTCATGGAACGGTCGTCCAGAATCCCTACGAATATGGCTATCAGTCCGTTGTCTTGCTCAATAAACTTGCGGCCGAAGAAGAAGGTGCCCTTGCTGATGGGGAGTTTATTTCCATCCCCGGACGCCAAATTCGCAAAGATAATGTGGACGATTTCTGGACTGATTTGAAAAAGAAGTTAGGCAAGGAGTAATTCAATTTAAAACCTGTGGTCCAGCGTCTGCGGTTGGTCTACTATCTGTGTTTTTAGCGTGCCGCTAGGAAACTGTTCTTCTCGATGGTAAAGGCATACAGGGGGCGGGTATGCCGAGGAGAGTGAATTGTCCGCTCAGTAGGCGCGCTGGGACATGCGACTCTAGCCTTACCTGCGCCTGTGACAGGGTGATCTTTGCAGATGCCTTCGTAATTCCCTAGTCCAAGAAAATGAAAAGCATGGGGTAGATGGCACTTAGACACCCAATCTTTTTTTTGCTTCCTCTAGATATATCTCGTCGATTTCGAAGCCGAAGAATTTTTTAATTTCGGTTTCTCCAGCCGCGACTGCTGCGTTTCCGATACCGAGAAAAGGATCAAGCATGGTCAACGCTTTCGGTTTTCTCCCGTGAAGCTGAATACACTTGCGTGCCAGTTCGACGGGGAAGGTTGCAGGATGGGGGCGATCCTTTGAGCGGGAGGCAATCGTTTCATAGGGTATGTGCCAGTTGTTGCCGCGGCAGCGTTTGTCTTTCCCCTCAGTATGAGACCACCGGGCGATGTTACTTTTGTCAGCGTAGGGAACGCCCACAGCGAGGCGATCGACCGGGACCTTCCCCGACTTAGTGAAGTGGAATACAAACTCGTGGCAGTCGTTGAGGAATCGCTTGGAGTTTATGGGCTTAAAATGACCTACAGAGACAGGATCGCTCTCTTTCAATTCGAGGGTGATGGACTTGATCCAGTGGATAGTATTCTGAAGCTGAAAGAGATCACGCAATGTCAGAGCCAGTTCATGGGGCATCCAGGGATTGGCGGGTGAGGCGCCAACATTGAGGAAAAAAGACCCCTCGGGCTTGAGGATGCGTCTCACTTCCCCTGCCCATTCAAGAGACCATTTGAGATAGTCTTTGGAAGAAAGGTTATCGTTGTAGTTCTGATAATTGATTCCAAGATTATAGGGGGGTGAGGTGACAACGATATCAATTGAGTCGTCAGGCAACGTTTTCATACCCGCGACGCAGTCGCCCTGACCTAGATCGAACTCGGTCTGGTAGGACATAACCCCTTCGAGTCCTGGGAGAATTTCAGAATCGGACATCAACTACTTTAGTTAAGGTGAAGCGTGGAGCAATGAACAGGCGAATTTGGAGGAAGCTTCACGAAGTCGTTTAGCTCCGATCGTCATATTTACCTCGATGCTAAGATTTGGGTCCCGGATTTCGCAGATGGGTCCAAATTCCTTCTCGAGGGCGCGATCCTCGAGAAGGCCGCAAAAAGTTGTAGTAGAGATCCCGTTGCGGCGTGCCAATTGAACGATGCCGTGAGGGGCCTTTCCGTTAAGGGATTGATGATCGAGCTTTCCTTCGCCGGTGATGACTAGATCTGCCCATCGCACCGATTTTTCGAGATCGAGAACCTCGGCAACAAGTTCAAAGCCAGCGACAAGCTGCGCGTTAAGAAAGACGAGGCTACCAAAGCCAAGCCCTCCCGCTGCCCCGGCACCGGGCTGGTCGGTGCTGCTGCTTCCGCGCTTTCCGCATATTCTAACGAGATGCAAGAGTCGTTTCTCATGTCGAGCGAAATCAGATGGTTTGATCCCTTTCTGTTGGCCATAAATGGTGGTGCATCCGGATTTTCCGAGGAGCGGGTTGGTTACATCACACGCCACCGTAATTTTGGGCAAATTGAGACTGGATGGAGTAACTATTCTGACCGCTTTTTCTAGGTCGGCTGGAAGGGAATCGATTGGTTCTCCTTGTGAATTGAGAAAACGAAAACCAAGAGCTTCGGCCATACCACTGCCACCATCATTAGTTGCGCTACCGCCTATTCCCAGCACGATTTCCTCGACGCCGCGTCGGGCTGCATCGAGAATGAGTTCGCCAGTCCCGAACGTGCTGGCAACCCAGGGATCAAGGTCGCGTGATTCCATTCGGGCGAGCCCGGAAGCTTCCGCCATCTCAATCACAGCTACCTTGCTTGCCTTGATCATTCCGTAGCCAGCCTCCGTCTTCTCGCCTAGCGCATTTTTAACCTGGCAGGTCACCCATTTTCCATTCCCTGCCGCGGTGAGCGCTCTCGCCATTCCGTCGCCGCCATCGGCGATCGGTAACAGTTGTATTTCGTTAGCGTTATCGCCCAGTGTCTCGACAAGGCCGGCAGCGACGGCCGAGCACGCTTCTGGAGCCGTGAGCGAACCTTTGAATTTATCACAGGCGATCAGGATTTTCATGTGATCAGAATTTTCGAATCAGAGATGCGTCGTCAACGAGGTCCGCCAGTTTATCCTTGTCGTCGAGATTTTGAATCTACTGATTCAACCGTGATTAGTGATGGGCCGCTGCCTCTCTCTGAAGCCAGTTTTGGGAAGACAAATGCCAGATTAGGAGTCGGCATTTTGGGTATATCCTTCTTTCTGAGGCTATGGTCAGCAAAGTAGCGGGCAAACTTTCGGTAGCCCATCGGCTTTTTTGGTTGCTGAGTCCAGCGCTTAGTCTTCTTGATGGTGCTTCGGTAATAGCTGATTTTGCTGCGTGAGCGTGTGACTGGCGCGCCCGATCTGGCTTGATAGAGGCTCTTACCTTTGATCTGAAAGCCACTCAGGACTGAGGGACTTTTGCTTGTGCCCAGCTGATTTGACATGGAAATCGGTGCCAAGTTGATAGCATGGTAGACCTGCGAAAGGATGCCCGATTTACCTATTCCGTTCGGTCCGACTTCAATTAAAACCTCGCTCGTAGAGGGATGCGTGAGGCCCGGATCGCCCAAACCGAACCGCGGAAATCGGGACATGATAAGGTGCCTGATCTGGAAGGTTTTGGGCATGTGACGAGAGGGTAGAGTAGGAGTCCGCTCAACTCAAGTGAGATGGATGAGCCATTTGACCGATGCGTTTTGCACTTCCTTCGCTTAATGTGAATATTCGGAAAGCTGGTGTCCGACAAATCCAAAGAGGCCAGTGCCGAGGAAGCTTCAGCACCTAATCTGTGCGCCTTAGATGGAGCCACGACTGCGGTTGAGCCGTTGCAAAATTTCGATTTTCGAAAATTACCGGAGAAACTAGAAATCGTTCCGATACATCATCGACTCAACCGGTAGGGGGGTCTTGTCGTTGTATTTGGCTGATTGCTTGGTGTTGTAGGGAGTCAGTATTTCACCCTCCACGAGGAAGTAGATGAGCTGGCCGACCGGCATACCCGCATAAACACGAACTGGCTGTTTTACGGAGATTTCGAGCGTCCAGTAGTTACAAAAGCCAACATCGCCCTTGCCTGCGGTTGCGTGAATGTCGATTCCTAGCCGTCCCACGCTCGATTTACCTTCAAGGAAAGGAACTGCTTTGTGGCTTTCTGTGTATTCGATGGTGGACCCGAGGTAGTTTATTTGTGGCTCCAAAACAAATCCCTCCGGCGGGATTTCAAAATGATCGATCTCGTTGTGGGCCTTGGCGTCGAGGACACGGTTGCGGTAGGTCGCGAGGTGCTTCGAAAGGCGGACGTCGTAGCTATTGGTCCCGAGGCATTCGCGATCATAGGGCTGGATTACGATTTCGCCACGATCCATCGCGGCGAGGATTTCCGAGTCTGACAGAATCATAGCTTCAATCGATAGGGACCGACACGCCTCTCGGCAAGAGATTTTTAAGGGCGAACAGCTTAAAGAAGGATTCCGATTGCGGGCCGCGGGATCGGGGTTCAGGATTGGATACCTATGTCTGGAGAAACTTCCCTTGTTATCGCGATTGACGGACCAGCCGCTTCCGGCAAAAGCACGGTGGCAAAGCAGCTCGCAGCCGAGTTGCAAATCGTCTTCGTGAGTTCCGGCGGGATGTATCGAGCGTTCACGTGGTGGGTTCTCGAAAATGGGGTTGATCCTGCCGATACTGTTGCGGTAGAGGCACTGCTCGAAAAGACAGTTTTTCAGTGCGGCGAGGAGAATAATATTGGGACGATTGCCGTCAACGGGCGGCTTCCTGAGTGGAAACAGTTGGCTAATGATCGCGTTAACGGAGGAGTCTCTCTCGTCGCTGCCATTCCGGCAGTGCGGTTACGTCTCGTTGATGAGCAGCGGGCATACGCCCGTAAACGTGGTGTCGTAATGGAAGGACGGGATATTGGATCGGTGGTGTTTCCAGACACGCCCTACAAGTTTTACATCGACGCTTCTCCCGAAGTGAGGGAGAGGCGGCGCCGTGCCGAAGGAATTGATGATTCCATTGCGGCGCGTGACAAGATGGATTCAAGTCGCGAGGCTTCGCCGCTCGTGATTCCAAAAGATGCGACCGTGGTTGATAGTTCGCATCTTACCGTTGAAGAAGTGGTGGAGAAGGTGAAGGAAGTGATCGTTGGCTAGAGTTGGGAGAAAGATTTAGTCAGCCATCACTGCTTTTCTCTCGGGAGAATCGGGGTCGGACGCGGGATCTTTAAGGTGGAAGGCTGTCCACGTTTGGGAGAAGCCCTTAAGCTCCAGATCAGGTAAGGCTTCTGCCGTAGTATTGTCTCCCAGAGCCTCAAGGGTATCGAGGTCAATGACCGCCGTCATCGCAGAAGCCGCGTCGCAGAGCCTTGCGGCGAGATTCACTCGCGCTCCAAGAACCGTAAAATTCAATCGGTCGGTCGATCCCATGCAGCCCGCGATGGCTTCGCCTGTCGCCACTCCCACGCCGATGTCGACGGGGATCTCAACTTCGCGGTTCAGTTCTTTTCGGACTCGGATCATTTGGAGGGCGCAGGCAGCGGCATTGGCGGCATCATTTCCATATGACTTGAGTCCACCGAACACGGCCATGATTTCGTCACCAACAAATTTATCGACCACTCCGAAGTGAGTCTGAACAATTTGGGTCATCGCGGTCATGTGACTATTCACCATTTCAATGACTTGGGTCGGATCCATATGTTCAGTCATGGCGGTGAACCCACGAATGTCGCAGAAAAGGACTGAGACATTTTTCAATTCGCCGCCCAACTCAAGGTCAAGACTACCGCTGACAAGAGCCTGAGCAACCGTCTCGTCACTAACTTTGCCAAGAAGATCACGATAGAGATCTTTTTGTTTGAGATCTTCCGCCATTTCATTAAACGCTGAAGCCAATTCGCCAATCTCGTCCCGGGAACGGACTTCGACTCGATAGCCCAGCGTGCCTTCTCGAATTGCCTTGGTGCCTCGAACAAGTTCCCGCAGCGGTATGGAGAGATTCCGTGATAAAAGCCATGCCATTAGAGCGCTAAAGAGCAACACGATAAGACCAATGCCACTGCCGCGGATCCGCAGTTCAGCGAGGTCCGAATTCAACTTGGTAAGCGAAAATGCAGCAACTTCAAAAGCCGGCCACGGAGTATCAGCATCAGTGAGCGGAGCAATGTAGACGGCGTGACGCATACTCCCAATCTCACCCTCCCATCGGAAACGATCTTCACGGTATTCCTCGCCAATGATCGCTTCGACGACCTGAGCCAGTTCGGAAGCAAATTTGTGGTCGAGGGATCGGGAAAGCACTTCGCCGTTGAGGTAGATACCGCTTTTGAGTGGATCTTTGGAATCCATGGTGGATTGATAGCGCTCGATGAAACGCTGGGCATCAGTCTCTGCAGAGGTTCCTCGGAGAAATAGTCCCAGCATTTCTCCTGTCTCGGGATCTGTCACCGGAGTGCTGATCATCTCCTGCACGATAGGCGTTTGATTGCGACGCAGCTCGAGTTTGTTGCCAGATGCTTTTGCTTTCAACCCTGCACTGCTGACTCCGAGAGTGCTCGGTTGGACTGGATCAGGAGCGATGTAAAGGATGTGCTGACTATCGTCCTTCATAAAAACCTCGATCTCCTCACGAGCTAGATCGTAGTTGAAGCGTCTCCAGCGATTGTGCTGTGTCCCTCCATTCTTTGGCATGTTCTCGTTCTTCGAGAATGGATCCGGTATTAGCGTCACCTCGCCTTGAGTGTCCATCGTCGCAATAGCGCCAATTCGATTAATCCAGCTGTCTATGCCACTAACCAAGTTAATTCTTGGCCCTCGACTGGATCTGAGGACTTTTTCGTCGTTTTCGTTGAAGACCGGTTTTGCGGCTGATCCAAGCTCCGTTGACTTCCTGATGGTGGTAACATAAACATTCCAAAATTCTCTCCAGAGCTGTTCATCATCTTCGTCACCTCTAAGGATACTCAAAATGTAGGGATCGCTGGCAAGCGTGCTACCCAATGTCAAAGACTCTTCGGCACGAGCTTTTCTGGACTCGACCATGTGATCCATCAATTCCTGGAATTCGCCTTCAAACTGACGAGTGTAGGCTTCACGAATCTTTCGTTCGGTCGCCGCGAGCAGGGCCATGGTTACCGCGGTGACCATCACCACCATGGTCAGCAAGAGCTTGGTCTGAAACCGGGTTCCTTTTTTCATGCTTGTAGTTAACAACTCCGGCTGGATTCGTCAGTTTTGAATGATTTTGACGCAGAAGCGCCCCCACCGGGGCTTTCATCTTGACTCGGGGGGGGATTCTGGTGAAAGGGTAGGGGGTCGTAAGCTGTTAAGCACCGTTCCATGGAAAAGCCGAATTTTGACGAAGCCATTAAGAGTATCGTCTCTCAAGACGATCGCTACAAGCTGGATGGGTACCAGTTTTTGAGGAACGCGCTTGATCATACTGTTTCTTCATTGCGACAGGATGAACTGATCGAACATCGCCATGTCAGTGGGCCTGAACTGCTCGAAGGAGTAGTCGAATATGGACTCAAGGAATTTGGTCCAATGGCTGTTGCTGTTCTAGAGTCCTGGGGCATACGAAAAGGAGAAGATGTTGGCGCGATGGTTTTCAATCTGATTGAGGCTGGGGCTTTTGGTCGCTCTGACGAAGACTCTCTCAGCGACTTTGAGGACGTTCTCAATTTGAAGGACGAATTCCTGAGTCCCTTTCGTCCATCGCGAAAGGTGCTTACGGATGAAGATGAGCAGGAACCGCCCGCGCGCGGAAACCAACCGGCTAAGTCAAGCGAATGTTGAACTCTGAGTTCCTGGAGTTCCCTGAGACGACAGCGCGGGTGGCCACGCTGGATAATGGTCTGGAGATCATTATTAAGGAAGACCACTCGGCGCCAGTGGTTAGTCTCCAAGCGTGGTGCCGTGCTGGTAGTATCCACGAAGGTGGCTGGTTAGGCGCTGGTATGTCTCACTTTCTTGAGCACATGTTGTTCAAGGGGACGGAACGTCGCAGCGCTAACGAGATAGCCCAAGCGGTGCAAAGGGAGGGTGGTTATATCAACGCCTACACTTCTTTTGATCGCACTGTCTACTGGATCGATACCCCTTCTGCCGGTTTTGAGAATTGTCTCGATGTGCTTTGCGACGTCGTTGCATTCGCAAGGCTCCCCGAGGATGAGTTCGCCAGTGAAGCTGATGTAATTCGTCGCGAAATTGCGATGGGCGATGATGATCCTGAAGCGTTCCTCGGCAAGGCTCTTTTTCGCACCGCCTATACGAATCATCCATGCCGTTACCCCGTGATTGGTTTTCTCGACCTGTTCAACCAGCTGAGTCGCGACGATCTCTATGGCTACTATTTGGAAAAGTATTCGCCCGATAATCTATTCATCGTTGTTGCGGGTGATGTCGATGCGGATCAAACGGTTGAGTGGATTGAATCGCACTTGGGTGGGATTTCGCGTCGTCGTCGTCCTCTCGTCGTCCTCCCCGAAGAGCCACGACATATTGGAATTAGAGAAGAATTAGTCCCATTTCAAACGGAGCTTGTTAGAGGTCGGTTAGGATGGCCGATTCCATCCGGCGATCACCCGGATGGACCTTCCCTTGATATCTTGGCTGCTATCCTTGGCAATGGAAAAAGCTCAAGGCTTTATCGCGAAGTACGTGAAAATCAGCAACTCGTCAACAGCGTGGGCGCCTACTCGTATGCGCCTACTTTTCAGGGGCAATTCGTTCTTAGCTACGATACTGAACCGAGTAATTCGAAGAGCGCAGATGAAGCAATTCTGGGCGAGATTGATAAAGTGAAGTCAGATGGAGTCACTCTCGATGAAGTGAATAAGGTGGTCCGACAAGCCCTTAGTTCCCAGTTTTCTACCCTGACTGATATGCGAGGTCAGGCTTCTGATTTGGGTTCCAACTGGATAACGACACGGAATCTGAATTATACCCGTGACTATGTGAAAGACCTCCAGCGAGTTATGGCAGAGGACGTGGTGAGAGCGGCTAATCAATACCTTGCCGACGATCGTTATACGAGGGTGTCACTCGTGCCGCAGGTGGAGACTTCCCCTGTAAAGAGTTCGCTGGGCAAGGAGAGATCAGAAGACATTCGGCGGTTGCAGTTGGAGAACGGACTGACGGTATTGCTCCTCTCTGACAAGCGAGTACCATTTGTCTATGCTAACGGAATTTTCAGAGGCGGTGTTCTTGCTGAAGACCTTTCAAAAAACGGGGTGACGCGCCTGATGTCGCGTCTCCTTACGAAGGATACAGAAAACTATTCGGCGGAGAGTGTGGTAACGCAGATTGAATCGGTTGGTGGCGGTATCTCAAGTTCTGTTGGAAACAATTCTTTTGGAGTGACCGCTTACGGACTTCGTCCGGATGTAGGCCTTGCCGTCGATTTGCTTGGTGATGCCTTAACGAAGCCAGTTTTCTTGGACGAGGCGGTTGAACGTGAGAAGCAGTTTCAGATTGCCCAAATTAAAGCAGAAGCGGATCGGCCGTTCAGCGTAGCGATGCGAGAGCTGCGCCGTCAGGTTTTTGGAAATCACCCATACTCAATGAGCCTGAGTGGCAGTGATGAGTCAGTCAGCCAGCTTGATCGAGACTCAGTAATTCAGTTAAGAAAACGACTCGTCAAAGGGGGGAATGGAGTTCTTGCCTTGTTTGGTGATATCGACTTAGGCGAGGCTGAAGACCTTATTTGCGGTCGGTTCGAGAATGATATTCCGCGTGGAGAACGAGAGTTCTTGAAGCCTCTCGAGTTCAGCTATCCTAGCGGTGAAGATCGAGTTGTGAGGTTGGCGCATGAAAAGGAGCAGGCTGTGATCCTTGTCGGCTATCGAACGGTATCGCTTGATCATGGAGATAACATCGCGCTCGATCTGATCGAGGAGGCGTGCAGTGATATGGCTTCTCGAATGTTTATTCGGATTCGGGAAGAACTCGGATTGGCCTACTCCGTGGGAGCGACACGAATGCAGGGGCTGGAACCTGGTATGATAATTTTTTATGCCTCTACGGCCCCTGAAAAATTGGATCTGGTAGAGGAGGAAATGCTAAAGGAAATAAAACTAATTGCCGACGAAGGCCTTATCAAAGAGGAATTTGATCGTGCTAAAGCATCGTGGCTCGGCAAAGAAGTGATTCATCTTCAGGGTGCCCGCGAGTTGGCTGGCTCAGCCTCGGTGGATGAGTTGGTTGGGCTGGGTTGGGACCACTACCGGAAGGCGCCCGGAGAAATCGATGCGGTCAGCCGCGAGGAAGTTCAAGAGGTTGCAGCGCGCTACCTTTCCTCTTCGAACCGTGTAATCGTTCGCCTGACCAATCCTGAGATAAATTAGGCTTTGGTGGGCGTTTTCTCTTTCCTCTCGACACCGCCAATCCCGGGAATCTGAGATACTCCGGGAATGGAGACTGGCGCAGGGGTGTATTTTTGATCCCAATCCATATTGCCCTCTTGGGCAAAGAGGTCTTCATCTGCAGCCATGGCTTCTTCCCAACTGATTTGTTCGCCTGTGTGCGCCGACATGCGCCCCATAATTGCCATCATGCTTGAGTGAAGCATTCGGCTTCCATCATTAATGTGGTTCCCGGATCGGATGGAGGCAAAAAGCTCGTCATGTTCGACTTGATACATATTGGACTCGCCAGTGCGCGGCTTTCTGTAGCGCCAGATGATTTTTTCGTTGTTGTCCTCAATGTAAGGATCTGAACCGCGTCCGATGATGAGAGTCCCCTTGGTTCCGCGAATGAAGTCTGCATTTTCGTTGAGGCAACCTGGAGCTTTTCGGGAAGCAAGATGGCACCAGACGTTATTTGGGTATTCGTAGGCGATGTGATAATGGTCGAAAATATTTCCAGTCCCGACCTGTGGGCTGGAAAGGCCTCCGGTGGCTCGGCAACGGATTGGGCTTGCGTCACCCATAATCCAACCAATTTTATCAACGCTGTGAACGGCCTGTTCAACTAGTCCACCGCCTCCGAGCCAAGTGTAGTTGTACCAGTTCCGGATCTGCCATTCGATATCCGTCATCCCATCGGTCCGAAGTGAGGGATTGAGGTGAGGCTTGGAATGACCCGAGTAATAAGTCGCGTAGACACTGGTGACATCACCAATGAGTCCTTTTTCAATGACTTGACGAAAGGCTTCAATGCGGCTGGGCGAGTACCTCCAACAGAAACCGGCAACAATGGAAATTGGTTTCTCCTCTGCCATCTTAAGAGTGTCGAAGGAATGGCGTATTCCGGCAGCATCGACGGCCATCGGCTTTTCTGCAAAGACATGCTTTCCGGCTTCAACGGCGGCCCTGAAGTGAAGAGGGCGGAATCCGGGTGTGGTCGTGAGGATGACAACATCAACTCCTGAATCGATGACCTGTTTGTAAGCGTCGAGACCAACAAATTGGCGCTTTGTCGGAACGTTGACCTTATCGGCAAGGTTTTGGTTTTTCTGTAGAGTGGCGATCGACTTGTCGATCTTTTCTTGGAAGACGTCCCCCATGGCATAGAGCTCAACATTGTCGTCTGCTGAAAGGGCTTGGGCTGCCGCCCCTGTTCCACGTCCGCCCGTTCCGATAAAGCCGACCTTCAGTTTTTTTTCAGGGTCAACGCCTTCGCCCCGAGTTTGGCTGGCTAGCGCTACCGTGGCTGCGGTGGTGCCGGCTGCCGTCCGGATAAAATGGCGTCGGTCCGTGGGAGAGGGAGACTGTTTCATTTGGGTATTATGTGGGGCCTTAATAAACTCGAACCAATTCAGAATTTTGAATGAGAGCACATGTGACAAGCATAAAAGTATCGCGCAATCGAGGTCTGCCTTGATGTGTCCGATTTAGCTGGTGCAAATTCGTGGCATTCAAGTTAGGATCGCCAAGAGCGAACTATGCAGGCGACTTTGAAGGATTTATCTGGGGGGATGTTGATAGTGGCTCTGAGCCTTTTGGCCTTGCCGGTCAGTAGTTTTGCCCATCAAGTTTCATCGGTTTCGTTGATCACCCATCTCGATACAGAAGGCGGGACTTATTTTCTGGATGCGGCTATGGCGGTTATTCCCAGTCAGGAGCAGGAACGGAACGATCAGATCTCGCCCGAAGAAGCTGCCCGTCAGTTTGCGGAGGAATATCTGTCCGTTTTTTTCGATGAAAAAGAGCAAATTCCCGAAATCGACATTGAACGAATCAACACGAGCGATGAGGAAACACCGCAAGAACTGCAGCAGCAGGAGGTGCTCGTGAAAATGACGGGTTCGATTCCGAAGAATGCCAGAGAATATCTGCTTTATTTGGATCCTTCCAGTCCGATGGCAGTTGTCATGGTTGCCATTAAAGATGAGAAGCCAGAACGGCGAATGCAGGTTATTCTAGCGGGAGAATATAGTCGCCCCATAAATGTTCAGCCGGTTATGGACGAGGATCCGTTTGAGGTTGTTTCGCAAGAGAAAAGAGCGGTAGCGTCTCTAGGAACTAGTGAGGAGAAGGCTGGTCAGCAGAAGGAAGAGCGAGGAGCGTTTGGCAGCGGCTGGATGGGTCCGTTCGACGGGCCACTCTTACTAATCCTCCTGCCGGGAGTGATTTTTCTACTGACCTTGAAAGGCTGGCCCACAGTGATCCAATTGGGAGCAGTTCTAGTCGGGCAGAACATGGTAATCTCGTTGGTTGCTCTGGACCTGATTTCTCCGATACCTTCGGCAGAGCCGATTCTCGGTGGATTGCTTGCGACGCTAGCTGGCGAGACCTTCTTGCACCGTAAACTTCGGTGGTGGCGTCTTGTTGCACTGGTTGTGGCAGGGGTGATGGCTGGTTTGATGCTGACGCAGAGAGCGGACTTTTACCGGCTCTTTGTCGAACCCGAGCAGGTAGGATTTGGTCAGGTTATTCTTTATGTCACCGGAGCGGAGATTGCTGTGGTCGTTGCTGCGCTTTTTTCGGCGCTGCTGCTCCTGACGCTTAGGCGTTTTGACTGGTATGAGAAATCGGTTATTCAGCCGCTTGCCGTCCTCATCGGGGCGTATGGAAGTTTTGAGGTGATTAAAAATCTTTTCTGACGATTGGTGTTCGACAAATCGGCTTTTTTGCACTTTGAGTGACAACGTTGAATCTCTATCGAATAGTTTCTTTTAGCTTTTCTGTGGCTCTATTGGCTTTCGTCAGCTTTTTTGTATCGGGCTGCACAGTTGAGAAACAGTTGGTTTCTGATCCAGCCGTTATGGTAGGAGACCTTCCATCGACTTGGACAGGGGGTGGCTGGCAAGTGCCAAGGCAGTCAGTGACCGGATGGGCTTATGATTTTAAGAGTCCGCAGCTAAATGCCTTGGTAGGTGAAGCGGTTGATCAAAACTACAGTCTCTCGGCAGCCCTGGCTCGCCTTGATCAGGCAGCGGAGCGCGCTCGAATCACGAATGCGGGAAGGCTGCCAGAGTTGGGTGCAACCTTGCAAACAACCCGCTCTCAGAACCTTCGAGGCGCCAATTTTCAGACGGTTCGAGCCAATAATTTTAACTTTGCTATGAGCGTAGCCTGGGAGATCGATCTCTGGGGCAGGATCAAAAATCTTCGTGATGCTGATCTCGATGAGATGAATGCTCAGGCTAACTTTTATAAATCCTCGAGGCTGTCTCTTGCCGCCAATGTAGCTAAAGTTTCTTTTGAGATCGTTGAAGCACGGCTCCAGATAGATCTATCCAATCAAACCCGTCGAAGCCTTCTGACAAACCTTGAAATTCTGGATGCCCGGCTGGAAGCAGGGGGAGGTGACGAGCGCACTGCTCTGGAGATCAGTTTGACTCGTGCAGACATTGCAGGGGTGAAAGCCAGTATCATCGAAAATCAGCGGCAACTCGATGCCGCGAAGCGGGTCCTGGAAACTCTGTTGGGACGTTATCCGTCCGGAGAAGTCGAATCTCTCTCGACAATGCCCACTATTTCGCGCGAGATTCCCGTCGGTTTGCCGAGTGAACTGCTACTGCGACGCCCGGATCTGCTTGCGGCTGAGGCCCGAGTCGATGCTGCTCTGAAAGACCTTGCCGCCAGCCGAAAAGCCCTTCTCCCAACTGTGCGGATTAATGGTGGAGTGGGAACATCGACCACTGATGAATTTGGTGATATTTTTGATCCTCAAAATCTAATCTGGAACCTTGGTTCTAATCTTGCACGGCCTCTCTATCGAGGTGGCGAACTGAAGGCCCAGATCAGGATAAGTGAAGCTGAAAGAAACGAACTGGTTTCCGACTATGCTAATTCGGCCCTCGTAGCGTTTCGCGAAGTCGAAACCGCCTTGTCTTCGGAAGGCTACCTTCGCGGCCAGATTCAGGAGCTTACGGTCGCTGCAGAGGAAGCGCAGAGGGCTGAGGCGCTCAGTCTGGACCAGTATGAGAAGGGTATCGTGGATATCATCACTCTTCTCGACAGCCAACGCCGCGCTTTCAATTCCCAGAGTTCCCTCCTCTCCACGCAGCTTTTTCTTCTGAAGAACCGAGTGGATCTCTACCTTGCGCTCGGCGGTGATTTTGATCATGTTCTCAGCGACAAGTGAAGCTGTCAGAAGGATGAAAGTGTTCGTTATGCGTGTTGCCTAGCCAACCTATTGTCGTTAGTATTTGCTGAGGAACTGCAACTTTCCGCTAATCTCAGGGTTGTAGATCCTACGTCCTCCTCTATGAAACTCGCCTTTCGAATTCTGGCTCCTGTTCTCGTAATTACTGGGGCCGTATGGCTGGCCAAATACTTTATTTCTACGAAGCCCGAGCCGCGGAAAATGGTAATGCCGCAACAGATCACGAAGGTCGAGGCGACCAGATTAAAACCAGAGACATACCAGGTATTTGTGAAGACTCAGGGAACTGTCCGGCCAAGGACAACCAGTGTGATTATCCCTGAGGTAAGTGGCCGCGTCATATTCGTGTCTCCAAGCTTTCGGGAGGGAGGGTATTTTGAAGAGGGTGAGGTTCTTCTGGCGATCGATCCTGTTAACTACGAAACGGCGCTGGTAATCGCTGAGAGTTCGGTGGCACAGGCGTTTAGAACTCTTGAGGAAGCCAAAGTGTCAAGTAAGCAGGCCATTGAGAACTGGCAACGGGTGGGGAAAACAACTGAGCCTAGTGACCTTGTAAAGAAAATCCCTCAACTTCGAGAGGCCGAAGCTCGACTCAGAGCAGCTGAAGCAGAACTCGGAAAAGCAAAACGTGATCTGGAAAGGACCAAAATCAAAGCCCCCTTTGCAGGCCGTATCGCCGAACAAATCGTCGATATCGGACAGTATGTTTCTCCAAATACTCAATTGGGTCGGGCTTTTGCGACGGATGTGATGGAGGTTAGGCTCCCATTGACGAACACCGAATTAGCTTTTGTTGATCTTCCGGAGACCTACCGCGGTGAGTCTCAAGCTAAAATTAGACGAGAAATTCATAAGGCTCCCGAAGTGAGTATTTCAGGGACAATTGGCAATCATCTGGGTCGCTGGGATGGTAAAATAGTCAGGGTGGATAGTTCAATTGATGAAATGTCACGGCAACTCTTTGTTATTGCTGAAGTGAGCGATCCCTATCGCTACGAGGAGGCTGATGATTCTCCTCCTCTAAAAATCGGGATGTTTGTCGATGCTCTTGTAAAAGGAAATGATCTTGAGAATGTTTTTATACTGCCACGTCAAGCAGTGCGCATTGGCGGGGAAGTGATTGTTATTCAGGGCGACAACACGATTCGACGCCAGAAAGTAACGCCGATCTTCTCCGAAGATAAACGGATTGTGATTCCAGCGGAAGGCGGCGGATTAAAAGCTGGTGAGGTGGTCTGCCTGACACCTTTGGCTTACCCGGCGAACGGAGCAAAAGTGCTCCCGACCATCGATGGTGTGACACCTGATGTAGAAATACGGGGGGAGATGTTTGGAGGAAAAGGCGGCAAAGGGAAAGGTGGCAAAGGCGGCAAAGGCGGCAAAGATTCAACAGAAAAGGGTCCGGGAGCAGCCAAGCCGACCGAAACAGCGCACAGACTCTGATTTTGGCTATTGGGATTGATCAGTTTCGATGATTGCTTTTTTTGCGAGGAACGGTGTAGCCGCCAATTTGCTTTTGATAGCAATTGTGATGGCAGGAGCCGGCGCGCTCTTTTCGAAACGTATCCCGATCGAGGTATTTCCTGAACAGGAATCGCGGACGATCTCTATCTCAGTTCCCTATCGGGGAGCGACGCCTGAGGAGGTCGAGGAATCCGTTGTTATCCGAATCGAGGAGGCGATTGCTGATGTCGAGGGGATTGAAGATATGATCTCGACTGCCGGATCCAATGGCGGAAATGTGGCTGTTGAAGTGGACGAGGATTACGATCTTCGTGAAGTCAGGGACAACATCGAAGCGCGAGTTGATGGGCTAACTGATTTTCCTCCGGGTGAGGCAGAGAGCGTATCGATCAGGCAAACTGAGCCGAGTAGATGGGTCATCAGCGTGGTCGTGAGTGGGGATCTCAGTGAGCGTGATTTGGTTGCATTGGGAGCTCAGGTTCGCGATGAGCTGGTCGGACTGCAGGAGGTTACGAGCGCGGAACTTCAGGGCATTCGACCGTATGAGGTTGCGATCGAGATCGACGAAGATGCGTTGCGGAAATACAACCTAACCTTCAATGAAGTCTCACAAGCCTTGCGTCAGTCATCTATCGATTTGCCGGCGGGAACACTTGAGACAGTGGCTGGAGAGGTTGTTTTGCGGACGAAGGGCCGTGCCTACAACAAAGAGCAATTCGAGGCAATCACACTGGTGGCTCGGCCTGACGGAACTCGCATCACGGTCGGTGATATCGCAACAGTTATGGACGGTTTCGATGAAAACCCTTTTGTGGCGCGCTTTAACTCCGAGAGGAGCGTTCTCGTTGCTGTGTTTCGGGAGGGGAACCAAAGTGCGATTCGTATTGCCGACGAAGTAAGAGGCTTTATGGAAGATTACCGGAGCCGGTTGCCGGCAGGTGCCAAAATCGACTATTGGGCAGACTCGTCACGGATTGTCAAAGGGCGCCTCCAAACTCTGTTGGATTCTTTCTGGAAGTCGATGTTCTTCGTCTTCATTCTCTTGACTCTCTTTCTACGCCCGAGCTTGGCTATGTGGGTCGTGATCGGAATTCCAGTGTGCTTTATGGGGGCGTTCGCCCTTATGCCGTGGCTGGACGTGTCGATCAATATCGTCAGCCTATTTGCCTTTATTCTGGTCCTTGGGGTGGTGGTGGACGATGCAATAGTCACTGGTGAAAATATTTACACTCGACAAAAGGATACTGATGATCCGGTTGAAGCGGCGATAAAAGGGACCCATGAGGTTACGCTACCCGTGGTGTTTGGAGTGTTGACGACCATGCTGGCGTTTGTGCCCTTGTTTTTTATGTCCGGTTTTCAGGGGGCTTGGATGCCCCAGATAGCAACGATCGTGATAGTCGTTCTAGGTTTTTCTCTCATCGAATCTAAGTTGATTCTTCCGTCGCACATGACCCACAAACCCGGGAAATGGATACACGCGCTTGGGCTGTTTTTTCTAGGGCATCGCCTCACTCGGTTCTTGAGCAGGATTTGCCGGGAATTCTCTGCCTTTCAGGGCACGATTGCCGGCAGTTTAGAATGGTATGTTAGGAAAGTTTACCAGCCGTCCCTCGATTGGTCATTGCGCAATCGCTACCTTGTCTTGTCACTATTTATTGGATTCTTCGTGATCCTCATCGGCGCATTCCAGGGGGGGCGGATTAGGCAGGTTAGCTTTCCCAGAGTAGAAAGTGAGCGTGCAACCTGTCGCCTTACGATGCAGGAAGGGACGCCATACGAGGTAACGGAAAAGTATGTCCTCATGATGGAAGAGATCGTTCTCGACATGAAGCGAAAGCACGTTGGTCCAGATGGGATTTCAGTGATTGAAGACGTTTTTACCAGCATCGGAGGGCAGGGGGTATCTTCTTCCAAGGGGCGGACTTCGGCCGGGCGAGGTCACCTTGGAGAGATCGTTTTCTACATAAAAGCACCAGAAGACCGGGTTTACGATATGGGTGCCCGTGAATTGGCGAACGAATGGCGAGAGGAAATACAGAATCGAGGTGGGATCGTCGGCGCAAAACAGCTCTATTTCCGCGCAGAAATTGGCCGGGGTCGAGATCCGATTGAGGTGCAACTTCGCAGTAAGAACAGCGATCACCTGACCGCGGCAGCTGAGGAGGTTCGCAAGAAAATGAACACTTACGAGGGCTTGTTTGACATTTCCGATAATCTTGATGAGAGCCGGGATGAGATACAGCTTTCTATTCGTCCAGAGGCGGAGCAGTTCGGGCTGACGATGTCGGATCTTGCCCGACAGGTAAGACAGGCGTTCTTCGGTGAGGAGATCCAAAAGATCCAGCGGGATCGAGACGAAGTGCGCGTGATGCTGCGCTATCCCCTTGAAGATCGCCAGTCGATTGCGGCACTCGAAAGCATGATGATCCGTACGGCTGACGGCCGCGCTGTGCCGTTCACGACGGTTGCAGAGGCGAAAATAGAGCAAAGTATGCCGCGTATCGAGAGAATCGATCGCAACCGGGCGGTGGAAATTTCGGCTGATGCTGACAAAGAAGTGGCTGACCTTGACGCGATTCGATCAGATGTAGCGGCGTGGATTCCTAACGTTCTTGCCAAGTATCCGGGGATGAATTTTAGCTTTGAAGGTGAAGCACGTGAGGAGCGAGAAAATTCGAACAGTATCACGGTTGGTATGTGCCTAATTATCTTTGGGATTTATGCAATGCTCGCAATACCGTTTCGATCCTATATTCAGCCTCTTATGGTGATGGCAGTGATTCCTTATGGATTGATAGGAGCAGTGTTAGGGCACTTAATTGAGGGGTGGGTCCGTGGAGAATCCGGTGGGATTCCACTCAGCTTTCTAAGCTATTTCGGAATGCTGGCTCTGTCGGGTGTTGTTGTAAATGACAGCCTTGTCCTTGTGGACTACATCAATCGGAGGCGTAAGGCAGGAGACGGCCCCTACGCCGCAGCAAGAATGGCAGGAGCAGCGCGGTTCCGCGCAATTATACTGACTTCTGCGACAACTTTTGCTGGTCTTTTTCCTTTAATTAGAATGCAAGAAACACAGGCCCAGTTTTTGATTCCTATGGCCATCAGTCTTGGATATGGAATTCTCTTTGCCACTTTGATTACCCTGATTCTAGTGCCAGTCAACTATCTCGTAATGAATGACATTTTGACCGGATTTAAAGGGGTTTACGGTAAAGACGAAAATGGAAAAACTGAGTCTTCCGCTCTTAAGGCATCAGGCGGTTTGTGATCTATTCGGCAGCCTTCGGAAGAGATAGGGATTCGACGTTGAGTCGGCATCGGAGGAACTGAATTTCCTCCTCGGCTGCCGGAATTAGAATGGTGGTATTGGTTTTGCGGAGCCCGAACAGTTTATCGGAGATAGTGGCTTCAAAAGGCCGCAGCTGGGTTGCCCATTTGGTCATACGTTGTTGATATTCTGCTGTGGTCGCACTGGCTTCACGTGAGGGAGCTGCGGGGCCGTACTCTCCAGAGAGTTGGGCTTCTTCGATGATGAATCCGTAGGGATTACCCACGTCGAGTCTAACTCGAGTTCCTGTCTTTGACTTTTCAGTTGATACGAAAGTCACGAGGAAGGCACCGTATTCAGTTCTCATGATTGAAGCGCCTGGTGACCCCATTTTGAGATGCGCCATGGAACTCTCGGGTTGACCTCCTGTTATTTTGTCGGTGGTGATGTCAGCATTTTCCACAAGCATGACAAAGCTGATCACTTCGAGTTGTTCGCGTGAATCTGCCTGCATCTCAATTTCGAAAGTTGTCCATGTAAGAGGGGCGAGAGTTTTGCTTACCCTTAGTTCGAACGGTGACAGCGATTCCTGCCACGCCCGAATTTCAGGGTTGGCGAGACTATACTCTTTCCCCTCGCCTAATTCAGGCGTTCCGCCACCGTGGCTGCCGCGAAGTGTGAATTGATTGATGGCAAATCCATAGGGGTTGCCGATGCTGAGGCGGACATCATAGCCTCCGCGTTCGATATTGATATTGATGTTCTCAAGCCTAACGAGAAATGTTCCGTGATCTGTGTGCAGGAGGGTATGCCCACCCATGCCAGTTCGAAGGTAGACGATCCGGTTGCCGCGCGATCCGAGCATTCGTATTCCATCGACAGACTGTTCGAGGCTCCCGAGACGGTCGGCAAATGATCCGTCTTCCTGTGAGAAACCAATCTTAGTTTCTGCGGCAATGACCTGCATTTTCAATTGGGCCACTTCGTCTCTTGTATCAGAACGCACCTCACGAAGCTCGGCCTCAAGACGATCGATTCGAGCCCCGGTTTCGTTGTTGCAACTGGAGAAAATCAGAGATGAAAAAGCGACAAGAGTTGCCCGATGAAATCCAAATTTGGTCATTGCCAAAGGTTAAGCAAGGTGTTGGCAGAGAATCAATACGGAAAATCTACTGTCGTTTTAGAATTGTTGGGATGGAGAGAAATCCCGAGGGACTGACATGACGAATAGCAACTTCGTCGGGCCGCTCGGTGATCTGATAGCTTGACTCTTTTGCGGGCATAAGGCGCAAGGTGGTCCATTTGCTGCCGTTTTTCACTTGGATAAGCCTCCAGCGCGCGTCATTGGCTGGTTTGAATGAAAGGGTTAGCGCATTGCCTTCGACAATAGGTGCTACATAAACGGGACTAGGTTGGTTGGATCCGTTCCAAGGCGTGGCAGGTGGAATGGCAACTTCCGAATAAGCGCTTTGAAGTATGCCGCGCAGCCCATCTCGGTCTTCCTTGATCGCTTTGATGCTCCAGTGAATGTGCCCAGGACCCATGCGTGAGGCGAACTTGCGGGTCTCGTCAATCTGCCGAATTGATTCTGTTGCGGGTCTACCTCTGTCCTCAGAACTCATGATCCGATTTGATGCTATTCCTGGATAGAGGTGACGCTGTTGCAAGTTTTGCTCAGCCCACCACTTGTTGAGAGCGGTGAAACTTTGATCTGGTGGATCAATTCGCCAGTAGAGTTGAGGCGAAAAGTAGTCGAGCCATCCCTGCTGAAGCCATTTTCTTGAGTCGGCAAAAATATGATCGTAGGCATCAAGACCAGCTTTGGTTGAGTTCGGGTAGCCAGGGCGCCAAATGCCAAACGGACTGATACCCACCTCGACCCATTCCTTGGTCGATTTTACGGAAGCATAGAGATCAGAGACGAAAGCGTTGATGTTGTTGCGACGCCAGTCGCGGAGGTCGAGCGTACCGCCTTTGGCGCAGTAGGCTGAATAGGAAGCTGAGTCATTGAACTGGTCGTAGACTTTACCGTTCTCCGTTTTTGGGTACGGGTAGAAATAGTCATCGATATGAATTGCGTCGACATCATAGCGTTTGGTCACGTCTACCATCACTTCTATGGCCCTTTTGCGAATGAAGTCGGAAGCGGGGTTGCCCCATTTCATGGTGCCAGCCGAAAGCATAAGTGAGGAATGGGTCTTTGTGATGTGTTTAGATGACTTACTGGAGCGTTCCGTAGCACTGGCCCGAAAAGGATTGAACCAGGCATGGAGTTCAATGCCGCGCTTGTGGGCCTCGTCAATTGCGAAAGAGAGTGGATCGTAGCCATCGGACGGGGCTTTGCCCATGCTCCCAGTAAGAAAAAATGACCAAGGTTCGATGTCTGATTTGTAGAGCGCGTCGCATTCGGTGCGGACTTGTAGAATGACGGCATTGAAGCCGGTCTCGGCGGCAGTATCCAGCAACTTTATAAGTTCGGCACGCTGTTGGACTGGACTCAGGTTGTTTCTCGACGGCCAGTCAATATTATGGACGGTAGCGATCCAAGCTGCTCGGAATTCACGGCGGGGTTCGGGGACGCGACTCT
>TARA_B100001093_G_scaffold169321_1_pt1 | contig 24732 bp, 17 predicted proteins | sample TARA_B100001093 | Tara Oceans TARA_B100001093 (sample SAMEA2623116) | marine metagenome | biome: marine biome (ENVO:00000447); feature: surface water layer (ENVO:00002042); material: "saline water (ENVO:00002010), including plankton (ENVO:xxxxxxxx)" | depth 5 m | reverse complement strand
AGAATATCACCGGCTCCATTCACACAATCATACGTCAACTCTCCAGTTTCTACGCTGGTCAAATCAACTTGCAGCGAATAAGACTCGCCCTGCGTCATTGGTAAAACAACAGCAGAACCATCTGAATCTATCACTTCAAGGGTCGAAAGAGCCCATGACAAACGCAATTCTGCTTGGACTGACACCATACCAGAGGCAACACTGTTGCTAGGGTCTGCATCCCAACTGTTTGCAGAAGCCACCCATTGAGCATCAAAAGTCGCCTCATGAGCACCAATTGCGGTTGTTAATTCAACGGTCCAAGTATAATAATCTCCAGCACCGAGATAGATGATTGGAGATGTTGATTCAATTCCCTCCCACGTGTAGTGTAAGCGACCTGTGACTTCAATAGCTCCGCTGTTGAGCATACTCACGCTCCAGATGACCGAATCACCCGAGTTCACTGAAGTTGACGAAGGAGCAGCAGGTGGGTCAACAAAAACATCTGGAACAGCGTATTTGGATAGAGAGGCTGAAATGAGATCATTTGTGGTTGATTCTTGAATGAAATCAGCCGTACCAAAGGGGTCAATGTTCGCTGATATCGTGTGGATTCCTACGGGTAATGCATCCAGTTGGGAAGCAGTGAGCACATGACTCCATTGCGCTTCTGCATATCCTGTCCCTGTAAGATTGACTGTGAAAGGCGCGGTTGAAATAAGCCCACCGGATGGGTTTTGTATCTGCAAACGAAGTGGAACGGCTGTTACTCCGGAACCGTTTGTTTGAGCAATCCTTCCGGAGATGACCCAAGGGCCTTGAAGAGCGCCCTCTTCAATGCTAACATCCAATTCTCCGACGTGAAAGACATCCATTCGAGTATCGACGACAAATGGAACTTCCACCACTTTGTTCATTTCAGAAGATTCACGAACCGCATCTTGGTAATCGGGAGTAATCAACAATGAATGCGAACCACTTGCAGGTGCGATAAACGTCGTATTCACCCATTCAGATGAACCTGCGGCAATTGGAGGAGTGGGAAGGTCTTGATCGTTGGAGCCTGGAAGGTCGATATGGAGTGTACTCGCATCGGCTGGCTCACTTCCGAGATTTCGAACCAAGGATGAAAGATTGACTGTATCACCTGAATGGATGCCTGATGAAGGTGAGAGGTAAGTCTCTGTAACTTTCAAATTTGGTAAGCCGGTTACGGTAAACTCAACATAAAATTGAGCCTCATTCCCTGAGTTACGAGGGTATTCAAAGGTAATATGGACTTCATGGTCCCCCTCGACAAGACCTTGCCAGACGGTTGAAACTTCAGCGGTTTCACCTGCAAAAATATCAACGGTTGAAGATTCAAGTAATTTGTTTGGTCCAATTCCATCCCGGTAGAAAGCGTATTCGACATCAATGGCGTCGCTGGTTGCGCTGTTGTATAATTGAAGGTTAATGGTGACAGACCCTCCTGCCTCAGGATTCGACGGTTGAAGCGCAACTGTGCTTTCTGAGGCTTGAATTGGACCGCTCTCTTCAGCGGAATTTGTCATTGGTACCGCTGCGATACAGAGGAGAAGAATCACAATTGTCGGCTTCCACGCGCTCGCCATGTAGGTAATCGACATCTTGTGAAGCACTTGAACCCATCTCCACATGTTATGATTTATTGGCCTCACAGCGATGTTTTGATACCTTCCAAAGGAACATTTCGCCGGACTTGAAATCAAAAGAGTTCTCACAAATATTCAATGAAAAGATGGAGATGAAGGGGAGCATTGAAGGATAACCGCACCCGTCATGAGTTCATGGGCAAGAGGTGGTCGAGTATTCTTCTCGTCGTTCTTCTGCTCGGTTTGAGTTCTTCACCGCTGGTAGAAAGTCCGTTAGATGATATCGAACTGGTCGCATTTTCCTCTTCGAATCTCGCACTTTCATTCAGCAATGGACCGGATTCAAATGAAGATATCACAGGACTTCACAGCCTTACTTTCAGCATGACTGGAGATGCAAATGTTTCTTCCTTGCTTCTTGAAATTTCAAGCGATGGAAATGCTTGGACTACGGTAAAAAATATCACATCTGCTCCTTGGCTAACATATTTTGATTCCACTGCATACAGTAACGACTCCTATACTCTACGAGCAACTGCTTGGGACGACGACGTGAATGAAGCAGTTGTTGCTTCTTCTGGAACATTCAATATCGTGAACCAAGTTCCGGTCATTACCATTTTCACTGCGCTGAATGCAGCGGTTGGCACGGGAAGTTCAGCAAGCGACAGAGCATGGTTTGACATAGAGACAGACGGAACACTGGCATACCGATGGGGTGCGAGTGATGATGATATCAGCCATGCAACTATTACCAATGTGCCGGGGCCAGGAGCACCATCGAATGACGGTCCAAGCAGTCTTTCTTACGGCTGGGATTGGAGCAGTGGGGCGATGTCCGAGGGTACATGGAACTCCCGAATCACAGTATATGACAGTTCAAGTCTGTCGGCTTCACAGACCCTCTTCATCGGAATTGATCGCACTGGGCCTACGCTTTCAGGCGTGACTGTTGGCGATGGTTCTGCTTGGCAAAAATCATCTCAGGTAACCTTGAGTGGTCTCATCAACAATGCAGATGACGGGCAAGGAAGTGGCGTCTCAACCACCGAATATTCCCTTGATGGCACGGTGTGGAGTTCAACATCCTCAGATTCTTTAATGCTCAATCTCGAAGAGGGAGTTCACACCCTTTCATTTCGTTCAGTCGACCGAGTCGGAAATACAGGAGCGACCATACAGGTGACTGTTCAAGTCGATGAAACGATTCCAGAAGCGATTGGTTGGACGGTTGATGAATTGACAACAAGTCGTATCCTGCCAGCAAATGTAAGTTTTAGCGCCATTGATGATGGTTCAGGTATCGATACCGCAAGTTCCTATATCCAATTTGGTTTTGATTCCAATGGTGTCGGGGAGTCACCAGACCTCTCATCGAACTGGATGCAGTTGAGCACGTCGGGTTTGTCAGGCAGTGTTGGATTGGCAAGCTGGGCTACGAAATCACGTCAGTATTTGATGTTCAGAGCAGTTGTAGTCGATAATGCTGGAAATGAGTACACGTCCAGTCCAAGTTCGTATCAGATACTGCCCGGACTTGATTTGTATTGGAATGCAACCCAAACGAATCTTGACCGCCTGATTGTGCGACCTGGTGAGACTGCTGGAGTTGTAACGATTACCAGTTTGCTTGAAGCAAATCAGAATTATGGCGGTAGCGTTGTTGTCCGATTAGAGTCAGCCCCTGCCGACCGAACATCATCGGTGAGTTGGACTGTCATGGAATCCCGAACTTTGGATTCTGGTGCGTTATCTGATGGTCAAGAAGAGTTGATTTGGAATTATACCGTACCACAAACTGGGCAATTTGACTTACGGTTGGTCATCGATTATGTCAATGTCATCGATGAATACGATGAAGGAAATAATTACAACCACATGGTTGTAACCGGTGCTGGAATAGGTTCGCCTGGATTGGTCCCTTCATTTGCTCCTTCACTCATTCTCATCCTTCTCACCGGATTTGCACTTGCTCTTCTTCAACGTAGAACAAGAGATTGAAAAGAGACCGGCCACAGGATTAGCCATGCGCCAACCGCTACCACGTGTACCGATGAACCGAATTGCGGTTCTCATTGGAGCGAAAGGTGCGACCGCGAAAACATTGAAATTCGCTTCTGGCTGTAAAGAATTCAATATCGATTCTGAAACTGGAGATGTCGAAGTCGTTTGGGGAGAGCCTGGTACGTATGACCCTGTCAAAGCGATGAAATTACCAGACGTGATTAAAGCAATCGGACGGGGAATGGCACCAAAATCTGCCATACAGTTACTCGATGACCATAATTTCTTTGAGTTGGTTGACATTCGAAAATTCGTAGGAAAAAGGTCGAACCAACAGCGACGTATTCGAGGGCGAATTATCGGAAGTGACGGTAAAATCCGGAGATTGATTGAAGGACTTACTGACACGCAGATTTCAATATACAATTCTACGGTGGTTCTGGTCGGCGAGGAAGAAGGTTTGGCCGCTGCCCGACAGGCTGTTGAAATGATTGCTGGTGGGGCTGAACATGGTACTGTTCTCAATTTCTTAGAGCGTGATCGAAAACGTTCTCGACTCTCAAATCGCCAACTGGAAACCATCGAAATACGCGATGAAATGGTTGTACCTCAATCAGGTTTTGAAGAATTGGTCCCAGGACTTTCTGACCTTTCCGAACGCCGTTCTCGTCGAATGAAGGCATCTCAAGTTGATCCCGCAAATGATGAAGCAGTTGCGGCTATGATGGAACTTGCAGAAGATGAAGAAGTCAGTTGGGGAGAAGAATAACTATTCTTCTTCTGAAAATGCAACGGTTTTCACATGGTCTAAGTTCATATTGAGAACCTCATACATGGCTTCAGCGAGTGTAGTATTGACTCCATTTTTGGTTGCCCATTCAACCAATCGAGTTACATCTCGGACTAAGAATTCTTGAGATTTTGGATGGGTTTGAATGACGGCTTGCCCGACATCAATCACCACAGGGCCGTCGTTATGCCAGAGAATGTTATACGGTGAAAAATCACCGTGCACAAGGTTTGCTTTTTGCCAACATACGGCTAAAAACTCGAGTAATTCATCGTAAACGACCTCAGGATTCTCAACCTCTACTTCTCGGAGCTTAGGTGATGCGGAAACTTCAGTTCCAAGATATTCCATTACCAAGACGTTCTTGTGGATTCCAAGGGGTTTTGGAACATTCAATCCCCAACGTGATAATCTTGAAAGATTACGATGTTCTTTACGAACCCAAATGTCAACGAGGTCACGATGACGACGGCGCAAACCTCCGAATCTACGGTCGCCTTCGATGTATTGAATCAGATTTTTGAAAACGGCATTCGAAGTGTGGAAAATTTTGACTGCTACGGTCTTGCCATCGATATCGGTTGCATGAAAAACGTGCGCTTCTTTTCCACGTGCAATCGGGAAGTCCAGCGTATCAATGGTTCCACCCTTCATCAATTTATACAACGACATCAATGTCATTCGGTCAAAAACTTGGTCGAACACGCGTCGGTCTACCCAGTCATAGGTACCCGTGCCCATAGCACCTTGAATCTTAGATTCAATGTCCCTGAACATACGCTTGTAGCGGTCTTCTTTCATCCAATTAAAAGCACCAGATTTTGCTTCTAAATTACTCAAAAATCGGTCTTCTTCCGTCCTCACAAAAGCCTCATCTTTACTCTGTTCAGAGTGTTTGTTTTTAGAGGCGTTACGATTTTGTCGATGACGCTTACGCTGCCGTTTATTGGAACCGAGTTCGTCATTCCAATCTTTCTTTTTCGCCATAAGCCCACCCAGGGTCATGTATCAACCGATTTAACCGAAGAGAGATTCGAGGTCTTCATCATCATCATCGCTGTCGTCGCCTTCACCTTCATCAGGATATTCTTCAACAGGAATGTGAGGCGTCTCTTCTTCAACTTCTGCTTCAACTTCTGCTTCAGCCTCAACATCCGTCTCTTCATCAGAACCAAACAAGTCATCGTCGTCGTCATCATCATCTGAACCAAAGAGGTCATCTACATCCTCATCTTCAGAGTCGTCAGCAAGTTCTGCTTCAGGTTCAGGAGCATCAACCTCTCCGAATGTGTCTGAAAATTCATCATCGTCATCATCAGTGGCAGTATTCATGCCAAAGAAATCGAGTTCTTTGGGCAAGACACCCTTACGAGAGAGATACATTGCTTGAGTTTTGGAGTAGCGATGTTTGACATCGGCTTTGGAGTCTTGAAAATCCCATGGCCAAACGATGATCAAATCACCATCACGAACCCACTGACGTCGACGCATTTTACCTGGAATACGAGCCATTCGAGTTTCGCCGTCTTCGCACAGAACAGTAACTCGACGGCCGCCAAGAATTTGTTCAGCAAATGCAAACATTTCGTTGATTTTGCGGTTCGGCATTTTCACTCTGATTTTGCCGCCAGAAGAATCTTCTGGATTCTCAAGACGAGCAAGCTCTTCTATGTCCACTTTTTCTTCATAACGTCGACCCAATCAGCCTCACCTAATCACTCCAACAGTCGACCCTTCTTGAATACAGCACCCTAAAAAATGGCATTAAGGTGACGCAATAAGGCGTTTAACCATTCTATGCTCACATTACCATCCATAGTTGAGGCTTTGTGCAGCCATCTCGCAGATGCGAATCAATGAGTCGCCAGCAAGACCAACAAAGACCGTTGTAAGCACACAGGCAAGAATTGCTAGACGAACTTGCCAGCCACTTGGGAGTGGCCCTTCCCGTCCTTCTTCAGGTTCATCAAAGAACATGACAACAACAACACGTAGGTAGTAGAAGACTGAGATAGCTGAATTGATGACCATGAGGAAGGCGAGCCACCAAACCCAGTGCATGTCTGCAAGAACAAAGACGCCACCATCTGCAATTTCAGCACCCATATCGCCAACTGCAATACGGACTATGCCCATGATAACAAGCAATTTCGACAAGAAACCTGCCATCGGAGGGACACCTGCAAGTGAGATCATGAAGATGAACATGGCAACAGCAAGGAGTGGTTCTCGCTTCGCTAATCCTCCGAGTGAAGAAAGGCGAGATGCTCCTCCTTCAGACTCAAGAACGGAGAGAACGAGGAAGGCTCCGAGTTTGAAAGCGACAAGAACCACCAAATGGAAGAGAAGAGCAGTCATGACGGCTACTGCAGCGGCGCCAGCATCTCCTGAAATCGTTGCATCCCAGTTCCATGCACCAACCGCAGTCAATGCAGCCAACATGTACCCGGCATGAGCAACTGATGAATAAGCAAGCATTCGCTTGGGATTATCGCTACCAAGCGCAGCAAGATTACCCCAAGTCATGGTGATGGCAGCCATCGCTCCTAAGCAAGCGAGCCAAACAGCACTCCCTTCACTGGATTCAGGTGCTGCAACAATGAGCAGCATTCGCACCAATCCAAGCATTCCCATCGCTTTACTGGCTGTTGCAAGAACACCAGCAACTGGACTTATCGCTCCTGCATAAGCATCAGGAGCTGCAAAGTGGAACGGTGCTGCACTTACTTTGAATCCAAAACCGACCAGAACAAAACCGATACCGATGAGTGGTAAGGCAGTCGTTCCTGATTCAGCAAAGGCTGCAGAGAGAACACTGAATTGAAGCGAACCTGCCCACAGATAGAGCATGGAAAGTCCGTAGAGACCGACTCCTGAGGCAACAGAACCTACGATGAAATACTTCATTCCTGATTCAACCCCAACTTTGCTTTCCTTGAGGAAAGCAACGAGAACATAAGTGGAGAAAGATGCTAATTCAAGACCGATGAATAAGACAAACAGGTCTTGAGCAAGTGCAACAACAGACATACCAAGTGCACATGTCACCATGAGAATGTAGAAATCGGCTTGTCTGCGATTGTTATACAGTTCATGTTCTGACACTCGAGAACCGATTCCTTTGACTTGAAGTCGATTCATACTGGAAAAGGCTGCTAATGCTAAAGCTCCGAAGAAAATCATTTCAAAGACTCGACTAAAACCATTCACCAGAAGCAACTCTTTGCCAGATTCAGAAACGATGACTACGCGTTCAAGTCCTTGACTAAAGACGTAAATGACATTCAAGAAAGCCCCACCAAGGGTAACTGATGCAATCCATGCAGGCAATCTTGGATCACTTGTGAATTTGAAACGAGTTCCTCCTAAGAGCCAAGGCAGACGAATTTGAGTGCCAGGAATACGGAATGTCCCTTTCCCTAAGTTGGGAACGATAATCAACAGCAGAAGGCCTGCAAACAACATCAATTCTGGAAAGAGGGCACTGATGAAACCATCACCAAATGCTTCGACTGTAGTTATGTTTGACATTTCAAGCACCTCCACTAAATTCGCCGAGTATCGGCATAATTAGGCCTTCAAAGATTTGAACGGTCCAATCGTGCATCATATCCAATGCAATCCACGGCATGACGCCAAAGACGATGGTGAAAAAGGCAAGAATAAGCATAGCCAATTTCTCTGGATTTGCGATATCCGGAACAGGCTCTCCATGGAGAGATTCGGGAGGTTGGGTTTCGTCACCACCCTCGAAGATGGTTCGTTGCATCGACCAGAGATAGTAACCAGCAGTAATGGCGAGAACCAGTGCTGGGCCGACCATCCAGAACACGCTCCAACCTTCAGCTGCAAGGAAATACCAGAGAGCGATGAGCATCATTAATTCAGCAACGAATCCCGCTAAGAGCGGCAGGCCTAGGGAAGCCATCCAAGCAAACATCATCGATGTTGCAAGCCAAGGTGAATGCTTTGCCATACCACGCATTGCTCCAATCTCCATGCTGTGGTAGTGGTGTTTGAATGCACCACAAACAGCGAACAGCATTGGACTGATTATTCCGTGAGCGAACATCATAAACAATGCTGCTGCCCAACCCATAGGTTGCATTGTAGCAATACCTATGAGAATAACACCCATGTGAGATACCGATGAATAGGCAACCATTTTCTTGAGATTGGTTTGACCAAGACAAACAACTGCGCCCCATACCAGCGAAACCATACCGATCGCCATCAATGCAAGTTGGAAATACTGCAGAGCATGTGGGAAAAGGCTGACAGGGAGTCGGAACATTCCGTAAGCACCCATCTTGAGCATAACACCAGCCAGCAGCATCGAACCACCTGTTGGGGCTTGCACGTGGGCATCAGGAAGCCAAGTGTGGAAAGGAACGGCTGGTAACTTAACAAGGAAACCGAGCATCAACATTGCAAACAATACTTTCTGAATATTTGCTCCAAGATACCAGTTGCCGTTACTGTTCTCATTCAAAGCGTGTTGTGTGATTGTTGGGATGTCAAAGGTTCGACCTGTCATCGAACCTGCATACTGCAATGGATTCACCGGGTCTTGGAAGAAGTAGAGAGTGATGAGTCCCAAGAGCATAACAACGGATGCAGTGAATGTGTAGATGAAGAACTTCTGAGAAGCATACTTTCGGTCTTTTCCACCCCACTTCAGGATTAAGAAGAACATTGGAATCAATGTTAATTCCCAGAACACATAGAACATGAAGAGGTCAAGAGCGACAAAGACGCCAATAAGTGCACCACCCATGGCCAAAATAATTGGGAAGTAGACTGCTCCATTCTTTTCATTCCAAGTCGCAATAATCGTGACTGGAAGAAGGAATGTAGTCAACCACACCATAGGGAATGAAAGGGCATCAAGGCCAACAGTCCAATGAATTCCAAGGGATTCAATCCAATTATAGCGGTGAGTATACTCATAGCTGTTGAATGAGATTCCTTCCCATGACACATCTCCAAAGTATTGGAAGAACATTCCAGTGGTGATGGCGAGCAGGACCAAAGAGAAAACAAGCGTAGCCATTCGAATTGGGTCTGATAACCGCTTTCTCATAGAAGCATCAGCATTGGAAACAAAGGCAAGCAAGACAATGCTGGCTACCAATGGGAAACCAACAAGCGGCATTGAAATCCAATCTTGCATTCAAGCCACCCCCCAAATCAGCAAAAAGATGGCAAGTGTTCCAACCGCTATCATAAGAATATAATCGCGAGCCGAACCGGTTGTCATCGAACGAACAATGGTTGAGAGAGATTGTGAGCCACTTTCAATGGCCTTTACGGTTCCATCAATGACTTCAGCATCTGTTTCAGCGACTTTGTTTGAGAATCCAGCAACGATGTTAATCATTGCCTTGTCATAGTATTCGTCAATGTAAAGCCGATTTTCAAGGGCGGTTGCTAAAGTTGATTCCCGAATGGCTGTGTTGTCGAAATGGAAACGCTTGTTGACCCAAGCGCTAAGAGCAATAATCGGGCGCATCCAAGGCTTGGCTTCTTCTCCTTCAGCGAGTTTACCACCATACAATGCCATTGCAAGACCAGGGCCAATAATTGCGCCCATGAAGATTGCAATGTATGTGAGGATGAAGAAGAAAGGATCTGAATTTGCAAAGGCGTGTTTCATTTCGTAGAGAATTCCTTCAAGCAAATTCTTTTCAGAAAGGAAACTGTATTCGGTATCTGATGCCCAGTGAGTGAAGCCCATTCCAGCAAAAATGATAGAAGAGAGCGTGACGAAGGTTAGGATAAACAACGGCGTCTTAATCCAGGTATTGGTTGGTCCGACGTGTGCAGCAACCTCATTATTCGGTTTACCTGCAAAGGTCTTGAACCACATTCTCGACATGTAAAAGCCAGTCATTGCGGCACCAAGAAGAACACACATGGCTGGTAGAAGGAAACGAGGGTCATCTTGAGCTACTCGCCAAGCATTTGCGATGATACCTTCTTTGGACCAGAATCCGCCGATGAGAGGTAGACCCATGATAGAAGCAGAGCCGACCAACATTGCTGTAGCAGTGATTGGCATTTTTGAGGCGAGTCCTCCCATGTTTTCCATAGATTGTGCGTCGAAATGTTCGTCGTCGTGGTCATCATGGTGTTCGTCTCCATGCCCATCTCCGTGGTCGTCATGATGGTGCAAATGATGGTGAGCATGATGTACTTCGTGAATCACTGAACCACTTGCCATGAACAGCATTCCCTTAGCCATAGCGTGATTGAACAGATGGAATAATGCTGCACCGAATGCGACAATGACAATGTAATGGGCATCGTCATCATGATGCCAATCAAGTGTGTTTGCCAGATACATTGCACATCCTAAGCCAGTGAAAATGTAAGCAAGTTGACTCATGGTCGAATACGCTAATACTTTCTTCAAATCCATTTGAACAAAGGCGATTGCTGCTGCCATGACTGCAGTAATACCGCCAATTGCAGCAATGATAAACGCAAGGTCATCCAAGTCTCCGTGCAAAGATTCGGCACCGAAGAATGGGAACATACGGGCCACCAGATACAATCCAGCGTTAACCATGGTCGCTGCGTGAATGAGGGCCGAAACAGGTGTTGGGCCTTCCATTGCGTCTGGCAACCAAACGTGGAGCGGGAATTGAGCAGATTTACCAACCGCACCGATGAACATCAAACCGAGAGCCCATTGAAGCGTTCCAGCGGAATTTGCTGCGACAGCATCGATGTTTTCTGTAGCGAAGACGACTGCATAATCAAGAGAACCAAAGAGATCCCACAACATAACCAATCCAATCATCAAGAAAACGTCACCAATACGCGTGGTCAAAAACGCCTTCTTTGCAGCAGATGCTGCACTTGGGCGTTCGTAATAGAATCCTATCAGCAGATAGGAACAAAGTCCCATAATCTCCCAGAAGATGAAAAGCCATAGGAACGAATCAGCGAGAACCATTCCGAGCATTCCTGAACAAAACAAAACAAATTCTGCATAGAATCGATGGTTGCGATTGTCGTTGATTGGGTCTGTATTCATGTAGCCAATACTGAAAATATTGATTAGCAAACACAAGAAAGAGGCAACAAAGAGTAACATCACCGTAACGTGGTCAACATATATTCCAAAGCCGAGGGAGACCGATTCAATATTACTGCCGCCGCCCCATACACCCGTATTCACCCAAGCAATTTGTTCGAAAATTTGGTCAACGCCGGAATTACCTTTCAAGAATTCCGAGATGAGTAAAAGAGAGAGGATGAGGCTCGCTGCCATGACGGGTAAAGCGATCAGCCCTCCTTCCTTGAGATTCTTCTTCCAAAACGGATGCCCGTTGAAAACACGACCGAGGAACAAGATGACTGCAAAGGCAATCATGGGAAGGAGAATTATCAGAGGGGCGAATTGAAGCCATTCTGAGTGAACAAGAGGTGCGGATTCTTTACTTGCCATTCAATCACCTCAGTTCTTTAGGACATCCACATCGTCCAATGATATCGTTTCGTGCTGCCCATAAACGGCAAGGAAAATGGCCAAACCTATCGCAACCTCACTGGCTGCAATTGCAATAGCAAAAAGTGTGTAAACCCATCCAGTTGTATCACCGTGATGAACTGCTGCTGCTGCGAATTGCATATTCGCAGCATTCAACATCAATTCGATGCACATAAGGACAATAATTGCATTCTTTCGAGTGAAGGCACCGCCTAGACCAATGACAAACATCAGTGCAGAAAGTCCAGAAACCAGTGCTGGATCAATCATTCTTCTTCACCTCCAAATTCCCAAAGAAGGTTTTCCATCCGTTCATCCCGAACCAGATACGCTGCACCAATCATAGCAAGAGACATGAGAATGCCGAGAATAAGTAACGGCAAAATCCAGTCGGACAAAAGAGAATCTGCAAGGCCGCTGGTTGTCGGATACTCTTCGCTACCGTTTGCCCAAACGCTATCAGCACTCAGAACAGAAACGAGAATCATTCCGAGGGCAAGTAAGCCCATACGGGTAAAAAGTGAGACGAGTTTCATTCAAAATCCTCCTCTAAAATTTGACGACGCGTCAACATAATGCCGAACAGCACCACTAAACCTACACTGGCCAAGTAGACAAGAATTTGGATAGCAGCCAAAAATTCGGCCCCCAAAAGGATAAAAATTCCCGAGACGGCCATGAATGAAAAAATCAGCGAAAGCATCGAATGTGCTACACGTTGCGCGAGGACCAAGCCAAGTGCACCGAGGATAGCAATAGTGGCGAATAAAAAGAAAACGCCAGTTTCAGCGATGCTTGCGATGTCCATTTCATGCACCTTCTTCCGCTGCTGCTTTTGCTGCCTTTGCCGCCTTCTTATCTCGCTTTGTGCGCTCTTTGGTCGCACGCTTAGCAAGTTCAGTATCGACTGCTTCTTGATGAAGAGATGGGAGAACACGGGTTCGACTTGCATCAAACCACAATTCTTGACGTGAGAAACCGGACATTCCATCGTATTCATTGGTCATGAAGAAAGATGTAAATCCACACGCTTCCATACAGAGTCCACAGAACATACATCGTCCTAAGTCAATGCGTCCAGAGACGATTTGGTCATCTGCAACTCGAAGTTCAGATTGCTCCATGACCGATTCTTCGCCTGAGTCATTCCAACGCACTGTTGCCGTGCTGCCAGAGAGGTCAAGCACTTCTGCAAAGCGCCACTCATTTGGCGTATCGCTGTGGGCAGTAACGTGATTGAAATCATCAAGAGTTGCGGCAACTTCTGGCAGAAGGGTTGCAGCATGACCGCCAACTTCCAGCTCGCCACCCATTCCTCCGTGTTCACCATCTGCTCCATCCAAAACGTCGACGCGTAGTTCAGTGGTCATGTGGAGGCAATCGTTTGGACAAGCCGTCACGCACAATTTGCACGCAGTACAGGTCTCCCAAATGACGCCAATGCGCCCGTTGTAATTACCTGGAACGAAAAGCCATGGTTCCATTTCCTCAAGGCGTTCGTAAGGATACTGAACGGTTTGAGGCTTCCAGAGTGTCGGGAATAAATCCGAAGTAACCCGATCAGGGGCAAAAGTTTGAACGCTGACATCATTGAATTCGGAAGTTTTCGATGCACGAGATTTACTGCCGGAGTCAAGGAATTCTGGATGTTCAGTGTTGTGGTACCCCCAATCCAATTTTTTACCGAACCACTTTCCAAAGAACGGGAAAGTACGAAGTGCAGTAATCAGTGTAATCTTGAACGGATACCAGAAGAGGTTTCTGAAATTCGGTTTAGCGTGTGGATGCATTGGCATGATAGTTCACCTCAGTCCTTTCCCGGAGTATGCGTTCCCGCGGGCTGTAATGTGTAAACGTGATACATTCGATCTGGCGCTGCATCTTTGTCTTCATCATTGAGAAGCACAAAGAACACGCCCAGCCAAATGAGCGTCGTCACCAATGGAACGAGCATGGGGATACCAAATGCATCCCAAGCATTTCCGCCTCCAGCGGTGTATGACATGTTTTCTGGTTGGAAGAGATACAAGCGATACAAGGCAGAAAGAACGACTTGGAGAACTGAAAGCGGCAACAACATTCTCCAGCCGAATTCCAAAATCTGGTCAGTTCGGATTCGTGCAAGAGAAAATCGAGCCCAAACAAAGACGACGAGGAAGACGAGCCAAGTTTTCAGGAGAACGACAATTGCACCAGGAATCAAGACATAGAGGTCTCCGAGCACTGGAATTTGACTGATTGTGCCTTGGAAAGGTAAATGCCATCCACCGAGGAAGAAGTGAGTGAACAAGAAACAAGCAGCGTAAGTTCGAATATATTCTGCCATGAACAACATTCCGAAACGCATGCCGCCGTATTCTGTCCACCATCCCTCAACCAGTTCAGCCTCAGCCTCTGGCATATCAAACGGAACACGTTCAACTTCTGCAATCATGGTTACCAAGAACAATACAGCACCCAATGGCATCAAAAAGAGATTCCATGAACCTGCAGCATGCTGGAAATGAATACTTTCAATGATGTTGAAAGTTCCGGAGAGAATGGCAACTGAAAGGAGGGTCAGAAGGAGGGGGATTTCATAGGCAGTCAGTTGAGCTGCTGAACGTATACCTCCAATCAAGGTGTATTTGTTATTGGAAGACCAGCCAGCAAAGAAGACGCCGATTGGAGCAATACCGAATATGGCAATAGCATAGAGAATTGACAAGTCGGGATTGGTAGCATAGATTCCACTTGACAATGGGATGATGCCGAGAATAAGGAGAGTAGAGGAGACAATAAGGAAAGGCGACACCTCAAAGATGAGTTTGTCTGCTCGGCGAGGAACCATGTGTTCCTTGAGTAAAAATTTCATTCCATCGGCTACGTTTTGGAAGAAACCTGGGAGAATAGAGTAGCCCATCCATGACCTGTTATTGACACGGTCTACAGTTGCAAACTTCTCGTCACGGTTTCCAAACTTCTTGTTGAGGAATTTATTGATTGCACCAACGATGCTGCCGCCAAATGGAAGCATCTTCCACCATTCGCCAGCGGTTACGCCATTTTCGCCAACCCAAAGCGAGCGAAGAGCGGTTGTTGCCCCGCGACGGTCGTTCATTCGAGCAACTGCTTTTCGTTCAATCCACAGAATCGCGAATTGGCTGAAAAACAACATCAGGAAAACGATGTTAACTACAGCAAAGGTTCCGACTAAAAAGGACAAATCTGATGCACTTTCTTCAAGCGGTGTTCCTTCAACAGCAGTCGTAATTAAGGACGAAATAAGACTGTCTTTTCCGAGGAAAAGGCTGCGTAAGTCATAGATGTCATCCATAGCAATCACCTCAACGGTCAGTCTCTCCGATACATGGGTCAAAGCTACCCATAATTGCAGGAATGTCTGCAATCTTATAGCCAATCATTGTTTTTGCAACATATGGAATGGTAATGAACATCGGCGAGCGGATAGATACCCGGTAAGGATTCTTGCCTCGGCTATCGCCGCCACCTTGGATGTAGAACTGAGATGCGCCACGTGTGCACTCGTAGTTGCTGAATCCTGTCGCTCCCTCAGGTGCTCGAGTTGGTGCCTTGGTGAGAATCATTTCATCACCGTTTGCGTAGTTTGTATTTTTGCCACCTGGTATTTTGTTGAGTGCATCAAGAACCATTCTGCATGATTGACGCATTTCTTCCATTCGCACACGGTAGCGATCGTAACAATCTGCGCCTTTGACAGAGGTTGGTTTTTCCACCGCAGGCTCCCAGTCAACTTCGTCATAGACGGAATAAGGATGGGCCCAGCGTACGTCATAGTTGACGCCAGCAGCCCGAACATTCGGACCAGATACGCCTGCATCAACCATTGATTCAGCGTTCGCATATCCGACTCCTTGAAGTCGAACAAGCCAAATTGTCGATTCGTCAAGCATCATTTCGTATTCATCTAAACGCTTCTCAAACAACTTCGTTTTTGCAATTACTCTGTCTGCAAATCCAATCGGCATATCTCGCTTTACTCCACCAATACGTGGATAGTTGTAGTGCATTCGAGAACCTCCAAGTTCTTGGAGTAAATCGAGGAACATTTCACGGTCACGCATACACCACGTCATGAGTGTTAGATTACCAATGTCTGGTCCAAAAGCACCAAGCCACATCAAGTGGGAAGCGAGTCGCTGAAGTTCAGCGGAAATGAGTCGAATGTATTCCGCACGAGCAGGAACATCTGCTTCCAGTAAATCTTCGGCTGCATAGATATAAGAATTAGCCCAAGTCATCGCACTCACGTAGCAGAGGCGGTCGCAATAAGGTGTGATTTGAGTAAAGTCACGTGCTTCGCAGATTTTCTCAACACCGCGATGGATGTATCCAAGTTCTGCTTCTGTATCGACGACGGTTTCACCATCGACCTTGACACGGAGCGTCCATAATCCATGCGTCATAGGGTGCTGAGGCCCCATTGTAATCCACATTTGTGCCATGATAAAACCTCACTTAACGCGGCCCTCGTCCGCAGGTTTACGAATGAACCCTTGTGGGTCATCGTACATTTCGTTATGATCGTGATAGCGTATTTTATGCTGCTTTTGCAATGGGTGAAATCCTTCGGGGCTGTCATTAGGATTGAGGACTCTGTGCATGTTATCGTGGCCTTCAAATTTGATTCCAACCAAATCCCAAGTTTCCTTTTCATTCCAATCTGCGCCGACCCAGATACTCTGCACTGAAGGCACGGTTGGCGAATCGCCTTGAGGTAACGGGATGAAGACTTCAAACTCCATTGGCACATCCTTGCCAGCAAGAGATTCAACATCGTGAACGGTGCATGTGTTTGGTTTTTGATCTTGAATGGGTTGACGCAGGAAGTGATAGGCGACCTCCCAGCCCCTTTCAGGAGAGCCTTCAGGGAAATGCGTACCTGTCACCATAGAGCAATAATTGACGCCGAGGTCGTATTTCATCCACTTCGCAAGTGCAATCCAATGTTGCGGCGGACAAACGATTCGAACAAATGCATACTTTTTAGCATTCGAGTGCCGTTCTACAGTCACATCAATTCCGCTTCCACCAAATCGGTGGTTGACCGCTTCCATGCATGCATCTGCAGCTGTGGAGTTTTGTACGGTAGTAATCGAGCCGGTCATATCAGTCCTCTCCAACAATTACTGGTTTATCGCTCGCACGCTCAATACTCGGAGCGCCACCAATTCGGATGATTTTCTCACGCAGCAAGCCAAATCCGTCGATTAATGCCTCAGGCCGAGGTGGGCACCCCGGGATGTAAACGTCGACTGGGATAACGGTGTCAACGCCTTCGAGAATGTTGTATGATTGGAAATATGGGCCGCCTGAAATTGCGCATTCTCCCATTGCAATGCAGTATTTAGGCTCCGGCATTTGCTCCCAAAGACGGACAACTTTATCTGCGAATTTCTTTGAGATTGGCCCGTTGATGAGTAAAACGTCTGATTGGCGAGGGGATGAACGGAACAACACTCCGAAGCGGTCACCGTCGAATCGCGGTGTTGCAGCAGCCGCCATTTCGATAGCACAACACTTGATCCCCAAGTGAAGTGTGAACAGGGATTTGCGCCCTGCCCAGTTGAAATATCGTCCAGCAAGGACACTGAGGAATTTTTTGATTCGTGTTGCTTTGAGAGCCTCATCGGTGACTCCACCGACCATCTCTACCAAAGCGCGACTGTTGAACGCTGCGAAATTATCTCCTTCTGCCATGATGTCCACCTCAAATGTAAATGCGTCCTCGCTTTCGGAATACATACCACACGCCTAACGACATGATAGCAAAGAAAAGGGAAAGCAGGAGGAGGGCACTCTTTGCCTCCTCAACTGCTCCAGCAGCAGCACCAGGGGAAGTAGCGTCAGAGGCGACCATTCCTCCGAGAACAAGGAACATGAATGCTACATCAAATACAAGGAATATAATCGCATACCAATAATACTGGAAATGGAATTGTATCATTGCATCTCCAACCGGTTCACTACCGCATTCAAACGTGGTCAAACGCCGAGGGTAGAGGCTGTGATCGCGTTCATACCCTTCGAGTAAATATGAACGAGTGATGTGTGGGCGGGCAGGGTCAACTCGTGGTCGAACGACCCAAGTAATGAGGAAATTTGTCAATGGCATAATGATTCCAAGAACGGTCAAAAAACCAATTGACAAATACGCACTTGGGACGGATTCAAGCCCGGACATTTTTTCACCCATGTGCAAAGCATACGCTCGGCAATCTTTCCGACTTGAAGGTCCCCAATAAGTATTCCCAAATCAATCAATAGAAAATGATTGGTAGAGGCCCGAATAAACAGGGCCACTGCATAGCATTCAATTGATTTCAAGACCGACGCTTGCCAAACAAACTTCGATAGCCCAAAACTAGGAAGAAAATTACGATAAACGCACCGATTCCGTTGTACATTGTATCGACTTGAATTCCAAGACCGAAGAGGCCTGAAGGAACATCGCCATTAACGGTGAATTCAATGTTAACTCTATCCACGACTCCAGTCTCGACGGGTTCTGCTGAAAGAGTGAACTTGTATGTGTCAGCAACTTCAGCACCAACAGGTGTTCGAATGGTTACAAGAATTTGTAATGTTTGACCGACTTCAACTTCGCAGGTGAATTCAGTGATATCCAAATCACATGAATCTTGGCCATCGGGTTCTTCCAAGACAACATTCCATCCTCTGAAACTTTCAGACGTAAAGATAAGAACTTCGGCTTCGACATTTCCTGTGTTGGTGAGGTTCACAGTAAACTCTTCTTCATTTGAGTATTCAACATCAAATTCAGTGACTGTTTGCTCTCGATCAAATTCAAACTCATAGATGATTTGAACATCGAGAGAAATATCGAAATGACCCGAGCGGTTAGCGGCATTTTTCGTGCTCAAGACCACCAATTCGAGAACGCCTCCGTCGCCGGTTGAAGCGCTTGGGTTGACTGAAATTTCAAGTTCCAAATACAACTCAAAGGGTCGAGCATCGTAACCTCCAGCACAGTGACCAAGACCGCACATTTGAGTTTCTGCAGCATCCTTAGTCGAACCTATGATTGGTTCACCAGATGCATCAGTAAGGAAACGGCTGTTATTTTGGTCCCATATACCGTAACCGACTGGAACAGAGAATTCGCCTTCGACTGGAAGGCCATAGAGAGTTATTTCGCGAGTAGCAAGTCCTTCAAGTCCAGAAATATCAAACACCGCCTGGTCCTTTCCATCACCGGTGTTTTGAACCCAAAACCCGTAAGTTTGAGTTCCGGATGGTGGAAGGATTGCTGCGCCCGAACGTTGGTCAAGACCGCCATCAACGAGGCGGACATCCATGGAAAATACGCGGTCTGAAAGAATGGCAAGGAAGAGGAATTCTCGCTGGTTATCCGGCAGGCCATCGCCATTTTCATCACCAGAATTTGACGTGTCGTCTTTGTTGATTATTCGAACCGTCAAGCGACTGGATGAGAGTTCTTCCTCGCCGTCGATACTGACGACCATGAAGACTTGAGTTGAACTCTGAGGTGCAATAGCTATGCCTTGGGAAGAGGAGATGATGTTGCCATCGCTGTCTTCACAATATACGCCCCATTCAGGTGAAGCTGTTTGGTCTTGCTCGATACATCGATAGTTATCTTGTGTATTACCGGTATTTTGAATGGTAATCGGGAATTTAACCAGTGAACCCGAACGACCTGTCTGTTCCAGTGCAGTTGCTTGGGCTTCGATTCCATGAATCGCCTTTACCGTGACGGTCAGTGTTACTTCAGCATAGGCAACTCCACCGCCAGCAGGTAAGACTGAGAATGCGATATCTATTTGCTCAGTTGCTAATGCATTGCTTGGGACATTCACGACAATGCCGACGTTATCGCTCTTCTCAGAACCGTGCTTTGAGCCGACTGATACGGTTGTTGAATCAAGTTGAACGCTCCATCCAGAAGGAGGTGCGGAGGCAGAAATGCGTAGGTTGTCTGCGCCGTTTCCTTGGTTCGTGACTGTGAGAGTTGCTGTGCCGTTCAAACCTGGTTCGATATTTGAAATCATTGAGGTTGAAAGAGAGAGACTCGCTCCAAAGGATTGGCCAACGATGACTCTCAATTCTTGGGAACATTTGGCCGTGTTTCCATCTTTTGCGATAATTTGAATCACGGATTCGTCTCCAGCAGTAACCGAATCATCAGGGGTTACAATGAGGTCGAACGATTTTGTACCGTCTCCATCCGAATAAGGCAAAATGCCAGAAGACGTACCGTCATAGTTCACCCATCCAGACCGACTACCCGCTTTCGCCATTGTAACAGACCAGTCGCTGTTTCCGGTGTTCGAGAGTGTAGTGGTTAGAGTAGCTTCATCACCAGGGTCAACAGTCATGCTGGTTTTCGACAAAACCATCGTACACTCATGCAGTTCAGGAACGGTCAAATCAAATTCTTCTACATCAGATGCTTCTTGAGACGGGTCACTGGTCACAACACCAGTAATTTCCCAACAATACTTGTTCGCTTCTTGTCCAGCCGGGACTTCAACTGAGACGGTGACTGTTTCTGTTTCGTTTTGGTCTAAAGAAACCGTTTCTTCATCCAAATCCACAGTGAGATCATCAGCATTCTGGCAACCACTTCCATCAGCTTCGTCTACAGATAGAGCAATTGTTTCATTTGTCTGTCCGGTATTCTCGACTACGATATCGTATTCGATAAACGATTCTCCAGCCCATTGTTGATTCCGGTCATTTTCATTCGCCATCGAGAGGTCAACTCCGAAAACCGCCGAACCTGATCCATCACCAGCTGTCGTAGTGACTGTTTTTGTCTCCGTTGCCGGCTGACCAGCGACTTCTGGAGGTGTTGGCGCTTCTGTAGCTTGTGCGGTAATGGTCGTATCGCAACTTCCTTCAGCAGTCTGAGTCAAAGTAACGTTCATTGTGGTCTCGCCATAATCATTGGATTCAATGACGCCAGGTATTTGCTGAATATTTGAGGAATATGCGCCACACTCTTGCGTTGCCTCCTCGCTGGAAGAAAGTGAAATAGTCACTGCTGTTGGTCCGTTATTGTAGATACGAACGGTATACTCTCCGGCTTCACCTGGATTCACTTCTAGGCCGTTTGAAGGCGAAGTTTGGATAGTAATACTCGCATCGCGACCTTCGTCTGCAAGCACCGATGGTGCGAGCATTGGCACGACCGACAGAAGAAGAAGACCCACAAGGAAGATAGCACGTTTTGAAGCGTGCGCGTTGTTTGTTTCTCGGGGGTCCATGACCCCCGGTGGTGGCCTTACTATCAAAAGACTACCCTTCTGTGTTTAAGCAAAGCAAACATAGTTATGAAATCATGCTTCGACGAATGATGACATTGGTGTCTGGCAATTCATGCAATGGGTTAGCTTATCAGAACTGCACTCTGAGTGGTCAGCCCGATGATAGCGAGCACCACACCCAGGACATCCGAGCATTCCGTTAGTAATTTCATTTCGACACGCCCAGCACATCGGCCCCTTTTGGTTGATTTGAGCAATGGGGGCAATTGGTTTGAGAGATGGGAGCGGCTTAGGGTGAATCGGAGTCTTTGGCATCATAAGTTGAGGCTGGCTGCTGGTTTTCGATTTTCTTTGAGTGAAAATTACGGCGCCCGCAAGAAGTGCGACAAAAACAACTCCAACGAGCATACCCCCGATTGGAAGTGATTGGCCTGATGTCCCAATCGGTTCACCATCTGAAGAAACTTGCAATTCAATTGAGGAATTGGTCATGCCTTGCGAGCCTTGTAATCCAAGCGTAAGGGTTCCGTCGCCTGGAAGGTCAGCTCGAACCAAAAGACGAATCTTCATCGACTCTCCAGGTTCTAAATTTGCGATGTCATTTCCATCAATTTCAGCAACCCAATTTTTCGAACCGTCAACAACCAACTTGTGTGAAAAAGCAACATTACCCGCATTCAAGAGGGTGACTTCCAATTCTTCTTGAAGGCCAGTCGTAAACGGAGTAGTGCGCTCTTGAACCCATGAAGATTCAAGCACCGTGGCTACCAAAAGGCCGACATTTTCAGTATATTCTACGCCGCCTCCCTCAAGTTTGAGCACGAAAGATGGTTCACTCATCGGTGGCATGTTTGTAGAAATGAGAATCGTACATGTCACCGGTGAGACATCGCCGAAACCAATTGGTTCTACTGCTGAACAATCGCCAAATAATCCGTCACTCAATGACACTGAAGCGGTTGGTTGCCATTCGACATTGGCATCATTTCCAATCAGCCAAGTGAACATGAGAGGAACTCCAGTGGGGTGAGATCCTTCACCAAACGGTGTTTCCCAAGAAGTTCCATCCTCCAATGCAAGACTCACAAACCCAAGAGTGGGTTGGGCGAGAACTTCGACATTAAACTGACCGACCCAAGTGATTCTCTCAGAACCGCTGTCAAGATGAAGTTTGACTTCACCAGAAGTTCCGCTACCATCACCCGAAATTCCGAACAGGAGGTTTTTGGAAGAAGACCAAGGAAGATTAAACGGTTCTATTCCAGAAGTAACTGTCCAACCTGATGGGAGTTCAAAAGATGGCGTCAGTTGAAGGTCGACGTTGCCGCGGTGCTCTAAAGAAAACAGCATACTGAAGAAGGAATCTGGACGAAGAACACCAATATTTGTTTCTAAATCAACATCGACATCCTTGACAGATTCAATCTTAATTGGAATATCAAATATCCAAGTATCTGTGATTTCAGTTTGAGAAATCGCTGTTAGGCGCACCATTCGTTCAGCACCCGCTGCAGTCATGACTTGAGGTGGAGTGAACGACATACCGATGATGCGATGCTCATCTTTGGCAATCAAACCTGTTGAACCTGAACTCGCACCCGGAACACTGGAGAGTGTGTCAAAGCCTGCGTCCCAACCTGCGGGGGCTTCAAGGAACAAATCATAACCAATGTCTGCATTTCCAATATTGAATAAACGGATATCAATACTGGTTGGGTCAGTTGGTGAGACAGGTACGATTTGATAATCGTATTCAAGACGTAAATTCGGTAAGTCCGGGACCTCAAGATACAACATGTATGGATACGAGACGCCGTTGTCGACATCAATACCCAATAAGTCAATGCGATACAAACCAGGTAACGGTGGAGTAGGGTGGACGAGGGTGACGACAATTTCTGCTGAATCTTGGCCGCCAAGGGTGAAATTGGATTCATTTGCTCCTACATACCAGGTTTCAGTCTGACCTGTAACTTCATTCATGACACTTTGCGTCATCAGACTTGCATTGGTAGAAACCAAAGCGGTATTTGTTAACGTAAGATTCCAAGAGGTTGTTGACTGACTGGTATTCAACAACATCAACGACTGGGGTTCTGCGGAAAGTTTGACACCCGGTGCTGTGACGTTGACAAAAATGTCATGACGATTGTTATTTTCAAGAATTTCTTCGATTTCATCACTTGGGTCAATAACGAAAGAGACCGTCGATTGGCCGGCATTTTGCGGCGTCCAATACCAGATTTGGGTCTTTGAAGAACCAGCCCCTAAGTCGATGTTTTTAGTTTCAATTTCTACACCGTCGACTTCGAAAACAATATCGAAATAATCAGCACGGACATTCCCAACATTGAACACTTTCGAAGTAAGTTGGAGTTGATCACCGACTTGAGGTATGGTCACCGACATTGAAAATTCATCTTCAAGAATGGTGGGGTCCGGGCGCAAGTCATTCACACCATGACCCATGACGGCAATGGCAAAGGGTTGCGCTTTACTGCCACCATGATAAGCATCTTTCACCTTCACAGTCCACACGCCAAGTTCGGCGTTATCGACCAAAACAACTTCGACATTATTGATGGTATCAGCGCTTCCTCCAGTCGTTGAACGCCCGTTCGCAAAATCATTACCCAAGTATACTTCACCACTTGGAGTAGTCACTTCAATATCGAGGTTATTGACAAGTTGGGTATTGGAAAAAGGAGAGCCTCGTTCATCTGACCATGCAAGTACCGTCTTGAACCCTGAATTCGTTTGAGAGATGTTGAAAGTGTAACTCTTTGAATTTCCAGTTCCAGAAAGTACGGAGCGGTCATCAACCCAGATGCCTTGACCCGAAGTAGGCGCTAGAGTGTTGCGCAAATCAACTCGCCCCCAACCTTCATCATCATTCGGAATATTGCGAGAACCGATGTCTTGAGCGCCGAGAATGAGCAGGGCTTTGACCAATGCTCCTTGGGGTGAAGGGCGTTGTGCTATTTCTTCCAGATACTCTCGAACCATGACCGCAGCACCTGCGGCATTTGGAGCTGCCATCGAAGTTCCAGTGTATTCAAGATAGTATGCGTTTGACCACGTAGAGCCCCCAGTATCGGTCGCTTCTTGAGCACGACATGAGCGAACATATCCGCCCGGAGCGAGTATGTCCGGTTTGATACGCCCATCGTCTGTTGGACCTCGGGATGAACCGGACATGATTGAATCTGGAGCGCCAGAATATCTGTTTTGATGGTTGCCAACAGTAATCGAATTTTTCGCAGTGGATGGAGCACCAACCGTTCCCGAATCCGGCCCATCATTACCAGCTGCAAACAGAATCGTTAATCCATTTCGCCCGTTGTAATAGCGGTCGTAATAATTTGCGCGGTCATCGACATCTTCGCTTTCTGAAGTGTACTTACCTTGGTCACTTTCACGAGCAGAGCCCCAAGAATTGGTGTGCGTATAGGCTCCTGCTGAATAAGCAGTGTTAAGCAGATAATTGAGTGAAGGAGATTGAAAATTTCCTGTGTTGTCGTTTTCCATGGCTTGGAAATACAATTCCGTGGCTGTTGCGACCCCCGAGTATCC
>TARA_B100001093_G_scaffold94179_1_pt1 | contig 24740 bp, 8 predicted proteins | sample TARA_B100001093 | Tara Oceans TARA_B100001093 (sample SAMEA2623116) | marine metagenome | biome: marine biome (ENVO:00000447); feature: surface water layer (ENVO:00002042); material: "saline water (ENVO:00002010), including plankton (ENVO:xxxxxxxx)" | depth 5 m | reverse complement strand
GGTGTTCCATAATTAGAACCAAATGAGTTAATACCAAGTATTCCATCTGCTCCAATACCTTCTACAGGTCCTCCAGTAGACTCGATTATAGCAGATCTATAAGTTGCAGAAGCATCTCCAATTGTTCTACCAACTGTAAATACAGTTCCAATAAGTCCTGCAGTCGTTGTAGTTGTAATACCTAAAGTTGCTTTCTTAGGAAGTGTATGTATTGGATTATTCTTTAATCCAGGTAGCGATCCATTATTTCCTCTTAGTGGAGGATTCTGGAGAGTTATGATAGCATCATCAGTAGAAAACTCTGCTCTATAAAGTTTGAAACACATGTCTTCAAACTGGCATGGAGTCCATGTAGATGAGTTCTGTGATTTGAATATAGAACCAACTGAGAATTGATTACTATAAACATTTCCTGCAACTGCAGGTAAATCCTGTGCATTAATGGCAGTCTGACCCATCTCTGCTGTAAACACCTCATATGTGTTGAAAGGTGATCCTACAACAAAACAGTATTCTGTATCAGGTTCTAAGTATATTGGACTTGGGAATTTGATGTTAGTTGCGACTGAAGCATCTGAAGACACGAATGCCTCATCTGCTGTTAAGTCAACTCTAGCATCAGGAGATACCAATTGTTCTGTTGGTAATCCTATCTGCATTGTCCTTATTTCTACCCACCAAGGCACGGTTGGATCGGAGACATCAGCGAAGAATACATCAACTGATGTTACATATGCTCCTTCTTCACCCACTCTGAATGATTGTGCCAAGGGATCTCTTCCACCTCTCCTTCCTCTTCTTCCTCTATTACGCCCTCTTCTCCTTATTCTTCTTCTCCAACGGTTTCTCCTTCTTCTTGGACTATTTCTATCTGGAGTAGGTGCAGCAACTTGAACAACTTGTCTTATAACAACAGGTGCAGGAGGTGGTGGAGGTGGTGGAGCAGTTCTATTGGTAAATGTAATAGTTACATCTCTTTGTATTGTTGTAGTTTCTAATGTTGTTACACTTACATCAGTTTGTATAATTCTTGTAGTTCCTCTTGCAGAGAATACAGCAGTTGCATCTGATACTGATGTTCCACCTCTAATACCTTCTTCATTATTCTCTTCAGTAGTAACTTTAACTTCCCTTTCACCTGATCTTATTTTTGCAAGTGGTTCTGGTGTTGAATATGGATCTCTAATCCACATAGCAGCAATAAGGTCACCAAATGTGTCTGAGTTTAATGTTAGATCTTTAATTGTTGCCTGTGCTCCACTAGTCTGTCCTGCTATGACAGTTCCTATAGGAAGATAACCAAAGAAGTCTCCTTGTGCTGCTTGAGCAAGTGAAGCAGTATCAATATTAATTGTAGTAGAACCTTGTGAGTATGCTGTAGGTAATGTTTCGTTTATATCTAAAGGGTTAGCATCATATGTTTTTGTAGGTGCAGCGAAAGGTCCTTTCTTATGATCTGGTCTACAAAGTCTGAAACGATATGTTTCGCCATTGACTAATGCAGTAATTGTTTCTCCAACAGTAAAAGCACCGACAACATTATCAACACCTATAACTTTAGGAACGACATCTACATTAGACATCTCATCAAAGAACTGATAATATCTAGAGTTTGGTCTTAATCCACTTGCTTTATATTCTATATTTCTTGATCTTATAAAAGGATCAAATGTTTCACTTTCTATGAAAGTATTTTCTGATGTAATATCATCTCTTTCAACTTTTTGGACTCTATCTACAGATCTTAACGCTAATGCATCTTCACCAAATCCACCATTAATTTCTGTTAAACTAACTCTAGTATCAACATTCTGTCTTCTGATAGTTTTATTTTTTGTTACTCCTGCTGTGTTTACAGTATTAATCCAGTTATCACTTGTAGGATTTAACTTTAGTGTACCTGTATAATCATGCACTAAGAATGGGTTTAAGTTTTCTACTCTAGTAGCAAAGGTCTGTTCGACCATTGTTGTCTCAGTATATTTAAGACTAACCATTCTACCAGTCTTTACAGCATTCTCATCTAATAGAGCATAATCTGTCTCAGTATCTAATGTCTCAGGAGGAACTTCTGAAGATGGAACTACTGCTGCATCTATAGAATTAAAATCTTTTAATGGCATTAAAAGACCTTTTTTAATATCAACATCAACAGGTGAAGCAGGATCAACTAAATCTCTACTCTTAAATGAATCTGCAAAAAATCCACTCTTGAATCTATCCAGTCCATCAGCATCTTTAATTTGTAAATTCTCAATTTTTTGTTCTAAGAAAGATAATGTTGTAACATTTTCTAGATGCTGTACTCTATCTTCAATTACACCAATGTCACGCATTGTGTATCTACGATTATCAATTAAATATACTTGTACATCTTCAACATCAAATGTATATGGTGGCCATACAATAGTTGCTATTGTCATACCATCTACATCATCAGCAGGTGCTTTAGGAACTTCTTTATCTACTCCTATAACCAATTGCATACCTTGACCAGGTTTAAGTATTAACTTGTCTATTCTGGCAAGATAATTTTTAAACTTAAATTTAGACGATTCGTTTGGTGTTACTTTTCTTGCACTAGAAAGAATACTGTTTCTATGGAAGGGAGAGAATGGACTCCATGTTTCAGATGCAGGATCATATGTATCAACTCTAGGTCTAAAATCAAGTGTATCAGTTGCTCTTGTTTGAGACAATCCTATATCAGGAACATCTTTTGAAAATCTTTCTGGATCATAACTAGCAACAGTAAATACATCTCCAGTATCTGTAGATGGTATATCATACTTATCAAATATAACTGTAATTTGTTTTGTAGGAATATAGTTATCATTAAGTCTTACTATAGAAGAATATCCATAATACTGTTCTTTTTGACCTTTATCTAAAACATATTCATTTGTTATATTTTTAAATTTACCATTAATAATATTTTGTAGAACTGCAGTAGAGTTAGATTCACTAAATGTTAAATTTTCAAGAAGATTGAATTTATCAACAGTTTGATATACGATACTAATATTACTATTACCAACATCAACTTCTGTTATTCTTGCAACAGCATTAGATGTTTCACCTATTATATTTTCACCTACTATCGCATTTTGAAAAATAGGATCAGTTGATGTAAATGCCAACTTATCAAATATTGGAGCATTTGCATCCAGTGATTCGTAAACACAAACAACATTTACTACATCAGGACAATTTAAAGATATATCTGCATCTTGCACTCTTAAACCATATAATGCTGATTCTGTTAATCCATCATTAAGACCAATGTTAACAGCATTGCCAGTTGCAGCATTGGAAGATCTTGTTATATTAACTGACTGACTTTTCTTAAATTCTTTTACTTTACTTCTTATATTACTCTTGACAACAGTTACATCAACCTTTACACTAGTCTCACTAAATTGTAAGTTATTGATTGTTAATGTGTCACTTGTTATGACAACTTGGGAATCGTCTATTATTGCAATTGTTCCATCACTATAAGTTACCTTATATCTTTCTTGATCAAATGCTGCAAAAGTAACATCATTAAGACTTAATGCACTAGTATTTACAACTAAAACTCCATTAGCATCTGTGGATTCAGAAGTGACTTGATCACTTAATAATAGTTCTGCTTCAGTAAGATCTACTTCACCAATATTGCTTTTAGGAAATGGAAGATATAAACCAGAATTATTTTCAGAAGTTAATTGTTGTTGACCTAAGAATATAGCACCTGTATATGTACTAGATGGTAAACCTCCTAGAAATATATTTGCTACTCCTGTCGTTGCAGCTAGTTTCATGTTACTACCATCTGCATTAACTTCAGTAACAACATTTCGTTGAGGTAAAGTTTCACCAGGTATGGTATATGTTATAATTTGATTGGGTTTGAATATTTCAAATGTTTTGCCAGGACATGTGACAGTTCCATTAGTGGCAATTTGTACAGGATCAGTCTTATCAAATCCTAGAGGTAATATATTAAATAATTTTTTCTTAGCGTAGAAAGTATTACCAGTATCTCCTATATTCTCTATATCATTAATATCATATCTGACTACTTTTTGTATTGATCTCTGTAAATTATAATCATTAGTAAATATAAGTTGTTCTCCGTCTAAAAATCTACCAGACACACCCTCTACTGTTATTGTACTACTGGCAGTTCCTGCTGCAACACTAATACCTCTAGCACCACTCTCAGCACCTTCAACAGTAATTGATGTTGGCCATGTAACATATTCATTTAATTGGAGATCATTGCGTAATTGTACATCAAATAAATGTAAATCAAACTCAGTAGATTTATCCTTATACTTTGAATCTGACAATGCAAAATTATATACCTTTGCAGTTCCAACAATAGAACTACTAATACCACTTCGTAAATTAACACTATCTCCTTGTATAGGAGCACCCTTGACATCTTGTACTACTAGTTTATTACCTAATCTAAATGTAAAAGATTCTTCGATAAATTCATCTTGCAACAATCTTGCTTTAGGGCAATCAATAATTTCTCCCTGTGTGCTATATTCATAACCTTTTACATATGCAGTACCTGGTGATATTTTTATAGCAGTTAATTCTTCTTCTGGTTCTCTTCCCTCTCTTGTGGTTTCGTTCTCAAAATAAACACCACCACTTCCTTGACGATCATTTAAACTTTCTTGAACATCAACTATAAATGGTTTTAGTGCATAGTCTCCAGACTCATCATGTGTTCTTTTTGCAAGATAGTCTAAAATTATATTGTATTGAGAATTATTATTATTTTCCTTTTCAATAGTTCCTTCTCTGACTCTAACAACTTCTATAAAATCAGTATCATCAAAATCAGTTATTGGTTTTTTGCTAAGAATTAATTCTATTTTTAATCTATCAGCACCTGGTGCAGCAAAGTTGGAAAATCCTTTCGCATTATCATATAAACTGGTATCTTCTTTTGCAGCAACTTCTGATTCAACAACTTGCAAACCTACTCTATATGTGCTATCATTTGTATATTGATCTAATATAAGTGTTTGTTCGTTAACTCTAACAAAAGTACCTCTTACAAAATAAACACCACTTGCTATACTAGCTGCTGATCCTGTTAAAGATGCATCTACAGCAATAGTTGATGCTATTGAAGATCCTATATTTAATGTTGTGTTGCCATAAGTTACTGAATCTTGTAGTATAAGTAATTCTGAATTACTAAAGACATCGAAAGCTCCACTGGGACCTGGTGAAATATATTTTACAAATATTGTTGGATTATTATTAGTAGATATAGATGAGGTTATACAGTTTACTACTTTTGCTACTACACCAGAAGTTTGACCTTTTATTTTTTTACCTTTAAGTGCACTCAAATATACTTCAACATCAGTTCCTAAGTGAGTTCCATCTAATTGAACTGCAAAATATTCTGGATCAAAAGTAATACCGCCAGGTACTACAACAGATCCTTCTTTAAATATATGACTACCAAACTGTTCAACCTGATTTTGCAGAATAGACTGCATGGTTGTAAGTTCACGAGCCTGTACTGGAAAACCTGGTTTAAAAAGAACTCTATGAAAATTCTTGGTTCTGTCAAAGTCGTCGTAATAAGGACTTATGTTTAGATTGGTCTGTTGTGGCATCTTTTTAGAACTCTAATACGATTTTAATGTCTTCTTTTTGACGCTCATTTCTTGTAATAGAGGGTCTGTTGTCAAGATAAATTAAATCTCCACTGCGTTTATTTATCTCAGCATCGGCAAGTCCATTTGTAAACTGAACTCCTAAGTCAACAGTCTTACCTGCAGGGGTTACAGTGGATATGCCACTAAAGGTTGTATCTACATTAACACTAAATGCGGTACTAGTAACAGCATTTGCAGTTGATGTAAATTCTAAGACTGGAGTTTGATTAGCAACATCTGCACTATCAGTCGGATCATACTTATTTGTAAATGATAATGTTCTATCTTGGAAATACTTAATTACCTGAGTATCAAGATCATAAGATGCAACATAACCTCTAGCAGTTCCTACACCAGTTATATTTTGTTCTATAACTGTACCAATACCAAGAGACTGTGAAGTGTCTCCAGTAAATTTAATAGATTTTAGTGCGGAAAATTCTGATGTTTGTAGGAATGTAGTTCCAGAAGCACCAACTGCTTGAGGATTTCTAACTAATCCAACCTGACCAAATATTGTATCAGGTACAAAATCATAAGAAGATGCATCAAATCTAGTGTATATCAAAACTTTGTCAGTTCCCAATTCTTTATAAGCATTAAATCCATGCCCTAAAGTTGGTGGTATTATGGGACTTAGTTTGGCGAACCTACCATTAGTCGAAACAGTACTATTAATAGAAGATAAATCAACACGGCCATAACTATAACCTTGCCCTCCTTGCGTTACTTGTGCTTGAATAATCTCACCTGTTGTATTAGTTAAGATTCTTACTTTTCCTCCAGTACCATCGCCTAGTATATCAACTTCTATAGGACTAGAAAGGAAATTATATCCTCTACCAGGATCATCTATAGATACAACCTTTATCTGGTTATTGTTGACAGTTGAATCTCCATTATCTCTAACAACTTTCACATCTGCATTAGTAGTTGTTTCCCAATCATTAGGAACAGCAACATATTCAGTAGAATCAAATTTTACAATGTCCGCAGGAGGAACTGTAAACATATATTTCCAAAGGTAACCATCACCACTTACACCTGCAGAGGATGGTTCTAGATCTGTAAAACCTGGTTCATCTAATGATGCACTAGCAATTGTAGTTATACCTGCAGATCCATTATTAATACAAACATAGACTCTGTAGTCTTTGTTCATAACATAATAACTTGATGAATATAATCTACTAGAGTTAGAAACCAAAGAACGGTTAGTTGTGCTATAATCATGACGGTACATGTCATATGATGTACCCTTTGTCCAATTTACTTTTCTAATTAATCTTCTTACATCGCCAGGAAATATCTTTCTTCCAAATAACATAGTATCATACACATGATTATTATAATTGATACTATCGACAGGTGATGGTGGTTGAACAGTAGTACTATTCCAAGTATCTGTTCTTCCGAATCCCGATACTGTAGGATTTGCTAATCCAAGAAAAGCATAGTAAGAGTTATCCCCACTCGTAACATCATCCATGAAGTTATTAGCGTTGATAATCCTAAATTGATCGGTTATAATTGCTGCCATTGCAATATTCTATAAAAAGAGTCTTACTATTTTGATATTTATAAGGTTTTATCGAGTGCTCCAGTATTACGCAACCCAATATTCATACGCTTGGCGGTTGGCCATTCGTCTAGGTCTGGATTATAATTCAAACCTTTAACAGAGATGTTAAGAGGATATGCTACACTTCTCAATGCGGAAGAGAATCTTCCCCATGTTAACCTTGCTGCAGGATGTAGTGTTGAACCAACACCTACAAGTCCACTTACATCAGTTCCAGAGTGTATGTTACATGTAACAACACCAGTTCTAGAACTACCATCCCAAGATATAGCAGAGACATAGTATATATTGTCCACATCAAAGGTGCTGACACCGACTATATCGGAATCATGACTATCAGTACTGGTAATCACACCCGCAACAGGTTGTAATCCAGATCCATAAACTTGAATTGGATAACCTGCCTCTAAATCTTGTACATAAGAAGCATTAAATTCATTAATTAGATTGTTAGTATCTAATTGTAATACAAGACCAAGATCAGTTCCAATACCTGCTGATGTTGTAATACCAGTAATTAAACCAGTATATCCTTTAACATCAGTATTTAATGGATCAATGTCACCCCAAACTTCATAGTTGACACCTGCCTGTGCAGTAGTTCCAAATCCTACATTAGAGGCATGTACAAATAAACTAAACGAATCTGCTAAGTTACCATCAATATCTCTAAAGCGTTCTGTGTGATTAGTAAACAAGAATGTATCAGTAGAAGCAATAGATGCTAGTACATTACAAATAGGTGTTATTTGTGCTTCATATTGATCCCTTGCTTTAGAAATTAATCCACCACCATATTCAATGTCTTGTTTTTGTTTAGTCCATCTTAGAGGTTTAAATTCATTATTATTAACACCACTACCTTGATAGAATGGTGTCTCAACAATAGATGCTGTTGCAATTCTTTGAATTACTCTTTCATCCCTTTGTGCAAAGTTAGTTGTATCTTTAGCAACATTGTTTCTTTCAATTTCTGCACTCTTGAATAATTCTATTACATCACCTTCTTTGACAGTTTCATTAACATCAAATATGAAACTATCTTGACCAACTGTTCCTCTGTAGAAGAATATAAACACATCATCTTCATCTGTTGGTGCAGAGTCAAATGATATGGATGTTCCACCTTCAAACTCATAGTTTACGCCAGGTTCTTGAAGTACACCATTTACAAATATTAGCAGAACAGAATCTAATTCTATAAGTCTAGATTGTGGATCATCAAGATCTTTTTCAAAACTAACTAACTGGTTCTGATAATAAAGTGGGAATCTTTTGTCTCTTCCATTTTGGAATGGTTTGATATTATCAATGTAATCTAACTGTCCAAACTGCCACGCAGAAATATCATCATTAAAGATATTAGAGACTGTTATTTCAAACGGTAAGAAGTCATCACCTGCAGTAGGATCAGTTGATAATCCAGCTAATGTAAATTTATCACCAATCTTGAATCCATAACCAGGTTTACTAAACTCCCATTTAGAAACTTCAAATAGTGTAGAACCTGCACCTGTATTTGTGCTTACTCCAATAATGTCTACAGTAATAGAAGCACCAACACCTGCAGTTGTAGTATTGCCAAGTCCTAGTCTGTAAAGACCTTGTATTCCTAAATTAGCACCATTAGGATCAGGAGCAGATAATTGTGTTCCGCTAGTATATCCTGTTCCTGCATGATCAATACTAAAGATTAATGAACCACCTGCACCAACAGTTGCTGTAATCGTTGCTCCTGATCCAACAGGATTTGTAACACCAATAGATACGGTTCCTAAAAGTTGATTATAACCAGAACCAAATGTTAGATCATCCAAATACTTGAATGCATATGGTGACCCACCACCATTATATGTGTGAGGTATTGTGCTAGGTCCTACAAAAGTATTGAATATTGTAGATGATACTATATTCGTTATATCTGTGGATTGGTCATAGTCTGGGAATATGTTAGTTGTAACACCAACATAGTTAAGAGTTTGAACCGCATTTGTTGCTGCACTTACGAATGTATGTGCTGACTGTGGTAAAGACTGTACAGAACTTGTAGCAGCAGAAACAAATGTATGTGCAGATGTTCCAGTTCCACCTGTACCAACATTAAGATCAATCGTTCCTGTCTGTTTTATTAGTGCACCTGTAGCAACAGAATATAATGAATGGTCACTTGCATCATAATGAGGATATATGCCACTAGACGATCCTACATTGATAGAGAATGTATTGAGTGTTGTACTTGCTACCGCAACCCACTTATCTCTTATTGGATCACCTAATCTAGGATATGGGTGATAAGTTGCGTTATTATCTTTACTGCATGTAAATGTTAGAGAATCTCCCGCAATTTGTATTCTGTTGCCTACCATGAGGTTATGACCTGCAGATGTTGCTGTTAAAATACCTGCTGTAGGATCATAAATTGCGGTAGATATATTTGCGGTTGCTGTTCCAACTGCGACAACATTAATAGATGCACCTGATACTGGATCAGTTGCACGAGGATATGTTTTCTGTGCAGTGTTACCATCTTGTAAACAAGTAAATGTAAATGTATTGTCTGGAATTACAACTCCTTTACCAACATATAGATCATGTGTACCTATCGTTACTGTCATGATACCTGCATTAGGATCATAGTCTGCGTCTGATGGATTCCAATAAACATTACTACCTGCAGCACCTACATTGACTCTAAAGGTATTTGTAGTGACATTAGAGACAGTTAGATACTGACCATTACCTGCAAGAGGATCAGTTGGACGAGGGTATGTCTTATTACCAGTTCCCATTGTACAACTAAGTGTCAGTGAGTTAGCTCTGAAACTTATAGCATCACCATTTGATAATCCATGATTATTCAAAGTAACTGTTGATATGCCAGTTGCAGGATTGTACACAAAGTTTGTAGGTGTTCCTACATCGTCTTTAGGACATGTAAAGTATAATCCAACAAGTTTTATTTGATCATCAATAGTAAGACCGTGATTTGTTGCGGTGGTTACTGATAATATACCAGTCACATTATCATATTGTGCGGTGCTAATTTGGAATCCTGTGCCTTCTGAGGTAGGAATACCAATAATATTAGTAATAGTACCGCTAGAATCTAATTGAGGGAATACTTTTGCACCAACAAAAGGAGCATAACCTCTACCTGGCGTAGATCCTGCCGATATAACAATTCCACCTCTCGGTAATTGGTTCTCGTTGACATCACCAATGTCTATTATCGGTGTCGTAAATCCTTCCGAACTAACACCAGTAAATTGAACTGAAGCAATTCCCGCATTTTCTATAATTTTAAAGTTTGCATTAGTATTATTTTCACTAAATGGTGCTTGGAATATATTATTGATGAATAATACACCGTTACCACCTGTAGTACCGATACCAGTAACTGCTCCACCTACAGAGGTTAATGAATAAGTAGTTTCTAATCCGTCAAATGAATTTGATATATCATCAAATAATTGATTCTTAAGATAATCTTGCCTTAAGAATGTTCTTCCACCAAAAGTTGCTCTAGGATATGGTAAGTTGCCAGGATTAAGTAAACCCAAATCACCACCAAGAGGTGCTTGTGTAAAGTGTATATTACTATCTAATATCTGGAATGACCCTCTAAAGATCCTAGCAGGTTCTCCTGCAGCATGTGGAGTAGCAGCAGTTCCAACTGCACCCCTTTCTACTTCAACTAGACTCCAAGTTCCTATACCAACCGCAGGACCTAAACTAGTTGTACCTACACCAACATTTCTTACGATAGAATATTCATCTTCTATTCTAATAAGATCACCAGATAAGATTGATCCAATACCACTTAATACAAATGCGGTAACAAAACCTGCAACAGGAACTTGTAAATCGTAGTTAACCGATGTATAAGTTATTGGTTTCTGAACAAGACCGCTAATAGTCACCATTGACTTAGAATCTCTCTTTGCCATTGAGAATCTATGCTTATTACCTGCACCTGAGTCAGGTAAGAATGTTACTGCTGTACCAGCTATTGCGTCATTTTTTGTTAATGCTATTCTATATTCTTCCTCATTATCCTTTATTGCAAATACAAGGTCAGGAAGATATCCAGTTACACCTGCACCTGTTTGATATACAAGAGCAGTACCGCCAATACCTATAAGGTTTGAGTCTGGTTTGTATATTAATTGCTCAAAAGTAGAGAAGAAGTGCTGTTGTTTAAATGTACCTGTGACTCTATCAAGGGCACTAGGATCAGCAATATTAGTTTCTTGTGCATATATTGGGACACCTTGATTCTTTATCGCAAATGTTCTACTATCTCTATTGTTTATTCCCAAGTATTTGGTTTGTGCAACACTCTCAAAAACAGATCCATAACTAATTTCACCTATACCTTCTAACAATCCATTAGGATCTTCGTCTTTATATAAAATTTCATTATATGCACTAACACTAACTATACCAGAAACTGATGGATGGAACTCAAGATTAATATGTCCATCAGGTCTATATGTAGATCCAAATGTACCAATTCCCATTGTAGCACCAATAGATGCTAATGGATACTCAGTTATAAAGTTTTGTTGATTATATGGATCAGTTAATAAGTAAATTGAATGAATTGATTGTGTATCTCCAATTGCAACATGAATTGTAGATTTAACAGACAAATCTCTAATACTAGCAATACCACAAACAGTAGCAATACCTGCCTTTGCTTGACTTGTAACTTCTAATCTTGCAGTTCTTTCAGTTCCATCTGGGTCAAATGTAGTATTCTTAAATCTGTAATCTGTTGTAGGTCCTACCACTGAAGGATCTACAGCAATCATTTTAGACTTTATCTCAACTGTATTCTGACTTCCATTTAAGAAATCAAGTTTTAATAGACCGCCATCTATGTAAGAACTAAATGTACCAATAAAATCAGGTGATGATAAACCACTTAAATTTTGTTTAGAGTTAAATGCTGCTAATTCTGTTAGATATGTGTCGGAACCATTATGCATTGCAGCATACTCAAAGAAGTCAACTTGACTAGTTGTTAAGTCACTTACTACAAATTGTATGACTGCAGCTTCAGTTGTTATTGTAGAGACACCAATAACATTACTTGTCAAAGCAACTCCTAGTGTATTTGCTCCACCTACCGTGCTAACTGATGATTCTAATCTAATATGACCAAACGCAGTCGTTCCTACTCCAACAGTATCGGAGAAGTTTGATTGGAAAGTCTTAACTTCATAATCAGTGTCGAATGGTTCGTTAGGTCTAATTATTAAATCTGTTGCATTAGAAGAATAGTTAGTATCAAATTGAACATAACTGGTTGTAAAACCCAATTGATCATAGTTTTTATCTTCATATTTTTGTAATAGGAATGTATCTTGACCTACGGTTACTGAAATAAACTCATTTAATTGATATTGATTCTTTGCAGGATCTTCTGCTTGATGAACAGTTTGTGTAAAGAACCTTTGGAATTTTCTAGGAGCAGGATAAGTAGCAACAATTCTGTAAGGACTTAAATCGTTAGAATCATTAGACACAAATTGAGGACTAATATCATCATGCTTTAAAACTCTATTAGTTTTGTTTAGTATGAAATCAGCAAGTCTAGTGCTTCTAAGTTCTACAAATTTAGATATATTACCCTGTGCTTGGAAGTCTCTTGCTAGATCGGCAGGATATATCGCATCAACTCTAAGTGGTTCATTGATAAAGTCTAGTACTAATCCACCTTTATCTTCTGCAGGAGTAAAGGTTTCACCTACACTCTTATAACCTGGTAACGCTGCATCCGTTATAATTTCAGTATTAGCAAAGTTTTTAAGACCTGTTGGGTGAACAATATCATTAACATAGGTAATTAAGTCTTCATATGTTTTAGGACTCTCTATAGCATAAGACAAATTCTGATAATAGTCATTATCTGGTAAGACTTGGTTTGTATCATTAATTAATCCAACATTATCTCTCCAACCAACTGTTGTCTTAACAGATGCCTGTATATTAAAATTACCATCAAATTCTTCTACTCCAGTAATTCTAGCAGATGATCCACTCAATTTACCGATTAAAATGTCTCCAACTTCTAAATCCTCAGCACCACTAACAATGATATTGGCAGTATTGACATTTACAAAGTCTAATCTAACATCAGCAAAAGGATTAGTATTTCTCTTGAACTTCTCATTTTCTACAAATGTTGAGAATCCTTTAGTAACCTCAAATGTTGCAAGATTGCCAAATTTTGTTATATTACCAAAACCATATATTGCAGTTACACCTATGCCTGGATTTGTAGTAAAACCAGTGTAGTCAAAAGTAACCTGTCTTGGATTTGTTGCGTTGTTATAGTCACTAACTCTGAATGGAGTGAATTTATAATCTGCAGAGTTATATCCAGTACCATCATAAGATGTAATACCTTCTAGGAATATAGAGTCTCCAATTGCAATGGGTTCCTTCTTATATCCTAAAATTGGAGTAGATATCTTACATGTCAATATACCTGCGTCAGCAAATGCCTCTAATACCGCAATACCATTACTATTTCTTGTAGGTATTACTCCAAATTCATTTTCAGACAATCCCGAAGGTGGCACACTAATAGTTGCACTAGTAACAGCAGAGTCACTTAAATCACAAGTGATAAGTCCACTATCAACAACCTCCCCTGTTCCTTTATCAAATATAACAAGTTGAGGTGCAGTAATATATGCTCTACCACCAAAAGATACTCTAACATCTACTATAGTTGAGTAATCAGCAATAGTAAGAACTCTAGGTATAAAAGCATCTGGTTTTAATGTATTATCAGATGGATAACCAAAAACATCATCAGGAACAGTTACTTCGGATAATCTATTAATATCTACTGATTCTACTATCAATATAGCATTAGAACCAGATCCTGCAACACTACTAATGCCAGGTACTTTTTCATAATTTATTCCACGGTTAAGAATAGTTATTGATGATATGCCACCATTAGCAGTTGGTGATTGTGTTGTATATGATAAGTTATCACAATTAGCACTAGTATACTGTAACGACTCTGGAGCAAATCTTAGGTTAACCTTAAATTCAGTGTTTGACACACCTACAATATTAAATTTTCCTGCATATCCACTATCAACATATTTTACCTGACCTTGATTAACTACACCAGTGTTTTTAGTAGTTGCTACACCACTTGTACCAAATACATTGTAGAATAACAATTCTGGTGAAGTATCTGAGTATTTGAGAATTGTAGTTGGATGGAATACATTATCAAAGGTAGGTATGGTTGATCCAATACCAACAGTTGCAAATGTACTTACACCAATAACCTCAAAAGTCTCACTAGAGGCAGATCCAACAAATTCATTGAAATAATTCGTATCATAGTAGAATTTTAACTGATAACCTGTTAGACTTGGATCACTCATGTCAAAGACCAAATCATTATTTTTGAAAGGTCTTAATTGTGGATTTATTGGGTTTATTGTTTGACCAGATCCACCTTGACTTGTTATATTAACAAGAACAGGTACACCTGCAGTTTCTGCAAAAGTATTTGTAAGAGATATTGTATTATCATCTACTCTAACAACATAATATTCTTTTTGTTCAATCCCATCAGGTAAATTCGCACCATAGTATAGTATCCTCTCACCTGTGACTAATCTATGATCATTTGCTGTAATTCTGTTTGTATCTGTCCTTATTCCAGATGCAGCAATCTCAAGAGGATTGGTAATTAAATAATCATCAATGACTTTTAATTTAGTGTATGTTGTTGTACCAATACCAGTTGAAAGACCTGGTTTTACAATTAAGTCAATTATATCACCATCTTCTAAACTATGGTCAACAGTAGTTTCAACAGTAGTTGCAATTTTTTCAATTGTACCAGTAACTTTGACTGGTTCTACTTTTTCAAACAAATAATCATATACATTAGATCCACCACTAATAAAGGTTAAATCAGCAGAAGTTTTAGTTGTTTTTATTCCAATTGTATCTTCAGTCTTTTTGACTGCATAAACTGTTGATGGAAGATTAAATGTACCTGCATATATTGATGAAGTAGCACAGGAAATATTAGATCCACTTGCAGGGATAGAAAAAGTCAGTTCGTCATTAGTTTTTAAACCATGATTTTCTAAGTGTATTGTTTTTGTTAATAGAGATCTATCTTTGGTAACACCCATATACTGATAAGATCTAGTTATGGTTTGACTTACTGTAGTACCAAATCCAACAGATTCTGTTGGGTTGAAGTATATCTTTCTATCTGGTTGAGATTCAAAATATTCAACTGCTAAAGGAACTATAATTTCATCTGTAAAGAAAGAGACTCCAATACCAAGAATACCCGTAGTTGCAGCTGCACCTGATCTACGGATTCTTAATACATTATCATCAGGAAATATATTTAAAATTTGTGCAGTCTCTGATCCAACACCAACAGTTGTTCCTATACCTGCAGAAAATATCTGTGTAGAGAATCCAATAGTAGCACCTACAGAAACTGTAGGAGCAATAGATTGTACTCTAATATCAGTTACAACACCAACAAATCCAGTATCGAGTAAAGTTGTTGAATAGTCAACTAAACTAATTTCATGCGATCCAGTTAATCCAATAATACTAGTGGACAATCCAGAAACCTGCACATAGTCACTTGACTTTAATTGATGGAATGGTTTTCTATGACCAATAACTCTATCTGATCCACCCCATGAGAAAATTATATCCTCAAATTTATTAAAGATAGTACTAATTTTACTTACTTCTTGTCCATTAATTTTATTTACAATTGCATACGCATTACTTCCACCAGTATCTGAATTATCAAAATTTAATGGTGTGCCAACAGTATATCCTATACCTGGTTGGACAATTTTAATATTGTCTATTGATCCAGATAGTATTCTCTCAGGGAAAGCAACATTATTAATTGATTTGTATGGTTGAACCACATAATCGTAAGATACACCACTACCAAACATATTGTATGGATTTGTATTTCTAACTAATTCTGAATTCTCAAAGTTAAAATTACTTTGTTTTATCTTACTACCAACTTGTATATTCTCTTCTATTGGGAATCCTCTATAAGTATGTCCAATGTAATATGGGAACTGAGGTGCAATTAAATTATCTACAGTTGCAAAGTATGCATATATTCCTTGAGTATACTCAGGAGTCTTACAAAATCTACCATTATGTTCATCTAAATCACCACTAGCATCATAGTAATAATCTTCTGTAAAATATCCTGCAACAAATTCTGAGGTGTTTGGTCTATTCTTAACTCTAGATTGATCTAACTTGTAGGAAGAAAGCATTCTTCTAGATCCAGATTGATTGTTGTCTCTATCTGAAAATCCAAAAGGACCGTATATTGGGTTTCCATCATATGCCCAACCTATGATAGGAGAGTGACCCGTACCATCATCATTAAATACTGTTCTAACTGTTTCACCATATCCAACACTCTCTATCGCCAATCCACCGTCAACTGCACCTAGATAATCACCATTTGTTGTTTGACTAGTATTAAATTTATTACCTGTTAGTCTTCTAATATTACTTGCAAATGTAGCAGCATTACCTGGTGCAAGAACTGTTACTGTTGTTGTTGATAATGCGTATCCAACACCTGCTGCTAGAACTTTGACTTTATCAATAGATCCACCGTTCATTACAGCACGAAGTCTAGCACCATTTGCAGTTCCCACTCCAATGACTTCTAAATCAGGAGGACCGTCATAGTTCTGACCTGCTGCTTGAACAAAAGCATCTGATATTCTACCATTAACAATAGTTAATCCAATTTGACCTAACTCACCATAATTTGTAGTTACTATCGGTGTTTTTTCAAAATTGATTATATTAGATCCATAATCACGACCTTCATCATAAAGAATGGTATCAACAACAGAACCACGGACAATAGGGAATGCTTCTATGGTTCTATTAGCATCATCACTTGTAACAACATTAATATCTACAGTTACAAGAGGATAGAAGAAGTTTTGATACCCAGAACCTGTTGAATCAAATCTAGTGTATAATTTATTGAGGTAATTTGTTTGATCAGCTAATCTTACAGTTGCTAGACCAGAATTGCATAATCTAAAACTATTATCATCAATTGTTAATACTTGATACTGTGAAGTTGTTGATAGTCCAGTAATTGCAGTTTCATCTGCACTGTAATGAATTACCTCGCCATCTTTAAATCCATGATTAGGAAACTCAATAAAATCTCTAACAGTGCTGATTCCACCAATAGTTCCTGTTGGATTTACTGATATTTTTCTATTTGTATAACCTGATCCACTATCAATTACAGCAATTCTAGATATTCTTCGTTTAGTCTCATAATCATTAAACTGATGAATACCGACATTTGAATCACCTGCGGTAGAACCAAAACTTACTGTATTAACACCTGCAACTGCATCTGACTTATTTCTATAAATTTGGAATATATTAGTTGCTGCAACACCAACATAGTAAGATTGACCTTCTACCAAACCAGTATCAAGACCAACAGCAGTGCTAGTAGAAAGTGCTATTGGATTATTGTTATTGGCATTGTATATTACTCTATCACCTGTTTTATAGAAATGCTCTTTATTTAAAATAAATCGGTCAGACCCAACATCAATATTACCACCTATTGCAAATTTTTTAGCATTAAATGTAAGTGATCTATATGCCAGTTCTGTTATTGCCTCTGCTCTTGCTCCAGACCCATTTCCACCATGAACATCGACAGATACTACATTTTTAATCTCATATTCAACAGGATCTACTAAAATATCAGTAACAGTACCTGCAACAGATACTCTACCATAAGCAGTGTTAATACCACTTGTGCTAGTCTCAAAACCAACTGAAGGTGGGAATGAAACATCATATCCTCTACCTGCGTTAACTATATCAAAAGATCTTACAGGTCCGAAGTAAATATACTTGTCAGATTTGTAATTTGTAATTTCAACACCATTAATCAACATTCCTGTTGTTCCAGTTTGTGTTGATTCAGATGTTGTCTTTGGTTTTGTACCATCAGTAAGGTTTTGATCTAAAATAAACCTTTTAAGTGTTCCAGAAGGGAAAATAGACTCTCTTGCTTGTTCTGCACGAATAAAGTCATGAATTCCTGTAGGAAGCTCAGTAGGAACAAATCCAACTGCTATTCCAGAAGGAATGAACGATCTTGACTGATATAATTTGATTTTATTGTTTTGTGACAATACTTCAACAAAATATGATGCTTGAGTTAGTCCACCGATTGCTGTAGTGTCTCCTCTTGGGACATATGAGATTTCTTCTCCAGTTTTGAAAGGTACACTGCTTGGAAACGAGAAAATTGTGTATCTATTGGTTAAAACATCATATCCTTCAAAATCAGCATTTCCTATCTTAGGATCTGTTAATGTTGCGGTTATTTTTTCAGTTGTGATGTCATATGAAGGAATAGAGTTAGATGCAACATAACCTTCCTTTAAATTAGTAGGAGAATACTTAGCATCAAGAATATATGCGTTAGTTACATCTGCAAGTATCTGATCTTGACCACCAACGATAGAAACTCCTGTACTTGTTGCTTTTTCTTGTATTCTTCTTATATCATAGCTAATACCAGAGGCAGCTGTAATGGTTCCTGAGAGAGTTACCTCATTTAGTGCAGTATTTACGAAGTTTACATTTAAACCCGTTGCAACGACCGTCTGAGTGTTTCTGATGACTATTTCTACTTTATCGTTCTTCTTTATACTTGCTTTATCAATCCTACCCTTCAATCTAAAAGTAGTTCCAAAGAATTGTTCTATTTCATACCTTGCACTAGTGTTATAAATCCAAGAATTGAAAAATACTTGCGAATATGTTTTATCTGTTGGTGGATTCTTAACATACCTACCTAAATTCTTAACTTGTATCCTAGATTGCCCAGTTAGTCCATATAAGTTCTGTAAAGACTCAAAATTACTAATTACACCAGTCAATCTCATGTTGACTCTCTTACTTAAGTCGTTATCTTCAAATCCATAGACTAAAGTAGGTGCATATAACTCAGTTGCTGATGGAATCTCTTTTAGTGCAGTTGTAACACCGATAAACTGGTTTATAGTCTTTTCTGAATAATCTAATGTCTGATAAAAGGAGTCATCAGTCACTCCAACTTGGAAAGTACCTGTTTGTCCAAATCCAATAGTAGAATCAACTGTAATTACTGTTGCACCGATTCCAATTGTGCCTATTGACTGTGTTTTGCCAGGTATTACAAAATTACCTTCAATTAAGTCTCTATCATCAAAACCAATAAACACAGATATGCGATAATAGTCATCTCTTATCTGTACAACATCAGAAATAGGTCCTGAAGCAGCATTTACTAGATCATTGCCTATTTCATTATCTTGATATAGTGTTTGACCTATTAATTTAAGTGGATCACCTGATATTACCCTAATAGCAAAAGATTGTCTTCTTAAGTAGTTGGCAAATGATGGTTTTATTAGATATTTCTCAAGATCGTTGATTTTTGGTTCTAAACCAAATAATGCTTTAAATAAAATCTTAAATGACTCATCAGTACCTTTAGATTCATATAAATTTCTTGCTTCTTTTATAAAGTTGTTAACATTAAGCTCAGGACTTAGTGTGACACCCTCTAGACCAGGTGTATATTGTGCTTTTAACTTAGTATAGAACTCTTGTAAAAATAATGCACTTAAATTCTGTATACTTGCTCCAGAATCGTGTTTAGCAGGTGTAGTATCTGTATATGTTAGATTGTATGGGTCATTGGTAGTGCGGTATGTTGTGATACCACTAAACCCTCTTGTACATCCTGTAAATGTATTAGTAGTTACACCTGTATATGTTATAATCTCATTATCAATCTTTAAAAGACCATACTCTTGTGGAAATCCTTTAGTATTAGGAGAAACTGTTATAGTATCAGTTGTAGAATCAATACCAGATGAAATACTTGCTATTCCTGCAACAACTTCTTTAGTTAAATTATCAATCTTAATATATTTGTCAATATTCTCCCCAATATCAAGAGAACCACCTTGATGTTCTTGTGATATGTAATATTGCTTTAAAAATTCTTCTAATAGTGGATTCTCTGCCTTTGCAAACTCTGGAGTTTGATCTCCAACAACTTGATAAGTCTTAACCCTCGAAGATAATGGACTGTAGGTTTCTATCATTCGTTTTATGACCTAATTAAAGTACCATTTGAGTAACTAGAGGTTGTTCTATATCCAATTCCAGATATTTGCTGTCCAGAAGATATTGTATCTCTGACCATATTTATCTTAGTATTTGACATGTCCAATTGAAGGTACAAATCCTTCAAACCTATGATATCATTAGATTCTGGGAATGCTTGAATCTCAATTAACCCATTTCCAAGACTTGTGCTAGTAATATTAAGTGTGTTAATTATTATTTCACCTTTTACATAATCTACTGTTCCTGCAGATGGAAGAACAACAGCAGATGAGTCTGCTGCAACCTCTGCTAATTGAATAACTGCTAATTGACCTGTTTTTAAGTCTGGATTTGGAATATCTGTAAAGTAAAGTGTATCAGATCGACCAGAAATTGTAAATCCTGTACTTTTGATGTTTTTACCATCTTTATTTACATGGAATTGATTACCATAGCATAATTCATACTGAGCAAACGAATTAAAGACAGGTTTTAAGTCTCTACGCATTATAATTTTAGTAATATTTGATGTAATTGCTTTATTTGTCTCATCAATAACTGATACAGAGTCAGAATACTTAAATCTTCCCCCAAATCTGTTTAAATTAGTAGAAGTTCCATAATTTGTTAACGATTGAGTTACTTGTGCTTTTAAAGTATCAGTTTCATCGTATACATTTGTATTATAATAGACTGCACTGTCAAGTTCGATGTATAAAATCTTAAGATCAACTATTTTTTGGTTAATTCCTGCTATAGAGTAACTCTTTAACTCATCTAAGATTCTTGTTTTTGTAAAATCAGATAAAAATGTTGCATTTCTTGGTTTTATACTCAATAAAACAGTACCAAACTCAGGTGGATCTAATTCTTCACCGCCAACTACTGAAACAGACTCTGCATCAGGAAATACACTTTGTATTATTGCCTCGTAATCCTTTGTTGTGACTGCTCTGTACTGTGATGAGTACACTCTGGGTGCAATATACTTAATAGACTCTATAGTTTCAATATCACCACCACCTTTTGCATTCTGAGTGGTGTTTATAACAGGTGTTGCACTAGCAGCGAGTGGATTACCCGCATCATCTACCGCATCTGCACTATATGAGAAGAATTTACCATCGTTACCTGCTTTTCCTTCAGTAATAATATAACTTATTTCTATAATATCTCCATCTTCTAGTTTTGTACCGAAAAATCCATCACCAAATAGCAACTCATACTTCTCATCTTTGATTTCTTGTATCAAATAGATGTTTGATGATGCACCTAAACTTGTAATGTTGTCAATTCTTGAATATTCTAGTCCAGATGATGCTCCACCCTTTCTTACAAACACTCTAATTGACTCAGTATCAATAAATGAGTTCTCTAATATAAATTTTTGATCCAAACTAGCATTTACGACAAAGTTTTTCTTTAAAAGTGTTCCTTGATATACCGTAAGGTTCTCAAATTTAGCAGTTCTTGGTGGATTTGTTAAAATATTGCTTCCTGCATCTATTGGAGAAGCTGCAATTATATCTTCTGGTATAGAAAAAGTAAAAGAAGTGTTATTTGATGCTCCTACACATACTAATCCTTTGTTTAATTTAACTGTATTACTATTTCCATTGAATTTAAAGTCAAAATTTATTATTGCTTGAGCAGATTTACGAGATCTTGGTACATATCCTATATTTCTTGCCAAAGAAACAACATTTTCTCTCAGAGTTGCTGAATCCAAGAAGGATTCATTGACTACCATGTTACTATTGAACGCAGAGATATAAGTATTGTACGCTAGAATGTCTATTAAGATCGACATGTTCGATCCTTCAAAGTCAAAATCAGTAAAATTACTGTTTGATCTTAGATATTGACGAATCTGATCCTTAATTTGATCAAAATCTAAATTTGTAAACTTACTTACTGGCATTTTGTTACCTAGTTGCCTCTAAAATGAACTCAAATCCCTGTACAGATCTACCTTGACCTACGATTTCGTAATTAATTGACATCTCGTACTCATTTAAGTCAGGTCTAGGAGTAGCTACTACTGCAACATTCGCTATCCTTGGTTCGTATGTTGCTAAAAGTGTCCTAACTTCATCTGCTATGACTCCTCCAGTAGCAATATCACAAAAACCAAAGAGAAGATCGGATACTTCTGATCCAACATCACTATAAAACCTTTCTCTTATTCTAGTCTGGACAAGATTTCTTACAGAACGCATGATTGCCCTCTCGTTTTTGAGTACACCTAAGTCTCCTGTAACAGGATTAGGTACAAAATCGAGGGTAATATCTTTATAACTATGTGATTTTTTAGTTGCCATCAAAATTGGCACAGGGTTCGTGAGTTATTTATACCCTATTTTTTAATTTTTTTCAACTACACTCAGAACTATGGTCTAATTCGTAGTATTGATCCTCATAATGGAGTCCATCATTGCCATTTTGACCTATTACATCCATTCTTTTCTCGTCCCACTCAGCATCTTTTAGTATTTCGTCATATAAATGCTCATCTACTTTTATTTTTTCATCTATATAATCCTTTATTTTCTTTAAACAATCTTTCATAGGAAGAGTTTCTACACCGACTATCTCGTCGGTTATAGAACCATCTTGTTTAATAGTGAATTTTACAGTAATCATGTTTAAAGAAAATCGAGCAACGCTCGCTCGCTAGTTTTTACCCTGTCCCCTATACTTTTTACGAGCAGCGTTTCGGGCGGTGCTAGAATATTTTGTATTCTTACCGTTTCCCTGTCTAGTTTTTTTGTTTATCTTTCTATCTATCATTATATTACCCTAGTTTTTTCATGACCAACCCTAATTCTAGGATCACACCATATCTCAAAACCTGCTTCTAGTGCATCTAAACAGAAAGATACATCTTCTCCGCACATGTCTTGTACATCACCTGATTCAAAGACTTGCATCTTAGGAGCAAACCAAGGGTATTTCATCTCTTCATGTTCCCATACACCATTCTTAATAAGAACCCAACCAAAACCAGTGTAATCGACTGTGAATGGTTTCTTTCTCTTAGACATAGTTTCACCAGTTTCGTGATTCATGACCCCTCCATTATTACGGAAGTTGTCTTCATCTAACCAGTGAGCAACTGAAGTGGTTTGACCATCTTCTGTCATATACCAACCTGCTGCTATATCCTTCTCCATTAATACTAGTTGAAGTAACTGTTCTGTCTTGAATACTATATCAGAGTCAATCCATAACTGATAGTCATACTTTAACTTACCATCCCAAGGTACTTGATCAGGTCCTCGCAACACATTAGCACCTAAGCACTTGCAACGAGCAAAGTTAACCATACTACTATAATCTTGCGATATCTGTATGCTTACTCCATGTTGAACTAAGTCAAATGCCATTTGAACGAAGCTCTTTAGAAACACATATGAACAACCACGACCTGGCATACAGAAGACGAGAGACTTACCTCTCAACATTTCCCATGCTTTATCGTAATCCCATTCTGTTGTCGCCTTTTTCTTGGCAGGTGACTTTGCCTTTACTGTAAATCCTTTAGCCATAATGTTAGTAACACATCATTATTATAACACATTATATAGTGGTTGGCAATTAGAATATAATATTACCTGACACGGATATCCGAGTGAGGTCGCTCTTATACGGTACTACCATATGAAGTGTATTAGAAGGGAATAAAAAGAACTCTCCTTTGTTAGGAAAGAAAAACTTTCTATGATCATTATGACAGAACATAACAGAACCTGGTGTAGGTCCGTTATTAGTCATATTCATTCTTTGTTTCTCTGTCTTAAGGTCAGGTACATCATTTAGATAGAAGATGAAACTCACATTCCCCTTATGATCATGTAATGGATTACAGTCATACTTCTGCATATAGTTAATCCATAGACTATCAATCTGCCAGTCTGATAACCACTTGTTATATGTCCACCCTAGATGCTTTGCCCATATCTGCATATAATCAACTACCTTAGTCTTAATTGCCTTAGAGAACCATTCAACAACCTCTGGAGGATAATTCCATTCATCATGTGTATTCATTGCTAAGTCTATCTCAGCATTGAACTCTTCACGATGCCTGATTGCGTCGCCCTGCTCTAATAATCCCTGTACAATACTATCATCAAGTGAGGTTTGCCATATAGGAGGTCCCCATGTATGTAAACTATCCATGAAACGGTGCTCTATAATAAAGATTTGCCGATAGAGATACTCTTTCTGCACCTATAGTTCTATGTGGCATCACCATATGATGT
>TARA_B100001093_G_scaffold118801_1_pt1 | contig 24777 bp, 20 predicted proteins | sample TARA_B100001093 | Tara Oceans TARA_B100001093 (sample SAMEA2623116) | marine metagenome | biome: marine biome (ENVO:00000447); feature: surface water layer (ENVO:00002042); material: "saline water (ENVO:00002010), including plankton (ENVO:xxxxxxxx)" | depth 5 m | reverse complement strand
AAGATACAAAAAACAAAAGTCTTTGGCATTTTGAAACCTGCTAAATGCTGCCGACAAAATTTTGATAATTCTTCCTCATCAACTAATTGTCCTTCATGAAGTTCAATAAAAGCACAAGGTGTTTCACCCCATTTTTCATCAGGTTTTGCTACAACTGCTGCAAGGGAAACGGAGGGATGTTTGGTAATAGTATTTTCAATTTCCACAGATGAAATGTTTTCCCCACCTGAGATAATAATATCCTTAGAACGGTCTTTAACTTGAATGTAACCATTGGGATGTCTCACCGCTAAGTCACCTGAGTGAAACCATCCTTCTTTCATGCTATTTTTAGTTTCTTCAGGATTTTTATAATATCCTTTCATCACAGTATTACTTCTAATCATAATTTCACCCATTGTGGTACCATCATTTGGAACAGGCTTATAATTATCTGGATTGAGTATCGCAATTTCTTCCGTGTGAGGATATCTAACACCTTGATATGATCTTAACTCTGATTGTTTTTCTTGATCAAGCGAGTCCCATGTTTCATTCCAAGCACAATGAACTACGTGACCATATGTTTCTGTCAAACCATAAACATGCATTACCTCAAAACCTAAGGAGTGCATTTTTTTTAAAATTGAACTAGGGGGTGGTGCCCCTGCGGTCATTACATAAACTTTATTAGGAATTGCTAACTGTTCCTCTTGAGGCGCATTAGCGATCATATTTAAGACGATTGGCGCTCCACCAAAATGAGTAACTTTGTATTGAGATATTAATTGAAAAATTTCTTTTACAACTATGTTTCTTATAAAAATAATCTTTGCATGAAGCATAGCAAGTGTCCAAGGATACCCCCATCCATTACAATGAAACATAGGTACTGTATAGAGATAGGTAAGTTTATTAGGCATATTCCAAGCTGTAACACTTCCCATAGACATCAGATAGGAGCCTCTATGATGATAAACAACTCCCTTAGGCTTACCAGTTGTGCCAGAAGTATAGCTAAGACCGATTGCCTGCCATTCATCATTCGGTCTAATCCATTCAAAATCGCGGTCACCAGTCTCTAAAAAAGATTCGTACTCTAGATCACCAATAGATCTTGAATTTTCCAGACCAGCTTGTTGATCGTCGATATCAATTACTACTATATCTCTATTTACTTGCTCTAAAGCATTAACAACTACATCATGAAATTGTCTATCGACTATTAATACCTTAGCATCGCTATGATCAAGAATATAGCCAACTGTTTTTGCATCTAGTCTAGTATTGATTGTATTAATCACACCTCCTGTCATAGGAATAGAATAATGAGCTTCAAAAATCTCAGGCGTGTTAGCAGCCATAATTGAAACCGTGTCCCCCTCACCAATTCCAATTTTTGTCAGAGCGCTCGCAAATTGTGTACATCTATCATAGACCTGTTTCCAATTATATTTTCGTTGTTTGTAAACAATTGCTTCGTAGTCAGGATATACATCTTTAATACGATCAAGAAAACTTAATGGAGTCAAAGGTATGTAATTTGCTTTATTCTGCTCCATTCCTAGATCATAATTATTCATTAATTTTTTATCCTCCTTCCAGTTGAGAGCATTGCATGGATTCTATCTCTAGTTTTATGAGACTGAATTAACTTTATCAAAGATTGTCTTTCAAGATCATACAGATCTTGTTCGCTCAAACTCGTCGGTTCAGAATTTGCTCCACCACTTAAAACATCAGCTAAATGGAGTCCTATGTCTACATCATAACCAGAAATAATATGCTGTGACTCTAAATCTTTTAATATTTCATGCATCTGTTCTTTCACTGATAAACCACTTAACAGAAAAGATGGTCTTTTTGGAATTTGATAAGAGAACTTTAGAGAATTAATTAATTCAAAACTTTTAAATAAAAGTTGATCCCTATTTTCCACCACCACATCCTCCTCCATTATTAATTTTAAAGGAAGAGCAAGAATTGGGGAAGTAGCAATTTTTCCATATCCAATTATATTAAAAACTTCAATAGCAGCATTGTCGTGATTATCATGAAATTTAGAATCTTGAACCCATCTCCATAATAACTCCTTGCAACCGCCTCCACCAGGAACTAAACCAACACCCGTTTCCACAAGACCAACAGTGCTGTTCATATGAGCTACCATTCTATCACTTTGGCAAGCAACCTCAAAACCTCCACCAATGGCTAAACCTGAAATAGCACTTACAGTTGGGAACGGTGCATACTTCATTAAACTGCATGCGTTCTGAAAAGAACTTAAATAAAGATCAATACCCTGCCAATTCTCATCATCGGCTAGTCCTATTAATGTATTAAGATCTGCACCAGCAGAAAAGTTCATAGCTTCATTATAAACTACCAGTCCATCGGCATTGTGTTTATCAGTTAACTCAACTGCTTCATATAATATTTCCATAGCAAGACTGTTTAAAGCATTTGCTTTAGTATGAAATTCTACACACATTATATTTTGGTTAAATGATTTGTCTTCTATCATCCATGCAGAAGCAGCTTGATTTTGAATTAAAGGTTTAGAGAATTTTTGAATATCTCCTAATCTATATATATTTACACCCCTGTTAATTATTGAGGATTTCTTTGAAAAATGAAAATAGGATGAGTCTTTTGATCCATAAGGATTATCTTGAGAGTCTAATATTTTTGTTAAAAAATCTGAGACGTTTGTTTCTAAGTTTGCCTTGTCAATGAATCTCTTCAGACCATAATCTTGCAGAAGTTCAAATGGACCTTTATACCAATTGAAACCCATGCGCAGAGCATCATCAATATCTATAAGTTTTTCTGTTACCTCGGGAATTAAATAAGCACAATAATTAACTATTTTGGCTAAGACACTAAACGCATACTGACCATATTCACTTTTGTCATCAAGTAATGCTTTAATTCCTTCTTTTTCAACTCTATGAGCAAGTTCTAAATCAACTTTTTCAAAATCATAATAAGTGAAAGACTCATAGTTTAAAGCTTTTGTAAATTCATTTCCATCAATGGTCTTATTTTCATAAAAACCACCCTTACCCTTATTTCCCGTGAAGCCATTTTCTAAAAGTTTTTCAACAATAGGATGTGCTTTTACAACTTGCATAAATGGATCTTCGGGTTTTAATTCTTTTTCAAAACTTTTTAAAACGTCTTTCATGAGATCAATTCCAATAAGATCATAAAGTCCAAAGACACCAGTTTTAGGAATTCCCATAGGTCTTCCAAATAGAGCGTCCGCTATCTCGACGGGCAGTTTTCGTTCTAAAGCCTCATACATCGCAACTTGCATAGCATAAACACCTACACGATTTCCAATAAAACCAGGTGTATCTTTACAATTTACAATACCCTTACCTAATTGATGTTCACAAAAAGATCTTAGTTTTAATATTTTTTTTTGGTCTAAATCTTTAGTTTCTACAATCTCAAGAAGTCTCATAAATCTCACAGGGTTAAAAAAATGAGTAATACAGAAGTCATTTTTCATCTCAGCTGACATTTCCTGAGTAAGAATACTGAGTGGTATTGTGGAAGTATTAGAAGAAATAATAGAGTGGGAACTTCTTGTTTCTTGAATCTTTTTATACAATTGATGCTTAATATCTATTCTTTCTACTACTGCCTCTATAATCCAGTCGGCATCGCCTATATGATGAAAATCATCTTCTAAATTTCCAGCCTGAATATGATTTAGACAATTTCTTTCAATTAATAGTGGGGGGTCAGATTTTTTTATATTAACTATTGCATTATTAGATATTTTATTTTTGTCTTCACCTTCTGATGGGAGGTCTAATAAAATAGTATGAACTTTTGAATTTGCTAAATGGGCAGCTATTCCTGATCCCATTGTTCCTGCTCCAATAACAACAACTTTTTTATAAAATTCAGACATTTTTTAAATCTAAAACCAGTACCTACCAAAAACAAGCATAAAACCACATACAATAATTAGAAAAGTGCTTGTAAAAAATAGCACCTTGAATGTCCTTTTAGCTTCTTTAGTATTTTCTTTTTTTTTATATTTTCTTTTAAAGTATAAAATAACAGCAAGGCATATAATCAATACCGGAAATAGTCCAAATTGCTCCATATACTGATTTACCATTATTATTAATTATTCCTTAATATAAGGTAAAGAAGTTATCAAAGAGTATTGATTTTTCGAAGGAATTATTTTTATTTTATAAATTTAAAAAACTTTTTTTTGAAGATATTTTCTAGTAAGTTCTAAGTGATAATGTATAAAGCGCCAATAAATGACCTAAATTTCGTGATTAACAAAATCATTGATTTAAAGGAAATTAATAAACTGCAGGGTTTTGAAGAAATATCTGATGATTTAATCAGTCAAGTTTTAGTGGAAGCTGGTAAGATTTCCAACATTCTTGCAGAAAGTAATTATGAGGGTGATCACATTAGCTCAAAAAGAAATGAAGACGGAAGTGTTACGACTCCTCCAGGATTTAAAGAGTCTTATAAAGCTCTTGGTGAAGGTGGCTGGACTAGCCTAGAAGCCAAAGAAGAATTTGGTGGTCAACAAATGCCTACGATAATTTCAGCGGCAGTAAATGAAATGTGGCACTCGGCTAACATGTCTTTAGCGTTATGCCATTTACTAACTCAAGGCCTTATATACGCTCTTCAAAAATCAGCTTCAAAAGTACAACAAGATTTATTCATTCCTCCTTTAGTTGAGGGAAGATGGACGGGCACAATGAATTTGACAGAACCTCAAGCAGGAACTGACTTAGCATCAATTAAAACTAAAGCTGTTAAAGAAGGGGACCATTACCGTATAAGCGGTCAAAAAATTTATATTACATATGGCGAGCATGATATGTCTGAAAATATTATTCATTTAGTATTAGCTAGAACTCCTGATGCTCCTGAAGGAGTAAAAGGAATATCCGTTTTTATAGTTCCAAAATTTAACCTCAGCGAAGATGGTAAATTAAAAGAACAAAACGATGTAACCTGTCTCTCCATTGAAAAGAAATTAGGAGTCAAAGGTTCTCCAACGGCAGTGCTTCAGTTTGGTGAAAAAAATGGAGCTATTGGATACTTAGTTGGAGAGGAAAACCAAGGCCTTCAAATTATGTTTGAAATGATGAATCACGCAAGATTTGCTGTAGGAGTCCAAGGTCTTTCGATTTCAGAAAGAGCTTTTCAACAAGCTGTGCAATATGCAAATGACAGAGTTCAGGGTATTCCAATTGAGAAGAGCAAAGGAGATCCTATTATCCATCACCCTGATGTATTGAGAATGCTTGCAGTTATGAAATCTGAGATTGAAGCTATGAGAGCTCTTTCAATTTATGGTGGTTTTAGTATGGATATGGCAAGCTTAACTGAAGAGGACAAAGAATTTTGGATAGATAGATCATCTTTATTAGTTCCTATTATAAAGGGATGGTTAACAGAAAGATCCTTAGAAATTACTTCTCAAGCTATTCAAGTTCATGGAGGAATGGGCTTTATTGAAGAAACAGGTGTTGCACAACATTTTAGAGACGCAAGAATTCTTCCTATTTATGAAGGAACCACCGCAATTCAAGCAAATGATTTAGTATTTCGAAAAACTATACGAGACCAAGGTAAGTCTGTAAATTTACTTTTTGCAGAAATGTTAAAAGAATTAGAAAATTATAAAAATAGTGAAAATAAAATTGTTAATAAATCTGCTGTTACTATGATGGAAGCAGTTTCAATATCTAAAGAAACTGTTGATCATTTAATTGCTTCTTCTAATGATCAAAAAAAATCAGCGGTTTCAGGCGTAAATTACTTAATGTTAATGGGCTACCTTTGTGGTGGCTGGATGATGTCAAGATCCGCCAGCAAAGCTGCTCAAGAAATTGCTAATGCAAATAAATCAAATGATTTTCTTGAAGCAAAATTAGTTAGCTCTGACATTTTTATGACTCATTTATTGCCTAAAATTAAGTCTCTTGCTGAGAGTATTGTTAAAGGTGATGAGTCAATACTAGCGATGAAGCCTGAGTGGTTAAATCAGTAATACATTCACATATTTGCATAATTAGGACCACCGCCACCTTCAGGAGTAACCCAATTAATATTTTGTGAAGGTTCTTTGATATCACAAGTTTTACAATGAATACAGTTTTGAGAATTAATAATAAACTCTGACTCATCTTTTTCTTTATTGTATTGGATGTCATAAACACCTGCAGGGCAGTATCTGATAGAAGGTTCATCAAACTTTTCTAATGTATAACTTATCGGAAGCTTAGGATCTTTTAGTTGTAAATGAATAATCTGATTTTCTGCATGATTAGTGCCTGTAAGATAAACTGAAGAGGCCTTATCAAAAGTTAATTGTCCATCGTATTTTGGGTAATCTATTTTTTTACTATCTTTAGCTAATTTTAAAGTTTCATGATCTGCATGAAGATGATTTAAAGTGAAAGGTAGTTTGCCTTTAAATATTAACTGATCAATTGCTGTAAAAATCATAGCAGGTATTAGCCCCCATCTAAAACTAGGCTTTACGTTACGAGCTTCATAAAGTTCCTGGTACAACCATGAATTTTTAAAGATTGTATCAAATACAGATAATTCTTTTTTATCATATAAGTGTTGCTGTATCGTTTCAGCTGCAATTATTCCACTCTTCATTGCAGTATGAGAGCCTTTAATTTTCGGCATATTTAGTGTTCCTGCATCACAGCCAACCAATAGTGCTCCAGGCATATGCATTTGAGGTAGACTTTGTAAACCACCTTCGATAAGAGCCCGAGCACCATAAGATATTCTTTTGCCGCCTTTTAGAATTTTACTTATTTTAGGATGAGTTTTAAATTTCTGGAATTCATCATAAGGTGAGAGATATGGGTTTTGATAATCTAATCCTATTACGTAACCTATATAAATTTGCTTATTCTCCGCGTGATAACAAAAACTGCCACCATATGTTTTAGGGTCAAGCGGCCAACCAACACTATGCAATACTTTGCCTTCCTGGTGTTGTGTTTCATCCACTTCCCAAATTTCTTTAAATCCAATTCCATATTGTTGGGGCGAACTATTTTTATCTAATTCAAACTTTTTAATTAATTGTTTTCCTAGATGTCCTCTGCAGCCTTCTGCAAAAACTGTTACTTTACCTTTTAAAATAATACCAGGCTCAAAGGTATCTTTTGGTTGTCCTTCTTTATCAACTCCCATATCTCCTGTTTGGATACCGGCCACACTGCCATCCTCATTATAAATGATTTCACTTGCAGCAAATCCAGGAAAGATTTCTACTTCTAAAGCCTCTGCTTGTTCACCTAACCAACGACATAAATTAGCAAGACTAATAATATAGTTTCCATGATTTTGTAATGATTTTGGAAGAAGCCAAGTAGGAATATTCATTCCATTTTTTTTATTCAAGAATAAGAACTCTTCCATAGAAACTTTAGTCTTAATGGGTGCATTTTTTTCTTTCCAATCAGGTATTAATTCATCAAGAGCTTTAGTTTCAAAGACATTGCCGCTTAGGATGTGAGCTCCAACTTCTGATCCTTTTTCAATAATGCACACAGATGTTTCTGGATTAAGTTTCTTTAACTCAATAGCTGTAGCTAAACCCGAAGGCCCAGCACCTATGATAACAACATCATAAGACATTTCTTCTCTTTGGATATTTTGATTTTCTATCAAGTATTTATTTTAAAATATTAATTACTATTTTGCGATATCATTTAGCAAATCTAGCTCTTTGGAAATCTCAGGTAATGCTTGAAATAAATCAGCCTTTAAGCCATAGTCGGCAATTCCAAATATAGGCGCTTCTTCATCTTTGTTAATAGCGACAATTATTTTACTCTCTTTCATACCTGCTAAATGTTGAATAGCGCCTGATATGCCCACCGCAATATATAATTCAGGAGCCACCATTTTACCTGTTTGACCAACTTGGCATTCATTTCCAATATAACCTGCATCAACTGCAGCTCGTGATGCTCCGATTGCAGCATTTAATTTATCGGCTATTTCATTTAAAAGTTTAAAATTATCTCCATTTTCTAGACCTCTTCCTCCAGAAATTACCACCCTAGCACTTCCTAATTCAGGTCTTTCAGATTTTGCTTCTTTCCTATCTAAAAACTTTGTAGCGATGCCTTCTAAGTTTAATGAAATTTTTTCAATACTAGCACTACCGCCTACTATTTCTACTGGCTCAAAAGATGTCGTTCTAACTGTTATGAATTTAACAGGATCTAATGATTGTACAGTTGCAATAGCGTTACCAGCATAGATAGGTCTTATAAAAGTATCTGGAGAAATAACTCCTGAAATATCACTTATTTGCGAATGATCTAATATAGCTGCTGCTCTGGGCATAAAATTTTTACCAAATGTTGAGGATGGAGCCAGAATATGAGAATAGTTTTTAGATAAATTTATAATTACTTGTGAGACATGCTCCGCAAGTTGATGTTGAATGATTTCATCATTTAATTGAAGTATTTTATTAACTCCTTCTAAAGTAGATGCCTGATTAACCACCTCATCATTTTGAAAACCGCAAACAAGTAAATGAATATCTTTATCTATTTGAGAAGCAGCTTGAATGGTATTAAGGGTGGAAGGCTTTAAACTTACATTATTGTGCTCCGCTACAACTAAGACACTCATTAGATTACCTTAGCCTCATATTTTAGTTTTTGAATCAGCTCTTTAACATCAGCAACCATCACTCCGCCCTGTCTTACTGGTGGTTCTTCAACTTTTAAATACTTTACTTTAGGAATCGTATCTACTCCTAATGATTCAATCTCAATAATTTCTATTGGTTTTTTCTTAGCTTTCATAATATTTGGTAAAGAGGCAAATCTTGGTTCATTTAATCTTAAATCACAAGTCACTACAGCAGGTAGTTGAATTTCTAACTGTTCTAAACCTTCATCAATCTCACGAGAAATAGTTATTGCGCTATCGTTTATTCCTAATTCTGAGACAAAACATCCTTGTGGCCAGTTGAGTATGGCTGAGAGCATTTGACCTGTTTGATTACAATCATCATCAATTGCCTGCTTTCCTAATAAAACCATATTTGGTTTTTCTTTTTCTACAATATTTTTAAGAGTCTTAGCCACTGCAAGAGGTTCAATATCGTCGCCAGCCTTAACTAAAATTCCTCTGTCAGCACCCATAGCCAATGCCGTTCTAATTGTGTCTTGGCATTTCTCTTGTCCGATTGAGACAATGACAACCTCCGTTACTTCTCCAGAATCCTTGAGTTTTATAGCTTCTTCGACTGCATTTTCATCGGGAGGATTCATAGACATTTTAACATTGTCTTTTTCAACACCTGAATTATCAGATTTCACTCTAATCTGAACGTTGTAATCGATTACTCTTTTAACTGCTACTAGAATTTTCATTTTAAATATGGGGTTAAGTTAACTAAAAATCCTTAATAAGTTAAGCTTTAATTTTTAACATTTGAGGATCGTAAAGGGAGTCAAGATGAACATTACATTTAATTTTTTTAGTAGCTACCTCTAATTCATAAGAGCCTTCAAGGATATAATTTTTATCAATAACAAATTTAGATCTTACATAACCATAACCAATAGATTTATTAATAGTGTATCCGAATCCACCACTGCTCAACCAACCTACTCTTTGTCCGTTACGATAAATAGTTTCTCTGCCTAGTAAAATTACTCCAGGATCATCGCAAGTAAAAGTTGCAAAAATTTTCTTAATACCATTTTTTTTTTGATCCAAAAGAGATTGTCTCCCGATAAAATCTATATCTTTTTTAAGTTTAACAGCCCAACCAAGACCAGCTTCTAATGGCGTGTGATCAGGACCAATGTCAGAACTCCACGCTCTATACCCTTTTTCTAATCTACAACTTTCAATTGTTCTATACCCAGCATTTTTTAAGCCTAAAGGTTCACCATTTTTCATAAGAGAGTCATAAATATTTTCTGCATGTTCAATTGGGAAATGTAACTCCCATCCAAGTTCACCCATATAAGTAATGCGTAATGCTTTAACTGGGCAATTATTAATTAAAATATTTTGAAATGTTGCAAAAGGAAAATTTTCATTATTAAAATTATTCTCTGAAGAAGCCTGCAGTATCTCTCTTGACTTTGGGCCCATTAAAGAAAAAACAGAATGACTAAAAGTTATATTTTCTAGCTCAACGTTATAATCACTTGGAATATTAGATTTGATCCAATCAAAATCGTGAGTCATAAATCCCGTACCAGTAACTAGGTAAAAAGAGTCATTATCTAATCTTACAACAGTTAAATCTGTTTCTATTCCTCCGCGCTCGTTTAACATTTGAGTATATATTAAAGAGCCGACAGGCTTAGAAATGTCATTAGCGCAAATATAACTAAGAGCTTTTTCAGCATCAGCTCCAGTAATCAGAAATTTTGCAAAAGAAGTTTGATCAATAATAACTGCTTGCTCTCTAGCGGCTTTATGCTCTTCCGCTACAATTGGAAACCAATTTTGACGACCATACGTGTATTGGTCTTTTGCTTGCATACCTTTTGGAGCAAACCAGTTTGGCCTCTCCCATCCAAGTTTTTCACCAAAACATGCACCATTTGCTTTTAATTTTTCATAAATAGGAGATTTTTTATAAGGACGGCCACTATCATGCTCTTCAAAAGGCCAAGCAATTGTGTAATGCTTAGCATAAGCCTCATAAGTCCTTTTTCTCACCCAATCTGTTTCCTGGTGAGGTTGTCCAAACCTTCTAATATCAACCGGCCATAAGTCATAAGGTGGTTCTCCATTAGCGACCCATTCAGCAAGAGCCATTCCAGCACCGCCACCTGCAGCAATCCCATATGCATTAAAACCTGCTCCAACATAAAAATTATTTTGCTCTGGTGACTCGCCTAAAATAAAATTTCCATCTGGAGTAAAGCTCTCCGGTCCATTAATGAGCTCTTTTACTCCAGCAGTTTCAAGTAATGGCACTCTTCCTAAAGCGTTAGTCATAAGATCTTCAAAATGGTCAAAATCTGAGTCAAGAAGTGTGTAATGAAAATCCTTAGGGATTCCTTCTTCAGCCCAGCTTTTTGGGTTAGATTCATAACCTCCCATCACAAGTCCTCCAACTTCTTCTTTAAAATAAATAAGACGATCAGGATCACGAAGTGTTGGCAAATTTGGCTGCACTCCTTCAATTTTTTCAGTCACTAAATATTGATGTTGAAAAGGAACTAAGGGAACATTGACACCAAACTTTTCTGAGAAGGTTCTAGTCCATTGACCTGCACAGCAAACTACCTTCTCACAAGATATATCGCCTTGAGAAGTTTTTAATCCTATTATTTTATTTTTATCTTTAATTAAATCTAGAACATCTACTTCCTCAATAATAATTGCTCCTTTTGATCGTGCACCTTTAGCCAGGGCTTGAGTTATGTCTGACGGATTAGCTTGACCATCAGTTGGAAGAAAAGCAGCTCCCACTACATCGCTTATGTCCATTATAGGCCATAGTTCTTGAGCTTCTTTTGCAGATAATAAATTCATTTCTAAACCAAACGAATGAGCTGTTGTTGTTTGTCTTTGAACCTCCGTCCATCTTTCTTGATTACAGGCAAGTCTAAGACCACCATTCATTTTCCAGCCAGTACCCAGACCCGTTTCTTTTTCTAATTTATTGTATAAATCAACTGAATAACCTAATAATTGTGTAATATTTGCATTGGTACGAAGCTGCCCCACTAAACCTGCTGCATGAAAAGTTGTCCCGGAAGTAAGTTTTTTTCTTTCAAGCAATACAACTTCTAAACCCATATGAGCTAAGTGATAAGCAGTAGAGCATCCAATAATCCCACCGCCTATAACTACTATTTTTGAAGATTTTGGTAATTTAGAGGACATTTTATTTAGTTAAATTCTCATAAGATTCTTTATATTTTAAGTAATAATCTTCTGTATACTGTTGATAATCAAAATCTAGACTTGAGCTAATTTCAGAAACCATACTCCACATAGTCTCTCTTAATAAAGATGAACATTTCATTGCATGATACTGCTCCAATAATTTGTCTGTTATTTTTTTCTCAAAATATTCTTCCAGTAAACTTATTTCTTGTTCTGAAGAAAAATCATTATTGGATGCAAGACCTCCTAAATCAAATAAGGGGTTATTGAAACCTGCATATTCCCAATCCACAAGCCACAACTTGGAGCCATCATCTAAAAAGTTTGCTGCTAATAAATCATTATGTCCGTAGACTATTTCATGAGGGGCAGATAACTTTTCTAAATATTTGCAGCTTTTTAAAAGTTCTGGAATACGAAGTATATGTTTACTTTTTTTATATTCTAAGAAATTTGCATAATTTTTAATGACATGGAATACCCAAAAAATCATCGGGGCACCAATTAAATGATTTGGAATTTCTTGATGGACCTTTTTAATCAAAGGAATAATTTTATGAATGTTATTTCTCACAAGCTCAGGGTCATAAGTTTTACTTTCAATAAAATCTAAAACTAATATCCCTTTTTCATGATGAAGAATTTTAGGACCAATACCAACTTTATTTGCAGCTTGGCTGGCCATTAACTCGTTAGAACGAATAACTAAATGTTCGGGGATATCCTGCCCTATTCGGACCACAGCCTTTTTATTGTTATCAATAACAACGAAATTATGATTTGTGATACCGCCACCTAAGACTTGAATATCTATTTCACCGGACCAAATATTTAAGGATTGAATGACTTCAGGGTAATTAATATTCATTTTATTATAATCCGTACTTGATTTTTAGACGATTGCTGGATGCTACAATAATTTTATCAGCAATAATAGCAATAAAAGCGACACATAATCCCGCAACGAGCCCTCTACCAATGTCTGCTTTTGTTAGGGCTATGTAAACTTCCTGACCTAAATCTCTGGTGCCCACTAAAGCAGTTATCACTAACATCGAAAGAGCCAACATAATTGTTTGATTGATACCTAGTAGTATTTGAGGAAGAGCTAGAGGTAGACGTACCTTGAAAAGTAATTGTCTATCTGTACATCCACTTATTAAACTTGCTTCAATAAGTTCACTGTTAATATTTTTGATACCAAGGGCTGTATACCGAATAGCTGGAGCTAAAGCATATAGAACAACTGCAATCATAGCAGTAAAGTCACCCACTCTAAAAAGCATTACAACAGGAATTAAATACACAAAACTAGGAAGTGTTTGTAAAGTATCTATAAATGCAGTTAAGACTCTATCCGCCTTTTTATTTAGACCCGCAAATATGCCTAAAGGAATTCCTATTATACATGCAATTACAACACTAGATCCACAAAGATAGATGGTAATCATAGCTTTAGTCCATAATCCTGAAATTACGATGAACATTAAAAGTAAAAAAGTTAGGATAGATAATTTAAATTTTCCATAGTGCCAAGCTATTATAGTAATTATTGTTACTGTCCATGGCCAAGGAATAGCTAAAAAAAATTTTTTAATAGGCATAAGAAAAAAAATCAGTAAAAAGACTTTAATTGACTCTAGTAAGTCATAATAATTAATATTTATATGCCTCATAGAATCTTCCCAAAATGAAGAAGTGCTTACTGTTAATGCGTCTGGATAATTTCTAATGAGTTCACTAAAAAAACCTACAAGATAAGAAATAATCATCACACCAAAGCATATAAAAAATAATTTATAGCTTTTAAATAAATTTTGATTTTTAGATTTACTATCTGGTCTTAATTTAACATAAGCCTGACTTAAACGATCAAGAGCGACAGCTAAAATTACTATCGCCAAGCCCGACTCAAAACCACCTCCGATGTCTAGTTTTCTTAAAGAGGTCAAGACATCATACCCTAAACCACCGGCACCAATCATAGATGCGATAATGACCATATTAAAAGAAAGCATTATGACCTGATTGACTCCTACCATAATTGTTGATTTGGCTGAAGGTATTAAAACTCTCCACATTAATTGTCTGTTAGTACAGCCTGATATTAGTCCAAAGTCCTTAATTTGAGGATCAACACTTTTGAGTGCTAAAATTGTTGTATGAACCATTGGGGGCATAGCATAAATAATAGTTGCAATTAATGCTGATACTGGGCCAAATCCGAACATTACTAAAATTGGGACAAGATACGCAAAGACAGGAATAGTTTGCATTAAACTTAAAATAGGCTTAATAAATTGTTCAGTTTTTTGGGATTTATAAGATGCGATACCTAAACTTAAACCTAATAAAACTCCAATAGGGACAGCAATAATAATAGACGAAAGAGTAATCATAGCACTGTTCCATTGACCAAATACCGCTAGATAAAAAAAAGATAACGCAACCAAAACAACTAAAGCTTTATCTTTAGTGTAGATTGCTAGGCTTGTTATGATTGTTATTACTGCTGTCCAACTGAGTGCTGGTAAAATTAATAAAGCTTCTTGACCTTGCCCTCTATAAAAACCCATAGCAAATAAGGAAAGTATAAATTGATAGGGCTGCTCTATTATCCAGGAAATTGCTCTTGTTAAATCTTTAAAGCTAAAAATTATAAAATGAGCATCATTCATAAGCCATTTTACGAAATTCGATATATAAATTTTTAAAGGAAAAATTAAATGCTTTGGGTATTTAATAGCCCATTCAATTCCTAAATTCGAACACCACTCTTTTCCATATAAATACATTAAAAGAGTGAGTCCTAATAAAAGAAAAAAATTTATCCTTAAGTAATTTTTCTTATAGATCATATAGAGTAACCTAAGGGCTGTTTAAGCCCCTAGGTAAAAAAAAGTTAAGTGAAAATTACTTAATCCAACTTTCCCATCTAGATTTATTGCTAGTCATCCAATCAGCAACAACTCCTTCTACAGTTCCGCCTTCTAAGTCAACAGCCACAATCATACTTCCCATCTCGTCATTACTGAGAGTGAATGCTTCAGCTGCTTTATATGCATTAGGCCATTTTTCTTGTAATTGGCTTGACGCAACTTTCCAAATTGGACCTGTTGGCTTGCCACAATCATATGAAGAGTTTTTATTCATTCCCCATGATGGGTCTGTATAGCATTCTTTTGTGTAAGCTGGAAATTCAACCCACTCTCCATCAAACTTTGAAGGAGCCCAATGAGGAGCATAAACCCACAACATAATCGGAGCTTTTCTTTGATAAGCTGACTCTAGTTCAGCAAATAATGCAGCGTCTGTACCTGCATGAATTACTTCCCAATCCAAACCTAGTGCTTCAACTCTCTCATCGTCAAATCCACCCCAAGTCACAGGAGCGCCTAAGTATCTTCCCATTGGGGATGTCTCAGCAGTTGAAAAAGCTTCCGCACAATCATTTAATGCTTCCCAATTTGGTAAACCAGGGCACTGTTCTTTCATATAAGATGGGTACCACCACTCTTCAATACCATTCATTCCTGTTGAACCAATATTTACTACACGGCCATCAGCTGTGTATTCATCCATTGCATCACGGCCGGTAGTTTCCCACATCTCCATTGCTAAATGAAGATCTCCTGTTTGTAGACCAGCAAATTGAGCAATATAGTCTGCCTGAACTAATTCAACATTATTACCGGCTTTCTTAAGAACCTCTGCCATAATATTTGTTGTAATTAACTGGCCCGTCCAATCATGAAGTGTCATTTTGATTGGATCTTTTGAGTCTCCTGCTTTAACAGTATGTACTGCAGATAAAAAAACTACCGCCACAAGTGTTATTATTTTTTTGCTAAATTTCATTTAACATTCCTCCTTGTTATTCCTATGCAAATTTTACATAATAGATTGATGAAAACAAACAACGATATTTATCAATATTATCAACACTTTTTTAGTCTTATACACACATGAAATTGAGCAATAAAACTGCAATTATCACAGGTGGTGCTTCTGGAATGGGGGGAGCTACTTCAAAACTTTTTTGTAAGGAAGGTGCTAAAGTTGCAATTTTAGATATTAATGAAAAAGCCGGTCACGAAATAGTTTCTGAAATTAATTTAAGTGGGGGTGAGGCTGTATTTCTTAAGACGGATGTTTCAAAGTCTGAGGAAATATCAAAGTCTGTTGATGATGTTATAAAAAAATTTAATAAAATAGATATTCTTTTTAATCACGCAGGGACAATTATTGTGAAGCCATTACATAAATCTACTGAAACAGATTATGAATATCTCATGGATATTAATGTTCGTTCTGCTTTTTTAACTTGTAGTAAAATTATTCCTCATATGATGGAAAATGGTGGTGGTTCCATTGTGATTACATCTTCGATTGGAGGAGAAAAGGGTTTTGCGTATGAGTCTTTATATTGCATGACAAAAGGTGCTGTTTTACAATTAGCAAGATCCATTGCTGTAGAATATAGAGACAATAATATCAGATGTAATGCCGTATGCCCTGCATTTGTAAAAACAGATCATGGACTCAGAGAAATTGATGAACTTGACGCCTTAGGTCAAAAATGGAATGAGGCAGATCTGAAAAATGTGCAAGGTAGAATTTGTAGTCCTGAAGAAGTTGCTTCAGCTGTGCTTTATTTAGCTTCTGATGAGGCGAGTTTTGTAAATGGAAATGCTTTTTATATTGATAACGGTTGGTATGCAAAAGGCTAAATTGTTATCTAAACATTTTTGTTAATTTTAACGACAAGAGAAAGTCCAAAAGCTACTGCTGGCCCGATGCCGAAAGCAAAAAGTAACGTGCCTACTCCAACTGTGCCGCCGAGTATCCAACCTACACAAACGACAGAAACTTCTATACTCACTCTTACCCATGCGATTGGATATTGAGTGACCCTCTGCAGGCCAGTCATTAATCCGTCCCTTGGACCAGGGCCTAGGTTTGCTATCAAATAAATACCACTTCCCAATCCTACTAATGCAACACCTAGAGAACCTACTATTAGGTTAGTTAAATAGCTATTTGTTGAAAAATTAAATAAATACATAGATAGATCAATTGTGCCAGCAATAATGATGATATTTAAAATTGTACCTACCCCCGGCTTTTGCTTTAACGGTAACCAAATTAATAACACTCCAACACTACAAGCAAAAGTAGCAAAACCAATTGACCAATTCAGATTGATAGCAATACCCTCTGCTAAAACTAACCATGGGCTAAGTCCTATCATCGAATGAATTAATAAGGATTCACCAAAACCAAATAGAATTAGCCCGAGTACTAAATATATAAAAGTTTTAAATCTTGGTTTGAAATTTAATGGTCTATCTGAGCTCCATTGAACAGTTGGAACGTTTTTTATTTTTAGAAAATTCATAAGTTGAAGTCTAATATTTTGATCAGTCGGTTGCGTCACCTAAAAAAATTAGAAAATTCATTAGTATTAGATTACGCCAAGTTTTTTTTTTAAATCACTAGAAGAAGTTGTATAACGGAAAACATATTTTTTATCACTACAATAATGAAATATTTTTTTTGCAGCTAAGGCTGCTTCATGGAAGCCACTTAATATTAGTTTTAATTTTCCTGGATAGTGACATATATCGCCGACTGCAAATATTCTAGGAACAGATGTTTCAAAATTTTCCGTGTTCACCGATATCAAATTATTCTCTAAATTTAATCCCCACTCTGCAATAGGGCCCAATTCAATTTTCAATCCAAAGAACGGAAATATAGCATCAATTTTTTCAATTATAGTTCCATCAGCTAATTCAACATCTACCTGACCATTGTTATTATCTTTTAGACTTTTAATTGTATTAACATAAAAATTTGCTTCTTTATTGTCGACCATAGTCATCATTTTATTAACAGAGTCTTGCACGGCTTTAAATTCTTTTCTTCTATGTAAAAGATTAATAGATTTGGCTATTCCTTTAAAACCTAAAACGTAATCTAAGGCTGAGTCACCACCCCCAGCGATAAGAATATTTTTATCTTTAAATGCTTGTCGATCTTTAACAGAATAAAAAATATTTTTTCCTTCAAAGTCTTTAGTGTTTTCACCAGGCAATGGCCTAGGGACAAAACATCCTGACCCTGCTGCAATCACAATGGACTTACACTCAATAACAGTGCCTGCATTTGTTTTAACAATTATAGAATCTTGGTTAAGAATAATCTCAGATGTTAACTGATTTAAGTGATAACTAGGCTTAAAAGGCTGGGCTTGTTTAATTAAATCCTCTGTTAATTCCTGACCTGTAACTGATGGTCGACTAGGAATGTCATATAAGTTTTTATCAGGATAAAGCTCCGAGCATTGTCCTCCTATTTTATCTAAATTATCAATTAAATGAGCCTTCACGTCCAATAGTCCGAGTTCAAAAACAGTAAACAGGCCACATGGTCCAGCTCCAATAATCACTACATCTGTCTTATGATGATTGCCGGGTAACTGTATATCTTTCATATTTTATATTTTTTAAGGTATTAAGACTATCTTACCTACAAATTTTTTCTCCATAAACATTTCTTGTGCCAGCTTAATATCTTTTAAAGCAAAGGTTTTTGCTATTATAGGTTTTATCTTATTACGCTCAATATAATTAATTAGATCGTGGAATATATTAATGTGATTGAAAGTAGAGCCATAAATAATTAGGTCTTTTAAGTACAAAGTTCTTAAGTCTAATTCAACAATTGGTCCAGCAATTGCTCCACTTGCAACATATCTCCCTCCAGGTTTAAGTATTTCTAAAATTTGAGGCCATTGTTTTCCACCAACCAAATCCACCACCAAATCTATCGAATTCTTACCTAGTAATTTTATTAGAGAGTCATTTCTATCAATGGTTTTATGAGCTCCTATTATTTTTAAATCTTCAGATTTTTCTTTTGAGCATTGGGCAATAACATTTGCTCCTCTTAAATTTGACAACTGAACAGCAGCAGAACCAACACCCCCTGAGGCTCCAGTAATTAAAATATTTTCTTTTCCTGCAGAAGCTTTTTGTAGCATACCCTCAGCTGTAGAATATGAACAAGGTATTGAAGCAAGCTGTACATCTGTCCAATTAGAATTAATTAAAAATGCTTCACGACTATCAATAGAGGTAAATTGTGCAAAACCTCCATTAATTTCACTGCCTACTGTTTTTTTTTCATTATTATGATTTTGCATAGAGCGAACTATAACTCTTTCACCTACTCTTGATTGATTAACATTCTTTCCAACTTTTACAATATGCCCACAAATATCAGCGCCCTGTATAATAGGAAAAGAAAGTTCATGGCCTGTCCATGACCCTGGTTCATTTTCTAAATCTTTCAGATTTAAATTTTTTTGATTATTAATAGTTTTAATATTTTTTTTTGAATACCAACCTAGACGAGTATTAATATCTGTATTATTCACACCAGCGGCAGTAACTTGAATTAAAACTTCATGATTATTTGGAACAGGAATAGGTAAATCCTCTTTATAAACTAGTTTTTCTATGCCTCCATGACCTATTAGGTGAACTCCCTTCATGACATTTTCAGGTTTTATGTTTTTATGATCTACCAATCTGTATTGAGGTCTTTCTCTAAATAATCTTTGATGTGCCAAGTAATATTTTCATGGTCCTTAAAAAAATATATATTTCCCTTTTCATTCTGAGCTTGTTCAATAATAATGAAGTTAAGTTGTTGCTCGATAAAAAGTTTAGCATTTTTACGTCTTAGGCAAGGCTGACAAAAACCAGCTTGAATAGACTGTTGAGAAGACATTTTTTTCTTAATTTCAATGAAAAGACCTTCTGGGCTTTTGAACATAGAGGTGCCATTTTCATTAATGACTTTTGACTTTCCTCCTTCAAATATTTTTAATAATAAATTACAATACTTAGGAATATCTTGAACATGAACCTCTAAATGGTCAAAGTATGTTTTATAATTCATTATTTTTTACTAGAGAAAATTAATTCAGCTCTTTTTCTTAAAATATATTTTTGTATCTTTCCAGTAGAAGTTCTTGGAATAGATTCAAAAATATATTTTTTAGGAACTTTAAAGCCTGCTAATTTTTCCTTACACCAATTTAAAGCATCTTGTTCTGTTAATTGATTTTCAGGTCCAATCTCTATGAAAGCACAAGGTGACTCTCCCCATTTTTCATCTTGTATTGCCACAACAGCAGCAGAAATAATAAGAGGATGCTGAGATAAAACTTCTTCTATTTCTATAGATGATATATTTTCACCACCTGAAATAATTATATCCTTTGATCGATCCTTAAGTTGAATATATCCATCCTCGTGAAGAACCGCCAGATCTCCTGAATGAAACCAACCATCTGCAAATGCTTCATCATTTGCTTTCTTATTTTTCAAATATCCTTTCATCACGATATTTCCCCTAAACATGACTTCGCCAATAGTTTTCCCATCACTTGGCACAGTTTTCATATTTTTTGGATCTAATACCGCCAAACCTTCAAGAGGCAGATAACGCACGCCCTGTCTAGCTTTGAGTATGGCTTGCGATGAAGCATCTAGAGCATTCCAATCAGAATGCCATTCATTAATCACAGCAGGTCCATAAGTTTCGGTAAGACCATAAAGGTGAGTTACATTGAAACCTGCTTGCTTCATATCTGCTAGCACAGACTCTGGAGGCGGCGCCGCAGCAGTAAAAAAATTAATTTCTTCATTCAATTTAAATTTTTCTTTATTCTCCATTGACAATATTACGGACATAATAATTGGGGCTCCGCACAGATGTGTTACAAGATTATCCTGCATAGCACTCCATATTTCCTCTGCTCTTACTTGCCTTAAGCAAACATGTGTTCCTATAATTGCAGACATTGTCCATGGAAAACACCAGCCATTGCAATGAAACATAGGTAATGTCCATAAGTAAACTGAATGTTTATTCATTGAAGCCACTAAGGCATTTCCTTGAGCAAGCAAATAAGCGCCTCTATGATGTGAGACAACGCCTTTGGGATTACCAGTTGTTCCAGAGGTATAGCCAACAGATATCGCATCCCATTCATCTTCTGGCATAAGCCATTGATAATCATTATCACCTGTCTCTATGAAATTTTCATAATCAATAATTTCTTTGTCACTATGTGTGTCGTCGTCCGTATAATTACACTGATTGTCATTATATTGAATTAAAATTGGATTTGATTTTATGAGAGACAAAATTTCATTAACAACAGAAAGCAATTCCTTATCAAAAATTAGAATTTTTGAATCAGCGTGATCAAGTTGAAATGCAATTGCCTTAGCATCAAGTCTTGTGTTAATGGCATGAATTACGGCACCGCACATAGGAATACCATAATGAGCTTCCAACATTGCAGGTGTGTTAAGCAAGAGTGTTGAAACGGTATGACCTCTTAAAATATTTTTTTTTGATAAAGCTGAAGCTAGTTTTTTAGAACGCGTATAGAAGTTACTATAAGTTTGCTTTAAAGAACCATGAATAATTGCAGTATGATTTGGAAATACGTCTGCTGCCCTTTCTAGAAATGAAATAGGAGTCAAAGGCTGATAGTTCGCAATATTCTTATCAAGGTCAATATTGTATGGATTGATCATCTTTAATATTTCTTATTTATCTTGCCAGCTAGGTTTTCTTTTTTCTAAAAAAGCATCTATTCCCTCTTCAGCATCAAGTTTGAGCATATTATTAACCATTACATCTGAAGCAAATTCATAGGCTTGCGATAAAGTTAATTCTAATTGTTTGTAAAAAGCTTTTTTGCCAGTTTTTAGCGTCATTTTTGATTTTTGTGAAATAATAATTGCTTTTTCTAATACATATTTTTGAAGTGACTCATCCTTCACGTTTTCATTTATAAGACCTATTTGCGCAGCTTTATCGGAAGAAATAAATTCTCCTGTCAAAAGCATTTCCATGGAGTGTTTATTGGCAACACTCCTAGATAATGCAACCATCGGCGTTGAGCAAAATAATCCTATATTCACTCCCGGTGTGGCGAAACGAGCAGAAACGCTTGCGTAAGCCAAATCACAACTTGCAACCAATTGACAACCAGCGGCAGTTGCAGTCCCATTGACTTCAGCTATTATAGGTTTTGGGTTGGTAACTATAGATTGCATTAATGTTGAGCATTGCAACATAATTTTATTGAAGTAACTTTTTCCTTTATCAGGATCGAGACGACCAGCTTTCATTTCTTTTAAATCATGTCCTGCAGAAAAGGTTGAGCCTTCTGCAGCAATGATAACCACTCTTACTTTTTCATCAGATGCAGCATCATTGAGTGATTGCTGTAGAGATGAGATCATTTTTTCTGATAAAGTATTATGACTTTTAGGATTATTTAAAACTATTCTTAAAATGCCTTCAGGATTTAAATGAATATTAAGTATACTGTTATTTTCTATATTCATTCAGGGTTTATAAAATTTTCACATCCACTTCTTCTGAAAGACTATTAGCAATAAAGCAATATCTATGCGCTCTATCTTGCATTTTTTCCATCTCATCAGTTTCAACAGTGAACCCATCAGAAAAGTTTATCTTGGGTTGAAGTGTAATTTTTGTAACAGACATTTGGCCTTTAGAATTTTTACCCAAATATGCAATTGCTTTATCTTTGTAATTTAATACTGGCCATTTAGCTTTTGCTGCTAAGGCGAGAAATGTCATCATGTGACAACTACTCAAAGATGCAGCAAGCGTTTGCTCAGGATTTGTATTTAAAGCACTACCGCCCCAGTCAGGAGCAGCATCAGTGATAATTTTATGACTCGGTGTAAAAATTATTTCATGAGCATTAGAAAACTTACCGGCAGCCATCTCACCATCTCCAAGATCCCAACTTAATTCAATTGATAATTCGGACATATCTTTTTAAAGCTTACTAGATATCCAATTTTTAATGTCTTGTTCTCCACTTACACCTATTTTTGAGTCTACAATTTTTCCATCTTTGAATAAAATCATAGTTGGTATACTTCTTATTCCAAAATTTGCTGGAGCTTCAGGGTTTTCATCGATGTTAATTTTCTTAATCTCTACTTTGTCATGAAAATCATCAGATAGTTTTTCAAGAATGGGTCCAAGAGTTTTACATGGCCCACACCATTCAGCCCAAAAATCTACGATAACAGGTTTTGAACTATCAATAACTTCCGTTTTAAATTCAGAGTCATTTATTTGTTTAATAGACATAATATTAATATAGGTATTAACCTGAGTGTTTCAAATATAATTCCTTTGTACCCAAATGAGTTACACTAGTCTGGCATGAAAAACCATAAATTGTTTGGTTTATGGATGCTTGCTTCCACTGGTCTTGAATTGGAAAAATATTTGAATAATTTTTGAGGCTATGACTTCTTATTATGTGACAACCTTGGAACTGTGTATTGTGATGACTTGATGGAATGATAATTTGCTTATTGGTATCGAGGTGCAAATCAAAACCTTCTTTATTTGAGTGAGTAAATAAGAGATTTGTAATATTTGTGTTGCGATTAAAAAAATCAATACCTAATTTTAAATCAGGTAAGATATTAAAATTCCAATAATTATCGGAATTTAAAATTAAAAGATCTTGGCTTTGTGTTAAAACTTTTTTAATACCGCCGCCTGTATTTAGAATTTGTTTTGATTCATCTGAAATTTTGACTTGAGGGAAGTTAGTATTAATAAATTTTATTATTTGATTAGACTGATAGTGAACATTAACATGAATATCTTTAGCTGGGATTGCCTCTGCTATTTCTAAAGCATAACTAAGAAGATTTTTTTCTTTAAATGGTAGTAATGGTTTAGGAGTGGCTTTGGTTAGATCTCCCATTCTTTTTCCATAACCAGCAGCTAAAATTAAAATATCCATTACAAAATTGTTTCTTTGTAAATTATGCCCAATAAGTCTTTTAATTCGTATAAATTTAAATAATCTAAATGAACATTAATCTGGTGCCATGTATTTTTTTTAAAAGATTTTAAATAATTTTTTTTTCCTTTTTGGTGCAGATAAACCCAAGCTCCTAAGATTCTAAGATTTCTCGCAAGACTAATCAAATGAATACTATCGATCATATTTTGTTTTTGACTTGCTTTAACATCTTGAAGGTAAGAGTTTAGAGTCTTATCAATAATTTTTTTTGAATAAATTCTTCTTGCATCGTAAATTAAAGAAGCAATATCTAATTGAGGATGATCATAAGCTAAATCCTGATGATCAATTATCCAGACCTTATCATGATGAAAAATTAAATTGTCGAGAAAGAAATCTCCATGAGTTAGAACAGGTTTGTATTTAGAAATTTTTTTAAAGGTTTTATTTAAATTTTTAGTCAAAAGATTGAGAATAAAATCATAACCATCAATTTTTTTTTTATAATGTTCTACGTAAAGACTAACTCCCCATGTAGCACTTTTTATGAGAGAGTCATTGGATTTTTTAGGAATATTATCAAATTTAACCTTACTCTTTCTTATCTTAATTAGATGATTAGAGGCTGTTTGCAGAATAGTTATTAAATGCTTAGTCTTTAAATATTTTGTAGCATTATCATTAGAAATATAGTGCATAAGAATAGACACATTTTTTCTACTTGAATAGATCACTGGAGGTACCGGCATTTTTAATACATGTAGTGCATTAGTTGCATTGATATAACGCTTAAAATCTTTTGGTTGATTACGAAAGGATAGTGCTAAGTATTTTTCATGTGGCGTGTCAAACAAAGTGAATTCTTTATTTGAAGCGTCTGAATTAAATTTCTTAATAGATTGAACTTGAATATTTTTTTTTAAAAAAAAATTTTTTATTTCTGCTATATTGATTTTATTATTTTTAACCATTTTATACTATGTGTGTGA